>Ga0187776_10001115_pt1 | contig 13212 bp, 11 predicted proteins | sample 0216_BV02_MP12_2_FD_132426 | JGI IMG/M metagenome (GOLD analysis project Ga0187776, IMG submission 132426) | Tropical peat soil microbial communities from peatlands in Department of Meta, Colombia - 0216_BV02_MP12_20_MG | ecosystem: Environmental > Terrestrial > Soil > Wetlands > Peat | place...
CTTGATCATGACACCGGACATCAAAGCCGAAACATGGGACGGCGCGGCCGGATGGGCGTAGGGCAACCAGACATGGAGCGGCACGATACCGGCCTTCGTTCCAAAGCCGATCAACGCCGCCGCAAAGGCCAGCGTCCGGAATCCCTCCGGAAGCGGAGCGGCGGGGTGTCGAAAAGCCTCGAAGGAAAAAGTTCCGGCCTGCTGGTAGAAGATGAGATAGGTTACGATGATGAAGGCGGTCCCGACATGGGTCATGATCAGATAGAAAAATCCGGCATAGCGCGTCTCGGGTTTTTCGTGCTCCGTGACGACCAAGAAATAGGAGACCAGCGACATGACCTCCCAGACGATCAGAAAGAAAAAGCCGTTATCGGCCAGGATGACCAATGTCATCGAAAGAAGGAAGGCGTTGTAGAGTCCCCCAAGCGCCGCGATGGATCGACGGCCTTCGAACTCCCTCACATACCCGATCGCAAACTGGGACACGGCCAACCCGGCCAAAGAAATTATCAAAATGAAAAAGGAGGCGAGAGGATCTACGCGAACCTGAAAAGTCAGCAAAGGAAGGTTGGATGGGAGCGAAAAGGTTATGGGTTCCGGAGCCCAAAGGCCCGCCAGACCCAGCGCGATGCCGGCCATCGAGGCGGCCATGGCCGCCCCGTGGGCTACAAGATTCTGAAGATGGGGATTCCGGCGGAAAACGAAGGGGAGAAAAATTCCGGTTCCATACACAACGATGACGGTCAACAAACTCGACCGGACAACCCAAGACAGGTCAAAAGACAACAACTCACTCCTTACTTTCTATTAAAGGGGCTCCCGTCGCCCACTCGAACTTCAGGGTCTGGATTCTTGATACAGGATGCTGGTGACGAAACCATCTTTCACTCCAATCCAACATCCCGCATCTCGCATCGGATTCCCCTTCCCCTCCCCCTCTCCGCCTCCGGCGGATTGCTCGAGGGACAGGTCCCGCTCAACGTTGGACTGAGCCCAAAGGAACAATTTAAAAGCTTACCAGATTATTGCACCATGTTGCAAATAGTTATTTGTTGCACTTAGAAAGCGCTTCGTGTAGCATTAAGAAACGGTGACGTGTCTCGAGCCTCGACGTTAAGGAAATCCCTCGATGAGAAAACACAAAGACCTTCTTGCTGTTTTGCGCCACAACCGCCAACGCGTCACCCCGGCGCGCCGGATCCTGATTCAGTTCTTTATCGACAATCACGTCCGTTCTCTTTCGCTTCCCGAAATCCAGACGCACCTTCAGGATCGGCTTCCGGGAATCAACCGGTCCAGCATCTACCGAAATCTTGAGATGTTGAAGACCCTCAGCATTATTCAAGAGCTGCGCGTGGCCCGCAAGGGGCGTAGGTATCAATTCGTATTCGAACGGCCTGTCCACCACTTCATCATCTGCAAGGCCTGCGGCAAAGTGAGCAAGGGCAAGCGCGTCTTCTTTGAACAGGTCGAGCGCGCGCTTGAGAATATCCACGGCTTCAAGAAGGCGAATCTGTCGGTCACCTTTTATGGGTTCTGCAGCCGCTGTCGTGTCGGCTAAGAAATTATACGATACGTATTTTCCCGAACCGTATTCTTGATAAAAACCCAACACTGTGTTAACTTAAAAGCCCTGACAAACCGCGCATTACGAGAATTTGCATGTTGAAAAAAATGTCTTCAGATCAACCCGAAGCCTACAGCCCGCAAGCGATCGAGCCGGCGTGGCAAGCGAAGTGGGAGGCGAGCCAAGCCTTTCGGATCACGAAAGATCCGAGGCGGCCGAAGTATTACTGTCTCGTGATGTTCCCCTACCCGTCCGGACGGATCCATATGGGTCATGTCCGGAATTACGTCATCGGCGACGTCGTCGCGCGATACAAAAGCATGCGCGGCTACAACGTTCTGCATCCGATGGGCTGGGATGCCTTCGGTCTCCCGGCGGAGAACGCCGCGATCGAACGGAAAGTTCACCCTTCGATATGGACCGATGAAAACATCCTCTACATGCGGGAGCAGCTTAAGAAACTCGGCCTGTCCTACGACTGGGAGCGCGAAGTAGCCACCTGTAAACCGAAATATTACCGATGGAACCAGTGGTTCTTTCTCAAGATGTACGAGCGCGGGCTGGCCTATAAAAAAATGTCCTCGGTCAACTGGTGTCCGTCGTGCGAAACGGTCCTGGCCAATGAGCAAGTGATCGACGGGGCCTGCTGGCGATGCGGCACCACCGTCGTCCCGAAAGAGCTTGAACAGTGGTTTTTCAAGATCACGCATTATGCGGAGGAGCTTCTGACCGAATGCGACCATTTGACCGGATGGCCGGAACGCGTTCTGACGATGCAGCGAAACTGGATCGGAAAAAGCGTCGGCGTCGAGGTGGACTTCCCACTCGCGGACGATAAAAACACAGCGATACGAATCTTCACGACCCGACAAGATACCCTGTTCGGCGCGACCTTCGTCACCCTGGCCCCCGAGCATCCCATGGTGGACGAGATCATCCGCGGAAGAAAAGAAACGGCCTCCGTACGGAACTTCGTGGAACGGATCAAGAAACAGGACAAGACGGCTCGCACGTCCGAAGACATCGAGAAAGAAGGCGTCTTCACCGGCGCTTATGCAATCAACCCGATGACGAAGGAACGAATCCCGATCTGGATCGGCAATTTCGTCCTGATGGAATACGGCACCGGCGCGATCATGTGTGTCCCTGCCCATGACCAGCGGGACTTCGAGTTTGCGAAAAAATACAAGATCCCCGTGCGGGTCGTGATCCAGCCCGCCTCAGGCGGGCCGGATGGAACGCTACGGTCGGAAAATCTGACGGCGGCTTATATCGAAGAATCCGGACGACTCATCGAGTCCGGGAAATTTTCCGGCTTGTCTCCCCACGAGGCGCTGGAGAAGATCGCGGATTTTGTTGAATCCGAAAAATTCGGCGCGCGCAAGGTTAATTATAAACTCCGAGACTGGGGTGTCTCCCGGCAACGGTACTGGGGCACACCGATCCCGATCATCTATTGCAAAAAGTGCGGACCGGACCCCGTTCCGGTTCCCTACGAAGACCTGCCCGTCACGCTGCCGCAGGACGTCGCGTTTACGGGAAAGGGCGGCTCGCCGCTTGCAACGGACAAAAACTTCCTCAATGTGAAATGCCCGAAATGCAAAGGCGATGCACGTCGGGAAACCGACACGATGGACACCTTCGTCGACTCCTCGTGGTACTTCCTCCGGTATCTCTCGCCCCGACTCGATTCTGCGCCGTTTGAGACCTCGGAAGCCGACTACTGGATGCCGGTGGACCAATACATCGGCGGTATCGAGCATGCGGTGCTTCATCTGCTCTACGCCCGCTTCTTCACCAAAGTCATTCGCGATCTGGGCTTGGTGAAAGTGAACGAGCCTTTCACGAACCTGTTGACCCAGGGAATGGTCTGTATGGAAACCTACCGCTGCGAAGAACACGGCTGGCTGTTTCCCGGAGAGACACTCGGCTCGGAGAAAGAGGGTTGGCGCTGCTCGCATTGCCGCCGGCCGGTCGTTCGAGGCCGCGTGGAGAAGATGTCCAAATCCAAGAAGAATATCGTGGACCCCGAACAACTCATCGCGAAATACGGCGCGGACACGGCCCGGCTGTTTTCGCTCTTCGCCGCGCCGCCGGAGAAAGACCTCGAATGGAACGACGCAGGGGTCGAAGGCGCCTCCCGGTTCTTAAACCGGGTCTGGCGGTTGGCCGCAAAACGTTCGGCCTCCGATCGGACCGGAGCCGCCAAGAAGTCCCGGGACGATCGCTCGAAATCGGCCGCGGCGCTGCGACGCGCGACGCATCAGACGATCCGGAAAGTCACGGAGGACCTGGACCAGAATTTTCAATTCAACACGGCCATCGCGGCATTGATGGAGTTTTACAATACGATCACCGAGCGGGAACGCGAATCCGCCTCCGGCGGAGACGCGGATCGAGACGACGCCGCGCTGGACGAGGCAATCCGGACGCTTATCGTCCTGATCTCCCCCTTCGCGCCGCATATCGCCGAAGAACTCTGGAAACGAATGGGCCCCGCCCGCCGCGGCGGGCACGCCGACAGCGTCTTCCGGCAGCCGTGGCCGAAATGGAACGAGGCGGATCTAAAAACAGACGAGGTCACGATCGTGGTCCAGATCAACGGAAAACTCCGAAGCCAGATCCGGGTCCCGTCCGACCTCGATGATGAGGGTGTGAGAAATCGCGCATTGGCCGACGGAAAGATCATGGACTGGTTGAAGGGACAATCCCCGAAAAAGGTGATTTACGTCAAAGGTAAATTGGTGAATATCGTTTTATGAAACACGTTGGAGGTATGAGGTTGGAGGCTAAAAGCCTAAAACAAACTGCCATTCTGTTTTTACTCTTCACTCCTTACGCCTTACTCCTCATGTATCTTTCGGGTTGCGGCTACCACCTGTCCGGAAGCAACCGGCTACCGTCCGATATCGAGACAGTCGCCGTTCCTGTTTTTCACAACAACACCTTCCAGCCCACGCTGGAGAACGCCGTGACCGCCGCCGTGAAAAAAGAGTTCTTGACGAACAGCCGGCTGATGGTCGTGAACGATCCGGATCAGGCCGATCTCGTCGTGAGGGGAACGATCGTCTCTTACGGTCTCACGCCCCTTTCGTACGACAGCAGCCGGACCGTGGTCCTGGAGTACCGGCTTCATTTCCGGGCCGCGGTCTCTGTCGAAGCCCCCCGCAAGCAAAAGGTCCTCTGGAAGGACACGGCAATGGACGCGATGGCGGAGTACCTCGTCAACCCGGATACGGCCGCGAACCAGGTGGCGGAAGACCACGCGATCGCGGAGGCCAGCAAGCAGTTGGCCGAAAACGTCGTCAGCCGCGTCCTGGAAGGATTTTGATGCCCTCCCGTCCCGGCTTGCTGAGCTATCATGACTTCATCCGTGCGCTGGAACGCGGAACGGTCGGCCCGGTTTATCTCTTCACCGGAGAGGAGGAATTCCTGATTCAGGCCGCGTTGGAGCGGCTGGTTCAGGCCGTCGTCGATCCCGCAACGAAGGATTTTAATTATACCGTCTTGGATGCCGAAACGTCCTCGGCCGACGCGATCCTGACGGCCGTGGAAAGCCTCCCGGCCTTCGCCGAGCGGCGATTGGTCGTTCTCAAAAACGCCGATCAGCTTCCGGCCGGCGAGGCCTATCGTCTCGTGGCCTATCTGAAGAACCCTTCCCCGACCACCTGCTTCGTCTGTGTCGCGCCGAAGTTCGATGCGCGGCGGTCGTTCTTTCAAGCGTTAAAAACCCAGGCCGCCGTCATGGACGCCCGGCCCCTTTCCGACAGCCAGGTCACAACCTGGATCCACGCGCAGGCGAAATCCCTGGGCCGCGTGATTTCCGAGGACGCCGTTCTTTTCTTGAAGGAACGGGTCGGCCGCGATCTATTTCCACTTCAGAACGAATTGACGAAGGCCGCGCTCGGCAGCGAGAATCAAAAAAGCATCGAACTGGAGGATGTCCAACGGGCCTGCAGCGCCTCGGGTGAGGTCTCGGTCTACGATCTCTTAGGCGCCCTGGCCCGGCGTCATCTGGAGTACTCGATTCGGACGCTGACGCGCCTATTGGACGAAGGCGAACCGCCGTTGAAGGTCTTGTCGACGGTCGGATATCGGTTTCGGCTGGTCTGGAAAGTGAAACGCTCGATGCAGGCCGGTCATTCCGACGCGGCACTGATGCGGATGTTCGGATTGGGTCAATGGACCGCGACAGCCGTGATCGCCGCCGCCAAGGCCTACCCTGAAAATGAGCTGCGCTGGGCGTTTCAGCGTTTCATCGAAACGGACGCCGGTCTCAAAGGAGGCGCGCTGTCCCCTAAATTGCTCTTGGAGCTGCTGGTCTTCGACCTGTGTTCCGGTAAGCGGAAAGGGCTACGCCGATTTCTGAGTCGGCAACCCCTTCTTTACCTTTGAGGTCAGGCGGGAAATCTTCCGAGAAGCGGTGTTCCGATGCAGGACGCCCTTCGTGACGGCGCGGTCGAAGGCCGAGGTGGCCTTGTCCAGAAGGGCCTTCGCCTCATCCAGTTTTTTAGCGGCCATTGCGGCGTTCATCTTTTTAACGAGCGTTTTCAAGGAGGACACCACGAGCTGTTTTCGGGCGTGGCGCTTTTTTGATTTTCGTGCCTGTTTGATCGCGGACGCGTGATCGGCCATTTAAACTCCTTACCGTGTAAATGTTATTGTATTCGGTCTAATCCAAAATGATGTTTTTTATCACGAGGGCCTTGTGATTGTCAAGGAATTTATCCCGGTCCGTAGGGGCGTATTGCAATACGCCCCTGCAGAATGAAACCCATTTGACCCAGGAACGCCGACAGATCGCCAAGGCGGCCGGATTGATCGGACTGGCCACCTTCTCCAGCCGGGTCATGGGTTTTGTCCGGGACATGGTTCTGGCACGGCTTTTCGGGGCCGGCATGGCGGCCGACGCCTTCTTCGTCGCCTACCGCATCCCCAACATGCTCCGCGAACTTTTTGCGGAGGGCTCCATGTCGGCCGCCTTCATCCCCGTCTTCACCGAATATCTCGGAAAACGAACAAAGGAAGAAGCCCGCGAGCTGGCCTCGGCCGTCTTCACGGTCTTGCTGACGACCGTGGCCGTGATCTGTATCCTGTCCATCCTCGCTGCCCCTTGGATCGTACAGGCCATCGCCCCGGGGTTCGCGAACGAGCCGGGCAAGTTCGACCTGACCACGATGCTGAGTCGGTTCATGTTCCCCTATCTCCTCTTCATCAGCCTGGCCGCGCTCACAATGGGCATGCTCAACTCGCTGCGGGCCTTCGCCGTGCCGGCCTTCTCGCCCGTAATGTTCAACGTCTGCATCATCTCGGCCGCGCTGTGGCTGTCGCCCCATCTCACCGAGCCGATCTTCGGCGTCGCGATCGGCGTCGTGGCCGGCGGGGCGGTCCAGTTCTTCATGCAGCTCCCCAGCCTCCGGCGACACGGGATGATGATCGGGTTTCGACTCGATCCGTTTCATCCGGGAGTGAAGCGGATCGGACGGCTGATCCTTCCGGCAATGGTCGGTCTGTCCGTGACGCAGGTGAACATCTTGGTGAACACGCTGCTGGCCTCGTACCTTCCCGAAGGCAGCCAGACCTATCTGTTTTACGGAATGCGGCTCGTCCTCTTTCCGTTGGGAATCTTCGGCGTCGCGCTCGGGACGGCCATCCTTCCGACGATGGCCAAGCAGACCTCCGACGGCCAGATCCATGAGTTGAAGAAGACTCTCTCCTTCGGGCTGCGGCTGGTTCTCTTCATCATCATCCCGGCCATGATCGGGCTGATGGCGCTTCGCATCCCGATCATCCATCTTTTTTTCCAGCACGGTCGGTTCACGCCCCAGGCGACGCTCGGCACCGCCTCGGCCTTGTTGTTCTATTGCGTCGGTCTGCCGGCCTTCGCGGGGATTCGGATCGTGGTGGCCGCCTTCTATTCGTTGCAGGACACGAAGACACCGGTCAAGGTCGCGGTGGCCGCGATGGTCGCCAACATCATCCTCTGCCTTCTGTTGATGCGGCCGTTGCTGCATGGCGGTCTGGCCCTGGCGACTTCGCTTGCGGCCGTCATAAACTTCGGCCTGTTGATCCGGATACTGAATCGCCGCCTTCACGGCATCGAATGGCCCGTGATCCTTCGTTCTGTTGGAAATACAATCGCGGCCACGGTCCCGGTCGGCCTGATCGGATGGATCGTCGGCCGTCAGGAAATCTGGTCTTTTCCAGGCGACTGGGCGGCAAAGGCCGTTTGGCTTTCCGGCGGGATCGGCTTGTCGATCATGAGTTATATCGTAACCAACCGACTTTTGCGATCCGAGGAGTTGGACTTCCTTTGGGAGATGGTCAAAACGAAGATCGCAAAGAAAGCGGCCACGACGTTATGAAGGCCTTGATTCAACGCGTGCTCGAGGCGCAGGTGACCGTGGAGGGTGAGATCGTGGGCCGGATTGGTCCGGGACTGGTCGTGCTGCTCGGCGTATCCAAAGAGGACACAGAGCGGGAAGCCGACCGGCTGGCCGAGCGGGTTCTCGCCTACCGGATCTTTGACGATGCGGAAGGCCGAATGAACCGCTCGATTCAAGAGGTTGGAGGACAGATCCTGGCCGTCTCCCAATTCACGCTGGTGGCCGACGTCACCAAAGGCACCCGGCCGAGTTTCACTCCTGCCGCGCCCCCGGACCGGGCCGAGAAATTATACCAGCGGTTTGTCGATCGGCTGATCACCGCCAGTCTGACGGTGGAAACCGGCCGCTTCGGCGCGCGGATGATCGTCTCGCTTCACAACGACGGCCCGGTGACGTTCATGCTGGAGAGCTAATAATGGACCGCGGTAAGTACGACGCATGCGTCGCCCCTACTATCGTTTGTCGTCCGGTTACATTTCTGCTATATTAACTCTATGCTACGCGCGGTGATTTTCGATTGCGACGGCGTGATCGTGAACAGCGAGCCGCATCACCTGACGGCTTTCCGGGAGGTGTTGTCGCACGAAGGAATCGGTCTGTCCACCGAGGACTACTTTTCCAAGTATCTCGCGATGGACGACAAGGGATGTTTCGAGGCCGTGCTGCACGACCACAACCGCCCGGTCGACAACAAAATTCTGAAAGGCCTGATCGTCCGGAAGATGGAGGCGTATCGTCGACTCTCTCAACAAGAGTTGATCCTCTACCCCGGCGTCGTGGAACTGGTGAACAAACTCAAAGACCGGTACAAGCTTGCCATCGCCTCGGGCGCGTTCCGCGGGGAGGTGAAGTTTGCGTTGGATAAAGGCGGGATGCAGGGCGCGTTTCCGGTTCTCGTGACGGCTCAGGACGTCCGGAACGGAAAACCGCATCCGGAAGCGTTTCAGACCGCGCTGGCCCAGATCAATCAGGCCGAGCCGGTTCCCTCTCCTCCGATCCGGCCGGAAGAATGCCTCGTGATCGAAGACTCGCTGCACGGGATCGAGGGGGCTCATGCCGCCGGGATGAAATGTCTCGCGGTTTCCAATTCCTACCCGAAAGAAAAACTCGGTCACGCGGAACGAGTTGTCGAAAGCCTCGAAGGCCTCCGGCCGGAAGATCTCGAAAAGCTTTTTTAGAATCCCCTTCAATCCTCGCTTCCATACGTCCGGCCCTGCGCGATCCGTGTCACGGCGTTGCGGATCCGCCGCGCGCGCGTCTCGGACCGCTTCGCCGACTCGATCCAACGGATGAATTCTCGCTTGTGCGTCAAGGACAGTTTTTCAAAAAAGTTCCGGGCGGTCTTGTTTTGAGAGAGCGCGGTCTTTAGATCGCGGGGAACGGGTATGGTTCGAACGTCGGTGTCCTTCTGAAGAATGACCTCGACCGGCCGGCCCTCCCGGATCTTGGCCCCCTCCCACATCTCTTTATTGACCATCATGAAGTGACGGCCTTCCCCCATCGGAAAGAGAGAGCTGCGGAAGGGAAATCCGTTGATCGTGCCTTTGACCGGAACCCGCCCCCCGGTTCCGAAGACCTCCTCGACCGAAAACGGCATACGGAAAACGGTCCAGTCCTCGCCCTCGCCCATCGACTCGAGACGGGTTTTAAAAGAATGAACTCCGCGAAGGGATTTGAGTTTGCGCTTGGGAACCGCCATTGAAGATGATCTCCGCGCGGACTGGCCGCCGTTTAGTCGCAGATCGCCCCTTGAGCGGCGGACCGGACGTAACGGGCGTACTTGGCGAGGGCTCCGTGCGTGTATTTTGGACGGGGCGGCTTCCACTTTTTAAGTCGTTGCCGGATCTCTTTTGCCGTCAGCTCGACCTCGATCCGGCGTCGGGTCGCGTCGATGAGGATGATGTCCCCGTTCTTCACGATTGCGATCGGGCCGCCCACAGCCGCTTCGGGGGCCACATGGCCGGCCATCAGGCCGTGCGTCGCGCCCGAGAACCGTCCGTCCGTCAACAGCGCCACCGAATCGCCCAGTCCCTCGCCGACCAGCGCGGCCGTCAAGGCAAGCATTTCCCGCATCCCGGGCCCGCCCTTCGGCCCTTCATACCGGATCACGACGACATCCCCGGCCTTGATCTGCCGGGCCTTAACGGCGGCAAACGCATCCTCCTCGCGGTTAAACACCTTGGCCGGTCCCTGATGCTTTAGATTTTTTACCCCGGCGATCTTAACGACGCAACCTTCGGGCGCGAGGTTCCCTTTCAAAATCACGATTGCGCCGGTGGGATTGATCGGCGATTTGACGGGATGCACCACGTCCTGGTTGGTTGGAAACACGACGTCTTTAAGATTTTCTTTTACCGTCTTTCCGGTCACGGTCAGTGCGTCTCCGTGGAGGAGACCGGCATCCAACAACGCCTTCATAATGATCGGAACCCCGCCGACCCGGTCGAGATCGACCATGACATACCGGCCGCCGGGCTTCATATCGGCGATATGCGGCGTACGGCGGCTGATTCGGTCGTAATCCTCGATCTTCAGCTTCACTCCGGCCTCATGGGCGATCGCCAGGAGGTGCAGCACGGAATTCGTGGAGCCTCCGATCGCAACGCAGACCGCGATCGCGTTCTCAAGCGACTTGCGGGTGATGATGTCGCGGGGCTTGATCCCCTGCTTCAGTAAGTTGAGAACGGCCTTACCGCTCTCCACACAGACCCGGATCCGCCGCTCATCGACCGCCGGAACCGACGCGCTTCCCGGAAGCGACATTCCCAGCGCCTCGATCGCCGAGGCCATCGTGTTGGCCGTAAACATCCCGGCACAGGAACCTTCACCGGGACAGGCCGCGTTCTCCAGGGTTTTCAGTTCGGTCGACGAGATCTTGCCCATGGTGTAGGCCCCGACCGCCTCGAAAACATCCTGGATCGTGACATCTTTTCCGTGATACGTTCCGGGCATGATCGTCCCGCCATAGATGAAGACCGAGGGAATGTTCAGTCGTGCGCTGGCCATCACCATGCCGGGCAGGCTTTTGTCGCATCCGGCGATCGTGACGAGGCCGTCGAACCGCTGGGCGAAGGCCACCAGCTCGACCGAGTCCGCGATCGCCTCCCGGGTCATGAGCGAGGCCTTCATGCCCTCGTGCCCCATCGCGATGCCGTCGCTTACGGCGATCGTCCCGTATTCGACCGGCATCCCGCCCGCCTCGCGCACGCCATCCTTGGCATGCTGGGCCAGGCGGTTTAAATGAATATTGCACGGCGTCACCTCATTCCAGGAGCTGGCCACCCCGATATGGGGCTTCACGAGTTGTTCGTCTGTAAATCCCATTGCATGAAACATCGCACGGTGGGGCGACCGCTCGGGACCTTCCATCACATCATGGCTTCGGGGTTTAAGCGGGTTAGACTCAGTTTTTGGCATGATTGCAGATCCTTTCTCTCTCAATATGAATATTAGAGCAATAGAGCAATGGACTGCATTGGGAGCCTTCTCCATTGTTCCAATGTCGAAGGCTCCAATGCTCCGAATTTTTGCAAAGCAAAAATTCGGAGAGGTAGGGATTCGAACCCTAGGTGGAGGTTTCCCCCCACAACTGCTTAGCAGGCAGCTGCCTTCAACCGCTCGGCCACCTCTCCGTAAAATTTGCTCTGCAAATTTTACAGAGCTTTCGAACAATGGAGCAATAGAAAATAGACAAGAATCATAACGGTGTGAGAATGCGGTCTATTTCTCCATTGCTCTATTTTCAATCCTAATGATCCGGTCAACCCATTGGAGTTGTTCATTCTATTCAAATCCCCCGATGATTGCAACGACTCTTTTGCAGCACCCTGGCTTCACAGACTGGGATTGCACTCGCTAAGGGGATTCAATCCCCATGGATCGTGCGGTCCGGCAGCTCGTTGGGGTTCTCTCCGGCGGCCGGGAAATGCCGAGCCAGTACGTCGCCGCAGATCGCGATCGCCTCGCAGAACCCATCCCCGGTCCGTTTTTCTTTCAAGGCCCGCGTCAAAACGTTTGCCGCCTTCCGCCACTCGGCGTCCCCCACCTTTTCATGAATGCCGCGATCGGCCATGATCTGGACCCGGTGTTCCAATAACGACGCCAGAATCAAAATCCCCGTGGCTTCCCGGGTCTTGTGCAGCTCGTGTTCGTAGAAAGCGCGAAGGGCGCGATCGAAAACCTTGGCTTCCATCTCTCGATTCGTGAGAAACAGGTGCTTGAGACCGTCGATCCGAAACAGGAGGTCGCCGAGAACGTAGCCCAAAACCTCGAGCATTAAAAACCATGAGGGATGACTTCGAGGCCAGAGGACGATTCCGATCACGAACGCGGCCACGGCAAAGGCGATCCCGCCCGCCACGTGAAGATGGGCGTAGGAATCGCTCGCATGAACGATCATCGGGACGATTTCACCGCGCGTTCGCGACTCGGCCTCGGCCACGGCGCGTCGGATCCGTTCTTCATCCTTGGGACCGATATATCGCCGGACTTTATGCATCACCATCTCCCCGAGGCGCCGCCCCCGCCGAAGCCGCCTCCCCCGCCCGAATCGCCTCCGCCGCCGCCAAACCCGCCGCCCACCCCGCCAAATCCTCCGAAGCCCCCCCGCCCGCTCCATCTTCCGCCGCCCATCGGCCCGCCGTAAAAACCGAAAAAGAGTTTCAAGAAAAACGGCGCAACGGCCCCGAAAAGGATTCCAAGAACGACGGCCGGAATCAGACCGATCCCGCCGAGTCCGGCGAGCATCTTGAATCCACCGGCGAGCAAACCCCCCGTCACCGCCCCCGCGGCCCAGTGAATAAGACCGATCAGACCCGCGAAAAATAGAAGCATTATCAGGATTGGGAAAAACGATTCGATGGGCTCCGGAGTTTTTCGTTCGGACGTGAATTCCCCGCCGATTACGGCCTCCATGGCCGCAACCGCGCCGTTGATACCGGCGTAATAATCACCGGCCTGGAATCTTGGCACAAGAATGTTCCGGATGATCTGGGCCGATTTGGCGTCGGTCAGAACGCCTTCGAGTCCGTACCCGACCTCGATCCGCACCTTGCGCTCGTTCGGCGCAACGACCAAAATGGCGCCGTTGTCTTTATGTTTCTGTCCCGCCTTCCAGGCCTCCGCCACCGCCATCGAATAAGATTCGATGTCCTGCCCTTCGAGGGATTTTACCGTCAGAACGACGATCTGATTGGACGTTTGCCGCTCATAATCGGAAAGCTTCTCTTCTAATGACGCGATCTGCTGAGTGGTTAAAAG
>Ga0187776_10001116_pt1 | contig 13200 bp, 11 predicted proteins | sample 0216_BV02_MP12_2_FD_132426 | JGI IMG/M metagenome (GOLD analysis project Ga0187776, IMG submission 132426) | Tropical peat soil microbial communities from peatlands in Department of Meta, Colombia - 0216_BV02_MP12_20_MG | ecosystem: Environmental > Terrestrial > Soil > Wetlands > Peat | place...
GAGGCGGATCAAGCTTCGGGCCAAAAAAAACACGAGTGCGGTGTTGAGGAGATGGGCCAGATAGACGGACAGATGAAACCCGAGGGGCCGATCGCCCCAGAGTTTGTGATCCAGAAGATAAGAAACCGTGGTCAGCGGACGAAAATGTAAATAGGCCGAGATGGGGGAGTGATGCGGAGGTTGGGCCGGTAAGAACAAGTCGATCCATCGGTCGGGGGGCTTGAGGTGCGGGATGATCGTCTCATCGTCCCAGCCGAAGCCGTTCTGAAGCACGTTGAGGTTAAACGCCAAAGCCAAGAGAACCGGGATCAGCCAGGACCACCGATGAAATTTATTCCGCGACATTTTCTCCACGACCATTTTTACCGGGCCGAAGGTTTCAGCCCAGGGGAAGGCAGGATTTCGCGGATCACCGCAAAAACCTCTTCGACCGTGATACGCTTCAAGCATTCAACATCATAAGGGCAGGGAGGGATATGACCAAACCGGGAACAGGGGCTGCACGGCGGGGGATGGTAGAGCGTGCGATGTCCTTTCCCGCGCGGCGCCCACTGGGACGGCGGCGTCGGACCGAACAATGCGACGGAGGGCGTGCCGAAAGCCGCCGCCAAATGCAGGGCCACACTGTCTCCGCCGATCACCAGGGCGGCCGTTGCAATGAGTCGGGCCGTTTCGCGAAGCGGGGTTCGTCCCGTAAAATTCTGAACCGGCAGGCCTTTAATAATTTTCTCGGCCAGGCGGATATCGGTCGGTCCTCCGATGAACCCCGCCGAATAGCCGTTTGCCACGAGCCACTCGACCAATTGCCGGAATCTTTCCGGCCCCCACTGTTTTTCGGGATAACCGGCTCCCGGTGCGATCAAGACGGTAACAGGGACTCGCTCGCTCGGCTCGCCGAGTGGATGGCCGGGAAATGCGTCACGCAACGTCAGGAAAGGCTGATCCGGATCCAGACTCAAGTACTCGCCGGTGAGCCCGGCCAGTAGCGCTAAAAAATTCTCGGCCTCATGCCGTCGCTGATCGTACACGACCGGAATATTAAACAGCCGACGGCGTTCATTCGTCGCGAAGCCGATCCGTCTTTCGGCCCGAATCAGCCGCGCCGCTACCGCCGAAAGACGATACCATTGTTCGGTGTCGATCACCGCATCGTATCGACGGTCAAGGGTGCGCAGGACATCCCCGATGCGGTCGTAACAGAGAACCTCCGAGACCAGGTTTGGAGTCAACCCAAAGACCTCCGCGTTTCGCCGCTCGGCCAAAACCTCGATCGTGGCCGATGGGAATCGACGACGGATGGCCTGCAGCAAAGGGAACAAAAGGACCGCGTCCCCCATTCCGCCGGGCCGGATCACGAGGATGGTCCGGATCATCGGTAACGATTCCTGGGCCGAGAGGATCTTCGGAGGGGGGAACAACCCAACCATCGCGCCTCCCAAGATTCGGTCGATCGTTTTAAAAACTTCTTTTTGGCGGATCATGGCCTTGGACTTCCCGTTTTGGAAAATGTTTTGTAGACTTCAGAGAAGCGCTTGGCGAGGCCGGCCCAGGAGTAATTTTCGGCCAGCCTGCGGCCGTTTTCGGCGAGTCTCTCTCTTTGTGGCGGCGTCAGCGAAAGAAACTGTTCAATGGCTGCCGTAAGTGACGCGACGCTGTCGGGTTCGGCCAGAATCCCGATCGAGGTTTCCTGAAAATAAACGGCCAAGTCACGGACGCGGGAACCGATCACCGGCTTCCCGAACGCCAGGACGGTGTTCAGCGGTCCGACGGTTCCCTTGTAATGGGAGCGATAGGGAAAGACGACGGCGTCGGCCGCCGAGAAGTAATCCGCGATCTTCTCCTGAGGAACGTATCTCAGATCCGTCAGGATTTTGTCTTTGCAACCTTGCTCGCGAATCATGGCTCGAACAACCCCTTCGCTCCAGTCAAACGGCATCCCGGCCAACAGGAGCTTGCACTCCCCCTTGATTTTTCCCACCGCTTCGATCAGTAGATCCACGCCCTTGTCCTTTCGCAGCATTCCGAAAAACAAAAACAGGGGTCCGTCATAGGTGAGGCCCAACGCACGGCGTGCCGTGTCGCGCGGCCGGGGCTTGTCTTCGAGAATCGCGCCGTGGGGGACCGAGACGAGCGGCGGGACGCCGATCGTCAGTCCCATCAAGGCCTCCAGTTCCCCCGGTCGCCACAGGCCGTCGGCCAGGATCGCTTTAGCGTAACGGGATAACAGCCGCTTCTGCGCGGGACGGGCTAGTTCGCCGTACAGTTGATAGAGAAGGTTCGTAGGGCCCTGCAACGACGGATCGGGCGCCTGGACGATGAAAAAGAGCGGCGGGCACCGCCGGCGAAAAATGGTCGAGCCGATTCCTAACAGGAGATTAGTCGTGATCGGTTCGTAATCGAAAAACTGGACCGCGTCGTAGGGCTCCTTCTGTAACAGCCGCAGCAGTCGGAATAGCACGCGGACATTATCCCATACCAGGGAAAGACCGCGGATCAAGCCCTCCAGAGCCGCGCCGCGCCGGCGGAAGGTCGAGAGGCGGCTTGCGCCCGTCTCAACGATTTGAAATTTCGGCGGAGCGGAAAGAAATTTTCCTGTATCCAGCCGCGTGGCGACCAGGGTGACCCGATGGCCTTCCAAGGCCAGCCCTTGGCAGACGTAGGTTGTGTAATAGCCGAAATGACCCTCGCGCTGGCCGTAGGGTTGAAAAGCCAATATCTTCATTGCAGCCAATGATGAAATAAACGGATTTGTTGCATTCGCTTCGATTGATAAAACACTTGATGTTAGGTCGTTCTTGTGATTTTCAACATCCTTCGAATGATTCTTTTCAATCCCTCCGGCACAAATGTGGCGATGACGGTTGCGGATCCTCTCGTCAACAGATAAGGGAGATTCATTGGATCCATTTTGATCGAATTGAAATAGTATTGGCGGGCCGTTTTCAAATGGCCCCCCCGCCAGGCATATTCCCCGCCGGTCAGATAGGCATTGCTCATCGCGCGCTTCCGCAAAGGTTTCGAGTCAAACGGCGGGGGCAGGTTGGGAGTTTCGAAAAATTTTTGAGTCAAACGAACCAGCGCCTCGGCGACGCTCACTTGCTGAGTCAGACCCGAAGTTCTTCGCTCATGAGCGAGAAGCATCGGCGCATACCGCATCGTTCCCGTCAGGCCGACTCTCAGCCAGAGTTCGTGGTCTTTCCCGTTCCGGAATTCCGGATCGAGCCAATTCACCTTTTCCAACATGGAACGGCGGATGAATGAGGCCGGCTGGGTGATGATATGGTCGCAGTATTTCACGGCATGGACCAAGTCCCACGGACGATGCTGAATGACATCCGAAATTACCTTCCCCTCTTCGGAGATCCAGTCGTGATCCCCGTAGACGACGTCCACCTCCGGATGAAATTGAAGATATTCAACCGCCTTGCCCACGGCATCCGGTACCACGTAGCAATCGTCCGCATTGAGCCAGGCCAGAATCTCGCCCTTGCTCATTTTCCATCCTTTGTTAATCGCATCCGCATGGCCGTCGTCCGGCTCCGAGATCCATGTGATTTTCGGTCCGTAGCCGCGGAGGATCTCCAGGGTCCCATCCGTCGATCCGCCGTCAATCACGATGCATTCGAGATTCGGGTAGTTCTGCATCAGCACGCTGTCAATTGTCGGAGCTAGAAACCGGGCACGATTTAGGCAGGGCACAACGATGGAGACGATCGGATGGTTAGCCATCATTCGTCCATGAATAGTGAGCCGACATATCCTCCCGAACACCGATCAATGTAGTTCTAAACGGGACGGGTGTATCGCAACAATGTTTTCTTGGCCGCTGGATTTCTTATCGGCCGCGACAGGCAATCCCGTGGTTGCGTCAAACTGAAGGATTTGATAACCCAAATTGATCAGAAAGTTCCATGCCTGATCGGCGCTGCATCCTTGCAAGGAAAGCGGCCGGTCAATCAGCTCCACCAACAGAATCGGTTTAAACCGAGTGAGGGTTTCGCGGGCCCCTTCCAGAACGAACCGCTCATGGCCCTCGACATCCAGCTTGATGACATCCACGCGTTCCAAACCTTCCCTTTGAATCAAGTTATCCAGTCGCTCGGTTTTTACCATTTGCCGGCCGGCGACTTCGACGCCGGCGTACCCAAAACGTCCGAATGTATTATGGCCCGAGTGCTCCTTTTCTGCAATCAACAGTTCCCGTTCTCCGGAGCGGTTCGAAAGCCCCAATGGGATTAATCGGACGTTCGCGCATGCATTGAGTTGCACATTGGCTTTCAGCAATCGGAATTCCCGTTCGCTGGGTTCAACCGCCAAAACGACTCCCTGAGGTCCAACCATCGATGATGCAAAAATTGTATACAATCCGATGTTGGCCCCGACATCGATAAATACCATTCCGGGCTTGAGCCGGCCATTCAAAAAGTAAAATTCATTGGGCTCGTAAAAGCCCGTGACAAACAACGACCCGCATGTTTCATCCTTTGGAAAAGCCCGCAATCGGAGGCCGCGGTGCCATTTCAAGAGGAAGCGGTCTTGATCCGAACAACGGGAAGAGTAGGCCCGCCAAAGAAGAAAGCGAAAGACCGATGGAATACGGGTGATGGCGATCCCCGACCCGAGCCGCCACCCCGGCCAAGGATGGGGCGGTTTTGGCCTGGCCACCCATGCGCAGACCTTGCGGAGCCACGATTTGGGCAGGAACGCGTAGAGTCGATCGAGGACCTTTAACGAATAAACCTGCGGCCTGGCAAGAGAGCGAAAGATTTTCCATGGCATGTTGTCCCATCGACCCGGAGTAGACTTGAGGACTTCGGGTTCGAGGATGGGCTCCATCCGTTCCCGATTACCTGCGCCGTGTATATCAATCTTGGTCGCCAGCAGCATCGTTTTTACTCTTTTCCTTGTCATGGCTGGTTATACGGATTCTCCATGAATCGTTACTCAACTCGGGGATTTGGATCCGGTTTAAAATATTTTAGGAGCGCCGACCGTTCATTCCAGTCCAGAACCCTCCGCCACGCGATCCACCCGAACAGAACAAGCATGCCCGAAAATAGAAGATACTCAACCTCCCAGCTTTTCTGGAAGACCCGGTCCACGGTAAACCAAGCCGCCGTTGCCACCCAAAGCATCACGATTCCCGTCGCCGCCCCGTTCCGTAAAAAAGCAGCGGCGCGATATCGGCCGATTCTCCAGGCGGTCCAATGAAACAAAACGGCTTCAACGCCCCCTCGAACGGCCCAGGCGAGTGCCGCGCCCTCGATACCCCTTCCCCCGATCAGCCACCACAGAATCCCGATGTAGAATGGCAGTTCCGATAGGAATATTTTGGCTACCAAATCCGGGCGCCCAATTCCTTGGAGGAGCGTTGATGGGATCCAGGCTTGGGCGTTCAGGAAGAAGCCCACGACCAATATTCGGAATACTTGGGAGCTGTGCTGGGCGAACTCCCGGCCCAGCCAAAGCCGGAGGATCTCGTCCGCAAACATCAGCAAAACGAGTGTGAGTAAGCCCGAAACCAGAAACAGATATTTCGACGCCCGGACATAAAGCACCTCGATCGTAGCCCGTTGCTCCCTTCCGATGGCGCTGAACGCCGGGAAAAGGGTCAGGTACAAACTCGCCGGCACGATCAGAAGCTTGCTGACGAAATCATACGGAGGCGCGTAGTAAGCAAGGTCGGCCATTGAAAGACGGGCTCCGATCATCAGGCGGTCCAGATAACTTGCGAGCCATGCAGAAATGAAGATGGCTGTCATCCATCCCCCAAAATAGAGGAGGCGGGGCACCTCTTTGAAGTTTAATGAAACGGGCGGGCCCTTCGGGAGCAGCCGAATACAAAGCATTAAATAGGCACCTACGAATACGAAATCCTTGATCAATAACAGCAGAACCATCGCGGGAAGCCCAGCTCCAAATACCACGGCCGTGGCTAGGATCAGGAATGTTAGGCTGATCGATGGCGCCTTGACGAGATTAACGAGATCAAATCGTTGGTAGGCTTCCAGGACCCCGCTCAAGGTGCCGGAAATCAGTAAAACCGGCACGGATATCGATATTATACGGAATATACGTTCCGTCTCCGAGACCATATCGGCCGAAACATGAAACAGTTGCTTTACCAACACGGGCGTAAGGAGGAAAAAGGTGAACGACCCCACCAGGCCCAACACCGTAATCAGCGCCAGAGAGGTCCATACAATAGACCGGACTCTATCACTTTCTCGTCGACCTAAGGCCTCGGCCACGTGTTTCGTGACGGCTCTACCCAGTCCAAAATCAAAAAGACCAAAGTAGGTCTGAAGAACCCATATCAAAGAAAGCACACCGAAACGTTCCAGGCCCAATCCATGGATCAGAACCGGCGTCGCGACCAGTGCAACAACCCCGGGAATGATCTGTCCGATCAGGTTAAGGCCGGTGTTTTTTAAAAGCCGTGTGGACCGTAGCGGGCTCGGTGCGCTCATTTCAGTAGACTCCGATTGAGAAACCACCGAGTTATTCCGTGAACTTTTCATCGGGCCATTCATTTTCCATCATCGTTGGATTTCGCTACAACCAAATTATTCCAACCCAACAACCCCTCTAACCAACTATAGAGAGGCCGCGGCAGCCAATTCAGGTAACGGATCAAATAAGCTTTACGAAATTCGGTGATTTGGTAATCTTTCAGCAGCCGCCGTACACCACGATAGGAGTAAATATTGGCGACAGGGCAGCCGATCTGCGCTTCGCAATGTTTGCGGACCAAATCCCCCGCTTTCCAGAATGCTCCGTACCCAAATCGCAGTACGATGGCAAGAACGATCAGGCCCCATTTGGAATAGAGCATGATCCGAAGTTCGGTTGCAGGGGTGCAAAATTTTTTGATCTCCTCCAACACGCGTTCGGGGTGCGGCGTGTGATGGATCACGCCGAAGGAATAGATCAGGTCGTACGGCTCGACAGGAACGATTCGGCTCAGCTCTTCGGAGTTTCCATGGTAGAAACGGGCCTTGAGTCCGAATATTTCGAACCGCTTCTTGCAGATCTCAAGACTGGTTTCGGACAGATCTACGACGGTCAGGTCCGCCCCGGCCCGTGCAAAATTAACGGAATCCGTTCCGATGCCGCAGCCGACTTCAAGGACCTTTTTGCCCTTCCAGCGCTCAAACTGGGCAAAGCCCGGGATATGACGTTCCTCGCCGTATTTTTGGGCCTCGATCTCGTCGAAGTATTCGCGCGTCGCCAGCGGCTTGGACGAATCCAGAATGTTGCACGGTTGGTTGTTCCAGAAGGCCCGTACCTCCTCGATGCGAGTCATTTCAGGGTCCTTCATGTTATTGGAGAAAACAAATTTTCTCCTTTTCAACGATGTTTTGATTCAGGTCCTCGAAGATCTTCTCGGCCGAATCCTCCGTGGTGACCAGCACCCGGTCAAAATTCAGATCGACCAACGACTTCACCGGCTCGATTTTGTGTCCCAAAAAGTTTTTGCCGACGGCATCGTCATCGATAATCGCGAGGAATTGAATCGGACGGTCCTGTAGGACCAAAACAGCGATCTCGGCGATCACAGTGGCCTTGTAAAGCACGAGGGAGCGGACGCCGGCATTTTCCAGGTCAATAAAAAATGCCTCCAATTTCCTTCGGGCGCCGGTGAAAAATTGATAAGATCGTTTGATATAGCGATAGGTTAGCGCGCTTTTCTCGGCGAGGCCTTTCGGCGTTAGGAGATAGTGGAGCCGTTTTCGTTCTGCCTGAATAATCTGAATGTAGCCTTCCCGGGCCATGCGCTTCAAATAGTTGTTGGTCATTCCCAGTGCGATCCCGAGTTTGTGGCTCAGGTCGCGCTGGGTCAGGGATTTTCCGGTGGCGACCTCATCTAAAATCTGGAGGGTGTGTAAGGACTCGCGATCGAGCAGTTCCCGGTCCTTATGGGGTGATTCAGTCGATAAAAGAGGGATGTTCATGGAATGAACATAGTATCGCAAAAAAAAATTTTGTCAAGAGGCGCGAAGTATCTACCCAGCGAGAAAAGCGAGCGACCCGCCTGCCGGCAGGGGAGAGGCTCCATCCGGCTTTGCCGGCCTGCACTCGGCGGTTTGCAGCCGATGTGTGGAGGGGGCGATGCTAGCCCCTGAGATAGATATCCCATAACATGAACAGGGTCCAGCCCATCACGGTGGCCAGAAGGGGGCGATCGGTCAGGAAGGATTCTGCGGCATGGCCTCCATGTCCCCGGTGGTGAATTAAATAGAGGTAGCGAAACATCCCGTACAGCACGAAGAAGACCGAGTAGATTTGGAGCGGGCCGTTGTTGATCGTGTACAAGGCATACGACACGACCGTCGCGGCCAATACGGCGCCGATCATCTGGTCGAGAAAGGTCAGGGAATACTGCTGAAGCACTTTCCGATGGGCCTCCGCTCCCTCGCCCAATAGGACTAATTCGTGGCGTCGCTTTGAGAGACCCAAGAAGAGAGAGAGCAGCAGGGTACACAAAATGATCCAGGCCGAAGGGATTACGGCGATAAGGGCCGATCCGGCCAATACGCGCAAGACAAACCCTGCCGCGATAAGAAGGACGTCCACAATCACCCAATCTTTAAGGCCAATGGAATAGGCGATATGCAGAAGGCTGAAAACCGAGGCAACCATGCCGAAGCTCAAGTCGAGTGCAAAGGCTCCGATCAAGCCGGTCAGGATCAATCCGAAGGAAATTGCGCCGACTAAGGAAGGGGGGAGCTGGCCGGAGGCCACGGGACGAAGCGCTTTGGCCGGATGGTGTCGGTCATCCTCTCGATCCATGAGGTCATTAAACAGATAGGCCCCGCTGGACAGGATACAAAAAAGAATAAAACCCAACAATGATTTTGAAACCGGCTCGGTGGTAAAAAGATGACCGGAAAAAAGAAGAGGCGCCAGAACAAAAAAGTTTTTGATCCAGTCCAATGGACGAAGTCCGGCGAACAATGCGACGGTCAAAGAAGCCGGTTTTTTTGCGGACGGGATAACCTGTACGGACGTATGACCGGGCATCAGCAGCCTCCTAGAAAGTGATTTTTCATCTTAAGTAAGACAGGGAAGTTTGTCAAGAAACGGCCTTGACTCGCTTGCATCGGGCGCGTAGAATTATCACGCCTCAGCAAGGAGTCCCATGCGTCGTTGTCGTACCTTCCTCCCGTCTATTGTAGGGGCTTGCGTCGCCCCCTCCACCGGCCAAGCCGGATGGAGCCTCCCCCTCTCGCTCGCCTTGCTCGCTGGGTTAGGTTTAACGGACTGCACGACTTCGCGAGCCCCGGTCTCACCGCACCCCGTCTGGACCAATTATGAGATGAACGTCAGCGTCTTTAGCATGGCGTTTGAGGGAAGCGACGTATGGGTCGGCACCGAACAGGGACTGATCGAATACGATCTGACTCAGGATCGGATTATTGCCCGATACGACAGCAAGAACGGTCTTGTGTCGGACATTGTGACCACCATCAAAGTGGATTTGCGTGGAAATAAATGGGTCGGGACGCACGGGGGCGGGCTGGCCCGGTTTGACGGAAAGGCCTGGCGAAATTTCACCGTTCCGGATCTGGCGGACCCCTATGTATACGACATTCTGTTCGATCGGGTCGGACGCATGTGGGTGGCGAACTGGAAAGGGGTCAGCATATTTGACGGGAGCCGTTGGAAGAGTTACACCAAAAAAGACGGAATTGTCGATGACTGGGTCTATGCGTTGGCCATGGATCGCGACGGGGTGATCTGGCTGGGAACGGAGGGAGGGGTGACGCGATATGACGGCCACGAGTTTGTAAACTATACGCACAAGGACGGCGTCGGCGCGGATCTAAAAACGATCGGCTCGTACGAGAAGATCGCGAATCCCAGCTTTCACCATCGCACCACGCCGGGAAAAGAGGCCGAGGGATACAACCCGAATTACATCCTGGCCGCCGCGGTCGATTCTCAAAACAATAAATGGTTCGGAACCTGGGGCGCGGGGCTGAGCCGGTTCGACGGAAAGCGCTGGACGACCTACACGACGCGGGACGGATTGTCGGGCAATTTCATTTCCGATATCCTGATTGATCCGGGTGACACCCTTTATGTCGCGACGGAAGGAGGGGTGAGCGTGTTCAGCCGGGGCCGTTGGAACCGCCTCACGACCCACGACGGTTTGATCGATGACGGCGTTTTCGCTGCGGTCATGGATCCGAACGGATCAAAATGGTTTGGCACGCTCAAAGGGATCAGCAAACTGGAAGGTTTTTCAGGACCGTAATCTTCCCGCCCGGGCGGTCATCACCCGCGCGCGCCGATCACAATCAGCTATTTTCATAAACGCAAGACATCCAACAGGTTTGTGACAGTTTTTTGCTTGACAGTTCTAGCTAAATTTTGTAGCCTAAACTACTCGTGCAGTCAGGTTTTGTCGTTAGAAGATCAATGCCCGTCAAGTCGATGCGTTGACCCTCAACCGATTCAATCCCTCAAGGGTTTTGTTCGGTTGTGAAGGGGCGATAGAAGTAGGCTTTTTTGACTCACCACAAAGAGGGGGCATGAAGACCTCTCAGTACGTTTTTGCGGTTGTCATCGTCGGTGGAGGGTTGATCCTCGCGGCCCTGTCCGCGATGGGCGGCACGATCGTCGGGTCGCGGCATGACCTTTCAGGACTGAATGTGAGAGGCTACGGCAGCGAAACCGGCCCGATGACCGGTGGGTCTTTTAATGATTACCGGGAAACCTGTGTCTATTGTCACACGCCCCATAACTCCGGCACCACGGCTCCTCTCTGGAATCGCCAGCTCCCGAGTCCGCTCGGTTATGAAATGTATTCCAGTCCAAATTTTGATTCGAGCGCTTCGGCTCCCGACGGAATTTCCCTCGGTTGTCTCTCGTGCCACGACGGATCCGTGGCGGTGGATGCCGTGATGAACAAGCCGAAATTTCATGACTGGTTTGATTCCGGCGTCCATTACCGGATGAGTCCGGAAGGGAACGTGGGTTCGGACAGTTGCGGAAAATGTCATAACCGACAACGCGGGGCCTATTCCGCATTGAGCGGGGCCCACGACGCGACCATCCGGTATTTGACCCGGAACCTTCGCGACGACCATCCGATCTCGATTCCTTACCCGACCTTCAGCAAAGATTCGGCCTTCAATCAACCGCTCATCGCAAAGGAAGACGGAGGCCGGACCTTCCCGAACGGGGTTCAGACGTTTGAAGGCGACAAAGTTCAATGCGCCTCCTGTCATGACCCGCATAACCCGGATGAAAAGAATGTCGAGGGACGAGACCCGTTTCTGCGAACATCGAACCGGTACAGCGCCTTGTGCCTGACCTGTCATCAAAAGTGACGGATGGAACCATGGAGATGAACACGCATAGCGAGTGCAATCCTCGCCCTTCTGAGGCGGGGTTCTTCAAAATTCGACGGAATCGTCGGTTCGGGTGGCTGATCGTTCTTCTGATCGCGACGGGTTGTGCCACGGCCCCGAAGCCCCCAGACATTATCTGGCCGTTGCCCCCCGAGGAGCCGAGGATCAAGTATGTCAAGAGCATCAGCAGTTCAAATGACATCGAACGGAAAAGTTTTTGGAAAAGCCTTGAAGAATTCGTCACCGGTTCCCAATCGGCCGCGCGCATCGCCAAACCGTATGCCGTCCACATGGATCGAGAGGGGCGGTTATTTGTAACCGACAGCGGGTGGCCGACCGTCCTGTTGTTCGATACCAAAAAACAGGAATTCACGGTCATCGGTCTGGAGGGGCCGGGCGTGCTGGCGAAGCCGATGGGGGTCACGACCGATGCGGCCGGCCGGATCTACGTGACGGACACGCTCGAGAACCGGGGCGTGGTGTACGATCATGACGGAAACTTTTTGTTCGGAATCGGCGAGAAGGGCCGTTTCGATCAACCGGTCGGCATCGTGGTGAACGAGGCGCTGAATCGCGTCTATATTGTCGATACAAAAAAGCACAACATCTCCGTCTTTGATTCGAAAGACGGAAAGTTCCTTTTCGATTTTGGGGGTCGCGGGGTCGAGGACGGTCAGTTCAATTTTCCCACGAACATCGCGATCGACAAAGACGGCAAGTTGATCGTCATGGATTCCTTTAATTTCCGAGTCCAGATTTTTGACCCGGACGGAAAATTTTTGTCCAAGTTCGGAAGCGTCGGCACGGGGTTGGGCCAGTTTGCAAAGCCCAAAGGTATTGCGGTCGATTCCGAGGGGCATATCTATGTCGTGGATGCCGCGTTCAACAATGTCCAGATCTTCGACCCGCAGGGCCAGCTCCTTCTTTTCTTCGGCGGGTTTGGAAACCGGCCGGGACAGTTCTGGTTGCCGGCCGGCATGAATATCGATCAAGACGATCAGATTTATGTCGCGGATCAATACAATCATCGGATTAATGTGTATCAATACCTGAGTGAGAGTTACAAGGCCCGACAAGCAGCCGCCGTGAAAAAGTGAGTCGGGCTTTGCAAGGGGTGTAATGCTTTTCCGGCGGTGCAGAATCGGTCAGGAGGCAAACGGGTTGTGCGGGAATTAATCGTTTGCAGGATTCTCAGGATTTTGGGGCTCATCGGCGCGATTGGGATCGTGTCCTTGGGATCGCCGGTGTGGGCCACGCATGATGTGAGATTATCGGAAGACGTGAGCCGGACCAAACACAATCTCTCCTCCAATCCCGATATCATGGCCACAGGCACGACCGAAGTTTGTATCTTTTGTCATACGCCGCACGGCGCCAATCTGGCCGCCTCGACCCATGCGCCTCTCTGGAACCGCCTTATTCCGGATGATACCAGTTATGAGGTTTATGAGTCGCCGACGTTCGACGCGCAGGACTTTACCGGGATCCATCGGCCCAAGGGGGTGTCTCTGGCCTGTCTCTCCTGCCACGACGGAAGCATCGCCTTTGATGCGATGGTTAACGGGCCGGGGTCGGGCGGGTTCATTCCGACCAATCTCGGCACGGGGCGCGGTCCCGGGACCAGCACAACGTCGATCAATTTTTTCGGGGGCGGGATCGTGGATGGGAGCAAGACTTTTACCGAGGGACCGCGGGATACCACGGAGGTGGAGAAGACCAGCGAAAGCCCCTTTTCGGGGGGTCTTCATGACCTCGTGCATGGAGGCGGTGGAAGCGAGGGGGCCGAGCCATTCCCGAATCTGGGGCTCGATCTTCGGGATGATCACCCGATCGGGATGGA
>Ga0187776_10001117_pt1 | contig 13199 bp, 12 predicted proteins | sample 0216_BV02_MP12_2_FD_132426 | JGI IMG/M metagenome (GOLD analysis project Ga0187776, IMG submission 132426) | Tropical peat soil microbial communities from peatlands in Department of Meta, Colombia - 0216_BV02_MP12_20_MG | ecosystem: Environmental > Terrestrial > Soil > Wetlands > Peat | place...
ATATCTTCCCGTGTATTGCTCTTTCTTTTTTCAAGTCTCTCTCGCAGAACCTTCATCGACGGGGGAAGAATAAATACGAAGACTGCCTCATCACGAGCATCTCTGATCTGTTTCGCTCCCTGCGTGTCAATATCGAGCAGAACATCATATCCGGAATCCATGATCTTCTGAAGCCTCCTGCGCGAAGTCCCGTAGAAATTGCTGTGGACTTCAGCCCATTCGATAAAATCTCCCCTCTCGACCATCTTCATGAATTTCTGCCTGTTTATGAACGTATAATCAACGTCGTCAACTTCCCCTTTCCTCGGCTGCCGTGTAGTGAAAGAGACGGATTGTTTGAGGTTGTCCACGGTGTGCACGATTTTTTTGCAGAGAGTCGTTTTCCCCGCGCCCGAGGGGGCGGAAATAATGAACAGGCTTCTCCTATTCCTCTTCTTCAAGGGCGCTCTTCCCCTCGAGAAACCTCTGAGTGATCGTTTCGGCCTGAAGGGCGGAAAGGATGATATGATTGCTGTCTGTTACGATAATCGACCGGGTACGCCTTCCCTGGGTTGCGTCAACGAGTTTCCCATCCTTCTTTGCTTCTTCCCGCATTCTCTTTATCGGAGCCGATCCCGGGGTTACGATAGCGACAACCTTCGCTGAGGCCACGACATTCCCGAACCCGATATTTACAAGAGTGGGACTTGCATCACTTTTTTTCATATACACCTCACTGTATATTCTGAACCTGTTCCCTGATTTTTTCTATTTCGGTCTTCATCTCGACGGTTAGGCTGGAGATACCATAATCGGCCGACTTAGAAGCTACGGTATTTACTTCCCTGTTCAGCTCCTGCAAGATGAAATCGAGCTTTCTTCCTATTATACCACCGGCTTCGAGTATTTCTGCGAACTGTTTGATATGGCTCTCGATTCTGGTGACTTCTTCGGAAATATCGAGCCTCGCCGCGATTATGGCTGCCTCCTGGAGTATCCTGCTGCTGTCAATCTCCGTCCCTTCAAGAATCAGCCTCAGCCTCTCGTTGAATTTTTCCGTGATATCCTTAACAACCGTGTCACTCATGGCCCTGATCTTGTCGTTCATCTCCCGGAGAGAGCCCGTCATGCGGCATATCTCCGCAGTAAGAGATTCCCCTTCGCTGATCCTCATCCTGCGAAGGTCGTTCAGCGCCTCCTTAAAGACATCAGTGACCGCAGCGATATCATATGCCTGCCTCATTCCGATGAAGAGCTCGTGCAGGCCGACGAGGGTATTGATATCTATCTCGCCCTTGACAGGAATCTCCTCCTGCATTCTTGAAAAAGCGCCGTAAATTTTCCTGACGAGATTGGTGTTGATATCCGGTTCCGTTGCGGCGTGCTCCGAGATAGTGATCGTGATATCTATTTTCCCCCGCGAAAAATACTCTTTAACGGTATTTCTGAGAGGTATTTCGAGCCGGTTCAGGAAAGCCGGGCTCCTCATAGAGATATCCAGAAAACGGTGGTTTACCGAACGGACCTCGATCCTGCAGCCTTCTTTTTCAGCGCTTCCGAAGCCGGTCATGCTCTGTACCATGATGAAATAAACTATAGAACAGTCGTCCCGTTTAGTCAAATTAGCCTGGACATCCCGAATCCGCCATCAAAAAACTGATATCTGCGGGGGACGGCATTCTCTCTCATTCTCGCTTCGCTCCGAGGCACCGGGCCGCCTCACCGGAAGGTGAGGCAATACGGCCCGCTGAAACCGTTCGAATGCATCCCCGCGCAAAAGTTGATGGTGGATTCCGGACCTATACGGTTTGACCCAAAAAATGCAGTTCACAACAAGAACTGCGAGGTATGCGGAAAAAAATCTTTATCTGTCCGCCTCGGCGGATCCGCTGGGGCGGACGCTACCTTTGTGGGGCGCTTCCATTTCAATAGATCATGATTTTTTATGATGGACGTCTTGCATTACAGACAACCAACTTGCGACATAATAAAGTTTTTTGGAACATGTCACCGCAGCAAAAAAAATTTTCAGGTTGAGCGACCCTTCGAACTGCGTTAGGAAGATATTCCTCGCATCATCCTCAGGGTGCTTTCAATTTCTTCTGCCATTTACGGGTAATCTTTCCGGCTGATGAAAAATGCCACAGATGCTACTTGGACGAAGAGGTCAACCCCGAGTGGGAAAAAGTGCGGAACGAGTCAAGAAAACCGATTGATAAAGAATCGCCGGTTGTGATATTTTGGAGGGGACCATGAGCGGCTCTGATCTGATACTGTATGAAGAGGAGTTCAGAAAAATCGAAGAAGAACTCCAAAAACTGTATCTTCAGACGAACGCTAAGGTTGTCTTTCTTATTGACAAGAATGGACAGCCGATTGCCTCTGCCGGGGAAACCCGTAATTTAGACACCACGTCCCTCGCCTCTCTTACGGCGGGAAATATCGCAGCTACGGGTGGGATAGCGCGCCTTCTCGGCGAAAAGGAGTTTACGATACTCTTCCACGAGGGAGAAAAAGACAACATCCATATCTCCCTCGTCGGGCAGAGAGTAATACTCGTCGTGATATTCGACAGAAGGTCTTCTCTCGGACTCGTCAGATTACGTGTCAGGAAGTCGACCGAATCTCTTGTGCGGATATTCAACGATATAACGAGCAAGTCCGAAAGAGAAAGAGTCGAGGGAAGGCTTGATGAGTCGCCTTTCGCAGAAATAAGTGATGAAGACATCGACAATCTATTCAGATAGGTATTCTGCCGCGTGTCATTCATAAACTATTCTTCACGAGAGATCAATTGCAAGATCGTCTATTACGGGCCCGGCTTGTGCGGCAAGACGACGAATTTGCAATTTGTTTACAAGAAGATGAACCCGGATCAGAAGGGGAAACTCATTTCCCTTGCCACAGAGACCGAAAGGACACTCTTTTTCGACTTTCTCCCCCTCGCACTCGGCGATATCAGAGGCTTCAAGGTAAGGTTCCATCTTTATACCGTTCCCGGACAGGTCTTCTATGCCGCAAGCAGGAAGCTCATCCTGAGAGGCGTTGACGGTGTCGTATTCGTTGCCGACAGTCAGATAGAGAGGATGGAGGCGAACATGGAAAGTCTCGATGACCTCAGGATCAACCTCGCAGAACAGGGCTATGACCTTGACAAGCTTCCTTGTTCGATCCAGTACAATAAGAGGGACCTGTCGAGCATTGCCCCCGTAGAGAGTATGAACAAGCTCCTTAATCCGAAGCATATCCCTCACTTTGAGGCGGTTGCCGTGGCAGGCCCCGGCGTCTTCGAGACGTTGAAGAATGTGGCAAGACAGGTACTGATAGAGATGAAGAAGCATTATTAGCCCATATAATTCATAAACTATGTCAGGAGAAAGGCGGGCAATAGTATTCTTGCTCATTCTCGCTTCGCTCCGCGGCTTTTGCCTTTTTATTTTACGAAACATACTGCCGGAATATCGGCAAAAGAAACCTCTCAAATACCATAGTTCGCCTTATTCCCGTTCCCTGTCTCTGAAATGTACAAATAGAGTCGGTTAGGTACCATATTTCAATATGCATGTTATCCATGCTTTGTCGAAGGAATACACACGATATTTTTTGCCGGATCGAGTTCACATACGGTTCTACAGTGTCCGACAGGCGGGAACGACAAACTGTGTGGCTCTGATAATGAACTTCTTAATTATTCTTTACGCGTTCGGCGATCTTTTCTGCAAAGTCTGACAGCGAATCGTCCCGCGCACCGAATACGACATAACTATCCCACAGTACGGGCAGTGAAAAAAAATCATTGCGGTTATCAATGACCTCCACCGATCTTCCGGCAGCCGCTACACCTTCAGCAATGTCCCCGGACGAAATATCCTTCGACGCCGTCCCGCCTGCGTAATAGATGGGCAGCAGGATGAGGTGGTCAGTCTCCCTTAGATTGGATGAAAAAGTCCCGATATAACCATCCTTCATAAGGCGTGTCGGGCCGAACCCGTGCGGCTGAAATATATAGCAAACCTTTTCACTTATTCCCTGCATCGTCTTCATAAGGTTTACGATCTTGTGAGGGTTATGGGCGTAATCGTCTATAACGAGGTGATTTTTGACGTCGAGGTGGATGTCGAATCTCCGCTCTATCCCTGAGAATTCCGTTAGAGCTTCAGAAATCCCGGCGAGCGGTATCCCGAGTTCTGAAAGTAACGCAACGCAGGCGAGTGCGTTGTACAGGTTGTGCTTGCCGGGAAGTGAAAGGTTGAACCTCTCCCCGTTGACTGTGAACAAAGTCTTGAAGGGATGGTAGCGAACGTCCTTGGCCCGGTAGTCCGATCTTGTATCGATAGAAAACTTGACCGATTTCTCGATTGAGCAGGAGGACAGGTTCTTATCGTCCCCTCCTATAACCACAAAGCCTGTCGTATTCCCGGAAAGTTTTTCGAACATCTCCGCCGTCTCTTCGACCGGATGGTGGTCGAGATCGAGGTTCGAGATAATCGAGTAAGACGGCCTGTAACTCACAATCGTCCCGTCTGACTCGCACGCCTCAATAACAAGTAAGCGGGAACTGCCAGTGAGAAAATTGCCCGGGTTCTCCGCGGTCTTGAACTGTTTGACTCTTCCCCCGCCGATGAAGTTTGGTTCCATACGGAGTTTTTTCATGAGGTATGTGAGCATCCCCGAAGTTGTTGATTTTCCGCTTGTTCCCGCAACCGCGACTGTATCGAGTTCTGCTACGATCTCAGAAAGATACTCCGGACGAGTCTTTATCGGTATCCCGAGTCTTTCGGCCTTTACATAGTCGGGATTGGTTTTTTCGACCGCTGTGCTGAATACTGCAAGGTCACATGAAACGTCAATGCCCGTTCCGTTCTGCGGAAATATCCTAATCCCTTTTGACTGCAGCCGCCTGCTGATTTCATGTTCCGGATTTATGTCGAAAAGCCGGTCAGAGCCTGAAACGGTATAACCCCTCTCTGCCGTAAAACCCGCAATAGCAGAGACGCCGCTTCCGCCTATTCCTGAAAAGAATATTTTTACCATGCAACACAATATCGAAAATATAGGGAGATCGGAATCACAATATCCTTTTACCTGCGATAGATGATCGTTTTGATGCCGTCTTTTCGGAGGATAAGCAGAGACTGTTCCAAGGCCTTCTTTTTATCATCGAACCTGCCTATTAAGACCCTGCTGCGTTTGCCGCTGCCGTCTCCCTCGATAAAGGCGTCGTAACCTTTCTCCTTCATCCTCTTGACGAGAGAGAGAGCATTCTGCGCGTTAGAGAAAACACCCAACTGGACTGAATATGTGAATTCATCTTTTCCCTTCTCACCCATCGCGCTTTTCATCTCCTCGCCGGGAGACACCGTCCCTTCATTGTGTGCATGTTCTTTGACAGGCCCCCTGACCTGTGATGCCTTTGCAGCGGGAGAAGGGATCTTTTTCGTGCTGTCGGGATAAAAGTATTTCCTGATCTGAAGGGCTCCGATGCCGAGGACTGTCATGACCAGCACGGACGCGGTGATCACAGCAATTTTCCTTATGGGGTCTTTCTTCGGTTCAGCGTCAAAAAAAGATTCATCCTCTCCAGATTCTTCTTTCTTCCTGCTTTCCTTTGCTGCCGGAAAGTCATCTCTTTTTCCTATGGTCACCTCATCCGGTTCCAGGGATTTATCTGTTCCCTGAACGAATTCCGGCGCCGGTTCGAAAAACCATTCCTCGTCTAACGAGGATATCTCGCTCTCTTGTCCGGCCGGTCCGCCCGAAACGGTTTCTTCAGCCCCGGGGGAGAAACCGTAGCGTCCCAATATCTTCTTTGTCATCGAAACGATATCTCCTGGAGTAAATGGCTTAACAAGGACATCGACAACCCCTATCGCCGTGGTATATTTTGGATCGAGTTCACCCTGATAAGAGATAAGCATGACTATTGGAACACCCTTCAACCGTTCATCAGAATGGAGAGTCTTGCTGACCCGCAGGCCGTTGAAGTCCGGAAAGATGAGGCTCAGGAAGACGAGATCGGGTTCTGCCTCTCTCGCCTTTTCGATACCTCTCATCGGGTCTGCAACCGACAATACATCGCAATCGTCCGGTCCGAGCGTTTCTGCGATCATGGTGCCTACCGACGGGTCATCGTCTATAACGAGAATTTTTTTCTTTCTCATCACCGTACCTTATGAAAATATCTCTGTCACCAAGGGACCCTTCTCCGCAATTCACGATCAACTTTGTGTGAGGAGGCATCTGAGCGGTTTCAGCGGCGCGTATTGCGTCACCCGAAAGGTGATGCGCGCCGGTGCCTCGGAGGTCCGGAGCTTCGACGGACCGAGAATGAGAGAAGGTGCTTCCTCACACATATATTTTTGGATGGTGCATTCTGGCTTTTATCTCCCTCCGTATCAAATCGTTTTTTCTGATGCCCTCAGGGACCTTGATAAAGATAACGTCCTCGTTCCTTGCGGTTGTTATATCGATGCCTTCCCGGTCTTTCATCGATGTTATCTCGAAGAGTTGTCCCTCGAGGCCGGGAGTAAGATATTCGACAGAATCTCCCGTATCGAGCCTGCTTCTCAAGCCCACTTTGGCTGTTTCATTGTCCACGTCGAGGACAACTCCTATCATCTCGTGGCTCATTCTGTAGCTTTGTCCGTCGAAATTATAGTCGCTGTCCGGCTGTTTACCGAAAAACATGCCGGTGGTATATCCCCTGCTGCTGAACATGGTGAGTTCCTTCAGCCACCTTCCGTTAATGCCAGGTTCCTTTCCGTCCCCCAGTTTATCTATCGCTTCTCTGTATGTCTTCACAACGCCGGCAACTTAATTTATCCCCTTCATGCGGCCCTCGATCTTAAAACTGTCGATACCGGCTTCTACCAGCAGGGGGAGGTATTCGATCATGCAGAGGTCTCTGGAACTCATGAGGTATGTTCCCCTGTCGTCTTCGAAAACACGGAAGTATTCGCCCTGCCTCTTCTCTTCCATCAGTGTATAGTTCCATCTGCATGAGTTGGTACATTGCCCCGTGTTTGCGCCCCGCGAAGCAAGAAAGCTGCTGATATAGCACCGTCCTGAGTATGATATGCATATCGAGCCGTGGACGAAGACCTCGATCTCTATCTTTGTTTCCTCACGTATCTGACGTATTTCATCGATCGAGAGCTCCCGGGACAGAACAAGTCTCTTTGCACCAAGTCTCTCCCAAAACCGCGCAGACTGAATGTTGGTGATATTGGCCTGTGTGCTGATATGCAGATTTATGTCCGGCGCTTTTTCTCTGAACATCATGAATACGCCAGGATCGGAAAGGATGACCGCATCGGGCACCGATTCCTTGAGGATTTCTATATGTCCCTCGATTTCGGGGAGGTCCCTGTTGTGGGGGAAGATGTTGACCGTGACATAAACTCTGACATCGTGACCATGCGCGTAATTGATTGCGCTTTTTAATTCATCAGGGCTGAAATTGCCGGCCTTACCCCTCAGACTGAGCCTCGAATCTCCGATGTAGACTGCATCGGCTCCATAGTGGATGGCGGTCTTCAGCTTTTCGAAGTTGCCAGCAGGGGCGAGCAGTTCAGGCCTCTTCACCCTAATCCTCTGCACAGGTCGCGGACCTGAGGCCACCAGATCTGCAGCATTTTTTTATCTCATCACGTGCAAGGCGGTCACACCTTTCGTTTTCTTTATGCCCGTTGTGCCCCTTTATCCAAATCCACTGAACCTCATGGTTTTCAGACGCTCTCAGAAGCCTCTCCCATAGGTCTCTGTTAAGCACTTCCTTGTTCTGAGAGTTCCGCCAGTTTCTTCTTTTCCAGCCCTCTATCCACTCGGTCATTCCCTTGACAACATACGTCGAATCTGTGGTCACCCTTACCCTGCAACGCCGCTTCAGAGCCTCCAGCGCAGAAATCACGCCGAGAAGCTCCATTCTGTTGTTCGTCGTCATCTTTTCGCAGCCCGAAAGTTCGACGACTTTCTTGTCCGATCTCAGCAGCGCACCGAACCCGCCGACACCCGGATTGCCGCTGCATGCCCCGTCAGCATAAATTTCTACAAAGGGCTCAGATCTGTCCTTCATTGTCTCTATATTACATTTTTTTTGACAGTAATTTCCAAAGCCGATGATTTTCTCCGATGAGGCCTAATCTGTCTTCAAAACAAATTCATTGCTGTGACAGGTGCATGGTGCGAGATCGTTCCACAGAATAGGTCATGACAGGGTTTACGAGAGACGACAATAATGAAAGATCACAGCAAGTCTATGCCCTGATCAGCGGAAATACCTCGTCTTTAATAAAACCTAACACTTCCTCCACTTCCTTTCTCATTTTCTCTTTTTGTTCCCCCTTTTCGGTGTAAGCGTCATCTCTTATCTTGCCGCTCCGGAACCCTTCACCGGCATGTCTGTCGAGGAAATCTTTCGGGATTTCATCAGGAATCTCCACGTTGTTCATGATCGCCCAGGCCAGCGTCCACGCCTTTGCGACATTGGAGACATCATACCCGCCTCCACCCAGTGCTACCCACTTCGGCGAGATGTCCTTCATCTTCCTTACCACTTCACAAAAACCGTTGTTCGTATAATTGAGGTGGGCGAGGGGGTCAGAATGTAAAGAGTCGACACCGAGCTGGCTCACCACGATATCAGGCCTGAACTTCTGGATGAGCGGGGGAACGATCTCAGTGAATGCAAAAACGAAGAGTTCATCATCGGAATAAGGCGGCATCGGAATATTTACGGAATATCCTCGTCCATTTTCCTTCCCTGTTTCTCTCTCAAAACCAGTTCCGGGAAAAAGCATATTTCCCGTCTCATGTATCGATATCGTCAATACCATGTCCGTTGCATAAAACGCGTCCTGTACGCCGTCTGCGTGGTGTGCATCTATATCGACATAGGCCACCCTTCTTCCTTTCTTGACAAGAGACATTATGGCGATTACAGGATCATTGACATAGCAGAACCCGGAAGCCATCGACCTCATCGCATGGTGAAGACCTCCCGATATGCTGAAGGCGATATCAACCTCTCCACTTTCTACCATTTTTGCCGCTTGCAGAGATGCACCGGTTATAAGCCTGGACCATTCGAAGAGGCCCTTAAAGATAGGGTTGTCCCCGGGGCCGAGGCCGAAATATTCGGCCCCGGGGAGTCTTATTCCCTCGCCCCCGGCCTTGAGCACCTCAATGTAGTCCCTATCGTGAAAAAGAACTAAATCTTCATCGGAGGCCGGTTCAGCCTCCACGCATAGAGCATCCGGTAGCGAGAGAAGCCCGTAGGACCTGATCAGTTCATAGGTCAGTTTCAGCCTTGAGGGCTTTAACGGATGGTCCCTGCCGTAATCGAAGGTTGCAAATTTGTCGTTATAGATAAAGGCCGTTTTCATGAATTCCTTCCCGCATTTCTTAAGAGCCTGATGAAGCTCCATATTTTCCTCCATTATCCTGCAAAGGGAATCCAGAATCCACCATCAAAAATATATGCGTCAGGGCAGCACCTTCGCTCATTCTCGGTCCGTCGGAGCTCCGGACCTCCGAGGGCACCGGCGCGCATCACCTTTAAGACGATGCAATACGCGCCGCTGAATCTGCTCAGATGCTGTCCACACGCAAGGTTGACGGTGAATTGGGGGAATCCCCTTTACAAGCATTCGCCGCATGCCCTAATATTATTTTGAGAGCTTTTATGACACCTGCCTGCATCATAGGTATAAGCGGATATTCGGGCTCAGGCAAGACGACACTTATCGAAAAGGCCCTGCCCGAACTAAAAAGGGAAGGGCTATATGTTGGAGTGCTGAAACATACATCTCACCACAGGTTGAGTCTGGATAGAGAGGGAAAGGATACTGACAGGTTTTATAAGGCAGGCGCTGATTTTGTTTTTGCTCACGATGCCGATCAGGGGTTTGCGAGATACCCTCATAAGGATGCGGACCTTCTTGAGGCCTTAAGACTCTTCCCGGCGGGGCTTGACCTCATTCTCGTTGAGGGACATAAAAATTCTGCTATCTCGAGGATATGGCTTGAGCTCATTGGTTCCGGGCATCGCGGAGTCCCCGGCGAGAAAAATGACACTGCGGTTATTTCCAGGGAAGAGCCGCACTATCTCGAAAAAGTGATCGGTTATATCCATGCGGAGCTTGAAAAATTTCAGTCCAGACGTTCTCTAAAGGCAGGGCTCCTTGTCGGCGGCAAGAGTATTCGTATGGGCAGGTCAAAGGCGTTCCTGGAGATCGGAGGAAAGACGCTGATCGAGAGATCGTTCGGCACTGTTTCGAAAGTTGCCGAAAGGACGATCGTAATCGGGTCTACCGAACTTCCTGAATCTCTCAAGAACGCCGAAATGCTGCCTGACGTCCCTGGAGTAGCGGGACCTATGGCCGGGATGCTCAGCGCTTTCAGATGGGCTCCTGAAAGTACATGGATCATGTCGGCAGTGGATATGCCGTTTCTGGATGAGGGGGCATGGAAATGGCTCTTAAGTCATAGGAGACCGGGCGTTTGGGCGGTGTTGCCTCGCATTCAACACGGGGCTGCCGCAGAAACGACCGGTTCATGCTATGAGCCGATGATTTTTGAGTATGTGGAGTCTTTATCCCGAAGGCGTATTTTCAAACTTCAATTGATAGCCCAGCACCCCAAGGTTCTAACACCCGTGATTCCCGAATCACTGAGGCATGCATGGAAGAACGTAAACACCTCCGGAGAATGGAAAGAGATTCTTGGTTTAACCGGCGATCAGTCTTCCTAAAATCTTTTCTCTCATGTCGCCTGTGAGACCGGATATTCAGACCGGAATATCTCTATCGCCAGAACCTTTGCCACGATGGTGCCTATAACAGCGCCCGCGATGATATCTGACGGAAAGTGAGAAAGTCCGTCGAGCCGGTCCCATCCGACTATAACTGCGAAGAGGTAGAATAGGATTCTGTATCGGGGGAAATACCGCGAGAGGACGAAAGCGAGACAGAATGCGAGGGCTGTATGTCCCGAAGGAAAAGAATCATAACCGCTCTTTATTGAGGGGCCTATGAAGACAGGATCAAAGGTTATCCTCGGCCTCGCCCTGCCTACAATATGCTTCAACGCCTGAACGACGAGTCCTGTTGATATAAGACCGATAAATAAAAATTTGCCGGCATCGTAGATCCGCTGACTGTAACGCCTTCCGAACAGGCAAATAAGGAGTGAAAAGACAATGAGGGTTGAGCCGTGGGAAAAGAACTTTATCATGGGGTTGCAGGCCTGGTCTAGATGATACATCCAGAGGGCGGGATCGAAGTTCTTTATCCACGTGACCACAGCTTTATCGAAATACAAAAAGGGAAATATGATAAAGGCGCTGAAAAAGAGTTTCCTGTTATTTTTCAAGGATTGCATATTTCCCACTTTGCTCCAGTAACTTTAACCCTAAACCTTCTAACATATCAATATCTTTTATCTTCGAAATGACTATCAGCCGACTGTCTGCCCTTACCAACTCCGATAATGTTTCAACTTTTGATATCCTTGTCACTTTATGTCCGGAATAAAAAACGATGCTTGGGTTGTTTATTCCGTAAGCAATTACCCTTTCGTCATCGCTGAGTCTCCCCCGCGCGTAAAGACTGAACTTGTGAAGCGAGCCCTGAAGATATTGGTTTGCTATCGGCAATGCCGTCGTCGAAAGGAGAAGAAGAAAGATGATCGTGAGTGCCGATATGAACCCGTAGAGAGTCTTTTTCGACAGGGCGGCATACGTACTCAGAGCAGCCATAGCCGTCATGATGGCCGCTGCGGTGAGCGTCCATCCGGTCTCTGGAATTCCTGTCTGGAGGAGATATTTTTTTGAGACGATGAATGCAATACCGATAAGCAGTGAGACAGTCGCAATAAAGTATTGTGAATACTTTATCCCCCGTCCGCCCTTTTCCGACATGCCCGACGCAATAAGGATAACCATTGCGGGGACAGCCGGCAAGATATAATTGGGGAGTTTGGTTGTAGCGAGCGAGAAGAAAAGAACTATGAAAGCAAACCAGATAAGGGCGAACAATCTTAGGGTAGGGGAATAGAGTTGAGACTTTTTCTCGTTATCGATTTCCTCTCCCTTCCCGCTGTTCGCTAACCGGACTTTGATCCCTTCTGTAAAGACATTGACGATGCCGCCCGGAAGAAAAGCGATCCAGGGAAACAGCCCGACGATCAACACAAGGATGTAGTAGTAAACCGGTCCTCTGTGGCCGGATATGACCCCTGTATATCTCATCAGGTGATGCTTTATAAAAAACTGCTCGATAAATTCCTTCCCATTGATCGCAAATTCCGCGATATACCAGGGAGCAGATACGATGAAAAAAAGGATCAGTCCTCTTAAGCTGAAGACCTTCCTAACTCCGGATAGCCTCTCTGTTAACAGCCGGTAGATAACGGCGATACCGAAGGGGAAGATTATCCCTATGAGTCCCTTCGTCAAAAAAGCGAGGGCAGAAAACAGATAGAATCCGTAAGAATACCACTTCTCCCTTACAGATGCTCTATCTTTTTCGGTCTCTGAGAGAAAGAAGGAAAAAAGGGAGAGCGTTATAAAAAGTGTCAGCATCATATCGGTGACGGCTGCATGTGAGTAAATAAGAAAATAAATGGACAATACGAATGATAGGAAAGCATAAAATGCTGTTTTTCCATTGCTGAGACGCCTGACAAAGAGAAAGAGGGCCAGACAGGTCAGGAGGCCTGAGACCGCTGAAGGGAACCGCGCGCCGAATTCATTGATACCAAAGATCTTGTAGGAAGCGGCCATCGCCCAGTAAAAGAGAATGGGTTTATCGTAGCGCACCACCCCGTTGTAGGTCGGCGTTATCCAGTCACCGCTCTGGATCATCTCCTTTGTTGCCTCTGCGAAAACCGCCTCATCGACATCGAAGAGCGTAAGGGAACCGAGCCTGTAAAAGGACATAATGAAAGAAACTGCCAATACACAGGGAAGGTAGTAAGATTTTAATCGATCCATGAATGAGCTGTTTCTACAGTAATCCTTGCCTAATTTTCCGATAGATGTGCCGTCAGACCGTCACCTGCGACCAACTAATATAACATATCATCTATCAAAGAAGGACATCGCGCCGCCCCATTATTAGGCAAATCTGTGACACAAAACATAGTATCTGAGAATTCTGGGGGTAGTATATCAATGTAGTGGATTCCGGGTAGTGGATTCCGGCTTTACAAGCTGCTTATAA
>Ga0187776_10001118_pt1 | contig 13198 bp, 8 predicted proteins | sample 0216_BV02_MP12_2_FD_132426 | JGI IMG/M metagenome (GOLD analysis project Ga0187776, IMG submission 132426) | Tropical peat soil microbial communities from peatlands in Department of Meta, Colombia - 0216_BV02_MP12_20_MG | ecosystem: Environmental > Terrestrial > Soil > Wetlands > Peat | place...
CGCCAATCGCGCCGCGGCGTGGATTGCCGTTCTCTCGGCGATTCTTCTCGGTCTCTACTTCGTGGCGTGGATGCTGAACGCGTCGCCGACGCACCGACTCGGCGACGAGGAAACGACGGCGCTGCTTCGGAGCGGCGTCGCGCGCGTGGAGGAGCTGCGCGTCGCGCTCGCGCTGCTCGCTCTTTGGGCGTTGTTGCTCGCTCGGCGCCCGATGTTGGCACTCCCACTGGCCGCCGCCGCGGTGTTGGTGAGCGGGGCAGCCGGCCACTCGGCCGCGATGAGCCCGATCGTGGCGGTTCCGGCGCGCGCGATTCATCTGTTGGCCGGCGCCGCGTGGCTCGGCGGGCTGATTTGGTTGATCGCCATGCGAGACGCCGACACGTCGTCGTTCGTGGCCGAGGCAATGCGGGTGTCCGGAACGGCTCTGTGGGCCGTGGTGTTGATCACGCTCTCCGGTGTGATTCAGCTTGTCGTGTTCCTGCCTTCAGTGAGCGCGTTCTTCACATCGGCCTACGGCCTCGTCGCGATGGCCAAGATCGCGGGCCTCGCCGCTCTCGTCGCATTCGGCGCATATCATCGGACGCGCAGTCTTCCACGGCTCACGTCGGATTCACGTGCGGTATCCGGCTTTGCGCGCGTACTGCGCGCCGAGGTCGCCGTGATGGCGCTGGTGATTTTGCTCGGCGGATGGCTCGCATTCGTCTCTCCTCCCCACGCGGCACAGTCGATGTCGCACATGCACATGTGAGTCAGCTCATGCGCAATTCCAGGAAGGTCGCGAAGGCTGCGTTACCCGTTTCGATCGCCGCGGCGATGGTGCTCGCATTGCCGGTGATCGTGTTCGGTCACGCGGTGGTGTTTCCGAAAACGTCGACGACGGGAACGTTCGAGCGGTACGTGCTCCGCGTTCCGAACGAGAAGACGGTGGCGACGACGCGCGTCGAGATCCGGTTTCCGGCCGACGTTCGCGTCACGTCGTTCGAGGACGTGCCGGGCTGGCAGCTCGCGGTGCTCACCGATTCGGCGAAGCGAATCACCGGCGCCGTGTGGACGGGCACGCTCCCGCCGCAGCGCTTCGTTGAGTTCCCGTTCAGCGCCGCGAACCCGAAGACCGAGACGCGCGTCAGCTGGCCGGCATTTCAGACGTACGCGGATGGCGAGGTCGTGGAATGGACCGGGCCGGAAGGCTCCAAGCGTCCGGCGTCATCGACCGTGATTCAAGCGGCCGGAGCCGCGGCCGCCGGCGGGACACCCGTGGTTGCGTGGATCGCGCTCGCGTTGGCGCTGGTCGCGATGGGTCTGGCATTGCGTCCGCGATCGACGACGAGCTTGCCGAGCTGAACGACGAGACGACTGACTGCCGCCGAACAAGCGAGTGGTTTCTGGCGACAGATGGAAGGTCCTCCACGACCGGCGAGCGGGGCCGCCGCCGAGACGCGCCTCGCCGTCATTAGTACTGTCTGAATGCGCGCCCGAGCACCCTCCCGTGCGGCACCGATCGTGCGGCGAGATCCGCGCATCCACACCTCACCTTCCGGAGGACACATGGCGCTCCAGACGCAGACCGAGCATTCGCAGGCGGCCCACCCGCACGTTCACGGCCACAACTGCGGGCACACTCGCATCACGCATGACGGGCACCAGGACTACCTTCACGACGGCCATCTGCACTATCAGAGCGGTTCGAAGGTCGAAGAGCACTCGATCCCCGTGAGCAAGACGAATCCTGTGGCGTGCACGCCGGATCACCAGTGCGCCGGGCATGACGCCTCGCACCGCCACGGCCCGGGATGCGGACACGAGGCCGTTCCGCATGGCGACCACACCGACTACCTGGTGCAAGGACATCTTCACCACGCGCATAGCGGCCACTGCGACGACCACGGCCCCATCACCCTCAGCTGACGAGGCGGCTGCGCGCCGGTTCTCGGACCGGCGCGCGGCAGTTGGCGCGGCGGCCTAACCATCAATTCCGACTTCTGTGAACACCCCGCCGCCGGAGGAACTCGTTGCGCGGCGCCGCGACAAGCCACGGGACCTCGCGCATCTGCCGAGTGTAGAGAGACGGCGCCGGTCACACTGCCATTTGGGCGAGTGACTGGTCGGTTTCTGTGAACGATTGGACGCCCAGCCCGCCGACCCGGGTCCACCGGCCCACGCGTTTGATTCGTCCGCCGCTTCTCTCCGCACACCGATCGTGCTACTTCAATACGGCATGAACGCGCGCGATCTCACCGCGCTGGTCCACCTGGTCGGATTCGGCACCGGCATCGTCCTGTACGCGATGCTCGGCGTGATGACGCGCCGGCAGCTGTCGCACGTCATGGCGCCGGCGGAGCGACAGAACGTCGATCGTGTACCGCTGGCTGCGGCGCTGCTCGGCGTGATCTGGAACGTCGGGGCGATGCTCGTGTTTGCGGCCCGCGACTTCGGCGCGAGCTTCGAGATGACGTGGATCGCGGCCATCGCGTATTCCGCCTTGGGCTTCCTCCCCGCCGTCGTCGTTCACTCGACGTTGCGGCGGGCGAAGGGAACGGGATCGGGATGGTTCCTTGGCGTCGCATACTCCGCGAGCACCATCGCGGCCATCACGGACGTCGCCGACGCACTGCGCGGACAGACGCCGTCGTCGGCCGGCCTCGTTCTGCTCACCATCACCTACGGCGGTCTGCTCGGAGTTCTTGCCATCACGGAGCGGCGCCGCCCGGGGTTTCAACGAACGATTCTCGCCGTCGCGCTCGCCGCGTTTGCCGTCTCGGCTCTCCATCTAAGTCGGAGTCAAGGCGGACCGGACGAGGGCCCGTGGGTCGTCGAGCTGATCGGACACCACGCGTCGCTTCCACTGGTGCTGGCGATCCTCTATCAAGACTACCGCTTCGCGTTTACCGATCTCTTTCTCAAACGGGCGCTGTCCCTGCTCGCGCTGGTCGGCGTCGTCTCGCTGCTGTACGCGCTGTTCGCGGCTCCGCTGGTCGATCCGCACGCCTTGGTCGCGCGTCAGCTCGCGCACGACGGCTCGCATCTCTGGTCGACGGGCGCGCTGCTCGGTCTCTGGATCGTGACGGCGCTCGGCTATCCGTTCATCCAGCGGCGGATCTATCGATTCGTCGACCGGGTCCTGCTCCGCCGCGCCGACTACCGAGTGTTTCGCGGCGAGTTGGCCACAGCGCTGAGCGAGGCACGCACTCCCGACGATGCACTCGAGGCAACGTGCTCTCGACTCGGTCAGGTGCTGGGAGCGACGGCGGTGACCTGGGAGATCACGGATGCACGCGGCGCTCCGGGCGACGTGGCGATCGAGCTCGACCCGAAGCGAACGGGCGCGCTGATCGTCGTGCCGACGGCGCTCGCGCCGACCTTCGAGATTCGCGTCGCCGAACTGAGCGGTGGCCGGACGCTGCTCTCCGACGATTTCCTCTTGTTCGACGCCGTCGCGGCGCTCGTCGGGCGGCGCATCGACGAACTGCGCCTCGAGGGCGAGCGGCGCGCTCGCGAACAACGAGAGCATGAAATGCGGCAGCTGGCGGCGGAAGCCGAGCTCCGGGCGCTCCGTGCGCAGCTCAATCCGCATTTTCTGTTCAACGCCCTCAACACGCTCGGGCACTTGATGCAAACGGCGCCGAACAGGGCGCTGGCCACGCTGTATCAGCTCACGAATCTCTTGCGGAAGGTGCTCCGGCGAACGGACGGTGGGTTCGTCCCCCTCCGCGACGAGCTGGACATCGTCGAGGCGTATTTGGCGATTGAGCGTGAACGGTTCGAGGAACGGCTCGACGCGTTGGTCGACGTGCCGCCGGAGCTTTGGCACGTGCGCGTCCCGCCGCTGTTGCTGCAACCGCTGGTCGAGAACGCGGTCAAGCACGGCATCGCGCCCACGCGCGACGGAGGGCGGGTGACGGTTCTAGCAAAGCGGTCGGATGACGACGCGGATGCGTTCTTGTCGCTGGTCGTCTCCGACACGGGCGCGGGCTGGACCGGTGCACGCGACAGCCGCGGCGGCGTGGGACTGAGCAACATCGAGAGCCGCCTGCGACACTACTATGGCGCCGCTGCCGCCCTGGCGATTCGGCCGACGGCGGGAGGCGGAACGACGGTCGAGCTGTGCATTCCGCTCGAGTCGGCGCCGGCGATGGCCGTCGCCGGCTGAGCCTCATGGTGGGCCGAGTATGACCAGTGGTTCGACCGAAACGACCGCTCATTGGGCTGGAATGGCAGCGAACTTGGGATCGCCTATTCTGCGATCTACCGATGCCCCCCACCCGCATTCCGGGCTGCGCCTCCCGAACGCCGCGACGCACGCGATGACCCAGCTGCGCGTCATCATCGCGGACGACGAACGGCCTGCGCGCGCATTCCTCTCGTCGATTCTCAGCAACTTCGAGGATGTCGAGCTCGTGGGCGAGGCGGCCAGCGGTCCCGAATGCGTCGAGCTGATCGAGCGCGTCACCCCGGACCTCGCGCTGATCGATCTCCAGATGCCGGAGGTCGACGGACTCGGCGTCGTCCGCCTCATTCGCAAAGATCGCTTGCCGCTCGTCGCATTCGTGACCGCGTTCGACGAGTACGCCGTACGCGCGTTCGAGATGAACGCCGTCGACTATCTGCTCAAACCGGTCGACGCCGTGCGGCTTCGCCACACCGTGAATCGCGCCATCGAGCGCTTGGAGCGCGCCGATCTTCGGCCGGGAGATGCCGATCGGATTCGCGCCGCCGCCAGTGAATACGCTGCATCGTTGCCGCCGACGACCCTGCGACGCATTCCGGTTCGCAAGCGGGAAGACATCTATCTGGTTTCGGTCGACCAGATCGTGTCGATCATCGCCGACGGCGAATTGCTGCACCTCACGACGCGACAGAACGAGCGGTTCACGATCACGTACCGCCTGAAGGACCTCGAGCACCGGCTCGATCCGTCGCAGTTCGTGCGCATCTCGCGCGGCACACTCCTCAATATCGGGATGATCCAGAAGATCACCCCGATGCCCGGCGGGACTTATGTCGCGGTCACGCACTCCGGGACGCAGCACCAAGTGAGCCGCATTCGCGGGCGCGTGCTGCGCGAGCAACTGCTTAGACTGTAGGTGGGCGGCTGGACAGGTGGACGGCCGTCGCAGTCAACCTGTCCAGCCGTCCACCGCATTTCAGAACGCAGCCTTCAGTCGCAGCTGGAAGCTTCGCGGGCGGCCGACCGACGGGCCGCTGAAGAACGCGCCCTTCAACAGGTACGTCTTGTCGAAGACGTTCTCGACGTATAGCTCCGGCGTAAACAGCGCTCCACCCACTCGCAAAGCGTAGCCCGCCGATGCGTTGAAGATCGTGCTCGGAGCGACTTTCACTCCGGAGTTGAAGTCGAGGAGCCCGGTGCCATAGCTGCAATTGCAGTCGCTCGGATCCACCCCGTTCGTGAGCCCAGACCCATAGATCGCCGTGCCACTGACGAAGAAGTTGCTCGGCGAGTACGTGGCGCCGGCGACGATCGAGAGCCGCTGGTCGTGGTCGAGGTCGAAGAATCCGCCCGGCGGCTCCGAAGGGAAGAAACCGCCCGCGATCGCGCCGTACCCGTATGCGTGATTGAGCGCGGCGTTGACGTAGCCCGACACGGGCCCCCGCGGACGCACCTCGAGCACACCTTCGATGCCCGTGATGTGGACGTGTTCGATGTTGACGTCGGTGACGATCGCGGAACCCGGCACGGTGTTGTCGTCGATGCCCGGGCTGCTCTCCTTGTGGTACGCCGAGAGCTTCGTCACGATGCCGGCTTCGGGAAAGCGCTGGATGAGGCCGGCCTCGAAGAAATTGTCCCGCTCAGGAAGCGTCGGTTGCTCCGCAGTCCCGCCTTGCGACGCCGACGTGATCGTGCGCAGGTCCTCGATGTTGGTCGGCATGAACAACCGGCCGTAGTAGAGGTAGGCGGTCGTCGATGTCGATGGGTAGAAGTTGAGCCGGATTCGCGGGCTCACCTGGCTCTGCGTGGGAGTCTCCGGCGCAGAGTGTGAGTCGTATCGCGCGCCGCCGCGGATCTCGAGCCACTCCACGGGCGCGTACGACACCTGACCGTAGAAGCCGATATCGTGGCCGTTCAGGTCCACGTTCGACTGCGGCCCCGTGCTCGTCGCGCTGAACGTCGAGAAGTCTTCGTGTCCGTTTGTCAGGGTGGACAGCGTGCCGAACTTGAATTCGGTCTCGTGCCCGGGTCGAAACGCATAGTCCGCTTTCAGCCCGAGGATGTTTGCCGCGCGGTTCTCGCGGATGCTGTAGAGATTCGTGTCCGGGAAGAACTGAAACGTCGGGTCGTCTCTCGCATCGGGATCGTAGCGGAGCGACGCGTGCCGATAGAACAAGCCGCCGAAGAAATCGGCGGAGGCCTCGCCGTTGTCGTTCACGTCACCCCTCAGATGGTGCCATCCCAGATTGACGAAGCTGTTCGCGTCGTTCTGGTGATCGTTCTGGAATGCTCCGCCGCTCGAGTCGAACGGAATCGCGAACTGCGTGGTCGAGAGATTCCCTTCGAGCGTGAATATGTCGTGCGTGCTGGGAGAGTATTGAAGCTTCCCGAAGCCGTAGTAGTCGGTGCCGTCGTTGTGGAAATTGCTGATCATCTTGCTGCTCGAGTCGATCACGACGGGCTCCAGACGCATGTTGCTGAACTGCCGCGCGCCGGAGAGAAAGAATCCCCACGGTCCGCTGTTGCCGCTCAGCGTCCCCGCCTGGCCGTTGTTCCCGGTGGGGCCGGAGACGGATCCCGAGTAGCGGCCGCCGTAGCCGGTGAACGCGCCGTGGAACCCGCCCGAGGGAATCTTCGTCGTGACGTTCACGACCGCGGCGTTGCGCCCACCGTACTCGGCGTCCCAACCCCCGGTCTGGAAGTTGATTTGATTGACGACCTGCGGGTCGAACAGCTCGTTGAGCGATCCGGAGATTCCCGGCGGCACCGGCACGCCGTCGACGTAATAGGTGTACTCGGCGTGCTGCCCGCGGATATGCACTTCGCCCGTCGGCGCGCGCGCCGCTCCGGCGATCGATTGTTGGATGATCTGCGACGTGGTCATCGTCGGCGCGCCGTGGAAGTCGTTCTGCTTGAAGACCTGGTCGCCGCTGCGCGTGTCGACGGTGATCGTTGCCGGAGCGATCACGCGCATCGCCTCAAGATCCAGGCCCACGGGCAAGAGCGCGAACTTGAGGTGCCGCGCGGCCGATGCCGCCGGCGAGATCGTGAGCGGCTGGCTCACGGCGCGATAGCCGATGAGATGGACGGCGATCGAGTACGTGCCCGGCGCGACGTTGTGAATCGTGAAGCTGCCGAAGGTGTTGGTGCTGGTGCTGGCGATCACCGCGCCACCGGGGTTGGCGATCGTGATCTCGGCTGACTCGAGCGGCTGGCCGTTGCTGCTGTCGCTGACAACGCCGGTGAGGTCGGTGTTGGCGGAATGCCCTGGCCCGACGCCGAGGCGACGGCCCGGCCCGGCGGCGAGCGCGACGTGCGAGGGGATCAGAAATACGGCAAGCGCGAGCAGCCGGCAAAGTAATGCCCGTTGAATCATCGAAGCTCCGATAGAATTGGCAGACCGGAAATCGACGAGCGCGACCAATGCGCCCAGGATTTCGGTTCGCTAACGCTACGGCTTCGTCACGCGCGCCCGACGTGGAATTCAACGTCTGGCGGCATCGGTCGCACGACTGGTCGACGCCTGGCGACGGATGGCAAGTGAACTCCCCAGAACGCTCGGCGAACAGCGGCGGCCCGTTCGTTGATGGGGTGTGCAAACGGAACTGTGGCGGTGCGCGCATGTCGACGATTCCGCATCCTCGCATCCCGCACCGCGTCGTCCATCGCAGCTCTACGAGGTGCTGTGCGAGGGAATCCTTTTCTTTCTGATTCTCCGCGGTCTCGAACGAGTCGGTCTTCGCGGCAGGTGGTATCACCCGGGACTGCTCGTCGGCTACGCCCTGATTCGCTTCGCGCTCGAATTCACTCGGCAGCCCGACCCACAGCTGGGGTTCGCGGCCGGTCCGTTCAGCATGGGACAGCTCCTATCGGGTCTGATGGTCGCCGCAGGAATGGCCATCCTCGGAGCGACCTATTTGCGGGATCGCGCCCCCCTGAACGGGGTAGAGTCGCCCCGAAGCATTGAACCGTTCGCAGTCACTTCCAACCGGCGACGCCGCAACTATATGGGTGGTTTTGGCGTACCAACGAGTGGGCCGCCACGCCCGTAGACGGTTGTGGCCGTCTAGCGCCCCAAGTCGTCCGGGAATAGGCTTACTGGATAGAATGTCCGCCACGTACCGACCCAAACGGAATCCTCTGACGCTGGTCATCGCCTTTTTGGCGTTGATCGCGCAGGTGACCGTTGCCCTCTCCCCGCTGGCCGAAGGCCGCCGGCCGGGGATGGCGTCGCACGTGGAAAGCGGCGGGGTGAAGCTCCACTACGCCCACGACGAAGCGACCTGCGCGTCGTGCCAGGCGCGCTCGATTCACGGCACGCCGAGAACGGCAGACGCCAGTCTCCCGCGGGCTATCGAAGTCGTGATTACGGTCGCCACGGCGACCGTTCGCGTCGTCACGGCCGACCGTTTCTCCCAGGACAACCCTCGCGCACCTCCCGCCTTGATCTGAGCTCGTAAGCCGCAGCACGCCTCAGATCCACAATCAGGGAGAACATGCGCTTTCCATTGGGAGTGTGTGCGCTGGCCGCGTTTGCCAGTGCCACGGCTCCGCGTTGCACCGCACAGCAAGCCGGTGTCACGCGGGCGAATCAAGATCGATCCACCGACACGCTTCGTCTGTCGCGCCGGCAGGCCATCGCCGCGGCGTTGACCGGCAACGCGCAGATCGAGGTCGCGCGCCAACAGACGCGCGAGGCCGCCGCACGCCGCGTGACGGCCACCGCGATTCCCGATCCGCAATTCACCGCCGGGTTCGACCAGGAAACGACGCCGTTCGCGTTCAGCAACGCGCCGTCGCGGCCCGTGACGCTGGGCCTCGACATTCCGTTTCCCGACAAATTCCGCCTCAACAACAGGATCGGTCTCGCCGACATCGGGAATTCGCAGGCGAACCTGCGGCTCCAGCAGCAAACGATCGCCAATCAGACGTCGGCGACCTACGACTCGCTGCTCGTCGCGCTGCTGCACCGGCAGAACCTGCTCGATGCGCAGAAGCTCGCGCAGGATTTTCTCGCGCGAACCCGGGCGCGCTTCGAGGCGGGAACCGTCGCCAAGCTCGACGTCATTCAAGCGCAGGTCACGGTCGCGCAGTCACAAAACGATCTCATCGCCAACGAGCGGGATCTGCTGAACGCGCAAGCGTCGCTCAACCGAACACTAGGCCGGATCGTCGGCGCGCCGATCGTTCCGACGGACACGCTCGCGATGCCGCCCGCGCTTCCCGACTCGACGACGATCGAGCAGGTCGCGCTCGAGAATCGCCAGGAGCTCAAGGCCGTCCAGCAGCAGCAGCTCGGGCAGTCCGCGACGACCAAACTGACGAAGGAATTCTGGCTTCCCGACATCACGTTCGCCGTCGCCAAGGACTACTCGGCGCCTGGGCAGGCGCTCTTCACGACGGGCGTCTCGCTGCCGCTGCCCATCTTCTACTGGCAGCACGCGCGCGGCGACATCGCGCTCTCGCAGCACACCGAGAGCGAGCTGGCCGCGACCTATCGCGACACGCGCGCGCAGGTCACACAGGACGTGCGCGCCGCCTACGCCAACGCCAGCACGGCGATGCGGCAGGTGACGTTCCTGCAAACCGAGCTCGTGCCCGCGGCGCGTGAGGCGTACCGCGTGTCATCGACCAGCTACAGCCTCGGCGGATCGTCCGCCCTCGAGGTGATCACCGCACGCACGGCGCTTCTCCAGGCCGAAGCTCAACTCGCCGACGCGCTCGCGGCGGCCAACAGTGCCCGCGCCGATCTCGATCGCGCGCTTGGACTCAGCGTCACGTCCTACGGAGCAACAATCCGATGAGTACCCGAACACACCGCGGATCAACGTCCGCTCTTCTCCTTTTCGCCGGATTCGTCGCGGCGTGCTCCTCCAACGACGCGTCGGGCCATCAACTGGGCGACACGGCGCTCGGCCCCAAGCCGACGAACCTGACCGTCACGGCCGACCAGCGTCAGCGGATTCATCTCGTCACGGTGAAGACCGTGACGTTCCACCCCACGGTCGACGCCACCGGCAACGTGGCGTTCAACGGCGACCACTCGACGCAGGTGCTGTCGCCGGTCTCCGGACCGGCGGTGCATGTGATCGCCGAACCGGGAGAGTACGTGCACAAGGGCGACCCGCTCGCCAACGTGTCGTCACCCGACTTCGCTGCCGCGGTGGCGACATACCGCAAGGCGGAAACGGCGTATCGAAACGCCAAGCGGATCTACGGGCAGGATTCGGCGCTGTTCAAGAACGACGCGCTCGCGCGGACGGACCTCGAGCAAGCCCAGTCCGATCTGGCCTCGGCTGACGCCGACGTCGGCGCGGCGATCGAAGGCATGCGCTCGCTCGGCGTGGACGAAGAGCAGATCCAGGAGGTTCGCGAAGGCAAGAAGACGTCGATCGCCGCGGTGGTCCGCGCGCCGATCGAAGGCACCATCGTCGAGAAGCTGATCTCGCAGGGACAACTGCTCGCGGCAGGGACGACGCCCTGCTACACGATCGCCGATCTGTCGACCATGTGGGTGCTGGCGAACGTGTACGCGAACGACCTCGCCGACGTGTCGGTCGGGCAGCCCGCCTCGGTGATCACCGACAATTCGCGCGCCCCAATGCCAGGACGCGTCGACTACATCGCGTCGCTCGCCGATCCGGGGACGAAGGCCGTGCAGGTTCGCGTCGTGGTGCCGAACACGAACCGTCTGCTGCGCCGCGACATGTTCGTGCGCGTCCAGATCCGATCCAACGCCGAACACCGCGGCATTCTCGCGCCGGTGTCGGCCGTGATGCGGGACGAGCAGAACCTCCCGTACGTGTTCCTCGCCGCAACCGGCAATTCGTTCGCTCGGCGCAAGATCACCCTGGGCGGCCGGGTGGGCGACTCGTACGAAATCGTGTCGGGACTCGTTGACGGCGACCAAGTCGTAACGGAGGGCGCGCTCTTCCTCGAATTCGCGGAGACGCAGTGAGCGATCCCGCCCAGACGCATACCGCGGCCGACCATGCCGCGGCGGGCGGCGTCACGGCCAGTCGCGGCCCAATCCAAAGGCTGGTCGAAGCATCGGTCGGCCAGCCGCTCATCATCGCGCTCATCACGGTGGCGATCATCGGCGTCGGCATCTTCTCGCTCAAGCGATTGCCGGTCGATGCCTATCCCGATGTCTCGCCGCCGGCCGTCGAGCTGACGGCGCAGTGGCCCGGCCACGCGGCCGAGGAGGTCGAGCGTCTCGTCACGGTGCCGATCGAGACGGAGCTCAACGGGCTGCCGAACCTCGTCGTGATGCGCTCCGTCTCGCTCTACGGGCTGTCGAGCATCCGCGTCACGTTCACCGAAGGGACCGATCTCTACTTCGCGCGGCAGCAGGTCTTCGAGCGGTTGAGCGGCGCCGGACTCCCGGATGGAGTCGGCGCCGACATCGAAGCGCCGTTTTCGCCGTCCGGGCTCGTGTACCGCTACGTGATCAAGAGCTCCGATCGCTCGGCGATGGATCTGCACGTGTTGCAGGACTGGGTCCTCGACAAGGCGTATCGCGCGGTACCCGGAGTCGCCGACGTCGCCTCGCTCGGCGGCGAGACGATGCAGTACCAGGTGGCGGTGGATCCCACGAAGCTCGCCGGCGCCGGACTCGCGATCAGCGACGTGTCGGCCGCGCTCAGCTCGAACAACAGCAACGCCGGCGGGGGGTTCTACTCCGAGGGCGGGCAGTTCTTTTATGTACGCGGACTCGGGCGCGTGGTGACGCTCGAGGACATCGGCAACATCGTGATCGCGGTGAAGAACAGCGTTCCGATCCTCGTGAAGGACGTGGCGACGGTCGAGATCGGACACGCGCCGAGGCTCGGCCAGTTCGGGTTCAACCAGACGGACGACGCCGTCGAGGGCATCGTCCTGATGCGCACCGGCGAGCAGGCGCAAGTGGTCCTCAAGCGCGTGGAGGAGAAGACGCGCGAGCTCAACGACCACGTGCTGCCGAAAGACGTGAAGGTCGTGCCGTACTACGACCGGAGCGACCTCGTGGCGCTCACGACGCGGACGGTCGCCGACAACCTGATTCGCGGCATTGTGCTCGTCGTCGTCGTGCTGATCTTCTTTTTGTACGACGTACGCTCGGGATTGATCGTGGCGGTGACGGTGCCATTGGCGTTGCTCATCGCGTTCATGTGCCTCGACCTGCGCAACATTCCAGCGAACCTGCTGTCGATCGGCGCGATCGACTTCGGCATTCTCGTCGACGGCGCGGTCGTGATGGTGGAGAACATCTATCGGCAGCTCGCCGAGCGGCATGGCACGGACTACCGCGTGCGCGACGTGCTGTTCGACGCGGCGTCGGAGGTGAACCGGCCGATCGTGTACGCCATCGCCGTCATCGTCGCCGGGTTCCTGCCGATCTACGCGCTGACCGGGCCGTCCGGAAAGCTGTTCCGACCCATGGCCGACACCACGATCTACGCGCTCCTCGGGTCGCTCTTCCTCACGTTGACGCTGATTCCTGTTCTCTGCTCCATCGTGCTGCGTCGCGGGGTGCGCGAGCGGGTGAATCCGGCGTTCGAGTGGATCAAACGACAGTACGCGCGCGGCCTTGACTGGTGCCTGGATCACCGTGCGGCGACGGTGGTGGCGTCGCTCGCGCTCTTCGCCGTTTCGGCGGCGATCGCGTTGACGCGCGGCGGCGAGTTCATGCCCAAGCTCGACGAGGGCGCCCTCTGGGTGCGCGCGACGATGCCGTACACGATCTCGTTCGAGGAGTCGTCGGCGATCGTGCCGCAGATTCGCAAGATTCTGGCGAGTTTTCCGGAAGTGACGGATGTCGCCTCTGAGCACGGCCGCGACGACGCCGGCACGGATCCAACGGGTTTCTTCAATGCGGAGTTCTACGTCGGGCTCAAGCCGTATCGCGAATGGAACGGGCAATTCCACTCGAAGGACCAGCTCATCGCCGCCATCCAGGGCAAGCTCGCCGCGTTCCCGGGCATCATCTTCAACTACACCCAGCCCGCCGAGGACGCGGTGGACGAGGCGCTCACGGGGCTCAAGGCGTCGCTC
>Ga0187776_10001119_pt1 | contig 13195 bp, 13 predicted proteins | sample 0216_BV02_MP12_2_FD_132426 | JGI IMG/M metagenome (GOLD analysis project Ga0187776, IMG submission 132426) | Tropical peat soil microbial communities from peatlands in Department of Meta, Colombia - 0216_BV02_MP12_20_MG | ecosystem: Environmental > Terrestrial > Soil > Wetlands > Peat | place...
CGCGACCGGCTCGACAACGTCGTCATCGTCTGCTCGATCGAGAACCTCGACCCGATGGGCGTCCACACGGGCGACTCGGTCACGGTCGCGCCGCAGATGACGCTGCCGGACGAGGCGTACCAGGAGCTGCGTGACGCGGCCGCCGCGGTCATCCGAGCGGTCGGCGTCGACACCGGCGGCTCGAACATCCAGTTCGCCCGCAGCCGCGAGACGGGCGAGGTGCGCGTGATCGAGATGAATCCGCGCGTCTCGCGCTCCTCGGCGCTGGCCTCGAAGGCGACCGGCTACCCGATCGCCAAGGTCGCGGCCCGGCTCGCCGTCGGCTACACGCTCGACGAGATCCCGAACGACCTCACGGGGACGACGCCCGCAAGCTTCGAGCCGACGCTCGACTACGTCGTGGTCAAGTTCCCCCGCTTCGCCTTCGAGAAGTTCCCCGGCGCCGACAGGACGCTCGGCACGCAGATGAAGTCGGTGGGCGAGACGATGGGCATCGGCCGCACCTTCGCCGAGGCGTTCCTCAAGGCGTACCGCTCGCGGGAGCTGGACGCCGGGGCCGCGACGCCCTGGCAGACGCTCTCGGATGCGCCGGAGGACGTGCACCCGTTCTTCCAGCGCGAGCTCGCGCGGATCGGCGACGCCCTCGGCGGCATCGGCGACGTCGACTCGCTCCCAGCGGAGGACTGGCTCCAGCTCAAGCGGCTCGGTCTCTCCGACGCCCAGATCGCCGCTGCGGCGGAGACGACCGAGACGGCGGTGCGGCAGCGGCGGCGCGACTGCAGGGTCAGGCCTTCCTACCGGCGCGTCGACTCGTGCGCCGGCGAGGTCGAGGCCGCGTCCAACTACTGCTACTCCACGTGGGGCGAGGTGGACGAAGCTCCACCCACGGGAAGCCGTCCGCGCGTCGTCATCCTCGGCTCCGGCCCGAACCGCATCGGGCAGGGGATCGAGTTCGACTACTGCTGCGTCCACGCCGTCACGACGTATCGCGAGCTCGGCTACGAGGCGGTGATGGTCAACTGCAACCCCGAGACCGTCTCGACCGACTACGACACCTCGGACCGGCTCTACTTCGAGCCGCTCGACACCGAGTCGGTGCTCGCGATCTGCGAGCGGGAGGGGCCCGACGGAGTCGTGATCCAGTTCGGCGGGCAGACGCCGCTCAAGCTGGCTCGCGCGATCGAGGACGCCGGTTACCGCATCCTCGGCACGCCGTTCGACGCGGTCGACCTCGCGGAGGACCGCGAGCGCTTCGCCGGCCTGCTGCGCGCGCACGGGCTCCGCTCGCCGGAGTGGGGGATCGCGGCGTCCCCCGACGAGGCGGTCGAGATCGCCGAGCGGATCGGCTACCCGGTTCTCGTTCGGCCCTCGTACGTCCTCGGAGGCCGCGCGATGCGGGTCTGCTATGCGGCGGACGAGGTGCGCGAGATGCCGTCGTTCGAACGGATTCTGGTCGACCGCTTCGTCGAGCACGCCGTCGAGGTGGACGTGGACGCGCTCTGCGACGGCGTCGACACGTACGTTGCTGCGGTCATGCAGCACGTGGAGGAAGCCGGCGTCCACTCCGGCGACTCCGCCTGCGTCCTGCCGGCGCCGAGCCTCTCGTTTGCACAGGCGCAGGAGATCGCGCGCGTGGTGCGGATCCTCGGGCGCGCCCTCGGGGCCGTCGGGCTCCTCAACGTCCAGCTCGCGGTGACGGGCGACGGCGAGGTCCATGTGCTCGAGGCGAACCCACGGGCCTCGCGGACGGTGCCCTTCGTGAGCAAGGCCACGGGCGTCGAGCTCGTCAAGGCGGCCTGCCGCCTCGCGCTCGGGGCGAGGGTCTCGGAGCTCGGGCTGCCGCCCGAGCGGCCGCCGCGGCAGTGGAGCGTCAAGGCGGCAGTGCTGCCGTTCGCGCGCTTCCCCGGCAGCGACCCGGTGCTCGGGCCGGAGATGCGCTCGACCGGCGAGGTGATGGCCAGCGCCGCCGACCTCTCGACCGCGCTCGACAAGGCGGAGCGCGCCGCCGGGCGGCGGCTGCCGCGCTCCGGCTCGGTCTTCATCTCCATCCGCGAGCCCGACCACCAGCAAGCAGTGCCGATCGCGGCCACCCTCGTCGGCCTCGGCTTCGAGCTGTACGCGACCGAGGGGACCGCCGAGACGCTGGCGAGCGCCGGCATCGCGGTCGAGCCGGTACGGAAGCTCAGCGAGGCAAGGGACGGCGAGCCCACGGTCGTCGACCTGATCCGCCGCGGCCGCTGCGACCTCGTCATCAACACGCCGGAGGGCCGCAACGCGCGGTCGGACGGCTACGCGATCCGCGAGGCCGCGCTCGCGCGGCGGGTGCCGTGCATCACGACGCTCTCGGGCGCGGCGGCGGCTGTGCACGCGATCGCGACCGCGCGCGCCGAGCAGGCGACCTCACTCCAGGAGCGGATCGATGCAGAGCTTGGGCTCACCCGGTCGGCATAGGGTCACCGGCGCCGAGCGCGTCGGCCCGTACACGCTGCTGCGGCTCGAGCGAGGCCGCCTCGACCCCGGCGCGCCGGGGCAGTTCTTCATGCTCGAGGCGCCGGGCCGGTTGCTGCCGCGGCCGTTCTCGCTCTGTCTGGCGCCGGCCGGCGAGCTCGCTTTCCTCGTCGACCCGGTCGGGCCGGGAACCGAAGCGCTCTGCGGACTCGGGCCGGGCGACGAGATCCGTGTGCTCGGGCCGCTCGGCCGTGGCTACCGACTCGACGTCGAGCGGCCGCTCCTCGTGGGCGGCGGGATCGGCATCGCGCCGCTTCCGTATCTCGCGGAGCAGCTGGGGAGCTCGCCGCCGGTGCTCCTCGGCTTTCGCAGCTCGGAGCACGCCGAGGCGGCCACCCTCCTCCCGGCCGCCGAGGTCGTGATCGATCCCGTCCTCGTGACGGAGCTGATCGAGCCGGGGCACGACATCCTCGCCTGCGGGCCCGAGCCGATGCTCGAAGCCGTCGCCGCTCTCTGCTCGACGGCGCAGCTCGCGTGGGAGGCGCCGATGGCGTGCGGTTACGGCGCCTGCTACGGCTGCGTCGTCGAGATCGACGGCGTGCTCAAGCGCCTCTGCCTCGAAGGGCCGGTGCTCGACGCCGCACGCGTAAGAACCCACGCCGAGGTCGCAGCATGAGGATCCTCAATGCGAGCGGCTGCCTCGACGCTCTCGCCGCGCCGGAGGTGGCGCGGCAGCTCGACGCGTTCGTGACCAAGACGGTGACGCCGCTGCCGCGCGAGGGAAACGCGCCGCCGCGCATCGCCGAGACGGCGCACGGGATGCTGAACGCGATCGGGCTCGCCAATCCGGGCCGTCAGCGGTTCCTCGGCGAGCACCTCCCGCGGCTCGGGGAGCTGGGGATCCCGCTCTGGGTGAGCGTCGGCGGCTTCTGCGCCGACGACTACGCCGAGACGTGCGCTGCGCTCGAAGGCATCGAGGTGGTCGAGCTCAACCTCTCCTGCCCGAACGTCGACGAGGCGGCCGACTCCGCAGCGGAGATCGTCGCCGCGTGCCGCCGCGCGACCGACTTGCCGCTCTACGCGAAGCTCTCCGCCGCACACCCGGACGTGGCGGAGGTCGCGCGCGCGGTGGCGGCATCCGGTGCGGACGGGCTCTCACTCGTCAACACGCTGCGGGCGTTCGCCCTCGACCGCCGCCTGCGGCCGGTCCTCGCGCGTGGCAGCGGGGGTCTCTCGGGGCCCGCGCTGAAGCCGGTCGCGCTCCACGCGGTGAGCGTCTGCCACGAAGCGACCGGCCTGCCGATCGTCGGGATGGGCGGGATCGAGACCGGTCGTGACGCCCTCGAGTTCGCCGCCTGCGGCGCACGCGACGTCGCGCTCGGCACCGTCCTGTTCGCCGACCCCGGCGCTCCCGCGCGGGTCCGCTCGGAGCTCGAAGCCGCGTGCTCCGAGGCGGGCGTTGCCAACTCGGACGACGCACGGAGCCTGTCAAAAAGCCCGGAAACGGAGCAAAAAGTCCCGGCTTGAAGGTCGCGGGGTCGTTGGTAAGATCGGCGCTCCGTGTCCCCCACGAAGACCCAGGCGCATGCTCCGCTTCGCTCCCTCGACCAGCGGATGGACGCCCTCAAGCGAGCGAACGACGTCCGCGTCAGGCGGGCCAAGCTGAAGAAGGATCTCAAGGAGGGGAAGGTCAAGATCGAGCAGATCCTCGGCAACCCGCCCGAGTACGTGTCGACCGCGAAGGTGATCGACATCCTCATGGCCGTGCCGAAGTTCGGCCGCGTGAAGGCGACACGCTTCCTCAACACCTGCAAGATCAGCCCGTCGAAGACCGTGGGCGGGCTCTCCGACCGCCAGCGCGGCGAGCTCATCGGCCTCTTCAACAGCAGGTAGTGGGGGCCGTGGGGATGCCGACGGTGCTCGTGGTCACGGGCCCGTCGGGCGCCGGCAAGGGAACGCTGATCCGCGAGCTCGTCAAGCGCGTGCCGGAGATCGAGGTCACGGTTTCCGCCACGACGCGCAATCAGCGTCGGGGAGAGGAGAACGGGCGCGAATACTGGTTCCTCGGCGATGACGAGTTCCTCGGGGCGGTCGACCGCGGCGAGTTCCTCGAGCACGTCGAGTTCGTCTCCCACCATCGCTACGGGACGCTCCGCTCGGAGCTCGCCCGGATCGCGGACAACGGCCACGTGCCGCTGCTCGAGCTGGAGACCGAGGGCGCCCTGCTCGTCAAGGAGGAGGTCCCCGGCGCGGTCACGATCTTCATCTCCGCCCCCGTGGCGGAGCTAGAGCGCCGGCTGCGGGAGCGGGCCACGGAGAGCACGGGCGAGATCGAAGAGCGGATCGAGATAGCTCGCAAGCAGCTCGAGCAAGCCGGCGAGTTCGACTACGTGATCGAGAACGACGACCTCGAGCGCGCAGTCGCCGAGCTGACGGCGTTGGTGCGCGGCCTCCTGAGCCCTGCCGCTACCATGCCACGGCGATGATCGAGCCCCGCGTCGACGACCTGCTGGAGAACGTGGACTCGCGCTACGCGCTCGTGATCGTGGCCGCGAAGCGCGCCCGGCAGATCAACAACTACCACCACCAGCTCGGCGAAGGCACCTTCGGCGACAACCTGCCGCCGCTCGTCGAGAGCCGCTCGAAGAACTACTTGACCATGGCCCTGGAGGAAGTCGACGAGGGCATGCTCGAGTACGACTACCCGGCTTAAGCAGGCATCATGCGGGCATGGCCCGCGTCCTGTTGGGGGTGACGGGTGGCATCGCCGCCTACAAGGCGTGCGAGCTTTGCCGGTTGCTCGTGAAGGACGGCCACGAGGTCGTCCCGCTCGTCACGCCGGACGCCGAGCGCTTCGTCGCGGCAGAGACGTTTCGCGCGCTCGCGCGCCGGCCACCGGGAGACGACGTCTATCTCCACCTCACTCGCGCCGACCTGCTCGTCGTCGCCCCGTGTACCGCCAACACGCTCGCCAAGCTCGCGCAGGGGCTCGCCGACAATGTCCTTACCGAGGCTGCGCTCGCGCACCGCGGCCCGATCCTCGTCGCACCGGCGATGAATCCGCGAATGTGGTCGCATCCCGCCACGCGCGCGAACGCCGAGACCCTGCGCTCACGCGGCGTTCTCCTCGTAGGGCCGGACGAGGGCGAGACGGCAGAGGGAGAGCTCGGCGTGGGGCGGATGGCCGAGCCCGAAGAGATCCTCCGCGCCGTTCGCGACGTACTGGACGGCAATGGCCCACTGCGTGGCAAGCGCGTCCTCGTCTCGGCCGGCGGCACCCGAGAGCCGCTCGACGCCGTGCGTTACGTCGGCAACCGCTCATCGGGCCGAATGGGCGCCGCGATCGCGGCGGAAGCGCGCCGTCGTGGTGCCGAGGTGACCCTTCTCGCCGCGAACCTCGCCGTGCCCGCACCCCCGGGAGTCGAGCTCGTCGAGACTCCGACCGCGGCCGACCTCGAGCGGGAGGCGCTCGTGCGTGCGATGGAGGCCGACGTCGTCGTGATGGCGGCGGCCGTCGCGGACTATCGGCCCGCGGAGGCACTCGCGGCGAAGCGGCCGAAGGACGCAACGAGGTGGACGCTCGAGCTGGAGCCGACGACGGACGTGCTTTCCGCGCTCGGCGAGCGCCGCCGCGACGGCCAGCTTCTCGTCGGCTTCGCCGCCGAGACGGGGGATGACGGCCTCGGCCGCGCGCGGGACAAGCTCTCCAACAAGCGGGTCGACCTCGTCGTCCTCAACGATGTGGGGCGAACCGACATCGGCTTCGACGCCGCAGAGAACGAGGTGACGCTCGTCACGGCCACGAGCGAGCGCACGATCGCGAGGGCGCCGAAGGACGAGATCGCCGCGGCGATCCTCGATGAGGTCGAGGCGCGCCTTGGCTGAGCGTGCCGTCGCGCCGAGTCCGTCGGACCTGATCCTGGACGTGACGAGGAACCTCGGCCGCGTCATCCACGCGCCGGACGAGACGCTGCGCCTCGTCGTCCTCTGTCTCGTCGCCGAGGGTCACGCGATCGTCGAGGACTTCCCGGGCGTCGGCAAGACGATGCTCGCCAAGGCGCTGGCGCGCTCGCTCGACTGCAGCTTCTCGCGCCTCCAGTTCACGCCCGACCTGCTCCCCTCCGACGTCACGGGCGTCGACGTCTTCAACCAGCAACGGAACGAGTTCGAGTTCCGGCCGGGCCCCGTGTTCGCGAACCTCCTGCTCGTCGACGAGGTGAACCGCGCTTCCCCGAAGACGCAGGCTGCGCTGCTCGAGTGCATGGAGGAGCGGCAGGTCACGGTCGACGGTGTGACGTACCGGCTCGAGCCGCCCTTCATGGTCATGGCGACGCAGAACCCGATCGAGTACGAGGGGACGTATCCGCTGCCGGAGGCCCAGCTCGACCGCTTCACGATGCGGCTCTCGCTCGGCTACCCGCCGCTCGCCGAGGAGGCCCGGATGCTCGACGAGCAGACCAGCGCCCCGCCGCTCGACTCGCTCTCGCCCGTGGCGGAGGGAGTGGACGTGCTGCGGCTCGTCGACGCCGCGCGGGCGGTGTACGTGGAGGAGAGCCTCGGCCGCTATGTGGTCGCCGTGCTCCGGCAGACGCGCGGCGACGCGAGGCTGTACCTCGGCGCCAGCCCGCGCGCGGGAATCGCGCTCCTCCGCGTGGCGAAGGCACTGGCGCTGTCTGAGGGGCGGGACTATGCGCTTCCGGACGACGTCAAGGCGGTCGCGGCGCCGGTGCTCGCCCACAGGCTCATCCTCGCGCCGGAGGCCCGCTCGGCGGCGCTCGGCGCCGAGGATCTCGTCGCGGACGCGCTCGAGCGAACCCCGGTCCCGGTCTGATGACCGCCCGGGGTCGAGCGGTACTGGGCCTCGGCATCTTCTGCTGGATCGCCGCCGTCGTCTTCGGTTCGCGTGCCCTCTATCCCGTGGCCGCCGGCCTCGTCCTCGCCGTTCCCTTCGCGCTCGTGTGGGTGCGGCTGTCGATGCGGCGGCCGCATGTGAGCAGGCGCTGGTCGAGCGAGAACCTCCTCGAGGGGGACGAGGTCGCAGTCGAGCTCGCGCTCACCCGCGAGTCGGGGACGCCGCTGCCGGCCGTGGTCGCGCATGAGCGAATCGGACGGCTCGGCGAGTGGGAGGTCGAGCTGCGGCCCCAGGGCAGCGGTCGCCACGTCGGCCCGTACTGGCTGGGCTCCGTGGCACGCGGTCGCCATCGCTTTGCGCCGGTCCGTCTCTCGCTCTGTGATCCGTTCGGGCTTGCCGAGGCGGAATTCACGGTCGAGGAGCAGCAGGCGCTCGTGGTCTACCCGCGCCTCGTCGAGCTCGAGCGGCTGTTCTTCGACGGCGGCGCCGGCCCGAACGACGGCCGACGCCTTCTGCTGCGACGGCCGGCAGGGTTCGAGGTGCACAGCGTCCGTGACCATCAGCAGGGCGAGTCGCTGAGACGCATCCACTGGCCGTCGACCGCGCGGCGCGGCGCGCTTATGGTGAAGGAGCTCGAGGACTCGCCGCGCGACGAGGTCGCGGTGCTCCTCGACGGGGACGCCGCGGGAGCGGCAGGCATCTCCCCTGACTCTTCCTTCGACGCATCAGTTCGGGCGACGGGCTCGATCATCCGCGCGCAGATCCGCCGCGGCCGCCGTTGCGTTCTCGTTCTGAACACGGCGGGCCGGGAGACGCAGACCGTCTCGGCCGACGGGCCCGAGTGGCAGCGCGCGCTCGAGCTCCTCGCGGCGGCCGAGCCGGACGCGCGCACGCCCGCGGCTGCGCTGCTCGACTCCGGGGTAGGCCCGGCCGCTCGCTCGCTCGAGCTCGTCGTCGTCACCTCCCGCATCGAGCTGGCGCTCGTCGACCGGCTCATCGAGCGGGCGCTCTCGCGCCGTGCCGTGGCGCTCGTCCACGTCGACCCGAGCGGCTTTGCCGGTGCTCCGCGGCGCCCGGAACCTGGGCTGCTCCGCCTGCAGGCGGCAGGCGTCCCGGTCGCCGTCGTCCACCGAGGATCCGATCTCGCCGCCGCGCTCGCAGGCGTGGAACGCGCGGAGGTCGCCCATGCGTAGGACGGTGCTGACCCTCGCCGCCGCCGTGCCCGCGCTCGTCGTCGTGGCCGCGACGTGGCTCCGCCTCGAGCAGCCGCTCGGGCCGCTCTGGCGAGTGCTCGCGCTCGGGGGGCTCGCGCTCGCCCCCGCCGCGGTGCCGGCACGACCCTGGCGCCTAGCCGCCGCGCTCGCGGCGACGGTCGTCGCGGCATGGGTGGCGGTCGGGGTGTCTCTCGTTCCGACCCGGCCGCTGGATCCCGGCTCGGGCTTCGGGCTCCGGAATCCGCTCTCCGCGCTCGGGACGCGGTTCGGAAACGGCTTCGACGACTTCTACGGGACACACCTGCCCTTCGACCCACGGGTGCACACGGCGATGAACGACCTCGTGTTCTCGGCGATCTTCTGCTTCTCGCTGCTCGTCGCGCTCCTCGCGGCGGAGCGGAAACCGGTCGCCGCCGCGCTCGTCCTGCTCCTGGGAGCGGGATGGCCTGCGACGCTGCTCGGCCCCTCGAACGGGATCGCGGTCGGCGCGGCGATCCTCGCGGCCGCGCTCGTCCTGCTCGCCGGGCTGGGCTCTCGCCGGGTCCCGGCGCTCGCACTGCCTGCGGTCGCGATCGTCGCGGCAGGGGCCGTTGCCGTAGGATCGGCGACCGCCGCGCGCCACGGGCTCGTCCACTGGCAGTCCTGGAACCTGGCGCATGTCGCGTCCGGGCCTAGGGACGTCGGGTTCGTGTGGAACGCCCAGTACGGCGGCCTCAAGTTCTCCGGCCGCCCGACGAACGTGCTCGAGGTTCAGTCGGCGCGGCCCCCCACGTACCTGCGGGCGGCGGTACTCGACGACTTCATCGGCGACGCGTGGTCGGTCGGCCTTCCTCGCGACGCAGACGCGCTCGAGCCCGCAGCCGCGCGCGAGCCCAAAAACCAGACGCGCGAGACCGTGACCGTGAGCGGTCTCGCGGACACGCGCCTCGTGGGCGGCAGCATTCCGATCCGGTTCGATGCCGGCGGCGCGCCGCTAGTCATCACCGAGCCGGGCTTCGCGGCGCTCCACCAGAACCTTCCGCGTGGCTTCCGGTACAGCGTCTGGAGCTACACGACCCGACCGACGGCGGCGGCATTGCGTAGGTCGCCTCCGACGTACCCCGAGAAGCTCTCCGACGAGGGCCTGCTCGACGTCGGCCGCGGCGTGACGATGCCCCCGTTCCGAGCCCGGGACCGCGCCGGCTGGGTCCAGGTGCTGCTCTCTTCGAATCCGGACCTCAATCCGTACGTGCCGCTCGCGCGGCTCGCCGGCGAGGTCGCCGGCCGCGCCAGGACGCCGTACGACGCGGTAGCGCGCCTCGAGAACTGGTTCGTCTCCTCCGGCGGCTTCCGCTATTCGAACCACCCGCTCGTGATCCACCCGGCGCTCGTAGGCTTCGTGACCAAGACACGCGCGGGCTACTGCCAGTTCTTCGCGGGCGCGATGACGCTCATGCTCCGGTATCTCGGGATCCCGGCTCGCGTCGCCGTCGGTTTCGCCGGCGGGAAGTACGACGCGAATCTCCATGCCTGGCTCTTCAGCGATCGCAACGCCCACGCGTGGGTCGAGGTCTGGTTCAAGGGCTACGGCTGGCTGCCGTTCGACCCGACGCCCGCCGTCCCAGGATTGTCGCGGCGCCCGACCCTGGCCGGGACGAACGCGGTGGTGGGAGCCGGGGGCTCGGGGAAAGGCGCAGCGCGGTCAAAGGCCGGAGCGGCGGGTCGCGGGTCGGCGACGGTTGCGCAGATCCTCGCGCGCAAGAACGGGATTGCCGGGCCGCACTTCCACCCGCGGTCTTCGGCTCGCGCCCTCGGATCCGGGGGCGGCGGCGGCAATCGCCTCGCGGCGCTGATCCTGCTGCTCGTCGTCGCGGCCGTGGTTGGAGCCATCGTGCTGGCGAAGACGGGCGTTCGCGCGGTCCGGCGCCTCCGGCGCGACCCGCGCCGCGTCGCGGCCGCCTGCCGCGAGGAGCTCGCCGCGTTCATCACTGACCAGGGGATCGAGGCTCCGCGTAGCGCGACGCTGCAGGAGCTCGGCGAGCTCGTACGACGCGAGTTTGCAGCGGATCCGGGGCCGTTCGTGGCAGCGGCGATGGCGGCCCGCTTCGGCCGCGGCGAGGATGCTCCGGCGGCCGCCCGCACGGCGCGCCGCGAGCTGCACGTGCTCCTCGACGGCGCTCGCCGCGGCTTGACGAGGACCCAGCGGCTGCGCGGCCTGTTCTCGCTTCGCTCGCTTGCGCGCCCGACGCCGGCATGAGCGAATCGACCTACAGCCTCTTTCAGCAGGGCCGCCGCCACCTGCGCGCGGGGATGGCCGCGCAGGCGACCGTCTCGCTCGAGAAGGCGAAGCGTCGCGAGCCGGACAAGGCGTCGATCCGCGAGGCGCTCGGCATCGCGTACTTCCGGATCCGGCGCTGGGCGGAGGCGGAGGCGGAGTTCCGGAAAGTCCTGGAGCTCTCGCCGGTCAACGACTACGCGCACTACGCACTCGGCCGCTGCCTCGAGAAGCAGGGGCGCGACGTCGAGGCGAACCGGCACTACAAGCTCGCGAGCTCGCTCGTGCCGGGCTCGGAGCAGTACCGGGCCCGGATCCGCGAGCTGGAGTAGCGTCCTCCCGCGTGCGGGCAGTCGTGCAGCGCGTTTCGGGCGCGCGGGTCACGCCGGGCGGCGAGATCGGCCGCGGCCTCTGCATCCTGCTTGGCGTCGCCCGCAGGGACGGGGAGGAGGAGGCACAGCGGCTGGCCGGCAAGATCGCCCGCCTGCGCATCTTCCCGGACGACGACGGCCGCTTCGACCGCTCGGTGCTCGACATCGCCGGTGCGGCGCTCGTCGTGTCCCAGTTCACGCTGATCGCAGACACGGCCAAGGGAAACCGGCCGAGCTTCGCCGGCGCCGCGCTGCCCGAGCAGGCGGAGCCGCTCTACGAGCGCTTCGCTGCGGGGCTACGGGAACTCGGCGTAGCCGTCGAGACGGGCGTCTTCGGGGCAAGGATGGAGATCGAGCTCGTGAACGACGGCCCGGTCACCATCGTGCTCGACGCATGACGGCGCTCGCGGATCTCGAGGCACGGCGGGCGTACGAGTGCCGCCTGACGCCCGACCGCGCGCTCGAGACGCTCGACGAGGCGGAGGAGTTCCTCCGCGATCGCACTCTTCTCACGCGCACCGCCGATTCGGCTCTGCCGAGCCTGTTCGAGGCGTGCCACGAGGAGCCGTACGCGCGTGACAGCCCAGGCTTCGGCCAGTGGCCGGCCACGAAGTTCCCCTGGTTCGGCCTTCTGGGCGCGCGAGGCCACCTCATTCTCGCGGTCCACCGTGGCAAGAGCCTCGTCGTCACCGACGCGGTCGCGGCGCTGCTCGATCCGATCGGTCGGGCCGAGCTGGCGCGAATGGAAGCGGAGGACGAAGACTGGGCGCGACTCCTCCGACACCTCGCCGACGCCGGACCATCGGAGCTCGAGGACCTGCAGACGGAGCTGTCGCTCACGCCGAAAGAGCTGAAGAGCCTCCGGTCGCCGCTAGAGCGCTGCGGCGCGGTCGTCGCCCGCTCGGTCGTGTACGACGACCCACACCGGCACACGAGCACCCTCGCCCGCTGGGATCAGGTTCACTCGCAGCCGACGGGCGGAGACGACCCGAGCGGCGCCCTCGGCGAGCTCGTCGTCGCCGGTGTCCGTGCCGCCGTAGTCGCGCCCGAGCCCGAGCTCGCCCACTGGTTCTCGTGGCGCTGGTACTGGGACGAGGGCTTCGTGGACGGGCTCGTCGGCACGGGCCGGCTGGCCCGCGTCGACGGGCACGTCACCGCCGTCGACTGAGACGGCGGCGTTGCTAGACTGGGCGCACCACATTTCACCGCTTCGGAGAAATGGGCCTGCGGGCCCATTTTTTATGACAGGGACGGCTGTGCCAGCAGCAAGCAAGGACGGAGATGCCCACGACATTCGAAAAGGAACGCCAGCTGCAGGACGAGATCGCCGGGCGGGTCGAGCACGACCTGCCGGGCGTCGACGTGCTCGCGGTCGAGCTCCTCGCGCCGTCACGCTTCTGCGTCTACGTCGATCGGGTGGAGGGTGTCGACCATGCGCTCTGCGAGCGTGTCACCGACGTCCTGCGCGACTACCTTCGCGACTACTCCGTCGAGGTGTCGTCGCCCGGCCTCGACCGGCCGCTGCGCCGGCAGGAGCACTTCGAGGCTGCCTGCGGCCGCCGGGTGCGCGTACGCACGACCGACCGGAAGCTGCGCGGCGAGGTTCTCTCCGCCGGCGAGCAGAGCGTGACGGTGGCCGCCGCCGACGGCGCCGAGACCGAGATCCCGTACGCCGCGATCGTGCGGGCCAATCTGATTCCAATTTCTGATTTGGATGGGGGAGCGTGACATGAGCCAGGAGATCATCGAGGCCGTCCGCGAGATCGAGCGCGACAAGGGAATCGAGGAGGGGGCGCTCGTCTCTGCACTCGAGGACGCGCTCCTCGCGGCCTACAAGAAGACGCCGGGTGCGTCGCGTCACGCGACGGTCGAGATGGACGACGACACAGGCGACTTCCGTGTGTTCTCGGTCGAGCTGCCGGCCGACATCGAAGAGCGCCTGCTCGACGAGGCTCGCGAGCGCAAGCTCGAGGAGCTCGAGAAGCTCGAGGAGGAGACCGGCGAGCGCCAGCACACGCTCATCTCGGACGACGACCTCGACATCGACTGGTCCGAC
>Ga0187776_10001120_pt1 | contig 13188 bp, 13 predicted proteins | sample 0216_BV02_MP12_2_FD_132426 | JGI IMG/M metagenome (GOLD analysis project Ga0187776, IMG submission 132426) | Tropical peat soil microbial communities from peatlands in Department of Meta, Colombia - 0216_BV02_MP12_20_MG | ecosystem: Environmental > Terrestrial > Soil > Wetlands > Peat | place...
CCAGCCGGCGGAGGGCGGATGGAAGGCGCACTGCCAGACGAGCACGCCCAGCAGCACGGCGGAGAAGCCGGCGTGGTAGAGGGCGACCAGAGTGACGTCGAGGGGGCGGCGCATGGAAGGGCAGACACCGCGGCATGTGCGGAGGTTCCCGGCGGCGGAATCGGCACTGCGCGCGAGGTCCTTCGGGGCCAAGGCCCCTCAGGATGACGCCATCCTGCAAGGCGGGATGGGGCAGGGCGGGCGGCACGCCCTCCCTACATGCACCGCCGAGGGCGACCGGGCCACATGATCAGGAGCGGAAGCAATCGGGGCAACGGCGGGCGAGTTCCTGGGCGGCGTGGCGGCGATTGATGCGGCCGCCGCGGCGACGGGGGACCCGGCCCAGGGGCGAGCGGTGGCGGTAGCCCCGGCGCCGCATCTCCTCGACTAGCGCATCGTGGCGGGCGCGCAGGTTGTGGAGTTCGAGCAGGCCCTTCTCCAGGAAGCCGTCAAGGAGGCGGCCCAGGCGCAGCGAGGCCACCGCCATGTGAATCTCGACGTGTTCCCCCAGCAGGTGCTTGCGGCACATGCGCCGGGGCGGGACCATCCACATTCTCATGCGCGGTGCCACTCAGGACTTACTCTGACGCGAACCACCCCACAAACAGCTCGATGGCTTCCGACAGGTTTCCAGGACCGCACGCTATCTGGAATCGCCGCTTCTCGATCCAGTAGTGGATCCAATCGTCATCGGTGCGCTCGATCTTCACCGTCTGCAGCGAAACCCCCTCTTTCTTCGTGTCGCGAAGATCGATCTCCACCCGCCAGCCGGGGTTGTCGAGAGTATTGAGCTTGACTCCGTAGCTGTGTTCCCACTCGCCGTTGCATTGGCTGGTGTACCAGCGCTCGAGGGCAGACAAGGACATCTCTCAGCCAACCCGCTCGATCTTCACCGAGTTCAGCTTGACGTCCTGGTTGGGGCGGTCCTGGCGGTTGCGGGGGACGGCGGTGATCTTATGGACCACGTCCTGGCCCTCGATCACCTCGCCGAAGATGGTGTGGTTGCCGGTGAGCCAGTCGGTGGCGGCCACGGTGATGAAGAACTGGGAGCCGTTGGTGTTGGGGCCGGCGTTGGCCATGGCCAGCTTGCCGGGCTTATCGAACTTGTGGGGCGAGCCCTTGGTCTCGTCCTCGAACTGGTAGCCGGGGCCGCCCATGCCGTTGCCCATGGGGTCGCCGCCCTGGATCATGAAGTTGGGGATCACGCGGTGGAAGAGGGTGCCGTCGTAGAGCGGGCTCTTGGATTTCTGGCGGGTGGCGGGATGGGTCCACTCGCGCTTGCCTTCGGCCAAGTCGGTGAAGTTCTGGACGGTCTTGGGGGCGTCCTTCTCGAAGAGGCGGCAGACGATGGTGCCCTGGGTGGTGTCGAAGATGGCGTAGAGGCCGGGTTGGCGGGCCATGGGAGTCCTTTCCGTTTCAGGTTTCACGTTTCAAGTTTCAAGTTACTTGGTCTTGGCGGGCGCGGACGCGCCGCGCTCGATGGTGATCTTGTTGATCTTGACCGGCTGGAAGGGACGGTCGTTGGAAGTGTCGCGGGGCATGCGGGCGATCTTCTTGACCAGGGCCACGGTGGCGGCGTCGCATTGGCCGAAGATGGTAAAGCCGTAGCCTTTGGGGATGAAGCGCGAGCCGCGGGAGCAACCCTTGAGGTCATAGCAGGCGTCCAGGCCGGGCTGGGGTGTCTCGGTGATGAAAAACTGGCTGCTGCCGGTGTTGGGCTGCAGGGTGTTGGCCATGGCCAGGCGGCCGGGACGGTCGAACTTGAGCTCGGGGACGAGCTCGTCGGGAAGGGTGAAACCGACGTCGCCGGAGCCGGTGCCGCTGGGGTCGCCGGCCTGGATCATGAAGCCGGGGATCACGCGGTGGAAGATGACGCCGCTGTAGAGCGGCACGCCATGCACCTTGCGGCCGTTCATGCTCCAGTCCTTGGTGCCCTCGGCCAGGCCGATGAAGCTGCGCACCGTCTCCGGGGCCTGCTTGGGGAAGAGTTCGCAGGTCATCTTGCCGGCGGCGGTGTCGAGGATGGCGGTGGCCTGCTCGGGCAGAGGCTGGGGCGTGGCGGCCGGGGCGGCGGGTGTGGCGGCTTCCGGCTCCTTGCTGGGGGAAGAGCACGCCAGCAGAAGGAGAGAGACGGTCAGCGCCGGAATGAAGGCAAAGCGCAGCAGCTTGAGCATAAGGACCTCGCGAAGGGAGGATTCTATCAGGTGGGAATGCAAATCGCGGAGGGTATAGGGGTCCTTCGCGGGCTGAAAACCCGCTCAGGATAACAGTCTAAGGAGGGCGCCCAGCGAATCAGCGGGCCGCAGCGACGCGCTCTTCCTTCTGCATCTGGCGGCTGACCGCCTCCACACGGCGGAAGACGCGCAGCAGGTTGCCGCCCAGGATCTTGCGCACCTGCTCGGGCGTATAGCCGCGGTCGAGCAGGGCCTGCGTGATCTTGGGCAGGTCGGCCACCGAATCGATGCCCTGGGGCAGGGCGGGCACTCCGTCGAAGTCCGAGCCCAGCCCGACGTGGTCGACGCCCGCCACCCTGGCGATGTGGTCGATGTGGTCGATCAGGGAAGAGAAGGGCGGGCGGGGGATCTTCGCCACCCACTCTTTCTGCAGCGGGATCTCGGCTTCGTAGGGGACGGAGTCGGTGTGATGCTCCCGCTTGTAGCGGTCTTCGAAGTCCTTCACCGCAGCATCCATGGCCGGCTGCTGGGCGCGGTAGGCGTCGAGGAACTTCTGGTCGAGGAAGCCGGCGAAGAAGTTCACCATGACCACGCCATCGTTCTTGGCGACGGCGCGCAGCATGTCGTCGGTCATGTTGCGGGGATGGTTGCAGAGGGCGCGGGCGGAGGAGTGCGAGGCGATGACCGGGGCGCGGCTGGTGGCCACGGCGTCGTAGAAGGTCTTGTCGCTGACGTGGGAGATGTCGACCATCATGCCCAGGCGGTTCATCTCCAGTACCACCTGCTGCCCGAAGGGAGTGAGGCCGTCGTGGTGCTGGACCTTGGAATCGTCGATGTCGCCGGAGGAGTCGGCCCACTCGTTGGTGTTCGACCAGGTGAGGGTCATGTAGCGGACGCCCAGGCGATAGAAGTCGCGCAGCACGCCCAGGTCGTTCTCGATGGCGTGGCCGCCCTCCAGGCCCATCAGCGTGGCCAGGCGCTTATGCGGGCCGCGGCGGGCGCGCACGATGTCGTCGGCGGAGTAGGCCATCACCATCTGCTCGGGATGGCGGGCGGCCTGCTGGTAGACGGAATCGATCAGGGAGAAAGCGTGGTGGGCGAAGTGGCCTTGGTTGGCCACCGGGTCCACCCAGATGGAGAAGAACTCCGCGCCCAGGTTGCCTTCCTTCACCTTGGAAAGGTCCACCATGCCTTCCGAGACCGGGGTGACGGTGGCCATGTCGAAGCCCTGGTCGAGGAAGCGCTGGGGCGTGTCGGCGTGCGTGTCTACGACGATGGCGGAGTTGTGCAGGGCGCGGGCGTCGGGCTTCGCCTTGCCGGCGGGCTTGGACTGGGACCAGCCCAGGGTGCCAGCCAGCAGAAGCGTGCCGGCGAGGACGCGGTGGAGGAGCTTACTTGCCGGCCGGAACGGCGGCCAGAGAGGTGTCAGGGCCCGGCAGCAGTTGCTTCCATTCGGCATAGCGTTGCGACACCATAACATGAAAAACGGGCTGGCGGCGCTCCTCCTCCGGCTCGATCAGCCCCATCTGCTTGAGCGGGAGCATGTAGTCGTCCATCCAGTGCTTCTCCTGCTTGCTCATGCCGCGCTTGGAGATGTCGATGGTGAGTCCGGCGAGATGGGAGGAGGCGGTTTCGCCGCTCTCGGGAGCAGCGTTGCGGTTGTGGCGGCGGAGTTTGTGCTGCACCTCCACCGTGCGCACCGCCGAGGTCACCAGCAGGGGCCGGCCGAATTGCAGGTAATAGGCCTGGCTCAGGTCGCTGACAAAGTCCGCGGTCCAGGGACGGCAGTAGCGCCGGTTCTGGGGCAGGTTGCCGGCCACGGCCAGGCTCTCGCTGGCGGGCAGCGGCACCAATTCCTGGCGCAGGATCAGGTCGTCGAGCTGGGCGTCGTCCTCGATGCGGGGAAGCTGCAGGCGGTCGATCTCTTCGTTCTGCTTGATGAGGGACTGGCGCGAGCCCCGGAAGACCGGGTTCCAGTAGATGTGCCGGGCGCGAGTGCGGCGGACGCGAACGGTCGCGCGCGTGTGGGCCGAAGCCCCGAACAGATGGCTGGAGGAGAGCAACGAGAGGATGAGGAAAAGCCGGAGACCGCGGGTTCCCATGGGCCGAAAAACCACTCCACAAGCTGGATTTGTGAAACGCTCGCTGGATTGTAACCGACGGGTAACAGAAGGCAAGAGCCTTTTTCGACTCCTTCCCGTATCGGGAGGACATGTCCCTGAGCGTGCTGCCCCCGCGGGGGAGGGCATCCACTCACTTGAATAAGAAGTCGGAGACGGCCTGGCGGACCACCTGCCCGTTCACGTCGGCGATGGACTTGGTCAGAGGGATGCTCTTGGGGCAGATCTCCACGCAGTTCTGGGAGAAGGCGCACTCCTGGATGCCGCCGTCGCCCATCAGCGCCTGCAGGCGCTCGTGGGCCAGGGCCTTGCCGGTGGGATGGATGTTGAACAGGCGCACCTGGGCGATGGTGGCGGCCCCCACGAAGCCGGTGTGTTCGTTGAACTGCGGGCACACCTCCATGCAGCAGCAGCAGGAGATGCAGCGGGAGAGCGGGTAGGCCTCCTCCTGGGCCTTGGGACCGAGGCGGGGCCCGGGGCCCAGGAAGTAGGTGCCGTCGAGCGGGATCCAGGCCTGCACCCGCTTCAGGTTCTCGAAGAGCACGCTGCGGTCCACGGAGAGGTCGCGCACCACCGGGAATTTGCTCAGCGGCTCGAGGTGGATGGGCTGCTCCAGTTGGTCGACCAGGGCGGAGCAGGCCATGCGGGCCTTGCCGTTGATGAGCATGGCGCAGGAGCCGCAGACCTCCTCCAGGCAGTTGGAGTCGTAGGTGATGGGGGTAGTGGGCTGCCCCTGGCGGTTCACCGGGTTGAGCGCCAGCTCCATCAGCACCGAGATGACGTTCATGTTGGGCCGGTGGGGGATCTCGAACTCCTCCCAGCGGGCCTCGGAGTTGGGATCGCGCTGGCGCTTGATCTTCAGGATGATGGTCTTGTCGGGCATGGTCCTTGTCAGTATTTCCTGGGTCGCGGTGGGATGAGCGAGGTGTCCACGGCTTCGAACTCGAAGCGGGGCTCGTCGGCATCGGCCGCGAAGTAGGCCTTGGTGGTCTTGAGCCAGTTCTTGTCGTCGCGCTCGGGGAACTCGGGCTTGTAATGAGCGCCGCGGCTCTCGTCCCGCATGCCCGCGCCCTGGGCGATGACCCGGGCCAATTGCAGCATGTTGTAGAGCTGGCGCGTGAACGTGAAGGTGGTGTTGGCCCACATCTGCTTGTCGCTCAGGTTGATATGCTGGAAACGCTCCAGCAATTCATGAAGCTTGGTATCGGTCTCTTTCAGGTTCTTGTTGTAGCGGATGACGGTGCAGTTGCGGGTCATGATCTCGCCCAACTCGCGCCACAGGCGGAAGGGGTTCTCGGTGCCGTCGGACTTCACCAGGCGGGCGTTGATCTCCTCCTGGCGCTTGCGCTCGGCCTCGAAGCAGCCGTTGGTGGCGGGGGGAGCGGAGGCGGCGTATTTGACCGCCTCGGGGCCGGCCACGAAGCCTCCCCAGATGCAGGAGACCAGGGAGTTGGCGCCCAGGCGGTTGGCGCCGTGGTACTGGTATTCGCACTCGCCGGCAGCGAAGATGCCGGGCAGGTTGGTGGCCTGCTTGAAGTCCACCCACAGCCCGCCCATGGTGTAGTGCATGCCCGGAAAGATCTTCATGGGCACGTCGTGGGGGTCGTCGCCGATGAACTTCTCGTAGATCTCGAGGATGCCCTCCAGCTTGCGGTCGAGCACGGCGCGCTCGATGTGAGTGAGGTCGAGATAGACCATGGGCTGGCCTTCCACGCCCAGGTCGTGCTCGTAGACCACCTTGTGGATGGCGCGGGTGGCCACGTCGCGGGGTACCAGGTTGCCGTACTTGGGGTACCACTCTTCCAGGAAGTACCAGCGCTCGGATTCGGGGATGGAGCGGGGCTCGCGCTTGTCGCCCTTCTGCTTGGGGACCCAGACGCGGCCGCCCTCGCCGCGAGCCGACTCCGACATGAGGCGCAGCTTGTCCTCGCCGGGGATAGCGGTGGGATGCACCTGGATGAACTCGCCGTTGGCGTAGTAGCAGCCCTGCTGGTAGAGAGCGGACTGGGCGGAGCCGGTACAGACCACGGAGTTGGTGCTCTTGCCGAAGATGGCGCCGATACCCCCGGTGCAGATGATGACCGCGCCGGCCGGGAAGGTGCGCACCTCCATGCTGCGCAGATCCAGGGCACAGATGCCGCGGCAGATCTTGTTGGAGTCGAGCACCGCGGAGAGGAACTCCCAGCCCTCGAACTTGCGCACCCGGCCGTCGGCCTCGTAGCGGCGCACCTGCTCGTCGAGCGCGTAGAGGAGCTGCTGGCCGGTGGTGGCGCCGGCGAAGGCGGTGCGATGGTAGAGGGTGCCGCCGAAGCGGCGGAAGTCGAGCAGACCCTCGGAGGTGCGGTTGAAGGGCACGCCCATGCGGTCGAGCAGGTCGATGATGGCGGGAGCGGCGTCGCACATGTCCTTGACCGGGGGCTGGTTGGCGAGGAAGTCGCCGCCGTAGATGGTGTCGTCGACGTGCTGCCAGGTGGAGTCGCCCTCGCCCTTCAGGTTCTTGGCGGCGTTGATGCCGCCCTGGGCGCAGACCGAGTGCGAGCGCTTGACGGGAACGATGGAGAACAGGTCCACGTGCCCGCCCATCTCGGCGATCTTGATGACGGCGGAGAGGCCCGCCAGGCCCCCGCCCACCACGATGATCCTGGGAACAGCTGCCATGATCCTTTACTCGTTGCGCACCGGCGCAGCCGCAGCCGCCGGGACGTTCAATGTACCACCAAGGTCTGCGCCGCCGGCGAAGGCGGCGGGGTATAGCTCAGGAAAGCCCACACCGTGGAGAGTCCCACCACGATCAGCAGCAGGGCGATCCCCAGGCAGACGAATCCGAACTTGCGATGCGCGTTGCGACCCACTGCCAGCCCCCACTTGGCGGCGAACAACCAGAGCCCGTAGGCGAAATGCCAGGAGGCCGCCACGATGCCCACCACGTAGAAGGCCACGATCCAGGGGTTTCGGAACTCGGTCCACACCTTGGTGAAGCCGTACTCGGGGTGGGTGATGAGGTGCTCCCCGAGGAAGCGCATGGTGGTGGTGTGGAAGACGATGTAGACGAAGGTGATGCCGCCGGTCCAGCGCTGGGCCGTGTACATCCAGTTGCCCGTCCAGGGATAGTCGAGGACGTTGGACTCGCCGCGGAACCAGATCCACAGGCCGTAGAGGGCGTGGTAGAGGATGGGCATCCAGATGAAGAGGCACTCGATCCAGGTGACGAAAGGCAGCCCGGTGAGGAACTTGACGGTGTCGTTGTAGGCGGCGGGACCGTTCTGGGCGAAGGCGTTGGAGAAGAAGTGCTCCATCAGGAAAGCGCCGATGGGAACGATGCCGGTGAGGGAGTGCAGGCGGCGAAGGACGAAGGAATACCCCTGGCCCGCGCGCAGGGGGGCCACTCCCGGACGCACCGCAGGGGACGACACTTCCGAAGAAGGACCCGCCGAAGTAGCCATGAAGACGGCGCTCCTGAATCGCAGCGAACACCCAACTCCAATCCTGCATTATCGTCCGGCGGCGAAGAGGCGGTCAAGAACGCGCTGCGGCGGGGGCACTGACGGGCGGCAGGGGTTTTCGTTACAATCCGTTGGGTCCAGGGAGACCGCCCATGCGCAAACGCGTTGCAGGCCTGAGCTTCCTCCTCCTGCTGGCGAACGTGGCTGCCGGCTGGCAAGCGCCGGCGGCCAGCAAGGTCCCGCCCGAGGCGCAGCAGCACGTAGAGAGCGGCAATGGGCTCTACGACCAGGGTAAGTACGAAGAGGCCAAAGCGGAATACGAGCAGGCCATCGTCCTGGCCCCGGACTGGTACGACGGCTACTACGAGTTGGGGCTGGCCTATTGGGCCATGAAGCAGCTGCCCGAGGCGGAAAAGCAGATGCGCCTGGCCATCGCGCGCCAGCCCGACTGCTGGCTGTGCCTCACCGGCCTGGGAAACGTCCTCGACGACGCCGGCCGCCGGGAGGAGGCGGTGGGCTACTTCCGGCAGGCCATTGCGGTGGCGCCGGCGGTGGGCCAGCCGCACTACAACCTCGCCCTCACCGAGATCCGCATGGAGCGCCTCGACGACGCCATCGCCGAGCTGAAAGCAGCGGAGAGCGTGGACCCCAAGTACGCTTCCCCGTACTTCCTTCTGGGGCGGATCTACTATCTGCAGCAGAAGCTCTACCTGGCCGACGAACAACTGACACAGGCCACCAAGCTCGAGACCAAGGGCGACCGCTACGAGCAGGCCAAAGAACTGATCGACGTGCACATCGCGGTGGACAAAAACCTGGGGGAGAATGAAGGAGCCGTCCACCTGGCTTACTGCATGAGCCGCGCGGCCGCCATGAGCGCGGACGAGTATCACAAGCGTTTTCCCGGAGCGGAGACCTACGTGGACAACCTCGACGAGGAGGTCTACGTCCTGGGCGGCTTCATCGCGATCGTCGACGAGCTCAGCGAGGGTGGCAAGAAGCTCGATCCCACCTTCGGCTTCCTGGTGTCCGTCAAGAAGGCGGGCTACCTGGCGCCCTACATCCTGCTGAGCGGCGGCGAGCGCTTCGCCGGCGAGCGCAAGCAATTCGAAGCCAAGAACCCGGGCAAGATCGAGGAGTTCCAGCAGTGGGCGGCGAAGAACAAGATCGCTATCGCCCCCCTGCATCCGCGCTGCGAAGTGCGCTGGATGGGACAGGCCTGGTAGGGGGAGCGGCCCGAGGCGGGCTTGTGCGCGGCCGGGCGGCGGATATAATGACACGCACTCATTCACCCGGCAGTCTGCCCAGCGAGGAGCGAGGATATGGCCACACCGGTAATGGCGTTTGCCAGCATCGCCAATGAATGCGAGGCCGAGGGGCTGAGCCCCAAGAACGGAGAGCGGATCGGCCACGAGCTGGCCAAGGTATTCTCGGTGCATCCCGAAGAGGTCGCCATCCTGAGGGTATCGGGCCAGAACCTGGGCTTCGTCTATCCGGCGCGGCTGGCGCAGGTGGGCAGCATCCCCCTGAACACCAGCAACTCGGTGGCGGCGCGGACCGCCACCACCAAGCGGCCCGAGGTGGTCAATAACTTCGCGCAGGCCAAGCACGCCAGCGTCTTCGAGGCGGTGGAGCTGGGCGACAAGCCCAAGCCCGCGCCGGGGCAGAAGATGGAAAAGCACATGCACGTCATCCAGAAGCTGATGTCGGTGCCGGTGACGGGGGCGGCCGGGGTCCTGGGGGTGATCCAGGTCTCGCGCAAGGGGGAGTCGGCGCCGGCCGCCGGGCCTGACTTCACTCCCATGGACATGCAGAAGCTGACCGCCATCGCGAGCGCGCTGGCCAAGTGCTTCAAATAGGGGCGCTTGGCGGGCATTGGGCCCTTCGGCTCACGGGCGCTCGCTCAAGGCAGGTCCGCGGGAGCCCGCCGTCATCCTGAGCGAAGCGAAGGACCTCCGTACCACTCCAGAAACTTCCGGAAAGCGGCGCCACGATGGGAGTGGTGTGCCTTCTCCTCCGGGGGAAGCTCGGCAAAGGTCTTGCCAAGCCCAGGGACGAGGAACAGGGGATCGTAGCCGAAGCCGCCGGAACCGCGGGGCGCAGTGAGGATGCGGCCTTCGGCCTGGCCACGGAAGGTGGCCAGGGTGCGACCATCGCGGGCGGCGGCGAGCACGCAGACGAAGCGGGCGGTGCGGCGGTCGCCGGCGATGGCCTGCAGTTCGCGCAGCAGGCGGGCGTTGTTGGCGGCGTCGGAAGAGTTGGCGCGGCTCCCGCGCTCCAGGGAGGCATAGAGCGCCGAGTCGACGCCGGGAGCGCCCCCCAGGGCATCTACCTCCAGGCCGGAGTCGTCGGCCAGGACCATTTCGCCGGGGACGAGGCGGCTGTAGTGCTCGGCCTTCCTGCGGGCGTTGGCCTCGAAGGTAGCACCGTCCTCCGCGACAACTTGGGCCCGGACCGATTCGGGCAGGCCGCGGACCTCCAGCCCGTGAGGAGCGGCGGCGCCGGCGAAGTCGCGCAGCTTGCCGGGATTGGAGGTGGCGATGAGGACGTGGGGCATGGCGTCAGCTAAGGCACGTCGTAGACGGCCTGCACCATGTCGTCCTCGGGCTGGGGCACCATGCGGAAGCCGAGGCGCGTGCTGACCGCCTGCATCTCCAGGTTCTCGGCCAGCATGTTGGCGGAGATGCGCCGGATGCCCTCGTTGCGGGCGATCTCGAGCAGGCGGCGGAGCAGCTCGGTACCCAGTCCGCGCCGCTGGTACTGGTCGCTGACCAGGACGGCGACCTCGGCCTCGGTGGAGGCGTGCAGCCGGGAGACGCGGCCCACGGCGACGATCTCCTGGGCGCCGGCGGCGTCTTTGCGTACCACCACCAGGGCCATCTCGCGGTCATAGTCGATGAAGCAGATGCGCACCAGGCGCTCGTGGGCGACGCGCTGGCTGAGCTTGAGCGGGTGGAAGTAGCGCAGGTAGACGCTGCGCTCGGAGAGCTTCTCGTGGAACTTCACCATGAGGGGCTCGTCCTCGGGGCGGATGGGGCGGATCAGCACGCTGGTGCCGTCCTTCATGCTCCAGGGTGAGGCGTATTGCGAGGGATAGGGGCGGACGGCGGCGCGGGGGAGGTCCTCGCGCCGCACCTCGGGGCCGTGGACGATGATGCGGGCGTCGAGCGCCAGCAAGCGCCCGGGCGAGGCTAGCAGGGGATTGATGTCGATCTCCTTGACCCACGGTTGCTCGACCACGAGTTGGCTGAAACGCACCAGCAGGGCGGCCAGCGCCGCCGTGTCCACGGGCTTGCGGCCGCGCACGCCTTGCAGAGCCTTCCAGATTCGGGTCTGTTCCATCATGCGCGTGGCCAGGGTGGTGTTGAGGGGAGGCAGGGCGAGGGCGCGGTCGCGGAAGACCTCCACCAGTTGCCCCCCAGTGCCGAAGAGCAGCACCGGGCCGAACTGCGGGTCCAGGCTGCAACCCAGGATGAGTTCATAGCCGTCGAGCGGAACCATGGGCTGCACGGTCACGCCCTGGAACTCGCTCGTTCCGGCCTTCTCCGCGACCGAGGCCTGGATACCGCGGAAGGCCGTGCGCACAGCCAGCTCGTCGGCGAGGTTGAGCTTCACCCCGCCCACGTCCGTCTTGTGGGTGATGGTGTGGGAGAAGACCTTGAGTACCACAGGATAGCCGATGCCCGCGGCCAGGCGCGCGGCCTCGTCCTCGCTGTGGGCGAGGCGGGTGGGCACGCTGGGGATGCCGTAGGCCGCCAGCACCTGCTTGGATTCGAGCTCCGTGAGCACGGTCCGGCCGGAGCGCCGCACCTCCTGGATGGTCTTCTCCACCAGGGCGTGGTCGGCGGCTTCACTCTCGGAGGCGGGATCGAAGGCCGGGGTCTCATAGATGCCGCGCAGGTTGTAGCTGTACCGCCACATGTAGTTGAAGGCGCGGGCCGCGGTGTCGGGGAAGGGAAAGGTGGGGATGTTGGCCTGGCGCAGCACGGCGTCGCCGCCGGCGATCTTGGCGCCCCCCATGAAGCTGGCTAGGATGGGTTTGCCCTCCAGGCGGGCGAAGGGGACGAGCTTCTCGGCAAGCTGCGTAGGAGAGGTCATGCCCTGCGGCGCGGTGATGATCAGGACGCCGTCACAGGCGGGGTCTTTGGAGACGATCTCCAGGCACTGGGCATAACGCTCGGGGCCGGAGTCGCCCAGGATGTCCACGGGATTGTTGTGGCTCCAGTGGGGCGGGAGCAAGGCGTCGAGCTTGGCCATGGTCTCGGAGGAGAGCTGGGCCAACTCGCCTCCGGCGGCGATGAGCCCGTCGGTGGCCAGCACCCCGGGCCCGCCGGCGTTGCTGAGGATGACCAGGCGCGGGCCGCGCGGACGCGGCTGCTTGGAGAGCACCTCGGCCATGTAGAAGAGGTCGGAGATGCTGGTGACGCGCAGCACGCCGCAGCGGCGGAAGGCGGCGTCGAGGGCCTCGTCGCTGCCGGTGAGCGCGCCGGTGTGGGAGGCAGCGGCGCGGCTGGCGGCCTCGCTGCGTCCCGCCTTGATCACGATGATGGGCTTGGTGAGCGCCACCTCGCGCGCGGCGGAGAGGAAGCTGCGCGCGTCGCCGATGGACTCCATGTAGATGACGATGGCCTGGGTGTGGGGGTCGTCGCCCAGGTAATAGATGAGGTCGCCCCAGCCCACGTCCACCATGGAGCCGGTGGAGACGAAGGCGCTGAAACCCACGTTCTCGCGCAGGCTCCAATCCAGGATGGCGGTGCACAGCGCCCCCGACTGGCTGATGAAGGCCACGTTGCCGGGCAGGGCCTGGGTGGCGGAGAAGGTGGCGTTCAGGCCGCGACGCGGGTTCATCACCCCCAGGCAGTTGGGGCCGACCACGCGCAGGCGGCCGCGCTGGAGCTGCTGCTGGATCTGGCGCTCCAGGTCGGCGCCGTGGGCCCCGTGCTCCTTGAAGCCGGCGGAGATGACGATGGCGCCCTTGACGTCGGCCTCCACGCACTCGCCGATAAGCGCGGGCACGCTGTCGGCGGGGGTGATGATGACGGCTAGTTCCACTTTGTCGGGGATGTCGGCGATGCGAGGATAGGCGCGGATGCCCAGCACGCTAGGATGCTTGGGATTGACGGGATAGACGGTGCCGCCGAAGGGGCTGGTCAGCAGGTTGTAGAGCACGCTGCGGCCCACGCTGGCGGGCTTCTCGGTGGCGCCGATCACGGCCACGCTCTTGGGGACGAAGAGGGCGTCGAGCGGGTGACGCTCGGAGCGCAGGAAGTCGCGGGAGGGATCCTGCGCCGGCTTGCTCACCGGCTTGTTGTTGGTGCGCAGGGTCTCGGCCATGGCGGGCGTCCCGGCTAACCTTCAAGTTTACACGCCGGGCGAGGCGGAACCGCCCTAGAATGTTCGGCACAAGTCGCA
>Ga0187776_10001121_pt1 | contig 13183 bp, 9 predicted proteins | sample 0216_BV02_MP12_2_FD_132426 | JGI IMG/M metagenome (GOLD analysis project Ga0187776, IMG submission 132426) | Tropical peat soil microbial communities from peatlands in Department of Meta, Colombia - 0216_BV02_MP12_20_MG | ecosystem: Environmental > Terrestrial > Soil > Wetlands > Peat | place...
CCTTTATCCCTCGTTCGATCCTGCCGATTGGATATGCGTCGAAACCGTTCTTATTCAGGAGGCGAAGGGTCTTTTCTTGTTCATCTCTTTCAACGACAAGAACATACCCTATTCCCATATTGAAGGTCCTTTTCATATCTTCGTCAGGGATACTCCCCGATTCCCTGACGAGTTTAAAAATAGGCTCTTCAGGCCAGGATCCCTCTATCAGTAAAGCGCCACATCCTTCCGGCAGAATCCTCGGCAGATTTCCTGGTATGCCGCCACCCGTTATATGGGCCATCCCCTTTACGTCCACTTTGCCCTTCAGGGCAGAAAAAGCCTTCACATAAATCCTTGTGGGTTTCAACAATTCATCGCCAAGAGATGTGTTCAGTTCGGGCAACACTTTTTTGAGACTCATTTTTCGGATGCCAAAGAAAACTTTTCTAACGAGAGAATATCCGTTACTGTGCAGGCCATTCGAAGCGATTCCGATGACGGAGTCACCCCGTTTGATCCTTCTGCCATCTATTATCTTCTCTCTTTCTACCACCCCCACCGCAAAGCCCGACAGATCATACTCGCCTTTCGCATAAAATCCCGGCATCTCGGCGGTTTCCCCGCCGACAAGGGCACAGCCGGATTCCAGACATCCATCCGTTATGCCTTTCAAAACACCAGCCGCTTCTTCAGCCCGCAGTTTTCCGGTGGCGAAATAATCCAGAAAGAAGAGGGGCTCCGCGCCGCTTGTAAGGATATCGTTGACGCACATAGCAACGAGATCGATGCCGACAGTATCATGTCTATCGGCCATAAATGCTATCTTGAGTTTTGTGCCCACTCCGTCGGTCCCGCTCACGAGAACTGGGTTTCTATACTTTTTGGTATTCAGCGCAAAGAGGGCGCCGAACGAACCGATATCCGTCATGACCCCTGGGCTGAATGTCTTCCTGACAAGAGGGCCTATGAGCTTTACAAACCTTTCGCCTTCGTCAATATCAACACCGGCCTGTTTATAGGTAAGTTTTCTCTTTTTTCCCATCGTATTCTAATTGCTCTTGCAAGTCGGGATTTTGATAGGTATATTTCCACAAAACCACTTCAAAGGGCAAGCAATTTTTCTTTTTTCCATTTATCCCTTCTTATGATCGAGGGGCATACATTCTTCTATAACATTTTATGAATGACATGGCATTTCTGCTACAATAAACACTGATGGCTGTTATACTTGTAACGAATGATGATGGCGTACATTCCCCAGGCATTATAGCTCTTTTCAGAGCGATGAAAAATCTTGGAGACGCCTATGTAATAGCCCCGGATCGGGAAAGAAGCGCCGCCGGTCACTCCCTCACGCTCCACAGACCCTTAAAGGTGGAGGAAATACGAGAAAGAGTTTACAGCATAAACGGCACTCCCACCGACTGCGTCACCCTTGGAATCAATAAACTGCTCCCCGCAAAGCCCGATCTCGTTGTGTCAGGTATTAATAAAGGCGCGAATCTCGGTGATGACATCACCTATTCAGGGACCGTTTCAGCGGCGATCGAGGGAACGATATTCGGGATACCGTCGATAGCATTTTCTCTCCTTGCGGACAAGCACTATCATTTCGATACCGCTTCATCATTTGCAATAAAATTGGCGGGATACGTCATCGCAAATTCACTTCCCTACGACACTCTCCTGAATGTCAATATCCCGAACCTCCAGAAAGAAATGATTCGGGGTGTTAAATTTACAAGACAGGGTAAACGGATGTACGATAATTCGATACAGGAGACATACGACCCCTGGGGTCTCAAACACTACTGGATAGGCGGTGGCAAACCGTACTGGGAACGTGGAGAAGACATGGATATAGATGCGGTAAACGCAAATTTTATATCCGTCACGCCGATACATCTTGATCTGACAAATTACGATGCCCTTACCTTTTTTAAACACCAGTGGGCTGTCTCGGATATCGGGAATGATATAGATGAAAAAGTATGACGTCATTATCATCGGTGCCGGACCTTCGGGCATTTTCGCTGCGCTGGACCTTCTGAAATCGTCCAGGAAGCCGAAGATCCTTCTCATTGAAAAGGGCAAGGATATAGAGCGAAGATCCTGCCCGCTAAAAGTGAAGAACGTATCCTGCAGCACCTGCCGCGAGTGTAATCTGCTGAGCGGATGGGGAGGCGCCGGCGCCTTCAGCGACGGGAAATTAAGCCTTTCACCTGAAGTCGGGGGGTTCCTTTCGCGCTATATAGACAAGGACGCGGTGAAATCCCTCATCGATTATGTCGACGGTATATATGTCCACTACGGGGCGCCGGGAAAAATATTCGGCGGCGACTCCGAAGCAATCAAGGAACTCGAGGGACTGTCATCAAAGAATAACCTTGTTCTCATCCCCTCAAGGATAAGACACATCGGCACTGACCGGTGCCGGCCCCTCCTGAAAAAGATGAAGGACGACATCCAGGAAAAATGCGAAACCCTATTTCAGAAAGATGCGCAAACCATCATTACCGAAAAAGACAGATACAAAGGAGTCAGACTTAGAGACGGCAGCGAGTATTATTCGCGTTTCTTGATTCTCGCCCCCGGGCGCGAAGGTTCACGATGGCTAGAAGAGGAATCCAGGAGACTCAACCTTACACTTCTGAAAAATCCCGTCGATATAGGAGTGAGAGTTGAGGTCCCTGCATCGGTCTTTGAGCCGCTGACGAAGGTCACGTACGAGCCCAAACTCCTGTTCTACTCGAAGAGATTCGACGACAAAGTGAGGACTTTTTGCGTGAACCCTTACGGGGAAGTCGTCATGGAATATCTGAAAGGGATATGGACCGTAAACGGCCATAGTTACGCCCAGAGGAAGACGAACAATACCAACTTCGCCCTTCTTGTGAGCACTTTTTTTACCGAACCCTTCGATGAGCCTATATCGTACGGAAGATATATAGCACAACTCGCTAATTTTCTCGGAAAAGGCGTCATTATCCAGAGACTCGGTGATCTACTTTCAGGGAGACGCTCGACGCAGGAACGCATCTCCAAAGGGATCGTCCAACCTACGCTGAAAGATGCTACGCCGGGTGACCTCAGTTTTGTTCTTCCCTACCGGTATCTCTGCGACATCATAGAAATGCTGGAGGCCTTGGACAGGATCGTTCCCGGCGTCAATTCGAGACACACGCTCCTTTACGGCGTTGAAGTCAAATTTTATTCGATGCAGCTGAAACTCACGAACTCTCTGGAGACCGAAATTCAGAACATTTTCGCTGTTGGTGACGGCGCCGGAGTGAGCCGGGGACTCATTCAGGCCTCTGCCTCGGGCGTCCTTGCAGCCAGGGAAATAGGGAACCGACTACGATAGACTGATGCTATGGATTATGCAAGACTGAGGGAACTGATGGTTGAGACACAGCTCATTCCAAGGGGGATAAAAGACGTCCGGGTACTCGACGCTATGAGACGCGTTCCTCGTCACGCGTTCATGGATAGTTCTCTGCAGCACAATGCCTATGATGACATGGCGCTGCCGATCGGTGAAGGTCAGACGATCTCTCAGCCCTACATGGTCGCAGTCATGACCGAACTTTTGGAACTTAGCGGGAATGAACGGGTTCTCGAAATCGGAACGGGATCAGGCTACCAGGCGGCTATACTCGCTGAACTTTCGAGAGAGGTATATACCGTTGAACGTCTGCCGTCGCTTGCCGAGATAGCCAAACAGAAACTTCGTTCTCTCTCCTATGATAATATCCACGTGCGATTCGGAAACGGCACGCTCGGATGGCCCGAGCGTTCTCCTTTTGACAGGATCATTGTCACAGCCGCAGCGCCCAAAATACCAGAGCCACTCATGGAGCAGCTTGCCATGGATGGTATCCTTTTGGCGCCAATCGGGTCCAGATTTTCGCAGCAGCTTCTCAAGGTGAGAAAAACCCGAAAAGGGGTCTATGAAGAGTATCACACGCCCTGCATATTCGTGCCTCTCATCGGACAGCACGGATGGGGAAAGGATGATTAGGTCCTGCCCTGTTTTCTGATCTCTGTAAGCAATGACCTATATTTTCTTCTTTCTTGAGGACCCATCTCTTTCCCGGCGAATCTGTACTCTTCGTACATGGTCACAAATTTTTCGACATCATCGAGGGATTTCAATGAGGCAGCACCCCTTCTAAGCTCTCCAGACGTGGTCGAAGGCAGCACCGTGAAACCCATCTTCTTGAGCGTTTTTCTGAACAGAAGATAATGCCGGGTAACAAATCCTTTTTTCCTCAACTCCCAGACGTCGTACCCGTAATACAACGTAAGAAAGGCGAAAATGGCAACCGGGAAAATAATATACCAGAGAGTCCTCATGCCGCTGAATCTCAGGGCTTCTAATACTGGCATGCCGAAGGGCAGAGTCAATGTTTTTACTATTCGTTTCTGATCAGTGGTGTTGAAACCAACGACATAACGGGACCAGTTCATTGTCACGGCATCGAGAAAAAGGGTGAATGCCGAAGGATGGCGAATAGAGAGCGGCGGCGTAGGATCATATCTCCTCCACATGTTGCCGATCAGAGCCTCGACCCACGAATGTGCGTCACTCTGCCTCACGATAATATATCCGCCGTATCTATTCAGTTCTCCTCCATAAAAGCCATTCACAATCCTCGAAGGGATTCCGCTGCCCCTCAGCATAATGACCATTGAAGTGGCGTAGTGTTCACAGAATCCCCTTTTTGAACGAAAGAGGAAATTCTCAAGGGGGGTTATCCCTTCGGGCGCCGGGGACGTGGAAAGCGAGTAAGTATAATTGTTCCTGAGGTATCTTTCTATCGCCCGAGCCCTTTCTTCATCGGTCTTTGCGCCAACTGTGATATTCTTTGCGAGATCGACAATTCTTTCAGTTCCGACAGGAAGCTGGAGGTATTTCTCTTCTCTTATACCGGGATAGATTTCCTCAATATTGCTATAAACCGTATATTTCACGCCTTCCACCGGTTTTCCGCGAAGGAAAATGTCCCTTGTGGTATCAGAGAGCAGCGCTGAAGAATCTGTTTTTATACTCTTTATTTCTGCGAGACCGAAAATCACATCAGAATCTATCGGCTCCAAATATATTTTCTGCTCGACCGCCGCCTTCCTGTCGTAAGAAGAAAACGCGTATTCGCCTCCGATCCTTCTCACCTGGTGTCTGCTGCCCAAAGAGTGTTTCCATGACCATCCGTCGAAGTACTCCAATGAAAGACCTCTCCAGTAATAAGGTGAGTGAAGGTCCCTGTCCAGTTCTATTCTCATAACGACTGTTGGATCAAGCTTGGCCGCCCCGAAGGAACCGAAATCCACCTTGTCAGAAAAACCGACCGTTCTAATGGTTCTCGCCTGCCCCTTGCCGAGGAATCTGTAAGATTCCCTGGGCAAGGCAATAAACAGAACGATCGTGGCGAGGACCGTCAAAACAGTTATCACAAAGACGGGTTTGAAAAGGCTGACCTTTCCCAAAGCTCCCTCCTTCAGGAAGTGAGAAAGGACCATTGCGGTGACCAGCATCGTAAGAAAGAAGATGAAGACGACACCGAAGACGAGGGAATGGCTCAATTCCGACGCTATGATCAACTGGAGAAGGGACATAAAAAACACCTGAAGGTTGTCCCAGGGCTCCTTCAGGTCAAAGCTCTTTATCGCCTGAAACGCAATGGTGAGATGCGCTACAGCGAGTAAAATATTGCGAGATACCGCTACAGCATCAAACACAAACACGGCTAAGGTGAAAACGGAAAGCATTCCTATAACATTCTTTGACGCGTGCCGTTGACCTTTCAGAAACCGGTAATATCCTGGGATGAGGACGACTCCACTCAGCGACATTAAAGGGCTCGTTTCCCCGGTAATGAGCAGACCTCCGCACCCTGTCAGGGCAAGCACGGCGGTAATGAATTTATAAGCTCTCGGCATAGATTATCGCATCGCCACCATCGACGAAGTTTCTCAAGGGACTGTCTGGGGATTTCATGACCCCTATAAAACAACCTTCACCGTCATGAGGAACCACGCAGTCCCACAGGTCTTCCTCCTCAATCAACGCCAGAACATCAAGAATCTTAAAAAGCTGTTCATGGCCTGTTCCGAAGGGTATCATCTTTTTACACGAAAAGACTCTTACAAAATGTCCTCTGTCAAGGAAAAATCGAGCGAGTGATCCGGCCAAGGAAACCACCTCTTCGAAGACCTCGTCCGAGGTCTCCTCATCTCTCCTCCCATTCACGGCTTTGTGCAGTATGCTATAATCGGCGGCAAGATTGTCGATGATGATCGTGGTCTTATTGACACCGTGATCAGCATACTCCTTTACGAGAAGGGTTGTTGCCTTTGCCGACGCTTTCCAATGTATTCGTCTCCAGTCGTCGCCATACCTGAACTCCCTTATTGAGTACATGTCGTCCCCTGCCCCTCTCGTCCTCAAAGACCCTCCGCCTTTTCCCCCAGTTATTTTGGGAATAAGGCTTCCGACATCACGGAGTGCGGGATACACGAGCACATCGCCGTTGATTCTCATAGCTTTCTCTTGCTCGAAGAGGATAAAGGGGAATCCGCTCTGAATACGAAAGTCTCCGTATGTATAAAGTCCTCTCCTTTTAAATGATAACCCTATCTCCTTTTTCACCGTCTTCCTGTGAGGGATGGTCGTGAAGTAGACAGGGGAAACGGTCCCCGCTGAGGAGACGCGTACTGAAAATGATCGTATAAAGCGTTTTCGGTTTGTAACGCCTATCTCCGAGAGAGCCTCCTCACCGGCAAAAATCGGCACACAGGTGGAAACCTCCAGGGAGAGTCCCGCAAGATTGACCCTCAAAAGAACGACAGAAAGGAGAGCAAGAGAGAGCATAAACGAAAGAATGAGGTAAATCAGATTGTTTCCGGTATTCAGTGCAGCGGCGGCAATAAGGAGAGACGCGAGTATGAAACGTATCCCTTCCTTCGTGATTTTCATATCGTTTTAAACGGGTACCGGAATCTCGTCCAGTATTTCATGAACGACCATCTCCGCATCGGAAAAGAATTTCTTTGTCTTCAGGATCACCCGGTGTCCCAAGACGAGTGGGGCAAGTTCCTTGATATCATCCGGAACCACGAACTTCCTGTTTTCATAATAGGCGTGCGCCTTTACTGCCTTAAGAAAAAACTGTGCACCGCGTGTGCTTACTCCGAGCCGTATTTTTTCGTGTCTCCGCGTTTCGGTAATGATTTGCATCAGATAATCGACAATACTGTCCTCGATAATGACATCATCAACCTCTTCCTGCATCCTCAGGATCTCCTGCTCTGTCACCACAGGAATGGCGTTATCGAGGAGCTGAAAACTCGGCTCTCCTATAATCGCCACCTTTTCATATTCAAAAGAGGGGTATCCGAGCTTGATATGCATCATGAAACGGTCAAGCTGGCTTTCGGGCAGCGGAAATGTCCCATGGTACTCTATGGGATTCTGTGTCGCTATTACCATAAAAGGCTCCGGGAGTTTGAACGTCTTTCTGTCAACCGAGATTTTCTTCTCGTTCATAGCCTCAAGAAGAGCGGACTGCGTCCTGGGGCTCGTTCTGTTTATCTCATCGGCAAGCACGATGTTTGAAAAAACGGGCCCCGGCTTGAATTCGAATTCCCTGGTTTCCTGGTTGAAAATACTTATTCCTACGATATCGGCAGGCATGAGGTCACTCGTGAATTGAATCCTGTGGAAAGAACAGTGTGTGGCTTTCGCGAGCGCGTATGCAAGTGTCGTCTTACCCACACCTGGCACATCCTCTATAAGGAGATTCCCTCTGCCGAGAAGGGCTACAATAGCCATTTTAACAGCCGTCCCCTTTCCCCTAATAATAGCATCCATCTGGCTTTGGAGCTGTCTTATGGCGTGGTTCTTCACGGTGTTCCTTATGTATTATACACTGTCGACGGCCGCATGTGGCTCTCGCTGATCCACGATATGTGTGAAAGTTTGTGATGCGGGACACGAAAAACCTCAGCGAGCGAGATTGCGTAGAAAAAACTTCAGCACTGCACTATAATAGACAGAATTCCTGATTCATATTTTTTTGAAATTTTATCGTGTCTCGATGATCTGATCTCCGGGACGGAGGTTTTCCAATGAAAAAACCGTGGGCAGGCAGGTTTAAACAGAGGACATCCTGTGCGGTTGAGTCTTTCACTGAATCCATTTCTTTTGATAAACGACTGTGGAGACATGACATAGAAGGCAGCATAGCCCACGCAAAAATGCTCGGCAAACAGGGGATTATATCAAAAAAAGATTCGCTTGCGATAGTGAGAGGCCTTCGGGAGATCGGCGGGGAGATCAGTGCGGAAAAATTTCATTTCAGAAGCGAACTCGAAGATATTCATATGAATATCGAGGCAGCCCTTGTAAAAAAAATAGGCCCGACTGGAAAAAAATTACATACGGCTAGATCGAGAAACGACCAGGTTACGCTCGACCTCAGGCTCTACTTGAGAGAGGAAACGAGGAGCATTATCTCTCTGATAACAAAACTCCAGAGAACAATCCTGAAGATCTCCGGGGAGCATCTGAATACAATCATGCCCGGGTACACCCATCTTCAGAGGGCACAACCGGTACTTCTCTCGCACTATCTCCTGGCATACGTAGAGATGCTCCAGAGGGACAAGAACCGCTTCGAAGACTCTCTCTGCCGCATGGACGTTTTGCCTCTCGGCGCATGTGCGCTGGCTGGGACCAGTCTCCCTACTGACAGGGCCTATGTGGCTGAATTGCTCGGGTTTAAAGCGATAGCGGGCAACAGCATAGACGCTGTTTCCGACCGTGATTTCGCCCTTGAATTTCTTGCGTGCGCTTCTATTACGGTCATGCACCTTTCACGCCTTGCCGAAGAACTCGTCCTCTGGTCGACGGAAGAGTTCAAATTTATCGAAATATCGGATGCGTTTACAACTGGCTCGAGCATAATGCCCCAGAAGAAAAACCCTGACGTCGCCGAACTGATAAGGGGAAGGGGCGGGCGGGTTTATGGTAACATGTTCGCGTTGTTCACCATCATGAAAGCGCTTCCCCTCTCCTATAATCGCGATATGCAAGAAGACAAACCCCCCGTTTTCGATACCGTGGACACGATCAAATCATGCCTTGAGGTTCTTGCTGAAATGTTTCCTGAAATAACGTTCAATACGGAAAGGATGTACCTCTCCGCGGGTGAGGGATATTCTACCGCAACAGATATCGCCGAGTACCTTGTGAAGAAGGGTGTCCCCTTCAGGGAGGCCCATGAAATTACAGGAAAGATCGTTCTTTATTGTCTTACCAATCAAAAGGCTTTGACATGCCTTAAACTGAAAGAACTGAAATCTTTTTCCCCCTTCATCGCGAAAGATATATATCCTGTTTTAGAGCCGTCCGAATCGGTTCGGGCACGATCGTCTTACGGGGGTACGTCCCCTTCAGAGGTCATGAGGCAGATCAGACACTATAGAAAGATTCTTGCCGGATGAAATGCGGTTCAAAAGGAAAAATTCAGGCCTGAAGCGGCCATGTCATTTTTTCCCGGCCGCATCTCTTTTGTTCGTTTTTCTCGCACTCCTTGTCTCGTCCTGCGGAAAAAAGGGAGAGCCCACGCTTAAATCTTTCGAAAAGCCCATTCCGCCTTCACTTTCAGGCGTGATCCACAGAGAAGGTGAGATTATTTTGTCCTGGAGTTTCTCCAAAAATAGAGAGACCGAAATTGCCGGTTTTCATATCCTCAGATCCTCTGGTTCCGGCTTTCATAAAGTTGCTTCAGAAGGAAGCGATAAGCGTTCTTACACAGACACGGATTTTTCCCTCGATATTCCGTACACGTACAAAATCGTTTCACAAAACCATAGAGGCATTTTAAGCAATGATTCGAACAGCGTTACGTTAACCCCATCTACTCCGCCCTTGCCACCCAAAAATATTTCTTTCACGGTGCCCGATGATTCAGTAATCTTGTCGTGGGAAAACAGGGGAGAGGGGATACTCTTTAATGTTTACAAGAGATTTGCAGGGGGAACGTATGGAACGAGCCCTGTCAACAAGACCCCTCTATCGGGAGGTACCTTCACGGACATCCTTATTATTGACAAGCCGGTTTATTACGTAATAAGGAGCCTCACAACAAATGAGTGGAGAGATGAGGGTCCTTCATCCGAAGAAGTTACTGTCGACCCCTCTGCGTTGGTCCCACCGCCCCCAGAAGACGTCCGTTATTTCTCAACTCCGGACAAAGTTTATCTCTACTGGAATGAACCGGATCACATATGGATTACGAGATTCAGAGTTTACAGAAGAATCGCGGGCGGTGATTATGTCCTGATAGGAGAAACACAAATTCCGACTTTTCTCGATGCGGAAAAACCTTTGACGAAAAGGGACTATCGAGTAAACGCCGTGGGACCCGAAAAAGAGGGGCCCGGTACCGAAATAAAAGATGTTGTGTTTGTCCCCGAATGATTTAAGATAAATCTGTTCGGCAACCGCCCTTTTCTTTCGTTTCTTGGAAAGTAATAGAAGCGTTATGCACCATGAAGCGAAGATGGTATCCCCCTGGAGTTCCTCACTTTTCATTCTCCTCACGGTCCTTGTGTGAGTTTTGAGGCAGATGATTAATTTATGATGAATAAGGTACAATTTATTATGTCTCAGGGAGCGAACGGCTATGTATGCAAACCTGCAGATTTTTCCCACTTCGGCAAGGCGCTGTGGCAACTCGGACTTCAGAGCTCATCGCTCACTGAGGCCCTTTCCACAGCCCGGAAGACTCTATGAGCATACCCCTTCGGGTGTTGGTTGTCGAAGATTCGGAAGATGATATTCTTCTGCTTCTTCACGAATTGAAGCGCGGAGGCTATGATCCATTCTTTAAGCGGGTGGAAACAGCCCAGTCGATGAAAACCGCCCTCTCGGGCGAGAAATGGGATGTTATCATCTCTGACTTTATTATGCCTCAGTTCACCGGTCTTTCAGCTCTCAAGATCCTGAAGAAGAGCGGCCTTGACATCCCTTTTATCATCGTCTCGGGAAAAATAGGAGAAGATGTCGCTGTTGAGGCGACGAAAGCCGGCGCGCATGACTATCTTATAAAAGGGAATTTATCGAGACTCGCTTCGGCTGTCGCAAAAGAACTGCGGGAGTGTGAAACGCGCCGACAACGCAGAAAGGCGGCGGCGGACCTTAAGGAAAGCGAAGACAGATTCAGGGCACTGGCCGCTACTGCTACTGATGCCATAGTCATGATAGATGATAAGGGGAAAATATCGTACTGGAACCCCGCTGCCGGAAGGATATTCTGTCATGAGGAACAGGAAGTGATCGGCAAGGACCTGCATCTTCTTCTCGCTCCGCAAAAATATCACGACCAGTTTAAGGAGGGATTCGTCGACTTTGTCAGGTCGGGGCACGGTCCTGCTATTGGAGCTACAATTGAATTCTTAGCTCTGAAAAAAGATGGTTCGGAATTTCCGGTGGAAGTCTCGCTCTCGGCAGTACGGGTGAAAAACCGATGGCATTCGGTGGGAATAATACGTGACATCAGCGACCGCAAGCGGTCTGAGGAAGAACTGAGAAGGCATCGCGACCACCTTGAAGAGCTGGTAGAAGAGCGCACCACCGAACTAAAAAAGACAAATGAAAAGCTTCAACTGGAAATAGCAGACCGCAAGATCGCCGAGGGGGCTCTCTGGAAAGCAATCGCCAAGGTTGAAGAGGAAAAAGCAAAATCGGAAGCGATCATCGCAAGCATGGGAGACGGCCTCGTCATTCAAGACACGAGTTTTAAGATCACCTATCAGAACCAGATACATAAAGACATGATGGGAGACCATCTGGGCGAATACTGTTACCGGGCCTATTACAACAGGCAACACATCTGCGATGACTGCCCTATCGTCACGTCTTTCAAGACCGGTAAAGTTTGTAAGGGAGAAGGGAATGTGGCTACCGCCAGGGGCGTCATGGATATTGACATCATCTCATCACCGTTAAAGGATGCCGGCGGAAAAATTATTGGAGGCATCGAGGTCGTCAGAGACATCACGGACCGAAAGAAGATGGAGGGTGAACTGAGGGAACACCGGGATCATCTCGATCTCATGGTGAAGGAACGCACAGCCGAGCTCGGAAAGGTCAACAAGGAACTCAGAGCGGAGATCATGCGGCGCATACAGATGGAAAAGGACCTCATCGAAAGCCAGCGCTTTGTCCACAGGATCACCGACGCAACCCCGAATATCCTATACCTGTACGACGTGGTTGAAGATTGCATCGTTTACATAAACCCCATGGTCGAACATATACTCGGCTATACGCCGGAAGAAATAAAGCGCATGGGGAGTTCTTTTTACGCTACTGTCCTGCATCCCGATGATGCGGAAGTTTTTCATTCGCTGCAACAGCGTTTTTTCGACGCAGGAGATGGGGACATCATCGAGTCCGAATACCGGATGAAAAACTCCAGGGGAGAATGGCGCTGGTTTTACAGCAGGGACGTCATATTTAAAAAAACGAGCGGCGACATCCTAAGACTGGTGCTGGGCGTCGCCCAGGACATAACCGGGCGTAAGGAGGCGGAGGAAGAACTGAAAAACTCGCGCCAGCAACTTCGCAGTCTTTTGGCGCATCTTCAGTCCGTGAGAGAAGATGAAAGGGCTCGCATTTCGCGTGAAATTCACGATGAACTCGGACAGGTGTTGACAGCTTTGAAGATCGACCTCGCATGGGTAATGAAGAGACTGAATAAAGATCAGGAGCCGCTTTATGAGAAGACCCTCTTAATGTCGCAGCTTATCGACATGAATATACAAACGGTGAAGAGGATCTGTGCTGAACTGAGGCCCGGACTGTTGGATGTTTTGGGGCTTACGGCCGCTCTCGAATGGCAGGCCGAAGAATTCCAGGAGAGGACCGGCATTAAATGTGAAATCGTTATCGACCCCGATGATATTTCTTTGGAGCGGGACCTTTCCACCGCGATTTTCCGCATATTTCAAGAGACGCTCACGAACGTCGCTCGTCATGCAAGGGCAAAGAAGGTCATAGCCAGTCTCAAGGAGAGGGACAGAGAACTCATCCTGAAGGTGAAAGACGACGGCAAGGGTATAACGGAAAAGCAGATATCGAGCCCCAAATCGATCGGCTTGATCGGCATGAGAGAACGGGTTCATTATCTCGGCG
>Ga0187776_10001122_pt1 | contig 13183 bp, 12 predicted proteins | sample 0216_BV02_MP12_2_FD_132426 | JGI IMG/M metagenome (GOLD analysis project Ga0187776, IMG submission 132426) | Tropical peat soil microbial communities from peatlands in Department of Meta, Colombia - 0216_BV02_MP12_20_MG | ecosystem: Environmental > Terrestrial > Soil > Wetlands > Peat | place...
ATGCGCATCGCGCGCCATGTTTTTCTTCGCAACGCTCGCACAACTTGTGCGCGACAGCGACCTCCGCGAATTCGGAAATCTTTACAGAAGCTGTCGTTTTCAATGTCAACGCCCTGTTTCGAGGTGAGTTTTTTCCTGGCTCGCGCCTTGCTTACGAATGCGTCCGCGGGTCCAATCGGCAAACGGGGGGAAGCGGATGAGCAGGGGATGGTGGCGGTTGATCGTCGGGATTGCGCTGGTATCGGGCGCCTCGGTGGCGCTCGGCGACGCGTTCTACGACGCTAGCACTCAACAGTCCGGAATGCTGACCTTTACTGGCTTCTCCAACGGTTGGGTCTACGCGCACATCAGCGGCCCCTACCCCGACGTCGAAGCGGGTCAGTTCCAGGGATTCTTCGATCCGACGGCCGAAGGCGACCTCCCGGGCCCTGAGGACGACGACTTCCTGCGCTTCTTCTGCATCGACATCAGTCATTTCGCGAGCGGCGGACCGAATCCCTACACGCGCGACGTCGGCTTGCCTGCTTCCCTGTCCGCCGCCAAGCAGGCCGAACTTGCGCGCCTGTTCGATGAGCACTACCCGAACAAGACGATCGGCACCTATTACTCCGGCGGCGCACAGACACTGTTCGGAAGCTTCGACAACGCGAACGACTCCGCTGCGTTCCAGCTCGCCGTCTGGGAGATCTTCTTCGGCGACGGCACCGATCTCGCGAACGCACCCTTTACCGCCAGCTCGACGGCCGAGTCCACGGCGCAGGGTTGGCTGACCACGATCAACGGCGAATCCGGAACGCCGCCGGGGTGGACCTTCTATACCTTCACGAGCGATTCCCGCACGCCGTACCAGGAGTATCTCTCGGTCGAATACGCGAACCCGCTGCGGGAGCTTCCCGAGCCGGGCTCGCTTGCGCTTTTCTGCAGTGCGGTTGTGGCCGCAGGGGCCGCCGCATTGCGCCGCCGGCAGACAGCATAGACTCCTCTGCTCGCGTACTTCAGAGCCGCACCTCGCGTGCGGCTTTTTTTACGCCGAGAACGTCATCTCCGTCCCCGCGAAGCGCACGCGCGCGTATTCGATGTCCGAGCGCTGCGCGAAGAAAGCGACGAGCTCGGCGAGCGGTGTGGTCCGGAACGAACAGCCGTGCGCCGGGTCCTCGAGCTCGGCGATGAGCTTGCGATCGTAGAAGGCCGCGAGAAGGACGTCCTCGTCGCTCGCGCCGAGTCCGAGCTGGGAGCGCAGCCGCGGCACCCACGGCTCGATATGCGCCGCGGGCGCCTCGGTCACGTACTCGTCCGGGCGGATGTTGGCGCGCTCGAGGAATTCGGCCGACGGCTGCGCGGCCAGCCTTCCGTAGTAGCCGCAGGCGTACTTGCGGATCTCGTCGGGGATGGTCCTGTAGCGCTCGCCCTGCACGACGTTGAGCGTGGCCTGGGTGACGATGTACTGCGCGAACGGGCTCACCACGATCGGATAGCCCAGGTCGCAGCGCACGCGTGCCGCCTCCTCCAGGATCGCTGGCATGCGATCGGCGATGCCCATCGTCTCGAGTTGGTAGCTCAAGTTGGAGATCATCCCGCCGGGGATCTGATGCTCGTAGAGCGCCGGATCGTATCGAGCCACGCGCCCGCGCGGCTTTCCTTCGCGCTCGCAGACCCAGGAGAAGTAGCCCGCGACTTCGGCGAGGGACTCGGGGTCGAGCGAGGTCTCGCAGCCGAGCGCCCGCGCGCGCGCGCCGATGTCCTCCGTCGCCGGCAGCGAGGCGCCGTTGGCGAGCGGCTCGCTCGCCGTATAGCCGAAGCGGAAGCCGCTCTCGATCGCCACACCGTAGACCTCCGGCGCGAGCCCGGACTGGCAGTGCGAATGAAGCTGCAAGGGAATGCCGCCCGCCGCCTGGACCACCGCCGCAAAGAGCGTCCGGCCGCGCTCCGGCGTGAGGAGCCCGGTCGGGTCCTTGATGCAGATGAAGTCCGGGGCGAGCGCCACGAGCTCGCGCGTGCGCTCGACGTAGTAGGCGTCGGTGTGCACGGGCGACAGCGTGTACGTCATCCACGCGCTGATCTTCATCCCGGCGGCTTTCCCCGCCCGCACGGAAGACTCGATGTTCCGGTTGTCGTTGAGCGCGTCGTAGACGGTGAGCACCGCCACGCCGCGCCGCGCCAGCGCCTCGGCGTTGAGCGCGACGATGTCGTCGGGAAAGAGCTCGAAGGTGTAGAGGCTCTGGCCGCGGGTCAGCGCGTCGCACGGGGTGTCGAGCCGGCTGCACAGCAGCCCCACGCGCTGATAGGGGTTCTCGTGCAGGTAGCGCACGCACACGTCGAACACCGCCCCGCCGAGGATGTTGATGTAGGCGTAGCCGGCGCGATCGATCGCGGGAAGAATGGGCGTCATCATCGCCGTGGTCATGCGCGTCGACCACAGGCACTGGTGCGCGTCGCGCAGCGTCACGTCGACGAAGTCGAAGCGGCGTGGGGCTGCGGCGACCGTCCCGGCCGAGGATTCGTGCCGACCCCGTTGACTCATCGCGGCTCGAGCACGACCAGGGGCTGCCCGTACTCCACGGCCTGGGCATCGTCGGCGAGTATCTCGCGCACCACGCCGCGCGCGCCGGCAGGGATCGAATTCATGAGCTTCATCACCTCGATGATGCACACCGTCGCGTCCGCCTCCACCGTCTGTCCGGCCTCCACGAACGGCGCCGCTCCGGGGCTCGGCGCGCGGTAGAACGTTCCGACCATCGGCGAGCGCACGACCACCCAGTGCGCCGGCCAGGACTCCGCGATGTCCTTTCGTCTCGTTTGGGCCGGGGCTTCGGCCGGTTCGTTCCCTTCCGACGGCGTGGCCCCGGCCTGCGGCGCCGGCGACGACGCCTCGCGCTTGCGCTTCAGATGCAGCTCGATCTCGCCGACCTTGAGCCGGAACTCGGAGAACTGCGGAGAAGCCTTGACCAGCTCGACGATCCGGAGCAGGTCTTCGTAGGTCAGGTTGTCCTTGGCCACGTTTGCCGGCATTCGCCCGCACGCGGTTCTTTCCGACCGCGGCGAAGTTCGCACTCTTCCGCCTTGCGGCGTCCGGCCGATGATTGCACGGCGGCGGAAAACATGGCAATAATGGAACATGGGATTTCGGCCAGCGAAATCGGTCGGACACCTCCCGGAGCCGGTCGCAACGACAACCCGGCCGGCTTCCACGACGCTGCGCGCGTTCGGCCTGCTGGAGCTCGTCGCCTCGGCCGAAGAGCCGCCCACGCTGGAGGAGCTCACGCGCGGAAGCGGACTTCCGAAGCCCACCGTCTATCGCATCCTGCAGCTGTTGATCCGCGGCGAGCTGGTCGAGCGCGAGGTCTCCGCCAAGCGCTACGCCGCCGGCCGCCGGCTCGGCGAGCTTTCGTTCGCCGTGCAGATGCATTCGCCGCTGCGGCGCGAGCGCCACGCCATTCTCGCCCGCCTGGTCGAGGAGATCGGCGAGACGTGCAACTTCACCATGGTCGACGGCAACGAAGTGGTCTACGTCGATCGCGTCGAGACCACGGCCGTCGTGCGCCTGCACATGCGCATCGGCTCGCGCGTCCCGCTGCACTGCACGGCCAGCGGGAAGCTGTTTCTCGCGCACCTTGCGCCCGCGTCGGCGCGGCGGCTCATCCGCGCCGCACCGCTCAGGCGCTACACCGAGCGCACGATCACTCAGCCCGAAGCGCTGGAGCGCGAGCTCGCCAAGATACGGCTCTCGGGCATCGGCACCGACAGCGGCGAGTTCCTCGAGGGTTCGGTGTGCCTCGCCGTGCCGGTCATCGATCCGCGCGGGCGCGTGTGCGCCGCAGTGGCCGTGCATGGCCCCGCGCCCCGGATGAGCCTGCGGCGGGGATACACCTTCCTGCCAGCGATGCGGCGGGCGGCGGGTGCCATCGCGGCGACGCTGGCCTCGAAGCGACCCGTCGAGCGGCCTCTGCGCCGCGTCGTCTGACCGGAGGCCGGCTCATGCCCAAGCCCGTCATCATCACCGTCGCCATCACCGGCGCGCTCCCGCGCAAGAAGGACAACCCGGCGGTGCCGGTGACGCCGGAGCAGCAGATCGAGTCGACGCACGAGGCCTTCGAGGCCGGCGCCTCGCTCGTGCATGTGCACGTGCGCAACCCCGACGAATCGCCCAGCTCGAATCCGGAGCTCTACGGCCGGGTGCAGGAGGGCGTGCGCAGGCACTGTCCCGGCATGATCGTGCAGTTCTCGACCGGGGGCCGCGGCCGCGAGCAGTCGGAGCGAGGCGCGATGCTGCCTCTCAAGCCCGACATGGCCTCGCTCGCCACCGGCTCGGTCAACTTTCCCAATCGCGTGTACGAGAATCCGCCGGACTTCGTCGAATCGCTCGCGCAGGCGATGCTCGACAACGACATCAAGCCCGAAGTCGAGGTGTTCGACCTGGCGATGCTCTACAACGCGGCCAATCTGGTGAAGCGCGGCCTGATCAAGGACCCGCCGCACGTCCAGTTCGTGTTCGGCATCCCGAACGCGCTGCCGGCGCGGCGCTCGATCTTCGATTTTCTCCGCCGCGAGATCGCGGAGGTTCTGCCGCGCGCCACCTGGGTCGCAGCCGGCATCGGCCGCCACCAGTGGGAAGTCAACCAGTGGTGTCTCGCCGAAGGCGGGCACTGCCGCACCGGCCTCGAGGACAACTTGCGGGCGACCGCCGACCGGCTCGCCGCGAGCAACGCGGAGCTCGTGAAGAAGATCGTCGACGAATGCGCCCGTTTCGACCGCCGGCCGGCCACCCCCGCCGAGGCCCGCCGGATTCTCGGACTGCGCCCCGTACCCTGAACCCGCACCAAGATTCGACCAAGACCTCTCGAAGAGGCGGCCGTTCCCCGGAACCTCATCCCAAAAGGAGGAAACATGACCAGCGCCGCGAAACCAAGCCTGTTGTCCGACGCCGAGATCCGCAAGGTCGCCTTCGCCAGCGCCATCGGCACGACCATCGAGTGGTACGACTTCTTTCTCTACAACACCTTCGCCGCGCTGATCTTCAACAAGCTGTTCTTCCCGTCGTTCGATCCGCTGGTCGGGACGATGCTGGCCTTCACGACCGCGCTGATCGGCTTCATCGCCCGACCGGTGGCCGGCGTCATCTTCGGGCACTTCGGCGACCGGCTGGGCCGGAAGAAGATGCTGATCCTGACGCTGCTCATCATGGGCATCGGCACGTTCCTGATCGGCCTGCTGCCCACCTACGACGTCGCCGGCGTGTGGGCGCCGATCATGCTGCTGGTGCTGCGCATCTGCCAGGGGCTCGGCGTCGGCGGCGAGTGGGGCGGCGCGGTGCTGATGGCGGTCGAGCACTCGCCGACCGGACGCCGCGGGTTCTACGGCAGCTGGCCGCAGATCGGCGTTCCGGCGGGGCTCGCGCTCGCGACCGGGGTGGTGGCGCTCCTCACCCAGCTCCCCGGCGACATGTTCCTGCAGGGCTGGTGGCGCGTCGCGTTCCTGATCTCGCTGCTGCTGGTGATCATCGGCGTGTACATCCGCATGAAGATCATGGAGACGCCCGCCTTCCAGCAGGTTCAGGCGACCCAGACGATCTCGCACGTGCCGTTTCTCGATCTCATGCGCCGGCACACCAAGCAGGTGCTGCTCGGCATGGGCTGCCGGTACATCGAGGGCGTGGCGTTCAACGTCTACGGTGTGTTCGTCATCGCCTACCTCGTGACCGCGCTCAAGCTGCCGCGGACCACCGCCCTGCTGGCGGTCACCGTCGCCTCGCTGGTCATGATCTTCTTCATCCCGGTGTTCGGGCGGATGTCGGATCGGCTCGGGCGCCGGCGGGTATTCGGCTGGGCGGCCGCGCTCACCGGACTGCTCGCCTTTCCCGCCTTCTGGGCCATGTCGACGAGCGGCGGCAATGGTCTCGTGGTCGGCCTCGCGATCGTGATTCCGTTCGGCATCGTGTACGCGGCCGTGTACGGTCCCGAGGCGGCGCTGTTCTCGGAGCTCTTCGACACGCGCGTGCGCTACAGCGGGATCTCGTTCGTCTATCAGTTCTCCGGAATCTTCGCGAGCGGGCTCACCCCGATCATCGCCACGGCGCTCTTGAAGGAAGGCGATGGGCAGCCGTGGCTCATCGCCGGCTACATGCTGATCGTGGGCTTGATCAGCGCGGCGTGCGCGTACGCGCTGAAGGAGACGGCGCACACCGACATGATCGCCTCGGCGGCCGCGAGCCCGGGCGACTGATCACGCAACGTCCACCAACGCCCGGGGCCCTCGCCGGCTGCCCCGGGCGTCGCGCCCGCATGAGCGCGGCCTCGCTCGCGCTCGGTAGAATCGCCTCTCCAACCCATGAATCTCGGACTCGACGGCAGGATCGCACTCGTGACCGGCGCCGGCAGCGGCATCGGCGCGGCCATCGCCACCGCGCTCGCGGGCGAAGGGTGCGTGGTGTATTTCGGCGACACGGACCTGGACGCCGCGACGCGCGCCGCGGCGGCCAAGGGTCGGGCGCTCCAGCTCGACGTCGGCGACGCGGCCCGCCTCGCCCACTGCGCCGAGCGCATCGTCGCCGACCACGGGCGGATCGACATCCTGGTCAACAATGCGGGCATCCTCAAGACCGGTCCGGTCGTCGAGGCGACGATCGCCGACTGGGACGACGTTTGCCGCATCAACCTCTCCGGGGTCTATTACTGCTGCAAGGCCGTGCTGCCCCACATGGTCGAGCGCCAGTACGGCAAGATCGTCAACATCGCCTCGGTGTCCGCGGCGAAAGGCGGCGGCGCCTTCGGCAACGTGCTCTACGGCACCACCAAGGCCGGCGTGGTCGCGCTCACCAAGGGCCTGGCCCGCGAGCTGGGGCCGCTCGGCATCAACGTGAACTGCATCGCGCCCGCCGTGACCGAGACGGGCATGACGCGCGCGCTGCTCACGCCCGAGCGGCGGCAGGCCGTTCTGGCGTCGATTCCGATGGGCCGGTTCGCCACCACCGACGACATCGCCAACATGGTGCTGATCCTCGCCTCGGACGTCTCTTCCTACGTCACCGGCGAGACCATCGTGGTCGACGGCGGCTACCTGACCCGTTAGGCGCGGATCGGCGCGCCGAAGCGTTTTCGCAACTCATTCTTCGAGGAACACGTCGTGAAGCTCTTCTATTCGCCCAATTCTCCGTACGCCCGCAAGTGCCTGGTCGCAGCCTTCGAGCTGGGCCTGCGCGAGCGCATCGAAACCGTTCCGGCGAACGCCACCCCGACCAAGCGCGACCCCGCCATCGCCGCCAACAATCCGCTGTCGAAGGTGCCCACGCTCATCGCCGACGACGGCACGGTGCTCTACGACAGCCCGGTGGTCGCGGAATACCTCGACACCTTGGGGGGTGGCAGGCTCATCCCCCGGGACGGACCGGCGCGCTGGAACGTGCTCGTCGAGCAGGCGCTTGCCGACGGCATGCTCGACGCGGCGCTGCTCGCGCGCTACGAGACCGCGCTTCGGCCCGAGCCTCTGCGCTGGAGCGACTGGACCCACGGTCAGCTCGAGAAAGTAGTCGGTGGCCTCGACGAGCTCGAGCGGCGCGCGGCGCGCTTCGGCGATCGCGTCGATCTCGGCACGATCGCCTTCGCCTGCGTGCTCGGCTACATCGACCTGCGCTGGGGCTCCCTCGAATGGCGCAAAGGCCGGCCCGCGGCCGCCGCCTGGTACGACAAGTTCGCCGCCCGCGACTCGATGGTGAAGACGCGGCCGCCCGGCTGAGCACGGCGCCGCGCCGACCGTCCGAACCGGAATCAGGTCCAGCGCGCGCGGACGCGGGCGGCGAGATCGATCGCGGGCCCGGGCTCGCCGAGGCGCGATGTGCAGTCCGCATCGACCGCCTGCGGCCACACCGCGAATTCGAACCGATCGGCGATCTCGTCGGGGATGAAGCGCGTGCGCGACGCGTAGACGTGCCGGTCGCCTTGCGCGGCCTGGCTGTGAACATGGAAGCGCTGCGGCACGACAAGGTGCAGATGGTCGCGGGCGCGCGTCATCGCGACGTAGAGGAGCCTGCGCTCCTCCTCGATCTCCTCGCTCGTTCCCGCCGACATGTCCGACGGGATGCAGCCGTCGACGACGTTGAGCACGTGAACCGCTTTCCATTCCTGCCCCTTGGCCGAATGGATCGTGGAAAGCACGAGGTAATCGTCGTCGCGTCCGGGCGCGTCCGCCTCGTCGCTGGTCGCTGCGGGCGGATCGAGCGCGAGCTCGGTCAGAAACCGTTCCCGGGAGACGTAGCTGCGGGCGATCTCGGCGAGCTGCACCAGGTCGCGCCGGCGGACGAAGGCGTCCTCGTAGAGGCGCTCGAGATGCGGCTCGTACCAGCGCGCGACCTGCTCGAGCTCCGCCGGCCAGCCGGACTCTCCCCGTCGCAGCGAGGCAACGAGGTCGGTGAGGCGCGCCCAATCCGCCGCCGACGCCGGCGCGACGGCGAAGCTGCAAAGCGCAGCGATCGGATCCTCGGAAGCATCCATCGCGTCCAGCACCCGAGCCGCAGTCGCCGGTCCGATGCCGGGCACGAGCCGCGTCACCCGGAAGCCGGCGAGCCGCCCGCGGGGGTTCTCGGCCCAGCGGAGCACGGCGAGAGCGTCCTTCACGTGCGCGGCCTCGAGGAACCTCAAGCCCCCGTACTTCACGAACGGAATGTCGCGGCGCGCGAGCTCGACCTCGAGCTGCGCGCTGTGATTCGAGCTGCGGAACAGCACCGCCTGCGCCTTGAGCGCGAGGCCCGCCTCGCGGTGGGCGAGCACGCGCTCCGCCACGCAGCACGCCTGGTCGGCTTCGTCGCGCACCGCGACGAGCTGCGGCCTCGCTCCGGACGCGCGAACGCTGCGCAGCTCCTTGGCGAAGCGCTCCGCGGCGAGCCCGATCACGGCGTTGGCCGCGTCCAGGATCGGTTGCGTGGAGCGGTAGTTGCTCTCGAGCGTGACCACGTGCGCGGGCGAGGGGAACTGCGCGGGGAAGTCCAGGATGTTGCGCACTGTGGCGGCGCGAAACGAATAGATCGACTGCGCGTCGTCACCGACCACGGTGACCCCGCGTCCGTCGGGCTTGAGCGCGAGCACGATCTCCGCCTGCACCCGGTTGGTGTCCTGGTATTCGTCGACCAGGACGTGATCGAAGCGCTCGCCGATCTCGCGCGCCAGCGCGGCGTCGGCGAGGGCGTGCCACCAGTAGAGCAGCAGGTCGTCGTAGTCGAGCACGTTTTGCGCCTGCTTCGCGGCGGTGTAGCCCGCGAACAGGCGCTTGAGCTCCGCTTCCCAGTGCGCGCACCACGGGAACGCTCGCGCGAGCACCTCGGCGAGCGCGCCGTTGCCGTTGACGACGCGCGAGTAGACCGCGAGACAGGTCGCCTTGCCGGGGAAGCGCGTCTTCGCCGCGTCGAGTCCCAGCTCGTGCCGCGCCATCGCGACGAGATCCTCGGCGTCGCTGCGGTCGAGGATCGTGAACGAGTGCGCCAAGCCGATTCGCTCGGCGTACTCGCGCAGAAACCGCGCGCCGACGCTGTGAAACGTCCCGGACCACGGCAGCGCGGGCGCTCGGCTCGAGCGCAGCACGCGCTGCAGGATTCTTCCGGCGCGCCGCTCCATCTCGGAGGCGGCTCGGCGCGAGAAGGTGAGCAGCATGATGCGCCGCGGGTCCGCGCCGCGGTACACGAGGTGCGCCACGCGGTAGGCCAGCGTATTGGTCTTGCCGGAGCCGGCGCCGGCGACGATCAGCAGAGGGGAGCAGTCGCCCCGCTCATCGCCGGCGTGCTCGACCGCGCGCCGCTGCTCCGCATTGAGAGGCGCGAGATAGTCCTCGGCGGACCCGCGCGCAGGCACGCCGCCATCTTCCGGATGAAGCCGGTCGTGAAGCAATCGTCTCCTCGCCGACGCGTTCGAACGAACGTTCGACGGAAGCTTATCACGACCTCGAGCGTCAGGCGGTGTGCGTTTCGGCGACGGAAGATTCGACGTGCTCGCGAAGCTCTTCGACCGGATGCCCCGCCTCGATCCAGGCGTCGAGCCCGCCGAGCAGCGGACGCACGCGCACGAAGCCCTGGTTCATGAGCAGCTTCGCGACCTGCGCGGCCGAGGCTTCGTTGGGACAGCTGCAGTAGAGGATGATCTCGCGATCGCGCGGAAGCTCGGCGATGTGCGTCTCGAAGCCCTGGAACGGCAGATGCAGCGCGCCGGGAATGTGCCGCGGCTCCAGCAGGCGGGCCGTATGCGAGCGCACGTCGACGACGAGCGGCGTCTCGCCGGCGTCCATGCGACGATGCAGCTCGTCGACGCTGATCCGCGCCATGCGCAGCATCGCGAAGAAGCGGTGCCTTTCCCACCACTTGAAGGCGATGTAACCGATCACCGCGAGCCCGACGACGGCGCCTGCCTGCGGCGCGTAGCGGGCGAGGTAGCCGAACAGAGCCTCGATCTGAGGCCCGAGCAGCATTCCGCCGCCTACCCCCGCACCGATCCACAGCGCCGCCCCGGCCGTGTTGTAGGCGAGAAACGGCGACCAGCCGATCCGCGCCGCCCCGGCGAGCGGCGGGGCGAGCAGCGAGATGCCGGGAATGAACTTGGCGACGACGAGGGCATTCACGCCCCAGCGCTCGAACCAGGCCTGCGTCTGGCTCACGCAGGAGTCGGGCGTGAGCGAGATCGCGCACAGCACGCGCATCACCCGATTGCCGTAGCGCCGTCCCGCCACGTACCACGCGACGTCGGCGGCGAGGCAGCCGGCGAGCGCCACCGCGACCACCGCAACGATCGAAAGCTTGCCGCCCAGCGCGAAGGCTCCCGCCACCATCAGCGTGGGGATCGCCGGGATCGGCGCGCCGATCTGCTCGACGAAGACGTTCGCGAACACGATCGGCAAGCCGTACTGGCTGATAAGGGGAGACAGATCGTTCATCGAGGCCTGGCCGCACGACAGTCATCGGGAAGATGGGGCCCGCGATCGACGAAGGCAAGAGCGGCCACTCACCCCCCGCCCGGCGCGGGCGCACTGCGCCGTACAATCGCCGGGGCAGCGTGGCGTTGAACCGGTAAGCCCGCTCCGCCCAAGTACAGGAATTTGCGTTGCGTGGGCGGGTCGAAAGCGTGACGCGCCCGCACCGGATCGTTCCCCGCCGATGAATCATTGGCTCGACCTACCGCGCCGCCGGCAGGAGGTTGCCGCGCGTCGCGCCTTTGCCGTTGCGCTTGGGCTGTCGTTGCTCGTGCACACGCTTGCGCTGTTCGCGGTGCTGCGCGGGCCGTTGCGTCTGTCGCCGGACGAAGGACCCGATGCGATCAGCGAGCCTATCCGGGTGAGTCTCGTCGCCACGACGCCGCCCGCGTCACTCTCGATCCCGCCGTCGCCGCCGGGCATGGTTTCGGCCCAGGAGTCGCGGCGGCAGCCCAGGGCCAAGCGCAAGCGGTCTCCGTCGCCGGTGATCGCGGCTGAGCTGCCCCTTCCGCGACTGGAGTCGGCGAGTCAGGGCAAGCCGTTACCGCAGTCCCCCGAGCCAGAGCAATTGCCGGCGGTCTCGGCCAGTGCGGAGCCGCCCGTTCCGAGGCCCCCGCAGGCTCAAGTTCAGGAGCCCGATCTGTGGTCGTACATCCAGGCGAGGCGCCGCGAGCGCGGAGAGCCGACCGGAGCGGCGACCCCGAGCCTCGGCGCAGTCAATGCGGGCAGCCTGGCGGCCAATCTTGCCGCCAACCTGCCGCAACCCGCCACGGGCGCCGCCACAAAGGACATGAACCGCGGTGGCGGCATCTTCGAGATCAAGCGCATGGACTACGACGATGCGGCGTTCCTCTTCCTCGGCTGGAATCCGGAGATGGGCCGGCGGACGCCGCAGTTCATCACGGTGCGCATCGGAGACAACGCCAACATGCGCATCGCCGTGATCCGTCGGATGATCGCCATCATTCGCGAATACGCGCAGGGAGACTTCGTCTGGCGATCCGTGCGGCTCGACCGCGATCTCGTGCTGTCGGCCCGTCCGGAGGACAGCGCGGGACTCGAGGCCTTTCTGCTGCGCGAGTTCTTCGACGAACGCGGGCAGCAGTAGCCGGTCCAGCCCGGCGCGCCAGCTGGCAAGTGAGATCAAGGTGGGGCGCAATCGGCCTGCGAGCAACGCGGCACCGCTGCGCAGCGTCAACGAATGGGTTGCAAGATTTACAAATCCCCGGACGACGAAGCGACGAAAAGCCGTTGCCTTTCGCGCTCGCCCGCTCTAACGTACACGGCACAAGAAAAAGAAGCGGGTCGGGGAGACTGTGGAGGAGGAAACATGTCTCTCTCGCGTGGGCAGCTCGCTGGCGAATGCGCTCCGCGGTGGTCTCATACCAAGCCCGTTCTTTCGAGCGCGCCCCGAGGCTGGGACGGAATCTCGGTTGATCTGTTTCGTGCCCGAGACGTCGACTTCGTCGCCCAGTATCCCGACCACACCGTCTCGGTGATACTCCGCGGTCCGCTCAATCTGCTGCAGCGACGCCATGGTCGCATGCAGCGCCGAACGATGCGTGCCGGCGACATCATCGTCACTCCGGTCGGCGAACCGAAGCTCCTGAGCCATCGCGAAGAGGCGGAAGTCCTCAAGGTACGCATCGCTCCGCTTCTGCTGGATCGCGTCATCGCCGACTTCTGCCCGGCTTCGGGAAGCGTCGAACTCCTCGATGATTTCGGCACGCGTGACGCGCACATCGAGGGCGTTGCCAGGGCGCTGCTCGCCGAGGCTAGGAGCGGTGGCGTCGCTGGACCTCTCTACGTGGAGTCGCTCGCCAATCAGCTCATCGTCCATCTCCTGCGGCATCATTCGAGCGCGGGAAGACGGGTGGAGGACGCGGCCGCTCCGTTGCCCCGCTACAAGCTGCGCCGCGCGACCGAATACATCAACGACAATCTGCGCGAGAGTCTGGCGCTGAAGGACATCGCCCGCACGGTTTCGATGAGCCCCTACCACTTCGCTCACGTCTTCAAGCAAACCGTCGGCGTGACGCCGCATCACTACGTGATCGAGCGGCGAATAGAGAAGGCGAAGTCGCTGCTGCGCGACACGGCGTGGCCGGTGACGCAGATCGCCCAGCAGGTCGGCTACACCAACCCCAGCCACTTCTCGACGGTCTTTCAGCGCTTCACCGGGCACTCGCCGCGAGCCTATCGGCACGACGCGTGAGGCGCCGGCCCGGTGAAATCGGTGGCC
>Ga0187776_10001123_pt1 | contig 13183 bp, 24 predicted proteins | sample 0216_BV02_MP12_2_FD_132426 | JGI IMG/M metagenome (GOLD analysis project Ga0187776, IMG submission 132426) | Tropical peat soil microbial communities from peatlands in Department of Meta, Colombia - 0216_BV02_MP12_20_MG | ecosystem: Environmental > Terrestrial > Soil > Wetlands > Peat | place...
CAGAAGATCCGCATCAGGCTGAAGGGCTACGACCACCAGCAGGTGGACAAGTCCGCGCGCGACATCGTGGACACGGCCCAGCGCACCGGCGCCACCATCACTGGTCCCGTGCCCCTGCCCACCGAGAAGAACGTCTACTGCGTGATCCGCTCGCCGTTCAAGGACAAGGACTCGCGTGAGCACTTCGAGGTGCGCACGCACAAGCGCCTCATCGATATCCACTCGCCGACCCCGAAGACGGTCGACTCGCTGATGCGTCTCGACCTCCCGGCCGGCGTCGACATCGAGATCAAGCTGTAGATGCGCGGAATCGTCGGCAGGAAGCTGGGCATGACGCAGCTCTTCGACGAGGAGAGCGGCGGCGTGACTCCCGTGACCGTGATCGAGGCGGGCCCGTGTCCGGTCGTGGCCGTTCGCACTCCGGACGCCGACGGCTACGAGGCGGTCCAGCTCGCCTGGGAGCCCGTCGCGGAGCGCAAGATCTCGAAGGCCGAGAAGGGTCACCTCGCCAAGGCCGGCGTCGACGGCGCCTACCGCCACCTCGTCGAGTTCCGCGGTCACTTCGCGGACGCGGTGCAGGGCGAGGCCGTGACGGTCGAGATCTTCCAGCCCGGCGACAGGGTCAAGGTCTCGGGCACCGGCATCGGCAAGGGATTCCAGGGCACCATCAAGCGCCACAACTTCGGCCGCGGCCCGGTCACGCACGGCTCGCACAACATCCGCAAGCCGGGCTCGATCGGCGCGTCGGCGACGCCGTCTCGCGTTTTCAAGGGCATCAAGATGGCCGGCCGGATGGGCGGCAAGCGCGCGACGCAGGTGGGGCTCACCGTCCACTCGGTCGATCCCGAGCGGAACCTGCTGCTCGTCAGGGGTGCCGTTCCCGGTCCGAAGAACGGGCTCGTGGAGATCAGGGAGGACGCACGCTGATGGCCGCTCCGAAGGCACCGGTGCTGGGCGGCGCGAAGAAAGAGGTCTCGCTCGACGAGGCCGTCTTCGCGGCCGAGATCAAGCCGCACCTCGTGCACGAGGCGGTCCGGGCCGAGCTGAACGCGCGCCGGCAGGGCACTCGCGCGGCGAAGAGTCGCGGCCTCGTCGCCGGCGGCCGCTCGAAGCCGTGGCGCCAGAAGGGCACCGGCCGCGCCCGCCAGGGAACGATCCGTGCTCCGCAGTTCGTGGGCGGCGGTGTCGCTTTCCCTCCCACGCCTCGCGATTTCTCGGTCAAGGTGAACAAGAAGGCCGCGCGTGCCGCGCTGCGGGCAGCGCTGAGCGATCACGCATCTGCCGGCACGCTCGGTCTCGTTTCCGGCGAATCGTTCGAGAGCCCGTCGACGAAGCAGGCCGTCGAGCTTCTCGCCAGCTGGGGCCAGCAGGCACCGACCGTTGTCGTGGCGGGCGATGACGAGGAGACGCTGATCAAGTCGTTCCGCAACCTGCCGCGGGTGCTCGTCACGGTGCCCGCCGAGCTCGAGGTCGCGCACGTCGTCTGGGCGCGCTCGCTCGTCGTGAGCGAGGCGGCGCTGCCGCTCGTGCAGGGGAGGGCTTCGTGAGCCTTCATCCCGGACAGGTCCTGATCGCGCCGGTGGTGAGCGAGAAGAGCTATCACCAGATCACAGAGAACCGCTACACGTTCAAGGTGCACCAGGACGCGCACAAGACGCAGATCCGCCAGGCCGTCGAGGAGCTCTTCGACGTCAAGGTCGTCGGCGTCAACATCGTCAAGATGCAGCCGAAGCCGAAGCGGCGCGGCCTGATCAAGGGCACGCGCCCCGGCTGGAAGAAGGCGATCGTCGAGCTCAAGGCCGGAGACCGGATCGAGATCTTCGAGGGGGCTCAGCTCTAGTGCCGATTCGCAGGTACAAGCCGACGAGCGCCGGCCGGCGCTTCATGTCGGTCTCGACGTTCGAGGAGGTCACGAAGTCGGAGCCGGAGAAGAGCCTGCTCGCACCGCTCTCGAAGAAGGGCGGACGCAACGCGAACGGCCGCATCACGACGCGCCACCAGGGCGGCGGTCACAAGCGCCGTTACCGCGTGATCGACTTCAAGCGCCGCAAGGACGGTGTGCCGGCCAAGGTCGCGGCGATCGAGTACGACCCGAACCGCTCGGCGCGCATCGCCTTGCTCCACTACGCGGACGGGGCAAAGAGCTACATCCTCGCGCCGGCGCAGCTCCGGGTCGGCGCGAGCGTCGAGTCGGGCCCGGCAGCCGACATCCGTGTCGGCAACGCGCTGCCGCTCGAGAACATCCCGACGGGCACGCTCGTCCATGCGGTCGAGCTCAAGCCCGGCCAAGGCGCGAAGATGGCCCGTTCGGCCGGCTCCGGCATCCAGCTCGTGGCGAAGGACGGCGCCTTCGCCGTGCTGCGCCTCCCGTCCGGCGAGATGCGCCGCGTGCCGCTCGCCTGCCGCGCGACGATCGGCCAGGTGGGGAACCTCGACCACCAGAACATCACGGGCGGCAAGGCCGGCCGCAGCCGCTGGCGCGGCAAGCGCCCGTCGGTGCGCGGCTCCGCGATGAACCCGGTCGACCATCCGCACGGGGGCGGCGAGGGCAAGTCGAAGGGCGGCCGCCACCCGGTCACCCCGTGGGGCGTGCCGACGCTCGGCAAGCGCACGCGCCGCAAGCACAAGGAATCGGACAAGCTGATCGTCCGCGGCCGCCGCCGCGGCAAGGAGGGTCGCCGCTAGTGAGCAGGTCGTCGAAGAAGGGGCCGTTCGTGGAGGACCGGCTGTTGAGCCGGATCGAGGCGATGAACGAGTCCGGTAACAAGAACATGATCCGCACCTGGTCGCGCGCCTCGACGATCTTCCCGGAGATGGTCGGACACACGATCGCCGTCCACGACGGCCGCAAGCACGTGCCTGTGTTCATCTCCGAGCAGATGGTCGGGCACAAGCTCGGGGAGTTCGCGCCCACCAGGACGTTCCGCGGCCATGCGGGCGACCGGACGGCGAGGGTGAAACGCTGATGGCAGTGGTCGAGCAGGAGCGGGAGACAGTACGCGCGCAGGCGCGCTGGGTGCACTCGAGCGCGCGGAAGGCGCGGCTCGTCACCGACCTCATCCGCGGCCGTTCGGTGCCGGAGGCGCGCACGATCCTCGCCTTCTCGAACCGCGCCGTCGCCAAGGACGTGGAGAAGGTGCTGCGCTCGGCTGTGGCGAATGCCGAGTCGCGCCCTGACCTCCACTGGCACGGTGACGACCTCGTCGTCGTCGCCGCCCACGCGGACGAGGGGCCGACGCTGAAGCGCTGGCGCGCCCGCGCGCGCGGCCGCGTCGCGCGCATCCGCAAGCGCACGTGCCACATCACGATCGAGCTCGCGCAGGGCGCGCCGACGTCTGCTGCTCCGGGAGTGCCGGCGATGGCGCCGCCCGAGCCGGCGGAGCCGGAGCCTGTCGAGGAGCCGGAAGAAGTCGAGCCGGAGGCCGAGGCAGCTGAGGAAGCCGAGGAGCCAGAAGCGGTCGAAAAGCCGGAGGCAGAGGCGGAGACCCCCGAGGAAGGTGACAGGTAGTGGGACAGAAGATCCATCCGGGCGGGCTCCGCGTGGGCGTGATCCACGACTGGAAGTCCAACTGGTACACCGGCAAGAAGGAGTTCGCGGACTACATCCTCGAGGACGTCCGGATCCGCGAGCACATCTACAACAAGCTCGCGCACGCGGGCCTGTCCGACATCCTGATCCGCAAGGACAAGCAGCGGATCACGGTCGACATCTACACGGCGCGGCCGGGGATCGTGATCGGCAAGTCCGGCGTCGAGGTGGATGCGCTGCGGCGCGATCTGCATGCGCTGACGCAGAAGAACGTCCACATCAACATCAACGAGATCAAACGGCCCGAGCTCGACGCCAAGCTCGTGGCGCAGTCGATCGCCGAGCAGCTGTCGAACCGCGTCGCCTTCCGGCGCGCCATGAAGCGCGCGTTGGCGTCCGCGATCCGCTCGGGCGCCGCCGGGGTGAAGATCCAGTGCTCCGGCCGTCTCGGTGGCGGCGAGATGAGCCGGCGCGAGCAGTACAGCGAAGGCCGCGTGCCGTTGCACACGATCCGCGCAGACATCGACTACGGTTTCACCGAGGCGAAGACCACGGCGGGCCGGATCGGCGTCAAGGTCTGGATCAACAAGGGCGAGATCATGCCGGAGGGCTTCGGCGAGACCGATACGCGCCTGGGTGACCAGGACACGCGGCGCCGGCGCGGCGGTGCGCTCGAGGGTCTCGGCGCCTCCCGCGAAAGCGGCCGCGGGCGCGGCCCCGACCGTGAGGGCCTTGGCCCGGTGCGGCAGCGGCGTCGCGGTCCCGGCGGCGGCCAGGGTGGCCCCGGCCGCGGTCGCGGGCGCGGCCCCGGTGGAGGAGGAGGCAGGCCTCGCCGCGAGCAGGCCGAGCGCCCGCGCACCGAGGAGGCCCAGGTCGAGACGCCCGAGACCACCGACACGCCGACGCCGGAGCAGGCTGTCGACACGCCTCCGGCGGAGGAGAAGCCCAAGCCAAAGCGCACGCGCAAGCCGAAGGTCCAGCCCAAGGCGGACGCCGAGCAAAAGGCGGAGGCCGACGAGAAGTCCGAGCCGCAAGAGGGTGACGCCTGATGCTCATGCCGAAGAAGACGAAGTTCCGCAAGGTGCACCGCGGCCGTCGGCGCGGTGTCTCGAGCGGCCAGACCGTCGTCCAGTACGGCGACTACGGGCTCAAGGCCCTCGACGCCGGCTGGATCACGAACCGTCAGATCGAGGCGGCCCGGATTGCAATGACGCGCAAGATCAAGCGCGGCGGCAAGGTCTGGATCAACGTCTTCCCCGACAAGAGCTTCACGAAGAAGCCGGCCGAGACGCGGATGGGCTCCGGAAAGGGCTCGCCCGAGGGCTGGGTGGCGGTGATCAAGCCTGGCCGCGTGATGTTCGAGCTGGCCGGCGTTCCCGAGCCACTCGCCAAGGAGGCGCTCCGCCTCGCCGGTCAGAAGCTGTCGGTCAAGACGAAGGTTGTGAAGAGAGAGGAGGCTCTCTTTTGACCAGGGCGTCGGAATTGCGGTCGATGTCCGACGAGGAGCTCGAGCACCGGCTCTCCGAGCGGCGCCAGGAGTTGTTCAACCTGCGCTTCCAGTCGGTCACCGGTGCGCTCGAGAACTCCGCGCGCCTGAAGCTGGCGAAGCGGGAGATCGCACGGATCCTGACGGTTGTCACCGAACGCGAAGCAGAGAAGGCAAGGGCAAGCTAGAGACATGGCTGAAGAGACCGAGAACACAGAGAACACCGAAGAGCAGGTCGACGAGAGTCCCGCGGAGCCGGAGGCCGAGGAGACCCCCGTCGAGGCTGAGGCCCCTGCGGAGGAGCCCGAGGCTGCCGCCGAGGAGGCTTCTGCGGAGGAGCCCGAGGCTGCTGCTGAGGAAGTTCCTGCCGAGGAGCCCGAAGCCGCCGCCGAGGAGCCCGCTGCAGAGGCGGAGCCGGCTGAAGCTCCTGCCGCCGAGGCCGAGGAAACATCCCGGCCCGAGGGCGAGGGTGCGTCCGCACCGCAGTCTCAGCCGAAGAGAAAGCCGAAGCGGCTGCCGCGCCGTCTGCGTCCGCAGAAGACGCGCCCGCGCCGGCCCGCGGCGACGGGCGAGCGGAAGCCGATCGTCCGCCAGCCGAAGCCCGAGCACGAGCGCGGTCGCAGCCAGGAGCGCCGCGGCGTCGTCGTCTCGAGCGCGATGGACAAGACGATCGTGGTCAAGGTCGACGTGATCACCTCGCACCAGAAGTACAAGAAGGTCATCAGGCGGAGCGTCAAGTTCCACGCCCACGACGAGCAGAACGCCGCCAACGTCGGCGATGTCGTACGCATCGTCGAGACACGCCCGCTGTCCGCGACGAAGCGCTGGCGCCTCGCCGAGATCGTCGAGGTCGCCAAGTGATCCAGCAGGAATCCCGCCTCCGGGTCGCCGACAACACCGGCGCCCGCGAGATCCTCTGCATCCGCGTCAAGGGCGGCCACCACCGCCGCTATGCGCGGGTCGGCGACATCATCGTCGGTACCGTCAAGACCGCCACGCCGCAGGGCGCCGTGAAGAAGGGCGAGGTCGTCCAGGCAGTCGTCGTGCGAACGAAGAAGCCGTTCGGCCGCGACGACGGCACGACGATCGCCTTCGACGAGAACGCGGCGGTGATCATCGACCAGCAGCGCAATCCGCGCGGCACGCGCATCTTCGGCCCGGTCGCGCGCGAGCTCCGCGAGAAGAACTTCATGAAGATCGTCAGCCTGGCCCCGGAGGTGCTTTGAGATGTCGCAGACGATGAAGGTGAAAAAGGGCGACACCGTGCAGGTGCTCCGCGGCAAGGACGCGGGCAAGAAGGGCCGCGTCCTCGAGGCGCTGCCCAAGCAGGGACGTGTCGTCGTCGAGAACATCAATGTCGTCAAGCGGCACCGGCGCCCGCGCCCGATCCAGAACACGACTGGGATGGGCGGCTCGTCGATCATCCCCGGCGGCATCATCGAGCTGGCCGCGCCGCTGCCGGTCTCGAACGTGATGGTCGTCTGCCCCGTCTGCGGGCAGCCGAGCCGCGTCGGGACGATCGAGAAGACGGTGAAGGACAAGACGGTGCGCGTTCGGGTCTGCAAGCGCTGCGGCGAGGAGATCGACGGCTGATGAGCGCGGTTGCCGACACTTACACGGTCCGTCTCAAGGACCAGTACGAGCGCGAGATCCGGCCGCGTCTCAAGGACGAGCTCGGGCTCGGCTCGATCATGCAGGTCCCGCGCATCGAGAAGATCACGCTCAACATGGGCGTCGGCGAGGCGAAAGTCGACTCGAAGGCGATGGACTCGGCGATCGAGGAACTGACCACGATCGCCGGCCAGCGCGCCCAGGTGCGCCGCGCCCGCAAGTCGATCGCGCAGTTCAAGGTGCGCGAGGGGATGCCCGTCGGGGCGCGCGTGACGTTGCGCGGCGCGATGATGTACGAGTTCCTCGACCGGCTCGTCTCGATCGCGCTGCCACGCATCCGCGATTTCCGCGGCCTCAACCCGCGGTCGTTCGACGGGCGGGGCAACTTCTCGCTCGGCATCCGCGAGCAGCTCATCTTCCCGGAGATCAACTACGACGACATCCAGCAGGTCCGCGGTCTCGACGTGACGATCACGACGAGCGCCGAGACCGACGAGCAGGCCCTCGCGCTGCTGCAGGCGCTCGGCCTGCCGTTCGGCGAGGACAGGAGGAACGACTAATGGCGAAGACGTCGCTCGTCGTCAAGCAACGGCGACCTCAGAAGTTCAAGGTGCGCAACTACACGCGTTGCAACCGGTGCGGGCGTCCGCGTGCGGTCTTCCGCAAGTTCGGGCTCTGCCGCATCTGCCTGCGCGAGCTCGCGCACCAGGGGGCGATCCCCGGCATGACGAAGTCGAGCTGGTAGGGGAGAGAACGTGCTGACCGATCCGATCGCAGACATGCTCACCCGCATCCGCAACGCCAACAAGGCTTTGCACGAGCACGCGGCGATGCCGAGCTCGAGGATGAAGGTCGAGATCGCCCGCCTCCTCAAGGAGGAGGGCTACATCCGTGACTACCACGTGGAGAAGGGCGACGCCTTCGATACCCTGGTCGTCGACCTCAAGTTCGGCCGCAACCGCGAGCGGGTCATCTCCGGCCTGAAGCGCGTGTCGAAGCCGGGCCGCAGGGTCTATGCGCGGAAGGACCGGCTGCCGCGCGTGCTCGGTGGCATGGGCGTCGCGATCCTCTCGACGTCGTCCGGCCTGGTGACGAGCCGCACCGCGCAAGAGCGCGGGATCGGCGGCGAAGTGGTGGCCTTCATCTGGTAACGCAATGAGTCGTATCGGCAACGCACCCATCACGATCCCCGACGGCGTCACCGTCACGATCGAGCCTGCCCGCGTCGCGGTGGCCGGGCCGCTCGGCACCCTCCAACAGCAGGTGCCGACCCGGATGAAGATCGAACAGCGCGAAGGCGAGCTCGTCGTCACGCGCCCGACAGAGCGCGGGGAGGACCGGGCGCTGCACGGCCTGACGCGGACGCTCGTGGCGAACATGGTCGAGGGAGTGACGCAGGGGTTCGAGAAGCACCTCGAGATCCAGGGAGTCGGCTACCGGGCCGCGCTCAAGGGCGCCGACCTCGAGCTCAACGTCGGCTACTCGCATGCCGTGACCGTCAAGCCGCGCAGCGGCATCACGTTCGAAGTGCCGGCGCCGACGCAGATCGTCGTCAAGGGAACCGACAAGCAGATGGTGGGCCAGACGGCGGCCGAGATCCGCAAGGTGCGCCCGCCGGAGCCGTACAAAGGCAAGGGCATCCGCTACGAGGGCGAGTACGTGCGGAGAAAGGTCGGCAAGCGTGCCTAGCCTGACCGTGAGAGACGCCCGCATCCGGCGCCATCGGCGCGTGCGCGCGAAGGTGCGCGGCACGGCCGAGCGCCCGCGCCTCGCCGTCTTCCGCTCCAATCGCGGCATCGAGGCGCAGCTCATCGACGACGACACGGGGCGGACGGTCGCCTCGGCATCCCATCTCGGGCTCGCGAAGTCGTTCAAGGGCGACAAGACCGCGCAGGCCGAGGCGGTCGGCAAGGCGCTCGCGGCGTCGGCGGAGCAGGCCGGCGTCGACACGTGCGTGTTCGACCGCGGCGGCTACCTCTACCACGGACGCGTCAAGGCGCTCGCCGACGGCGCGCGCGAGGGAGGGCTCCAGTTTTGAGCACGATCGAGTACACCGAGACGCGCGAGCTCAAGGAGCGCGTCGTCGAGATCAACCGCGTCGCGAAGGTCGTCAAGGGCGGCCGGCGCTTCTCGTTCACGGCGCTCGTCGTCGTCGGCGACGAGGTCGACCGCGTCGGCGTCGGCTACGGCAAGGCCCGTGAGGTGCCGCTCGCAATCACGAAGGCCGTCGAGGACGCTAAGAAGAACCTGTTCACGGTGCCGAAGCACGGCTCGACGATCACGCACGAGGTGGTCGGTCGCTTCGACGCGGCGAGGGTCCTCCTGCGCCCGGCCAGCGAGGGAACCGGCGTCATCGCCGGCGGCGGCGTCCGCGCCGTCCTCGAGCTCGGCGGCGTCCGCAACGTGCTGGCCAAGAGTCTCGGCACGACGAATCCCATCAACATGGCGAAGGCGACCGTCGCGGCGCTGCAGGACCTGCGCCGTCCCGAGGACGTGGCGAAGATCCGCGGCAAGACGATCAGCGAGGTCCTGCCGCTCTCCCAGGTCCCGGCCGGGGAGCCCGCGGTCGTCGAGGAGGCGCCCGCGAAGGAACCGGTCGCCGAGGCTCCCTCGGGCGAGACTCCAGAGGTCTTGGATGAGCCCGGCCAACCGTCGTCGGCTGAGCCGACGACGGTTGCGGCACCCGAGCAGAAGCCGAAGCGCCGTACGCTCCGCAGGAAGAAGGACGACAGCTAGATGGCCAAGCTCCTCGTCACGCAGACCCGGTCCCAGATCGGGCAGTCGGAGCGACATCGGGGTACCCTGCGTGCGCTCGGGCTCGGCCGCATCGGCCGCAGCGCCGAGCACGAGGAGTCGCCGGCTCTGGCCGGAATGCTCCGCAAGGTCCGCCACCTCGTGAAGGTCGAAAATGCCTGAGAAGCAGCTGAACCTCTCCAACCTCGCTCCGGCGCAGCCGCGGGAGGACCGCAAGCGCGTCGGGCGCGGTCTCGGCTCCGGCAAGGGCCGCTACTCCGGCCGCGGTATCAAGGGCCAGAAGGCGCGCTCGGGCTCGCACAAGATGCGCCCGGGCTTCGAGGGCGGCCAGATGCCGATCTACATGCGGCTCGGCAAGCTGCGCGGCAACACGTCGAAGGACGCGATGCCGATCGGGCCGTTCCGCACCGCCACCCAACCGGTCAACCTCCGCGACCTCGACCGCTTCGAGGCCGGCGACGAGGTGACGCCCGAAACGCTCGTCTCCAAGCGCCTGATCAAGAACACGCGCACCGACGTAAAGATGCTCGGCGTCGGCGAGGTGACGAAGAAGCTCACCGTGCGCGTGCACGCGATCTCGGCCTCCGCCCGCGAGAAGATCGAGGCGGCCGGCGGAACCGTCGAACTCCTGCGCGAGCCGAAGGTGAAGAAGGTGCGCCACCACAAGACGAAGCCGACGCGGGAGGAGGAGCGCGAGGCCGTCTCCGAGGACCAGCCGGAAGCCGCGGAGGAGCGCGCAACCGAGCAGACGGAAGCGACCGGAGGGACGGAGGAGTAGATGTTCGAGTGGCTCGCCAACGCCTGGCGCGTCCCGGAGCTCCGCAGGCGCGTCCTCTTCACCGCGGGAGTGCTCGCGGTGTACCGCTTCGGTTCCTGGCTCCCCGCGCCGGGCGTCGACCCGGCGTCGGTCAAGCAGTTCTTCAGCGGCTCGGCGGGCAGCGGCGTCCTAGGCCTGCTGAACCTGTTCTCCGGCTCGGCCCTGTCCCGCTTCTCGCTGTTTGCGCTCGGGATCATGCCGTACGTCACGGCGTCGATCATCCTGCAGCTCCTCACGGTCGTCGTGCCGTCGTTGGAGCGCCTCCAGAAGGAGGGCGAGGCCGGCTACGCCAAGATCACGCAGTACACGCGGTACCTCACGGTCGGGCTCGCCGCCGCCCAGGCAACCGGGTACGCCTTCCTCTTCAAGCACGGCGGCGCACTGCCGAACACGAACCCCGGCCGGCTGATCATCATCATCCTCACGCTCACGGCGGGCACCACACTGCTCATGTGGATGGGCGAGCAGATTACGAAGCGCGGCATCGGCAACGGGATCTCGATCATCATCTTCGCCTCGATCCTCGCCTACGCCCCGAGCGGGATCAGCGGCTGGATCAACGGCACCACGACGGCCCGCCTGTTCTTCCCGCTCGTCGCGCTCGGCATCGTCGTCTCCGTCGTCTTCGTGATGGAGGGGCAGCGGCGCATCCCGGTGCAGTACGCGCGCCGCCAGCTCGGCAACCGGCAGACAACCGGAGGCTCGACCTACATGCCGCTGAGCGTGGTCATGGCCGGCGTTATCCCGATCATCTTCGCCGCCGCGATCCTCGCGCTGCCGCAGACGATCGGCAGCTTCAAGCCGACCTGGAACAACTGGCTGCAGGTCAATTTCGGCTTCGCCAGCTGGCAGTACCTGCTCGCCGAGGCGGTCCTGATCTTCGTCTTCACGTTCTTCTACACCTCGGTGCAGTTCAACCCGGTGGACCAGGCCGACAACCTGCGCAAGTACAGCGGCTACATTCCCGGCATCAGGCCGGGGCCGCCGACGGCGGCGTATCTCGACCGCGTGATGACCCGGCTCACGCTGGCAGGGGCGCTGTTCCTGGCCGCCGTGGCTGTGGCGCCGTCGATCTTCATCGCCCACTTCCACTTCTCGCAGGCCACCTACCGCGCCCTCGGCGGCACCTCGGTGCTGATCGTCGTCGGCGTCGCGCTCCAGACGATGCGCCAGATGGAGTCGCAGATGGTCATGCGCCATTACGAAGGGTTCCTACGCTGAACATCCTCGTCCTCGGCCCGCAGGGCTCGGGGAAGGGCACGCAGGCGAAGCGGATCAAGGCGATGTACGGGATCCCGCACATCGCGACCGGCGACATGATCCGTGAGATGAAGGAGCTCGAGGCCGAGCCCGGCCCGGAGCTGAAGGAGGTCTACGACCGCGGCGACCTCGTCTCCGACGACCTCATGATCAGGCTGATCCGCTCCCGGCTGTCGCGCGGCGATACCGTCGGCGGCTTCGTCCTCGACGGATTCCCGCGTACGATGGCCCAGGCCGAGGCGCTCGACGAGCTCCTGGGTGAGCTCGGGCGGAACCTCGACGTCGTGTTCGACTTCCAGGTGCCGGACCACGACGTGTTGCTCGAGCGGATGCTCCGCCGGGCGGCGGAGGAGGGCCGCTCCGACGACACGCCGGAGGCGATCACGCGGCGTCTCGAGCTCTACGAGCGCGAGACGGCGCCGCTCGTCGAGTACTATCGCTCGACGCGCGGCAACGTCGTCGGCATCCACGCCGATCGCAGCATCGAGGAAGTCTTCCACGAGATCGAGCAGTCCCTCGACGAGGTGCAGCGGCACCGGAAGGTCGAGGCCTAGCCGCATGATCATCCGCAAGTCCCAGGCGGAGATCGACGGGATGGCGCGCGCCGGCGAGCTCGTCGCCGAGACGATCGCGCTCGTCTCGGAGCACCTCGAGCCAGGCGTCGAGATGCAGGAGCTCGATCGCATCGCCGATGAGCACATCGTCGCCAAAGGCGGGACGCCGACCTCCAAGGGCTACAAGGGTTTCCCGGCCGCGCTCTGCATCTCGCCGAACTCGATGGTCGTGCACGGGATCCCGGACTCGTACCAGGCGCGGGAGGGAGACCTGATCTCGGTCGACCTCGGGGTCACACTCGACGGTCTCGTTGCCGACAGCGCCGTGACGCTGCCCGTCGGCGAGATCTCGCCGGAGGCACAGCGGCTGCTCGACGTCTGCCGCGAGGCGCTCGCAGCCGGGATCGAGCAGGCACGCGTCGGGAACCGGCTCTCGGACATCTCGCACGCCGTCCAGGTCGTCGTCGAGGACGCCGCCTTCTCGGTCGTCCGCAGCCTCGTCGGGCACGGCGTCGGCCGCTCGTATCACGAGGACCCGCAGATCCCGAACTACGGCCCGCCCGGACGCGGGCCCGTGTTGCAGGAGGGGATGACGCTCGCGATCGAGCCGATGATCACCGCCGGCGAGCCGGACGTCTACGTCCACGCCGACGAATGGTCGATTTCGTCCGTCGACGAGTCGCTCGCGGCCCATTTCGAGCACACCGTCGCGATCACCGAAGAGGGGCCTCGCGTGCTCACGGCGGCAAAAGCCCCTTTGCTACGATGATCCCCTGCCGCGCACGGCTCTGCCGTGCGCGTGTGTACGTCTAAACCCCCTATTCGCTGAAGGGAATTTGCCTACCAAGGAAGAGAAGATCGAGGTCGAAGGAGAGGTCGTCGAAGCGCTCCCGAGCACGATGTTTCGGGTGCAGCTCGACGGGGGCCACTCGGTGCTCGCGACCATCTCCGGGAAGATGCGGAAGCACTACATCCGGATCCTCCCGGGCGACAAGGTCAAGGTCGAGCTCAGCCCCTACGACCTCAGCCGCGGCCGGATCACCTACCGGCACCGCTGAACTCACGATGAAAGTCCGTCCCTCCGTCAAGCCCATGTGCGAGCGGTGCCGCGTCATCAAGCGGCACGGCACGACCATGGTCATCTGCTCGAACCCTCGGCACAAGCAAAGGCA
>Ga0187776_10001124_pt1 | contig 13172 bp, 9 predicted proteins | sample 0216_BV02_MP12_2_FD_132426 | JGI IMG/M metagenome (GOLD analysis project Ga0187776, IMG submission 132426) | Tropical peat soil microbial communities from peatlands in Department of Meta, Colombia - 0216_BV02_MP12_20_MG | ecosystem: Environmental > Terrestrial > Soil > Wetlands > Peat | place...
ATCAAATAGCGGAGTCATGGCATCCAGGCTGACGCGGTAGAGAATGTAACTTGAGCCGCGATCGGAAATCTGTCGGAACAGCAGAGCCCCCGGCCCGCTGCCGTCGGCGTCGACCGCGTCAATCAGTTCGAGCCGTGGCGTGACGTCCAGCCGCCGGCTGTCGGTGACTGATGAAAATACCTTCCGCAGCTCGCCGTTGATATTTTGCCGTGCGACCAAAGCGATGTAGATCTCTACTGGCTTGCTGAATGGCGAAGCCGGAGGCGCACTCTGCGGTGGCGCACCGGGCTTGGCGCGGCTTCCAGATCGGCTAGGGATAGCGGCCGCTGGCGACACCTTTGCCGTCAATACGAGTTGGGCTTCGTTGCTGTAATTCAGGTCAAAGGCGTTGATCTGGAGATCGTCCAGCTTTCCCGAGGGCGAGATTTCAGGATGCTGTTTTGCGTACACCCTGATTTCGGTCCAGGCCATATCCTCGACTTCCTTGGTCAGCCGCGGCTTTTCGCTTTCCTTCCACACCCAGGTATACGGGTGGGCCGCGGTTGGACTGGCGTCGGAAATAGCTACCATCACGGGCTTGATCCCGGTTGGAGGCGCATTTTTCTTGGCTGTCTCTTTTGTTTTTGCGGTCTGCTGCGGGCCTGTGGTGCCCTGCGACTTACCATGCGTACTCTGCTCCTTACCTAAAGCCTGCGCTTGCTCTCCGCCCGAGGGTATACCCCGCTTCAGGATCGGACGCCCGGAATCGTCGCTGGCCCCGGTTTGCGCTGAATCCGATTGCTGCGGTGAACTCGATTGCGAGGACGTGTCCGTGCTCGCGGTGCTCTTATCCTCAGCAGGCTTTTTCAAAACCGGCGGCTGGTCTTCGGGATTGGACGTGGAGCCCGTCTCGGTTCCGCTTTTCCCATCCCCAGAAGGAGGCGGAGCCGGCGGCGCTGGCGACTGAGTTGGTCCTGAACTCGGGGGAGCCGTGCCAGGTCCAGAAGTCGGTACGGGTGTAGGGATCGGCGCTTGGCCACCTCCTCTGCCCGATCGCGATCTTCTCAGCAGCGGCGGCTTGTCTTCGGTGTTCACCACTACGGTATCAGGCGCCTTGGGTTTGGGGCGCTCCAGTTCCGCCTTCGTTTGCAGGCGGCCTTCACCGAACCAAACGCCACCGGGCAGCTCCTTCGCTTGAGTAATGGTGAACAATCCTTCCGACTCGCCGGTGCTCATCAGCTCGTAAACCGTCTCCGGCTCCAGCGCCATCGGCACCGGATGCGCCAGGTAGGACGACGCGTCCCAGTACTTGCCTTCCACCAGGATCGTGACCGGCACGAGCCGCGGTCCTTCGGCAGTCCATTCCAGGATCGCAATAGCCCGCGGGCCACGTTGCTTACGGGTGCGGCTGGATTGGGCCCAAACGGCACCAGGCAGCAGCAGCGCCGCCAGCACCAGCGCGATCGCGCGCCGGTGATTTATCATCTTTGAGCCATACGGAGGCAAAAGCATGCAGGTTAATGATAAAGCTCCTGAATTTAGTTTGAATGATCAGAACGGGGAAAAGGTTTCATTGAAGGACTTCAAAGGTCAAACCGTAGTTCTATATTTTTATCCTCGGGCCGATACTCCCGGCTGTACCAAGGAAGCCTGCGAATTCCGCGACGACTACGCCAAAATCCGCAAGGCGGGCGCGGTGATCCTGGGCGTCTCGCCCGACCAGCCGGAAGCACAGAAGAAATTCATCGACAAGTTCAGCCTGCCCTTTCCCCTGCTCGCCGATACGGAGAAGAAAGTGGCTCAGGCTTACGACGTCTGGAAAGAAAAAACCATGTACGGCAAGAAGATGATGGGCATCGAGCGCAGCACCTTCATCATCGGGCCGGATGGCAGGCTCAAAGCCATCTTCCGCAAGGTGAAACCCGAAGGCCACGCCGAGCAGGTGCTGACTGCACTCAAGGACGAGGCCAGAGCCAAGGCAAGCTGAGCCGGGAGTCAGCCGTCGGCGACTAGCCGCCTACTTCACTGCCCCGACAGTGAACCCTGAAATAAACCGGTCCAGAAACAGATTGTAAAGGAAGGCGGTGGGGACGCTGGCGATCAGGCACGCCGCCATCAGCGAACCCCAGTAATACACATCACCCCTTACCAGGAAAATCGGCACGCCGACTCCGAGCATCTGGTGCGCTTCTGAAGAAATGAAGGTCAGCGCGTACACAAATTCCTGCGTCACCAGCGTAAACGTGAAGATCACCACGGTGAGAATGCCGGAGAGCGAAATCGGGATCACCAGCTTCACGAAAGCGCCAAAACGCGTCAGGCCGTCCACCATCGCGGCATCTTCGAGTTCGCGCGGGATGGATTTGAAAAATCCCATCAGCAGCCAGGTGGAAAACGGCACCGTAAAGCTGGGATACACCACCACCAGGGACCAGATCGAATCCTGCAAGCCCAATATCGACACCACGCGCGAGAGAGGAATAAACAGCAGTGTCGGCGGCACCAGATAAGTAAGAAAGATGCCTATGCCCAGGCGTTGCCCCCAGCGTCCGGTCAGCCTCGCGAGCGCGTAAGCGGCCGGGAGCGCCAGCGCCAACGTAATTGCCACCACGATCGCGCCGACCACGGCTGTGTTCCACATCCAGCGCAGATAGAGCGTGTCGTTGAACAGCAGCCGCAAATGATCGAGCGTCGGCTTCTGACTAAAGATGAAAGGATTGTTCTGCAGGTTATAAAGGTCGCCAGTGCGCTTGAACATGGTGATGAGCATCCAGTAGAAGGGGAATGCCAGCAGCACGGAAAACACCACCACTACAGTCCAGTGCGACACTCCCTCCACAACCTTCCGCGCGCCACCCGCGGCGCTCACTAGGTCACCTCCGCGCGATGCGCACTGCGCAACATCGCCCAGGCAACGATCACCAGCAGCGGGACGAGAAACATCGAAATCGCCGCACCCTCAGCCAGATCGCCTCCCAGGATTCCGCTGAAGAAGGCCAGCGACGGCAGCACCTGCGTGGAGTCGTAAGGACCGCCGCGTGTCAGAATGTAGACCACCGTCATATCGGTGAAGGTGAAGATGACGCCGAACAGAATGGCCACGTTCACAATCGGCAGCATCATTGGAATCGTGATCTGAAACAGCGTTCGCCAGAAGCCCGCACCATCCACCGCGGCCGCTTCGGGAATGTCCTTGGGAATCGCCGTCAATCCGGCCAGCAGAATCACGGTCGAGAAGGGCAGCAGCCGCCAGGTATGCACCAGGATCACCGACATCATGGCCAGCTTGGGCTCGCCCAGCCACATGGGTGTGTCGAAGGGTCTCACCAGATGCACCGCCACCAGCACCCAGTTGATGACGCTGTAGAGAGAATCCAGAATCCACTTCCAGCCGATCGCGCCGAGTGAAATCGGCGCCACCCAGGGAAGCAGCATGAGAAAGCGCACGAATCCGCGCCCGCGAAAGTGCTCTTTCAGCGCCAGTGAGAGAATGGTCGAGCCCACCAGCACCAGCACCTGCGAACTGATCGTAAAGATGAATGAATTGCCCAGCGATCGTATAAACGCTGGGCTCTGGAGCACGCTGCGGAAGTTCGCCAGCCCGATGAAGTGATATCCAACGCTGCCGACTTTGATGTCGCTCAGGCTGTAAATGCAGGCCAGTAGAAAGGGAAGCCCGATCAGGGCAAAGATGTAGAGGATGGCAGGCAGAAACATTGCCGACGCGAGCCATCGCTTCGTCCCCACCACACCCGACGGACCAGCTTTCGGCTTTGGCCGCAACCCAGCCCGCTTTTCCAGCGTTGGCCTACTCATTGCCAGGCCATCGCTTTGGCTTGAGTGCGCTTTTCTGTATTGCGATCGAAGAACTTCAAATCCTGCTCGCGAACAGCGAAGTTGTACGTCGCGCCAACCTCGTACGACGACGCCGATCCCAGCCGTGAAACCACCTCTTTGCTCTCGAAGCGCCCGCTCAGCGAGCCATACACAATCCACTCCGCTCCCAGATATTCCTTGTTGATCACTCGCAACGGGAAGGGAATACCGCTGCTCACCAACTCCGCCGGCAACAAATGCTCCGGACGGAATCCAACGATGACGTCGCCATTCTCCAGCAGGTTCATCGGCGGCGAGCCCAGGAAAGTCGCCACAAATGTATCCGCGGGCTCGTCATAGACTTCCTTCGGACTGCCGACTTGCCGCACCACACCTAAATGGAGTACGACGATGCGGTCGCCCATCGCCATAGCCTCCACCTGATCGTGGGTCACATAGATCGTGGTAGTGCCAATTCGGCGGTGAAACTGCTCCAGTTCCTCGCGCGCCGCTGCCCGCAGTTTGGCGTCGAGATTCGAGAGGGGCTCGTCGAGCAGAAACAGGGTGGGTTCGCGCACGATGGCGCGCGCCAGCGCTACCCGCTGCCGCTCTCCGCCGGAAAGCTCGCGCGGCTTGCGGTCCAGCAGATGCTGAATCCCTAAAAGCGAAGCCGCCCATTCCACTTTCTTGCGATGCTCGCTTTTCCTCACACCCTGGGCCTTCAGCGGAAAGGCAATGTTGTTAGCCACGCTTAGATGCGGATACAGCGCGTAACTTTGGAACACCATGGCGATGCGGCGCTCTCGCGGTGACAGATAATTCGCGAGAACGCCGCCGATCCAGATTTCCCCGGAGGTGGGTTGCTCGAGGCCGGCAATCATGCGCAGCAAGGTGGTCTTGCCTGAGCCCGAAGGTCCGAGGAAAACCAGAAATTCCCCCTCGTTGCTCTTCAGGCTCACATCATTCACCGCCCCGAGTTGACCCGCTTTAAAGACCTTGGTCAGATTCCTGGTTTCGACAATGGCCATCGAGTTCTACGCCCACTTAGCAAAGATGCGCCGAATCTCCTTATCGGCTGCACTGGCGGCATCTTCCGCACTCATTTCATCGCGCGCCACTTTGGCGAACATGGTGGGAATCACGAAGGTATTGAAAACTTCGTCCATGGCCGCGCTGGCGTATCCGGGATGTCCAATATTCGTGGCCCACTCCAGTACATTGCCGAGAACCTTGTACTTGTCATGCGGGTCAGCCTTGGCATCGTTGGAGATCTCCTCGTGCAGATTAGGAACCGTGGCCGGGAAGCAGGGGAAGTTGTAGAACTCGCTGGCCAGAAAGCCGTCGTGGAACGAGTCAATGTAGTCGGTCAGGAATTGCTTGGCTCCATCCTTGTTCTCGGCAAAGTTCCAGATCACGTAACAATCCATCACGTGTTCTGACGCCCAGCGTGCCGCCGGACCCTTAAGCGCCGGCCGCAGACCGATCTTGCGCGACATCTCGGGATTGCTTTTTTCCGCCTCGCGAGTGATGGAAATCGCGTTCTCCACGAACGACGCCTTCCCCGCCAGCATCGCCCGGTTATTTGATGATGGATCCCACGTGAAGACTTCAGGTGTCTCCGATTCCTTGAACACGGCGCGCATAAACTTCAATGCTTCGATGGTGTTCTTGGAGTTAATGGTGACGTTGCCCTTTTCATCCTGCTCCGAAGCTCCAAACGACCACATCAGCGCGTGCATCGCCATGTTGGTATCGAGTTCCTGCGACAGCCCAATGCCACAGGGATTGCTGAATTTGTCGCGTATCTTCTTGGCGCCATCGCGTAGCTGATCGTAGGTGTCGGGTCCATCCGCATATCCCACCTGCTGCCACAGGTCGATGCGGTAATTGCCCGGATCAGGCACGTAGGAGTCGCTGAAGGCAAAATATCTCTTCGTCTTCGGGTTGTACGTGGACTTATGCGCCAGCGGTACCATCTTGCCGTGTTTCTTCTGAGCCTCCTGGTACAGCTCGCTGTGATCGATGGTTTGTTTTTCATATGCCGCAGGGGGCGAAAGGAACATAAACAGGTCATGCCCTTTCTGCGCGGACACCTCCGCCGCCGCTCGCGCCGGAATCTCGCCAATCGAAATGTGATCCACGATCACATTGGTATTGTGTTTCTGTCCCCACTGTTTGGTGTAGGTGTTGTCAAACCACTTGTCGTACCCAGGTACGAAGTGGCTCCACTGGATGATCTTCAGCGTCTTCTGCTGCGCCTGTGACCTTTCCGGAAACAGAAAATAGGGTCCCAGGCTAGCCGCTGCGGCTCCGGAGGCGCTGATTTTCAGGAAATCCCGGCGGGAATACTTCTCCGAATGTTTGTCTGCCATTGCAGGCATTCCTCCTTGGTGAAGTTCATTTCCGGCGCGTTGCGCATAACCGGTGTTCTGGAAAAGTGGCCCGGCAGGGGGCTCTGCCGACAGCAACTGTCCCCATCCTGAACTCGAAGGAATCTGAATCGGGCTCGCTGGCTGCGACGCGAACCCATATGGCGGCGTGAAATGTGCCGTCCCAACCCAAAACCGACGTCCCACAGCTTACTACGTATGTGCAACCGTAGCGCTATAAACAGAAATGGCCTTCTCCGCTGAATTCGCTACTTCGCCTGCTCTGGGAACATCCAACCCGGACAGGAGGAACATCCATGCGAGTAGGCTTCATCGGACTCGGCAACATGGGCCAGGCGATGGCGCAAAATCTGCTGAAGGCGGGCCATGAGCTTACGGTTTATAACCGCTCTCGCAACCGCACCGAGCCTTTCCAGTCAGCGGGAGCGAAGGTAGCAAGCTCGCCCGCCGATGCCGCGCGTTTTGCGGAAGTTCTCATTACCATGCTGGCCGACGACAATGCGCTGGAAGATGTCCTTTTTGAACCCGGCAATGCCGTTCAATCTCTGGCCAAGGGCGCCATCCATCTCTCGATGAGCACTATCAGCGTGGCGCTCTCGCAGCGCCTGCAGACCGTGCATCAGCAACGCGAGCAGCTTTACGTCTCCGCCCCTGTCTTTGGACGTCCGCGAGTTGCGGCTGAGGGCAAGCTGTTCATTGTGGCCGCTGGGCCGCGAACGGCTATCGATAAATGCGATCCTCTCTTCTCTGCACTTGGTCAGCGCACCTTCAAGATTGGTGAAGATCCCGTTTCTGCCAATGTGCTGAAGCTGAGCGGCAATTTCCTGATCGCCTCGATTATCGAGAGCCTCGGTGAGGCCGTTGCCCTCGTTCGAAAGTATGGTGTCGATCCCGCTGTCTACATTGAGGTACTGACCGGTAGCTTGTTTGCGGCTCCGGTTTTCAAGACCTATGGCGGACTGATCGCCGAAGAGAAATATCAACCCGCTGGCTTTCGTCTGCACCTGGGCCTCAAGGACATCCGCCTGGCCTTGGCGGCAGCCGAGGCTGCCGCCGTGCCCATGCCCACCGCCAGCGTAATTCGCGACCGCGCTCTCGCCGGCATCGCCAATGGGCTGGGTGATGACGACTGGTCCTCGCTGGCGCGCATCGCAGCTGAACAGGCAGGGTTGCCAGGTAGCCGCCATTAAGCCGAGCTTTCCTCTAAGTTCCAAACCGGTCCTGGCGGTGTCTAAACTTCACATCTGCACCCGTGCATGACTGAGGTCGGCTATAGGCTGATTTTGGCGGGTGGTGAATGTGCCAATAGTGATAGCACCGAAGGGACATTGGCTAAGAGAACAATATGGGTTAACTACTGGGGTGGGTCGTTCACGGGATTTTCACTTGTCCGTAATCATTTCGTAACCAGAAGCGCGGTAAGTGTGACCTATGCAGTCGTCGTCCGGGCGGTCTGAAGAAAGAATGCAGTCGGCCAGTCTTACGGGACGTCCTACACACCCCAGGGGCCCCAACCGTCTGGTGCGGAGACTGCTGTTCCCGCGCGGCCTGCGGCGCCTTTATCGCCGGCTGCAGCAAAGGCCCGACGAACCGATCTTTCACGCTCTCCTGCGAGAAATGAGCGTCGATTATCAGGTCGCGCCCAGCGACCTGAAGCACATTCCCGCCACGGGTCCGGTGGTTGCCGTTGCTAATCATCCCTTCGGAATGCTGGAGGGCGCGATTCTCTGCGATCTCGCGTTGACCGTCCGCCCCGATGTGCGCGTGCTCACCAACTACCTGGTCGCAGAGATTCCTGAACTCCAGCAACACTGCATCGCCCTTGACCCGTTTCAAGGCAAGCGCGTCGCGTCGATGAACCGGCAGGGAATGAAAGATGCCATGTCCTGGCTGGCCGGCGGAGGCATGCTGATTATCTTTCCCGCCGGCGAAGTTGCGAGCTGGCACATGCGCGAACGCCGCGTGACCGATCCGCAATGGAGCGCGACCGCCAGCCGCCTGATCCGCAACTCGGAAGCGACCGCTCTTCCCATATTCATCGACGGCGGAAACAGCATTCCTTTCCATCTGCTCGGCCTGGTTCATCCCCGCCTGCGCACTGTGCGGTTGCCGCACGAACTGTTGAATAAGCGCGGGCGAACGGTGAAAATTCACATTGGCAGCCCGATTCCGCACAGGGAGATTGCCAAGCTGCACTCTGCCGATGAAGCCACGCGTTATCTCCGCTGGCGAACCTACCTGCTGCATCAGCGGGACACCTTGCGTCGGCATCGGATGCCGCTGCCGCTGTTTCCCCGGCCACAGTCGCTGCGGCCGATTGCCGCGCCGCCCGCCATCGACAAGGTCCAGGCCGAAGTGCGTAATCTGCCGCCGGAGCAGCACCTGGTGCAAGACCGCGACTTCCGCGTCTTCATCGCCGACTCGGCCCAAATTCCCAACCTTCTGCAGGCTGTCGGCAGAGCACGGGAGATCACTTTCCGCCAGGTCGGCGAAGGCACGGGCGAAGCCATCGATCTCGATGAATTCGATCCCCATTACCAGCATTTGATCCTGTGGCATCGAGCCAAGGACGAACTCGCCGGCGCTTATCGCATCGGTCGCATTGACCAGATTCTCGCCCGCTGGGGACGCAAAGGGCTCTATACCAATACCCTCTTCCGCTACCAGCCGGAGCTGTTCCACCGCATCGGCCCAGCGCTCGAACTGGGCCGCTCCTTCATTCTGGCGGAATACCAGAAACATTACGGGTCGTTGTTGTGTCTCTGGAAGGGCCTTGCGCGCTATGCTTCCTTACATCCGGAAGCCCCGATTCTGATGGGCGCTGTCAGCGTCAGCGGCCGCTATAACACTGCGTCTCGGGAATTGATTGTGCGCTTTTTCGAGGCCGACAACCGGCAAGATGATCTCGGCCGCTTCGTTCAGCCGCGCATTCCCTTCCGTGGGTTAAAGCTGCGGGAATGGGATCTGCCGCTGATTCACCAGGCGCTGCACGACGTAGAAGCGCTTTCAGAAACCATCAGTGACATCGAACCTGACGGCAAGGGTATACCCATCCTGCTGCGTCAATACGTGAAGGTGGGTGGCCGTCTCCTCGGCTTCAACGTAGACAAGAATTTTTCAGACGTTCTCGATGGCCTGGTGATGGTCGATCTCCGCCAGACCGACCCTAAGATCCTGGAGCGCTACATGGGTGCAGAAGGGCTGAAAGCCTTCCGCGCCTTTCACCACCTGCCCTAGAAGATCCCCATCTTTTTCTTCTTCTTGGTTTTGTCCTTGGGAAGGTCTTGCGCGGCGGCTGCCGTCATCACTGGCTTGGTCTGATTGGGGCTGGCCGCGGTGTCGGTGTAACCGGAGCTCGGCTTAATATCGATGTAGGCTTCCTCGCGCAGCTTCGTAAGGTAGGCGCGGAGAGCGGGCTGGAGCCTTTCCATATATAGTGCTTCCTGGACCTGTGGCTCGACTTCCTTCAGTGGCGGGATACCGGCGGCATCATGCTCTGCCACTTTCAGGATGATGAAGCCCTGGCGGGTACGGATGACGTCAGTCAACTCGCCCTTCTTCATGTTGAAGGTCTGGTTCTCTAATTCTTTGGCCAGGGTTCCGCGTTTGAAGTAGCCGAGGTCTCCTCCCTGGGCTGCGGTAGGACCGTCAGAGTTCTTCTTCGCCAGATCGTCGAACTTCGCGCCTTTTTTTAATTCGGCGAGCAGGTCGTCGGCTTTCTTCTCGGCTGCTGCCAGTTGCTCAGGCGTGGGATCTGACGCCGCTTGCCCGGATTGCTTGGGGTCAGTTTTGACTGGGGCAATCAGGATCTCGCTCAGCCGCACCTGCTCCGGCCGCTCCAGCTCTGCCTTATGCTGCTCGTAGTATTTCTGAATTTCGTCAGGCGTCACCTGGATGCGCGAGCCAACTTCCCGGCCGATGACCGCTTGCGTCAGGATGCCATTGCGAAGGTTTTGCTTGAATTCTTCGTAGCTGACGCCCTGGGCCTGCGCCGCTCTCTCCAGGTCCTCCATGCTTTCCAAGTTCAGAGATTTGCGAATTTCATCGAGACGCTTGATCAATTCGGTGTCGCCGGTGATTCCCAGATCGCCCGCCTTTTGAATGAGCAACTGCTGGTCGATAAGGTCGCGCAGCAGGTCCTTTTCCCGGTTGGCGATTTCTTGATCCGTTGCCGTACCACCCTTCTCCTTCATTTCGCTGATCAGCTGATCGCGGGCGTGATTCAGGTCCTGGCGTGTGATGATGGAATTGTTCACCCGGGCCACGATTTCTTCCACTATCGTAGGTTCCCCCGCCACGCATACCGCGGCAAGGAGCATCAGGGCAGGGAGTATTAGAACAAAGAGAAGGAACTTCTTCATTTCCATTCCTTGGACACCACTCGGCCAGGGTGCAGTTTTGACCCCGAGCGCATTGGGCCCCGCAAATGAGAGCCAGTTAATTCTACATGACCCCGAGTTGTCGGGGGTGGGTTGGCCGCGCAATTCAAGGCACCTCCAGCAGCCTCGGCTAGTTTCTCGTTTTCAACTTACAGTATCTAATTTGTCTAAAAGGTCCAGATGGCCGTCGTGCCCTTGAACTGCAAGATGGAGTTGCCGATGCGGTAACTCTGTTCGCCATCTTTCTTTCGCCGCAGCCGGAACTCGATGGCCACTACGCCCGGTCGCGACGGTGGCGCAGATGCATCGAAGCGGCTCACGTCCAGCAGGAATCCTGGCCCGCTACAGCTGAAGCGTTTGCCCTGTGGCACAACCGGATAGCCCAGAGCATAGCAGTATTTCAGGAACCGGTCGGCATCCTCATTTTCGAGCGCCAGGTGCACCTCGGAGATGTCCTGCATCAATCCCGTGGTGCGCATCTGGCTCTGATTGATCTTCGCCGTATAGCGCTCCAGCACTGCTGCGCGATTGATGCTCGGGTGCGCGGGCGGCAGCTGGCCGTACCATTTCGTCAGAAAGTCAGCATCGTATTCCATCACCCAGGTCTGCAGCTGCGAGGCCTTCAAGGGAGCATCGGTAACCAGCATCTGAAACCATCCAACCTCGGAACTATCGGTCTGGCGGGTGATGGGAAGGATTTGGGTATTAGCTCCGGCGGTAGAACTGAGGGTCGCGCGCAGCTCATGCAGTGCCCCGCTGCGTTCCACCCCGAATGCAAGCCCGCTGCGATTTTCGGGATCGCCAGCTTCTGGCGGCCTGAGCAGCTCGAAATACGTGCTTTGCCCATAGAGGTAAATCCCCGTGTAGGTCTTGTCGCGCCGGACGGTTGTGCGGCTCTCCATGGGAGCGAATTCACGCCGCAGGAAGTCATCGGTGCGAGCCGCTTCGTAGGTGTCGAGATCGGGAACGATATAGACGTGATTGAGGTACACAGTCGGAGGCTTGGGAGAGCTGCCGCGATGGGATTGCGCAATCGTCATCGCGGTCAGAGTCAGGGCACAAATTGTCGGCAGCAGACGAAGCAATCCTAACCTCTTCGGTGTGGGGCTGTGTGCTGTGACATTGTAAGCAGGAACGGTTGGAAGGATCCTCAGTTACTGCGGCAGAGGCGTTGCCGTCCGTGATTCTGACCTGCTCAGTCCAGGTCTCGCGCTTTTCGAAACCTGGGAGCAGGAGGTCGGAATCAGGTACGACTCAGCGCGGGTGCCCCACCCTCTAGCCCATCTGTTGGGCGTAAGGGTGGGGTGAGACGCAGATCACAGCTTCCATCATGATCGGGACCTTAGGCTGTGGGCGTGCCTTCTCGACTCAGGCGGTATCAGCACACGTGCAGTGATCGCGGTAGAAGTTGAGGTATATTCACCGCAATCCGGTTATCCGAGGGCTGGTGGAGAGCCCAGAGGAGTGGCCGTGGAGCAGCTACCGTCACTGGCTGTGTGGAGAAGAGGGGCTAGTGCGGATCGAATCGGAATGGACCTTCAAAAAACGAGAGCGAATAGGGATCGAGATGACCTTTGCGAGAAGAATGGAGTGAATGGGAGATGCGGCTCCGTCTGACCCCACCCTTACGCCCAACGGAAGGGCTAGAGGGTGGGGCACCCACGGTTCGAGTTTGTCTTGCGACGCTAGTCTAGGCCACCCGCCATTTCCATTTCTGATTCCGACCTGTAGAGCCCAGGTGTTGGCGCGCGCGAGACGTGTGAGACCCCTGCCGTTACAATCATCGCGCCATGCCCGTCACCGTCCGGTCGTTCGCGAAGATCAATATCGGCCTCTACATCGGTGACCGCCGCCTGGACGGCTTTCATGATCTGCTGACTGTCTATCAGACCATCGCCCTGCACGACATCGTGCGCGTTCAGGTCAGCCGCGGCGATGGTCTGGAAGTGCATGCCTCAGATGCACGCGTGCCCACCGATTCCTCCAACACCTGCTGGCGCGTCGCCGAGCGGGTCATGCGGAAGCTGAATAAATCCGGCAAAGTGACGATCACCATCGAAAAAGGACTTCCGGTGCAAGGCGGCCTGGGAGCCGGTTCCTCCAATGCCGTAGCTGCGATGTTCGCCCTCGAGCGCGCCCTGCGGACGAAACTCGCCCTCAAAGACCGCTTCGCCATCGCCGCCGAGGTCGGCTCCGACCTGCCGCTGTTCCTGCTGGGCGGCACGATTCTCGGCACTGGACGCGGCGAACGAGTCTTTCCCCTGCCCGATTTGCCTCCCTGGCCGATCGTATTGGCCCTGCCCGGTGTTGCGGTATCGACTCCGCAGGCGTTCGCCGATTGGGACGCACACCTCCATCGCCCAGTGAAACCCAACTCGCAGAAAACCCGGCAATTGACCAACATGTCTGCCTCCGATAGAATCGCTGAGTGTAGCCAGTCGATGATCGGTTGGCTCGCAGGTTCCTTCACCGGCGTTCCTGGCCTTGCGGCCGGGGACCGGGCTGAGAAACAGCTTCTCGACCTCGTCCGTGCCGGGATCGAAAACGACTTCGAAAGTGTCGTCTTTCCCCAGCATCCCGAACTGCGTGACGTGAAGAGTGTGCTAGC
>Ga0187776_10001125_pt1 | contig 13168 bp, 11 predicted proteins | sample 0216_BV02_MP12_2_FD_132426 | JGI IMG/M metagenome (GOLD analysis project Ga0187776, IMG submission 132426) | Tropical peat soil microbial communities from peatlands in Department of Meta, Colombia - 0216_BV02_MP12_20_MG | ecosystem: Environmental > Terrestrial > Soil > Wetlands > Peat | place...
CCGATCGCGGGCTGGCTCATCGTGGTGAGCACGCGCGGGTGGATCTCCGTGGGCCCGGGGCCCATCAGCGTGCGCTGCGGGGGATGGAACGAGGTGATCTTCTTCGTGGCGGCGAATTGCTTGATCGTCATGAGGGGGCTCGGCTCGCGAGATGGATGGGGGCGGGTTGCGGCTCGCCGGTAGCCTCGATGTTCGCGAAGTCGAAGAGCGAGCGGTCCAGCAGGTGGGACGGCGCCACGCGGGTGAGGGCGCCGAACACGGATTCGAGGCGGCCGGGATGGCGGCGCTCCCACTCGCGGAGCATCGCCTTCACCTGCTTCCTCTGCAGCTCACCCTGGGAGCCGCACAGGTCGCAGGGGATGATCGGGAAGCCGCGCAGCTCGGCGTAGGCCGCGAGGTCGCGCTCCTCCACGTAGGCGAGCGGGCGGATCACCACGTGGCGGCCGTCGTCGGAGACCAGCTTGGGCGGCATCGCCTTCAGCTTGCCGCCGTGGAAGAGGTTGAGGAAGAACGTCTCGAGGATGTCGTCGCGGTGGTGGCCGAGGGCGATCTTGGTGGCGCCGAGCTCGCCCGCCACGCGGTAGAGCACGCCGCGGCGAAGCCGCGAGCACAGCCCGCACATCGTCGCGCCCTCGGGGATCACGCGCTTCACCACGCTGTAGGTGTCCTGCACCTCGATGCGGAAGGGCACGCCGAGGGAGCGCAGGTACTCGGGAAGGACGTGCTCCGGGAAGCCCGGGTGGCGCTGGTCGAGGTTCACCGCGACGAGGTCGAAGGGCACGGGCGATTTCTCGCGCAGGCGCATCAGCACGTCGAGCAGGGCGTAGCTGTCCTTGCCTCCCGACAGGCACACCATCACCCGGTCGCCCGCCTCGATCATGCGGTAGTCGGCGATTGCCTCGCCCGCCAGGCGGCGCAGGCGCTTGGCGAGCTTCGCGGACTCGAAGTCGGCCCTGCGCGTGTCGCGGGCCGTCGCGGGTGCGGTCATGGTTTCAGAGGTGGAGTCCGCGCCCGCCGTCCACCGCCAGCACCTGGCCGGTGACGAAGGGCGCGTCGAGCAGCAGGTATTTTACCGCGCCGGCCACGTCGTCCGGGTCGCCGGTGCGCCCGAGCGGGGTGCGCGAAACGATGCGGTCGCGCTCGTCGGGATCGAAGTGCCGGCCGTCCTCGGGCCACAGGATCGCGCCGGGCGCCACGCCGTTCACCCGGACCTCCGGCGCGAGGTCGAGCGCGAGGGCGCGCGTGAGGCCCGCGAGCCCCGCCTTCGCCGCGGAGTACACGGGGAAGCCGGGCAACGGGCGCTCGGCGTGGATGTCGATCACGTTCACGATCGCCCCGCGCGCGGCCCTGAGGTGCGGGGCCGCGGCCTGGGCGAGGAAGAAGGGCGCGCGCAGGTTCGTGCCGAGGAGGTCGTCCCATTGCGAGAGGCCCACCGAGCCGAAGGGCGTGGCGTAGAAGGACGAGGCGTTGTTCACCAGCCCGTCGAGGCCGCCGAAGGCGCCCGCCGCGCCCTCGACGAGGCTGCCCAGGGCCGCGAGGTCGAGGAGGTCGGCCTGGAGCACGGCGCAGGAGCCGGCGCGCGCGGCGTTGAGCTGCGCGGCGAGCGTGTCGGCCGCCGCGCGCGAACGGTGGCAATGCAACGCGACCCGCACGCCGGCCCCGTGGAGCCGCCGCGCGATCGCCGCGCCGATGCGGCGCGCGCCGCCGGTGACCAGGACCGCGCGATCTCGCATGCTATAGTCGGCCGCCAGATGAAGAACCCAGGCGAAGTGTAGCCCAAGCCTCCCCCATGGCGCTGTCCGCGGAACCCGTCCTTCCTCCCCCGACGCCCGAGGCCGCGGGGCACTCGCGGCTGCTCGCGGAGCTCATCGCCGCCACGATCCTCGACGAGGGCGGCTGGATCCCGTTCTCGCGGTTCATGGACCTCGCGCTCTACGCGCCGGGGTTGGGCTACTACGCCGCGGGCTCGCGCAAGTTCGGCGCCGAGGGCGACTTCGTGACCGCGCCCGAGGTCTCGCCCCTCTTCGCCCGCTGCCTCGCGCTGCAGGCGAAGCAGGTGCTGCAGGCGTGCGACGGCGACGTGCTCGAGCTGGGCCCGGGCTCGGGCGTGCTCGCCGCGGACCTGTGGGCGGAGCTCAAGGTGCTCGGAGGGGCGCCGCGCAACTACTTCCTGCTCGAGGTGAGCCCGGAGCTCCGCGAGCGCCAGCACACGATCCTCGGGGAGCGCCACGCCGACGACTTCGACCGCTTCACGTGGCTCGACGGCCTGCCGACGAAGTTCAGGGGCCTCGTGATCGCCAACGAGGTGCTCGACGTGGTCCCGTTCGCGCTCGTCCACCGCCACGACGACGAGCTCCTCGAGCGCGGCGTGATCCTCACCGAGGCGGGCTTCGCGTGGGACGACCAGCCGATGCCCGACGGGGAGCTCCGGCGCCGCGCCGCCGCGGTGATCCCGCCCGGCGACTACGACTACCTCACCGAGATCGGGCTCGCCGCCGAGGGCCTGGTGCGCACCGTCGCGCAGGGCCTCGACGCGGGCGCGGCGCTGTTCATCGACTACGGCTTCCCCGAGCGCGAGTTCTACCATCCGCAGCGCTCGATGGGCACCATGCGCTGCCACTACCGCCACCACTTCCACGGCGACCCCTTCTTCCTTCCGGGTCTGCAGGACATCACCGCCCACGTGGACTTCACCGCCATGGCGCGCGCGGCGGAGCAGGGCGGGGCGGAGGTCCACGGCTTCACGACGCAGGCGCATTTCCTCATCTCCTGCGGGCTCGCCGTCCTCGTCTCGCAGGACGACCCGGCCATGACGCTCTCGCGCCTCAAGGCGACGAGCGGGGCCCACCGGCTCATCAGCCCGGCGGAGATGGGCGAGCTCTTCAAGGTGCTCGCGGTCGGCAAGGGCATCCCGGGCCCGCTGCTCGGGTTCCAGTCGGCGCGGCCCCTCCAGCTATAGGGCGGGGCCGGCGGCACGGGGCGCAGGCGGGAATCGCCCGGCCTTCAGCCGTTCAGCGCCGCGAGCACCTCGCCCAGCATCTTCTTCGCGTCGCCGAAGAGCATGCGGTTGTTCTCCTTGTAGAAGAGCGGGTTGTCGACGCCCGCGTACCCGGAGGCCATGCTGCGCTTCATGACGATCGAGGTGTGCGCCTTCCACACCTCGAGCACCGGCATCCCCGCGATGGGGCTCGAGGGATCCTCCTGCGCGCTCGGGTTCACGATGTCGTTGGCGCCGATCACCATCGCGACGTCCGTGTCCGGGAAGTCCTCGTTGATCTCGTCCATCTCGAGCACGATGTCGTAGGGCACCTTCGCCTCGGCGAGCAGCACGTTCATGTGCCCCGGCATGCGCCCGGCCACCGGGTGGATCGCGAAGCGCACGGTCTTGCCGAGCTCGCGCAGCTTCTTCGTGATCTCGTAGACCGTGTGCTGCGCCTGGGCGACCGCCATTCCGTAGCCCGGCACGATGACCACGCTCTTCGCTTCCTTGAGGACTTCGGCGGTCTCCTGCGCGGAGATCGGGTTGACCTCGCCCGCCGGCTGCGCGGCGCCTCCGGCCGAGGGCGCCGCCGTCTCGCCGCCGAAGCCGCCCGCGATCACCGAGAGGAACCTGCGGTTCATCGCGCGGCACATGATGTAGGAGAGGATCGCGCCGCTCGAGCCCACCAGCGCCCCGGTGACGATCAGCAGGTCGTTGGAGAGCATGAAGCCGGTCGCGGCGGCCGCCCAGCCGGAATAGCTGTTGAGCATCGAGACCACCACGGGCATGTCGGCGCCCCCGATCGCCATCACCATGTGCAGGCCGAAGGCGAGCGCGATCACGCTCATCACCACGAGCGGCGTGAGCCCCTCGCGGATGGAGTGCGCCTGCAGGAACGCGTAGCCGAATCCGATCACGACGAGCAGCCCGATCAGGTTGATCCAGTGCCGCCCCGGCAGCAGCATGGGCTTGCCGCTGATGCGCGCGGAGAGCTTGCCGAACGCGATGACCGAGCCGGAGAGCGTCACGGCGCCAATGAGCACGCCCACGTACACCTCGATCTCGTGGATCTTGAGCTCCGCGGACGACATGCCCGCCGAGGCGGCGGGGTCGATGTAGCTCGCGTAGCCGACGAGCATGGCGACGAGGCCGACCAGGCTGTGCATGAACGCGACCAGCTCGGGCATCTGCGTCATGAGCACGGTGCGCGCGAGGTACAGCCCGATGGAGGCGCCGATGACGAGCGCCACGGCGATGTAGCCCAGCCCCGCCGGGGTGACCCGCGGGCCGAACACGGTGGCGAGCACGGCGATCGCCATGCCGATCATCCCGTAGAGGTTGCCGCGGCGGGAGGTCTCGGGGTTCGACAATCCCCCGAGGCTCAGGATGAAGAGGATGACCGCGCCGATGTAGGCGACGACAGTGAGGCTCAGGGACATGGTCGTCGTCTCCTACTTCCGGAACATCGACAGCATGCGCTGCGTGACCGCGAATCCGCCGAACATGTTGATCGCCGTGAGCCCCACGCCCGCCACCGCGATCCAGCGGATCAGCTCGTCGGGCCGCACGCCTTCCCCGGCCGCCGCCGCGGCGACCGGCGGGGCGATCTCGATCAGCGCGCCGATGATGATGATGCTGCTGATGGCATTGGTCACGCTCATGAGCGGGGTGTGCAGGGCGGGCGTGACGTTCCACACCACCATGTAGCCCACGAAGACGGCGAGGACGAACACGATGAAGTGCGGCAGGAACGCGGGCGGCGCGTAGAGGCCGATCAGGGCGAGGAGGACCGCCCCCGCGCCGAAGATCGCCGCGACCGTGCCTGCCGGAAGCAGGCCGCCGACGCCGTGCCCGTGTCCCTTCTTCTCCGCGGCGGCCGGCGCGGGCTTCGCGGCCGCCTTGGCGGGCGGCGCGGCCGAGAGCTTCGGCGGCGGCGGCGGCCACGTGACGGTGCCCTCCCGGATCACCGTGGCGCCGCGGATGACCTCGTCCGCCATGTCGACGTGGAACACGCCGTCCTTGGCCTTGCACAACTCCTCGGAGAGGCGCAGGAGGTTGTTCGCATAGAGCGTCGAAGACTGCGTGGCGAGGCGGCTCGGGAGGTCCGTGTAGCCGATGATCGTGACGCCGTGCTTCACGACGACCTTTCCGGGCTCGGTGAGCTCGCAGTTGCCGCCCTGCTCGGCGGCGAGGTCGACGATGACGCTGCCCGGCTTCATCGAGCGCACCATGTCCGCGGTGATGAGCTTGGGCGCGGGCTTGCCGGGGATGAGCGCCGTCGTGACGATGATGTCGACTTCCTTCGCCTGCTTCGCGAACACCTCGCGCTGCGCCTTCTGGAAGCCTTCGCTCATCACCTTGGCGTAGCCGCCGGCGCCGCTGCCTTCCTCCTGGTAGTCGACCGGCACGAACTCGCCGCCGAGCGACCGGATCTGGTCCGCGACCTCGGGTCGCGTGTCGTTGGCGCGCACGATCGCCCCCAGCCCCGCCGCGGCGCCGATCGCCGCGAGCCCCGCCACGCCCGCGCCGATCACGAACACCTTCGCCGGGGGCACCTTGCCCGCGGCGGTCACCTGGCCGGTGAAGAAGCGCCCGAAGTGCTGCGCCGCCTCGATCACCGCGCGGTAGCCCGCGATGTTCGCCATCGAGGAAAGCGCGTCGAGCTTCTGCGCCCGCGACATGCGCGGGACGCTGTCCATCGCGAGGACCGTGGCCTTCCTCCGGGCGAGGCTCTGCATCAGCTCGGGGTTCTGCGCCGGCCAGATGAACGAGACGAGGACCTGGCCTTCGCGCATCGCCTGAACCTCGTCCTGGCTCGGCGCGCGGACCTTGAAGACGATGTCCGCGCCGGACCAGACCGCCGCGGCGTCGGGCACCACCTTCGCGCCGGCGGCGACGTAGGCCTCGTCGGAGAGGGCGGCCGCCTCCCCCGCGCCCGACTGCACGATCACCTGGAAGCCCAGCTTCGCGAGCTTCGGGACCACCTCGGGGACCGTGGCGACGCGCTTCTCGCCCGGGAAGATCTCCATGGGAACGCCGATCACCTGGGCCATGGGCGGGCCTCCCCTCGCATGGGACGAGCAACGTGGACGGCGACGGAGATCATGGGCGTTCCTCCCGGGATGTCGTGAAGGCCGCGGCCGGTGCGGCACGCGACCGAATTCTAGACGTTCTTTGGAGCGCCCCCTTCGGGGGCGGGCGCCGCGCGCCCTCGCGCGAGCCGTCTCGAGAAGGCCGCCGCGCGCCCGGGCGGCTCAAGTGCTTGATTTTGCGGGTCCCCCTCCGACTGTCCCCGGCCATGTTGCGCTGCAATATTTTTCTGTCAGAACCCCTTGACTTGCCCTGGAATCGGCCTAAAATCCGCATTGTGCAGTGCAGCATAGCTCAGGCCCCCGAACCCCAGGAAAGGAAAACGCCATGTTCAAGATCGACCAGCTCGCCGCCGCCAACGAAGCGGCCATCGAGCAGATGACCCAGCTTGCCCAGCTTTCGCTCGCGAACGCCGAGCGCTTCGCCGAGCTCGGCCTCGGCGCGGCCCGTGAGGCCGTCGAGCAGGCCGCCGCCCACGCCCAGTCGCTCTCCGGCGCGAAGGACGTCCACGAGGTGATCGCGCTCAATTCCGCGGCGATCGAGCCCGTGATGAAGCGCGCCTACGCCTATTCGCGCAGCGCCTACGAGACGGCCGCGGAGAGCAACGCCGAGATGAAGAAGGCCTTCGACAAGCAGGCCGAGGAGATGAACCGCGTGGCCGTGGCCGCGCTCGAGGAAGCGTTCAAGTACGCCCCGGCCGGCTCCGAGAGCGTGGTCGAGAACGTGAAGACCGCGATGGCCGCGGCCCAGAGCGCGTACGGCAACCTCGTGGCGCTCAACAAGCGCATCTACGACACCGTCGAGAAGACGGTCGAGGAAGGTGCGGCCGCCGTGAGGCCCGTCGCGAAGGCGCGGGCTGCCCGCAAGGTCTAAGCACGAAGCGATCGCCCGGATCCGTCCGGGCCCCCGAAGACCGCCGGCCGAGGCCGGCGGTTTTCTTTTCGGGGTCCCCGCGCGTCGGGCCGGCCGGCGCGCCTCGCGCGGCTCAATGGCCCGTGGGCGGCTGGAGGGCGGCGATCGCCGCGAGCCGCGCGCGGCGCACGGCGCCCGGGATGTCGTCGGGAAACTCGCGCGCGAGCTCGCCCCCGTCCACGGCGCGCGCCGCCGCGAGCGCGGGGACGAGATCCGCGCGCGAGGCGAAGGCCCGCCCGGGACCTGCGGCCGCGTCGCACTCGGCCACCTCCACCAGGCGCTCGAGCCGCTCGGGGCGGCGGAAGGCGTCCACGCGCTCGAGCAGGGCGAGCGTGGACTGCGCGTCGCCGCCGGTCTCCACGCGGGCGAGCTCCCGCTCGCGGATCGCGATCGCCGCGAGGTCGCGGCAATCGCCGGGCGCGTTCACGCGGGCGGCGAGGGCCGCGGCGTGCGCGGCGTCGAGGTCGAGGACGAGCAGGGCGAAGCGCACCGGAAGGCCGAGGGCGCGGGCCGCCGCGCGGTCGAGCCGGGCGGCGAGGCTCCCGGCGGCGCCCGGGCGCCCGAGCGCGCGATCGAGCTCGGGGAGGATGCGCGCGAGCGCGCCGCACTCGGCGAGCACCGCGAGCATGCGCGAGGGAGCGGCTTCCATCAGGCCGCGCCCGATCTCCTGCCACACGCGCTCCGGCACGAGCGCGTCGGCCTCGCCCGCCTCCACCATGCGGCGCATCAGGGCGAGCGTCTCGGGGGCGACCGCGAATCCGAGGCGCGCGGCGAAGCGCGCCACGCGCAGGATCCGCACCGGGTCCTCCGCGAACGCCGCGCTCACGTGGCGCAGTACGCGCGCCTTCAGGTCGGCCGCGCCGCCGTGCGGATCGATGAGCGCGCCGTCCTCCGCGCGCGCCATCGCGTTGATCGTGAGGTCGCGGCGCGCGAGGTCCTGCTCGAGGGTCACGTCGGGCGCGGCGTGGAAGGCGAAGCCCTTGTAGCCGGGGCCGGTCTTGCGCTCGGTGCGGGCGAGCGCGTACTCCTCGTGGGTCTGCGGGTGCAGGAACACGGGGAAGTCCGCGCCCACGGGGCGGAAGCCGAGCCGTTCCATCTCGCGCGGGTCGGCGCCCACCACCACCCAGTCGCGATCCTGCACGGCGAGGCCCAGCAGCTCGTCGCGCACCGAGCCGCCGACCTGGTAGATCCTCATCGCGCGCGGCCTCCGCGCCGGGGCTCAGCGGGCCGGCGCATCCGCCGCATACGGCTCGTCCTCCGCGACGAACTCCTTCTCCTCGAGCGCGCCGCTCACCCACGCCTGCACGCCCGGGGCCGCGCGCACCGCCTCGCAATAGCGCTCGCTCGCGGGCGAAAGCGGGGGCGCGTAGGTCGCGAAGCGCATCGCCACCGGCGCGTACATCGCGTCGGCGGCGCAGAACGCGCCGAAGAGGTACGGCCCCCCCGCCCCGAAGCGCCGCCGCGCCTCGGCCCACAGGACCTCGATGCGCGCGATATCGCCGCGGGCGCCCTCGGTCATGCCCTTGCCCGGGTGGGAGGCCCGGATGTTCATCGGCATGCTCGAGCGCAGCTCGCGGAAGCCCGCGTGCATCTCGGCGCAGACGCTGCGCGCAAGCGCACGCGCGACCGGGTCCGCGGGCCAGACGCCCGCCGCAGGATGCCACTCCGCGAGCGTCTCGACGATCGCGAGCGTGTCCCAGACCGGCTGCGTGCCGCGCCAGAGCACGGGCACCAGCCGCGAGGGCGACCAGCGCTCGATCTGCGCGTCCCATTCGCCGGAGTGGAAACGCAGCTTCACCTCCTCGAACGGGATGCCGAGCTCGCGCATCAGCACCCAGGGCCGCATCGACCACGACGAGTAGTTCTTGTTGCCGATGACGAGCGTGAGCTTGTCCAGGGGATCACCTTCCGGCGAGGTCGCGGTAGCGCGCGTAGCGCGCGCCGATCGTCCGGGAGCCGAGGTACTCGGGCAGCACCGCCTCGACCGCCGCGGGCTCGAAGGCGCACACGCCGGGCAGGCGCCCCGAGCAGACGTTGTCCACCTCCATGGAGCGCAGGTTGTCGCGCGTCATGAGCCTGCCCGGGAGGTGCTCGAGGAAGAACGCCTGCATCTCGGCGAACGGGCCCGGCAGCGGCACCACGGCGCGGCGCTTGCCGAGGATGGCGGCGACCGCCTCGACCAGCTCCGCGAGCGTGTACACGCGCGGCCCGCACAGCTCCAATACCTGCCCGAACGCCTGCGCGTTGCCGAGCGCCGCGATGCAGCAGCGGGCGACGTCCTCGACCCAGATGGGCTGGAAGCGCGCACGGGCGCCGGCGAGCGGGATCACCGGGAACAGGCGCACGAGGTCGGCGAAGACGTTGAGGAAGCGGTCGTCCTCGCCGAAGATCACCGAGGGCCGGAGGATCGTCCACGGCACGCTCCCCGATTCCATGCGCAAGGCCGCCTCCCCGGCCGCCTTCGAGCGCAGGTAGCGGCTCGGGGCCTTCTCGGAGGCGCCCAGCGCGCTCACGTGCACGAGGTGGCGCACGCCGCCCGCGCGGCACGCGTGGGCCGTCTTGCGGGGCAGCTCCGTGTGCGTGGCGGTGAACGACTGGCCGCGCGTCTCGTGGAGGATGCCCACGAGGTTCACCGCGGCGTCCATTCCCTCGAAGGCGCGCTCGAGCACGGCCTCCTCGTGCGGGTCGCCCGCCATCACCTCGACGGTCGGAAGGACCGTGAGGGCGCGCGCACGCTGGGCGCGGCGCGTCACCACGCGCACGCGCAGGCCCCGGTCCGCGGACTGCCGGGCGATCGCGGCCCCGACGAATCCGCTTCCTCCGAGCAGGCAGATGCTGCCGATGTCCATGGCGGTCAGGGAATGTTGGCGGCGACGGACTCCGCGTCGCGGCCGGGCGCCACGCCGAGGAGCTGGCGCAGGTTCGCCTCGGCGCCGGTCAGCCGGTGGCGGTAGAACCACGCGTTGATGAAGACCTTCTTCACGTAGTCGCGGGTCTCGGGGTAGGGGATGGTTTCGGCGTAGATCGCTCCCTCGAGGGGCTTCGCGCCGCACCAGCGCTGCGCGCGTCTCGGTCCGGCGTTGTACGCGGCCGCGGCGAGGATCGGGTCGCCCACGGCGTCGAGGACGCGGCGCAGGTAGTACGTGCCCATCGCGATGTTCACGTCGGGGCGCATCAGCATCTCGGCGCGGAAGGGGTGGAACGAGATCTGCCGGGCCACCCACCGGGCCGTCCCCGGCATGAGCTGCATGAGGCCCACGGCGCCCGCGGACGAGCGGGCCTGCGCGAGGAAGCGGCTCTCCTGGCGGATGATCGCGTAGACGAAGGCCTCGTCCAGGTCCCACTGCCGCGTGAACGTGTCGAGCGTGGCGCGATGCGGGACCGGATAGCGCTGCGAGTAGTCGTGCAGCTGCATCGTGCGGTCGGCGGCGAAGATCGCGCGGTCGGGAACGTCCGCCTCTGCCGCGATCCGCGCGGCGGCGAGGAGCCTCCGGTCGTCGAGGTCGCGGGTCGCCCACGCCCATTCGCGCAAGCCCTCGCCGTCGAATCCGAGCCGGTAGAGCTCGAGGGCGCGGCGGATGCCGGGCATCGCGCGCACCTCCTCGACCTGCGCGGCGCTCGGCTGGAACCCGTCCCACCGGGGCGCGTCGGGAACGCCCAGCTCCTCGGCGGCGAGCACCCCGTAGAAAGTGGGAAGGGCCGCGAGCGGCCGCAGCAGCGCCTCGGAGCCCTTCGCGTCGCCCGTCGCGCGCAGAGCGCGCGCGCGCCAGTAGCGCCATGTGGGCTCGCGCGCGGCCCGCGGCGAGAGGGCATCGATGGCGGCGAGCACCTGCTTCCAGTCGTCGGCGCGCAGCGCGGCGCGCGCCTTCCACGCGGCCTCGGCGTCGGTGAGCGGGAAGTCGCCGGCCCTCGCGTACCACTCGAGCGCGCGCGGATCGAGGTTCATGGCCGCCTGCCAGGCGAGCTGGGACCAGGCGTAGGGCCCGTCGTCCCCGAGGCGCGGCGCGATGGCCTCGAGGCGCTCGGCCGCCTCTTCGGCGCGGTCGCGCGCGGCGAGCCGCGCGATCGCGAAGATCGCCGCCTCGCGCCCGCCGCGGTCGGGCCGCTGCGCCTGGAAATGGGCAAGGAAGCGGGCCGGGTCCGCGGCCGCGCGGTCGAGCGCCGCCTCGGGAATGCGCGCGGCCGGCTCGAGCAGCGCGTTCGCCCGCTTCGCCTGGCGCACCTTCCCGCCGGCAAGCAGCCGCCGCAGCCGCACCCAGACGTCCGCCTGCGAGACCTCGCCCTGGGCGGCGAGCGCGGCGAACACCGGGTCGCACGGGGCCGGAACCTCGGTGCCTTCGAGGAACAGCGCCCGCGCCTCGGGCGGCGCCTGCGGGTCGCCGCGGGCGAGGCGCTCCTGGAACGAGTAGCAGGTGATCTCCGGGTCGTCGACGAGCAGCCGGGGGTGCTCCGCGCGGAACAGGTCCCACGATCCCGCGGCGCCCAGCACCTTCAGCCAGTCGCGCCGCAGCGCCTCGGCGAGGGGACCGGTGGGGTAGCGCCCGAGGAAGCCCTCGACGTCGCGCGCGTCCGCGCGCTCGATGGTGCCGTCGAGGAGCCAGAACGACGGATAGGCCTCCAGGAGGTGCCCGGCGAAGCGCGGCCGCATCTGCTCGAGGGTCTTCCACTGGCCCCGCTGCGCGGCTTCCCGCGCGACGACGAAGTCCTGGTCCGAGGCGCTCGCGCGCGCGGCGGCAGGCGCCACGGCGAGGGCCGCGCACAACACCGGCAAAACCCACTTGATGCAAGTCAAGGTCATTCCCGCCCGTGCTGTCTACCTTCTCGCGGTAAAATTATAGTCCTGCGTTCGCGCAACGCCGCCGTTTTCCGTGATGTCCCTCGCCGATCCCCTGTTCTGGACCGCCCTGCTGAAGATCGTGGGCGTGAACATCGTGTTGTCCGGCGACAACGCCGTGGTGATCGCGCTCGCGGCGCGCTCGCTCCCGCCGCGGCAGCAGCGGCTGGCGATCCGCTGGGGCGCGGGCGCGGCCGTGCTCCTGCGCGTGGTCCTCACGCTTTTCGCGGTGATGCTGCTCGCGCTGCCCTGGCTCAAGCTCGCCGGATCGGCGCTCCTCATCTGGATCGGGGTGAAGCTGCTCCTTCCGGAGGGCGACGGCGACGGCGAGGTGCGTGTGGGCACGAGTCTCGCCGCGGCGGTGCGCACGATCCTCGTCGCCGACGTCGTGATGAGCGTCGACAACGTGATCGCCGTGGCGGCGGCGGCCGGCGGCAACTGGGTGCTGCTCGCGGCGGGCCTCGCCATATCGATCCCGCTGGTGGTCTTCGGGGCCACGCTGCTCGTGAAGCTCATGGAGCGCGTGCCGGCCGTGGTCACGCTCGGGGCGGCCCTGATCGGATTCGTCGCGGGCGAGATGGCATGGGAGGACAATGCGATTGCGGCCTGGACCGGGCTCTGCCCGGGCGGGGTCAAGTATGTGGTAGCTTCGCTGGGCGCCGCTCTCGTGGTGGTCGTCGGGCAGGGGCTGGCGCGCCGGGCCGGCGCGCGCGCCCCGGCAACGCAACACCCGGCCCGCTAGGGGCGAGCGGGCCCCCGGACGCCCCGGCGCCCGAGGCCAGAACGTCCCGCTGGATCGTCAACCGTCGGCATCCTTAGGAGGATACGAGATGAAGTCGAAGATGTTTGAGGGCGGCCGGCTGGCCGTGATCGCGGCTACGGCTCTTGCCGCGTGCCTTCCCGCCCTCGCGTGGGAACCCAGCAAGACCGTGGAGTTCGTCGTGCCGGCCGGCACGGGAGGGGGCGCGGACCAGATGGCCCGCTTCATCCAGTCGGTGATCGCGAAGAACCACCTCATGAAGGAGCCCATGGTCGTCGTGAACCAGGGCGGCGGCGCGGGAGCCGAGGGATTCCTCGCCGTGAAGGACGACAAGGGCGACGGCCACAAGCTGATCATCACGCTATCGAACCTCTTCACCACCCCGCTCGCCACGGGCGTGCCGTTCAGCTGGAAGGACTTCACGCCGGTCGAGATGATGGCGCTCGACGAGTTCGTGCTGTGGGTGCATGCCGACACGCCGTACAAGACTTCCAATGACTACATCGCCGCGATGAAGGCGGCGCCCCCCGGCAAGTTCAAGATGGGCGGCACGGGCTCGAAGCAGGAAGACCAGATCGTGACGGTCAACATC
>Ga0187776_10001128_pt1 | contig 13156 bp, 8 predicted proteins | sample 0216_BV02_MP12_2_FD_132426 | JGI IMG/M metagenome (GOLD analysis project Ga0187776, IMG submission 132426) | Tropical peat soil microbial communities from peatlands in Department of Meta, Colombia - 0216_BV02_MP12_20_MG | ecosystem: Environmental > Terrestrial > Soil > Wetlands > Peat | place...
GTGCTTCGTGCCGATGAAGCGCGCAACAACGTTGTCTATGACTTTGTCAACTTGCATTTGTCCGGGTTAGATGCCTTTCCGGTATGCTAGGAAACCTGCACTACTGACCCAATCTATTCTATCCGCTCGCGCGGATTCCTGCAAAGAAGCGCCTCCCCCCTCTCTTGCCGCTCGCCCGCCTCCCGTCTATGATGGGTGTTTCCTCCTGGACCGCTGAAAGGACCGCAATGCAGACCGGACCCGTACTCGATAAGCGAGCGCCCCTCCCGGGCGTCAAGAATCTCGTTGCCGTGGCCAGCGGCAAAGGCGGCGTGGGCAAGACGACCGTCGCCGTCAATCTCGCTATCGCGCTCAAGAATCTCGGCTCGAAAGTCGGCCTGCTCGATGCGGATGTATACGGCCCCAACGTCCCCGTAATGCTCGGCAGCACCGACCAGCCGCGCGCCCTCGACGAGCGCACCATCATCCCCGTCGAATCCTACGGCATAAAAATGATCTCCATGGGCCTACTCAATCCCGGTGATAAACCGCTCATCTGGCGCGGCCCCATGCTCCACAGCGTTATCCAGCAATTTCTCCGCAGCGTGCAGTGGGGCGAGCTCGATTACCTCATCGTGGATTTGCCGCCCGGAACCGGGGACGTCCAGCTCACCCTCATCCAAAGCGTCGCGCTCACCGGCGCGGTCGTCGTCACCACGCCTTCCATCGTTGCTCTGGCCGACGTGCGCAAAGCCATCGAAATGTTCCGGCAGGTCCACGTGGACATTCTCGGCGTGGTCGAAAACATGAGCTACTTCAATTGCCCCCATTGCCAGGGCCGTATCGACGTCTTCGGCCACGGCGAAGGCGCGCGCATGGCCCAGATTTTCAACGTCCCCTTCCTCGGCGAAATCGAAATTGACCCACAAATCCGCATCGGCGGCGATACCGGCAAGCCCGTCGCCTCGCTGGGCGAAGACGCCCCCGGCGGCAAAAGCATCTACGCCGTCGCGCGCAACGTCGCCGCCCGCGCCGCCGCCGTGCAATCGTCCGCTTCCGCCCCCGCCGTCCAGATTCTCTAGTAGCACAGATCTTCTGTTTGTGCTCTCCCGCCCTCGCCCATTGCCAACCTGTGACGTCATTCTCGGACCGCAGCCGTTGCTACCTCCGCCGCCTTGTCACCCCAGGGTGTGTGTGTTAGCTTGGCTGTCAGACTGGCAACGCATGAATTTATCCTTGTTTGCAATATTCATTGCTGTAGGAGCGTCCATTTGATCCGCAGCTACCGCGGCCGCACTCCTAAGATCGCCGCCTCTGCCTACATCGACCCCCAAGCCATCCTCATCGGCGACATCACGATCGGCGAACACTCGAGCATCTGGCCCGGCGTCGTCGTCCGCGGCGACGTCAATTACATCCGCATCGGCGCGCGCACCAATATCCAGGACGGCTCGGTCTGCCACGTTATGCGCGATACGCATCCGCTCGTCCTCGGCGACAACGTCACCATTGGCCACGGCGTCGTCCTTCACGGCTGCACCATCGAGTCGCGCTGCCTGATCGGGATGGGCTCCATCATCTTGAACGGCGCGAAAATCGGCGCGGGCTCCATCGTCGCCGCCGGCACGCTCGTCCCGGAGGGCACCGTCGTCCCGCCCGGCAGCCTCTTCATGGGCCATCCGGGAAAATTTCGCCGCTCGCTCACTGCCGAAGATCAAACTTCGATCGACGACTATGCCCAGCGCTACGTCGAGTACAAAGACACGTATCGCGCGGAGGGCGGTTAGGTTGAGTGGGTGATTTGCATCAGGGCCCGGCGTTCCAGCTTCCTGAAAAATGATCCCTCGCGGAAGGGCGTGGTTTGAACCCCTGGGGAGAGAGCTCAGGCAGAGCCGGGCTGTCTAATCGCGACAATTGTCTCTCGAAATTGGCTCTTGTGGCCCGTGGTAAAATGGCCTGATGGCCGGAATCCCAAACCCGAATCCGTCAACACCACGCCGGCGATTGCGGCGATCCCGGGCTGCTGTCCCCGAATCGCGCAAATTTTACCAGGCGAAGAAAAATCTAATCGCGACACCGACGAATTCAAAAATCTTTGCAACTGCTTCAAAACACAGCTACATCGCATTTTCTAATCGCGACTCCAACCGGATGCTGCGGATTTCCATCTGGGACCCCCTCAAGATCCCCCGCCGGGCTGCCCTCGGCCCCGGTCGGCACTCTCATGTCTGAAAAACGCCAATTTCGAGCCATCAAGGGTACGCGCGATATCCTTCCGCCCGATTCCTCCCTCTGGAATTGGTTCGAGCAGTCTGCCCGCGACGTCTTCGAATCCCACAATTTCCGCGAAATCCGCCTACCAGTCTTCGAGCAAACCGAACTCTTCGCCCGCTCGATCGGCACTGAAACTGATGTCGTAGCGAAGGAGATGTACACGTTCGGTGACCGCGATGAATCATCGATCACGCTGCGCCCGGAGGCAACCGCCTCAGTATGCCGCGCTTACATCGAACACGGCATGCACACTCTCGCCGGGAACGTGAAGCTCTACTACATCGGCCCGATGTTCCGCCGCGAGCGCCCGCAAAAAGGGCGCTACCGCCAGTTTTACCAGATCGGCGCCGAAGTTCTTGGCCCGTCCGATGCGCCCGCCATCGACGCTGAAGTTCTCGAAATGCTCCTCGTCTTCTTTCGTCGAGTTGGGCTGAAGCGCACCACCCTCTTCATCAATTCCATTGGCGACAAGAATTGCCGCCCGGCGTACGTTGAGCTTCTGCGCAGCGAATTGCGCAAAGTCAAAGACAGCCTCAAAGAGGACTCACAACGCCGCATCGAAACGAATCCCTTGCGCGTCCTCGACTCCAAGATTCCCGAGGAGCAGCCTATCATCGAGCGGCTGCCGCGAATATCCGATCACCTCTGCGCCGACTGTCGCGCTCATTTCGCAAAACTAAAAGAAGAACTCGCGCTGTGCTCCATTGCATACCAGGAAAACTGGCGCCTCGTTCGGGGCCTCGATTACTACACGCGCACCACATTCGAAGTCACCGCCGAAGGGCTCGGCTCACAAAACGCCGTCTGCGGCGGCGGCCGTTACGACGGCCTGGTCGAACTCCTCGGCGGGCCGCCCACAAAGGGCATCGGCTTCGCCATCGGCAGTGACCGCTCCATTCTGTCCATCCAGGAAACCGGCGCCGCGCCTCCGGTTCATCCGCTCAACGTGTACGTTGCCTGGATGGGCGCAGCCGCGTATCCCGCAGCCGTCGGCATCGCGCGAAAGCTTCGAGCGGTCGGCCTCACCGTCGAGCTGCCACCCGAGGAAATGAAACTCAAAAAATCGCTCGGCCTCGCTGACAAGCTCGGCGCGCGATATGCCCTGATCCTTGGCGAAGACGAAGCGGCGTCCCACACGTTTACGCTCAAGCGCCTCGCCGACGCCGCCCAGAAAACACTCACTGAAAATGAGCTGCTTGAGTATCTTGAGTCCGAACAAAGAGGTAGCCGTGCTTGATTTTCTTGGAAATTTGAAACGAACAAACTACGCCGGCGCACTCCGCGCCTCGGACGCTGACAAGGATGTAGTCCTCATGGGGTGGGTCCACCGCCGCCGCGACCTCGGCCAACTGATCTTTATCGATTTGCGCGACCGTGCTGGCGTCGCCCAAATTGTGTTCAACAAGGAGCTCCATCCCGAGGCTCACGCAAAGGCCGAAGAGCTGCGCTCCGAATATGTCATCGCCGTCGAAGGCCGTGTGCTTCGCCGCCAGAAACCCAATCCTGAAATTCCTACCGGCGAAGTGGAAGTGATGGCCGCGCGCCTGCATGTTCTCAACACCTCGAAAACGCCGCCGTTCCAGATTGAGGAAGAGATAACCGCCAGCGAGGAAACGCGCCTGCACTACCGTTACCTCGACTTGCGCCGGCCCCGCTTGCACCACAATGTCCAACTCCGCCACCGCATCGTGCTTGAAATGCGAAAAACGCTGGATGAGCTCGGCTTCTATGAAATTGAAACGCCGATGCTCACGCGTTCCACTCCCGAAGGCGCGCGCGACTATCTGGTTCCCAGCCGCGTCCATCACGGCCAGTTCTACGCGTTGCCGCAATCGCCGCAAATCTTCAAACAAATCCTGATGATTTCCGGCATGGACCGCTATTTCCAGATCGTGCGCTGCTTTCGCGACGAGGATTTGCGCGCCGACCGTCAGCCGGAATTCACGCAACTCGACCTCGAAATATCGTTTCCGCGCCAGCAGGATATTTTCGACGTCATCGAGCAAGTGATGGTGCGCGTCCTCGCGCTCATCGGCGTAAAAGCCACGCGCCCATTCCGCCACATTGATTACAAGGAGGTCCTGCGGCGCTACGGCTCCGACAAGCCCGACCTGCGCTTCGGCATGGAGCTGCACAACGTCACCGAATATTTTGAGCCCGCTCGCGCCGCGCTGCACTTCGAGGGCAACGTGCAGGCCGTCGTCGCTCCGGGCGCAGGCGCCTGGTCGCGCAAGCAACTCGATGAACTCGCGGAATTCGCCAAGGCCGCCGGCGCTCGCGGCGTCTATACAGTCAAAATCACGGCAGAAGGGGTCAGCTCGCCGCTCGAGAAAAATCTTGGCGCCGAGCCGCTCCGGAAATTGGCGGATAGCGTTGGCGCCAAGCCTGGCGATTTAATCGTCGCTGCCCCAGCCAAGGGTCAGATTCCCTACAGCGACAATTCGCTCACCGTCGCCGGGCAGATCCGCCAGTATTTCGGCAACAAGCTGCACCTGATTGACCGCAGCAAGTGGGAATTCGCCTGGATCACCGGATTCGCGCTGTTCGAATGGAGCGAATCGGACAAGCGATGGGTCAGCGCCCAGCATCCTTTCACCGGCATCCTCGAAGAAGACCTCGACAAGCTCGAGTCCGCGCCATGGGAGTGCCGCTCGAAGGGCTACGACCTTGTCCTCAACGGCTATGAGCTCGGCTCCGGCAGCATCCGCATTCATCGCCAGGACGTGCAGGCGCGCATGTTCAAGGCGCTCGGCCTCACCGACGAGCAGGCCCGGCAGCGCTTCGGCTTCTTTCTCGATGCACTCACCTACGGCACGCCGCCCCACGGCGGCATCGCGCTCGGCGTTGATCGCATCGCTATGCTGCTCGCCGGCGAAAAATCCCTGCGCGAAGTCATCGCCTTCCCGAAAACTACCGCTGCTCAGGACCTGATGGCCGATTCCCCCGCGCCCGTAGACCAGGCCCAGCTAGATGAACTCGGCATCGCCATCAAGAAAATTGAAAAAGGAAAGGCCGTCGGCGATGAAAACGCCTAGCGTTGTTCCTAATGCCCCAGGGGCCGTCTCAGGGTTTATCTGTGTTCATCTGTGGTTAAAAGGTTCTGGGATTTGAACAGTGTCGCGGATCCGCATACTTCCGGAGAATGTCGCCAACAAGATCGCGGCTGGCGAAGTGGTGGAGCGCCCTGCCTCCGTAGTGAAAGAGCTGCTTGAAAACGCTCTCGACGCGGGCGCACGGTCGGTTCGAGTCGAATTGGAATCGGGCGGCAAGCGGCTGATCCGCGTCATTGACGACGGCAGCGGCATGAACCACGACGACGCGCTGCTCGCCTTCGAACGCCACGCCACATCGAAGCTGCGCACGGCGGACGACCTGCTCTCGATCGCCACACTCGGCTTTCGCGGAGAAGCGCTGCCTTCCATCGCGGCGGTCTCGCGGTTGGTAATGGAAACGCGCGTTCCGGAAGACGAGCAGGGAACTCGCATCGAATTTGCCGGCGGCAAACTGCTGGGCGTCAAGCCTGCCGGCGTTCCTGCAGGGACCTCGATCACCGTCTCCGACATTTTCTACTGTGTTCCCGCACGTCGAAAGTTCTTGAAGTCAGAGACGACTGAACTCGGCCACATCGCCTCGCTCGTCACCCACTATGCGCTCGCTCATCCCGAGGTCCATTTCTACTTGAAGACTCCGTCGCAGGTGATCTTGAACTGCTCGCCGGTCGAAGAACTCTCCGAGCGCGTCTACCAAATTTTCGGCCGCCAGGCGCTCGAGGAGCTCACTGAAATTCCCGTGAGCGAAGGCCCGGTGCGTAGCGCCATCACCGAGCCGCAGATTGAAGCCGACGAACAGGTCGCTACGTTGCGCGTCACCGGTTTCACCTCGCGCCCCGAAGTCCAGCGCCTGAACCGCAACGGAATCTACATCTTCATCAATCGCCGCTTAGTCCGTGATCGCCTGCTCCTCCATGCCATCGGCGAGGCCTATCGCAACATCATCCCGCCAGGAGTTTTTCCGAGCGTGCTGCTGTTCCTCGATCTGCCCTATCAGGAAGTGGACGTGAACGTCCACCCGGCGAAAATCGAGGTGCGTTTCCGGCATCCGCAATTCATTCATGATTTCACGCGCGACGCCCTTCGCCACGCGCTCTCGCTCGCGCGGCCGATTCCCGGGTTTCCGGCCGCGCGCGCGGCTGCCGCTGCCATCTCGTCGAATTCTTCTGGACAATTTGCCGGAAACATTTCTGCCGCAGCGGCCACTCCGAGTGCTTTTCCCGGCCCGCCACACGCTGAGATTCCGGTCGGCTTCGCGTCTGGAGCTGGCACCGCCGAAGCCCTGGAATTGACGGGCGCACCGGACCAGCCACTCCCCCAGCGCCTGAATTTTGGCTCGGACGGCGGCCCCAATTTTCCATTCCCAACAGCCGCGCTGTCCGATCATGCGCCTCAAGCTGTGCCCGAGTCCGGCAGCCTGCCCAGCCCGGAAACGATTGCCGAGCTGAAGCCGCTCGGCCAGGTGAATTCCAGTTTCATCGTCGCCGTGAACAGCGAAGGCCTGTGGATCATTGACCAGCACGTGGCGCACGAGCGCGTGCTCTTCGAGCAGCATCTCCGCGCCCGCCGCGAAGGCGCACTTGGCGGCCAGCGCATGCTCGTTCCGATAGTCGTGGAGTTAAACCCGCGGCAGCTCGCCATCTTCGAACAGATTGGTGAAGAGCTGCGCGCCAACGGCTTCGAGGCCGAGATGATGGGCGCGCGCGCAGTGGCCATTCAAGCTGCACCGGCGGGCATCGCCGGTGGCGACGCCGAAAAACTGCTCTTCGAAATCCTCGACGGCATCGCGCGCGAAAATCAGGCCATCTCCATCGATTCTCTCCAATCAAAGATTGCGGCTTCCACGTCATGTCATGCGGCGATCAAGGTCAATACGCCGCTCGATTCTACAAAGATGGAATGGCTGCTAGCCGAGCTCGCGAAGACGGAATATCCCATGAGCTGCCCGCACGGCCGGCCGGTCGTCTTGCGTTACTCGGTCCGCGAAATCGAGCGGGCCTTCAAGAGAATCTGACATGGCCAACCGGATTATCGCGATTGACGGCCCGGTGGGCTCGGGGAAAAGCACGCTAGCGCGGCGCGTGGCCGAATTGATGGGTTACGTTTACATTGATACGGGCGCGATGTACCGGGCGCTCGCGCTGAAGGCGCTGCGCCATCGCGTGCCGCTCGAGAATGCCAGTGCACTCGAAGATCTCGCCCGCGAGACGCGAATTGATTTGCGCGCGCAGAATGGCACGCAACGGGTGTTTCTCGACGGCGAGGACGTAACCGTGGCGATTCGCACGCCCGACGTTTCACAGGCATCGTCCAAGATCGCCGTTGTTCCTGGTGTCCGGCATGTGCTCGTGGCCGAACAGCGCCGCGCCGGCGAGCAAGGCGGGGTGGTGATGGAAGGGCGCGACATCGGCAGTGTCGTGTTTCCTGACGCGAGTCTAAAGATTTATCTCACCGCTTCGCCGGAGGTCCGCGCCGGGCGCCGTTGGCGCGAGCACAAGCACAAGGGCGAAGAGATCGAACTCTCGCGCACGCTCGAAGAAATTCATGAACGCGACCGGCGCGACCGCGAGCGCTCTGCTTCGCCGCTGGTGCGCGCACTTGACGCCGTGGTGGTGGATAGCACGGCGATGGATTCGGAGGAAGTGGCGCGGCTCGTCGTGATGCTCGCGAAAGAACAGGCAGCCAAGCGCGCGACCTGAGAAATATTCAGCGCCGGCGCCTTTGCTTGACCTCCCGCCTCTGCTTACCGAGCAGGCGTCGGAGAAACATCGTGGCCAGCGAGCACCCCGCGCGCCCAATCCACCGACTGTATGAACAGCGCCGGCACAATTTCTTCCGGAACCTGCAGCCGGGCGGCATCCGCTTCAAATTCTTCCCATGTCCCCATTTCGTAATGCAGCACCAGATCAAACACGCTGCGCAGCTTGTTCTTCTCACCGAGCAACGCGTCGTGAATTCCTTGGTGAATGGCGATTTCTTTGAGAATTTCTTCCAGCTTCATATCCAAGATGGCCTCCATGGCAGAGAGCAGGCCCAACAGGAACAAGTCGTTGGCCGCATCCGCCATGTCCGCGTGCGGCGCCAGCAGCTCGCAAAACCGCGCACGCATCAGCGGGAGCGCGACCAGTTCTGCAGGCTTTTCGTCACCCATGCAGGCGATGGCCACGAGCGACACCCACTTGCGGATGCCGCGCTCGCCGAGCAGCGAGAGCGCATGGGGAATGGAATGGACTTCCGTAACAAGGGGAAAGGCCGGCGAATTCAGATAGCGAAGCAGTCGGTAGCTGAGAGAGGCCTCTCCCTTGATGCGTTCGCTCACGTCACGAAGATTTATCTCCGGCTGATTGACCGCTTGCAGAACGCGCAGGTAATTCAGCTTGTAGCCGGGGATGTCGTGGTGCCGGACCATTTCTGGACGGCTGAAGAAGTACCCCTGAAAATAGGAATAGCCCAATTCCGCGGCGAGCTGGAATTCCTCGTACGTTTCCACTTTTTCGGCAATCAGCAGCACGCCGGTCCGCGGGTAAGTTCTCGCGTAGCGTTTCTGCTCTTCCGCCGACGTCGCGAGAAAATCCACCTTGATGAAGTTCGCGAGCGCGACCAAAGGCTCGAGCTCCGCCGCCTCCCGAAAGTCGTCGAGAGCAAGAAGGTATCCTGCACGCTTGAGACGTGTGCAGGCAGAAACCAGTTCGTCGTCTGCACGGACGGATTCCAGGATCTCGACGACCACGCGGTCGTGGGGGAGAAGCAGGGCAAATTCGCGGACGAGAAACTCCCGGGTGCAATTGATGAAGGCGCGGCGGCCTTGGGCGAGACGGTCAATTCCGATGAGAAGAAGATTGTCCGCCGTGGCAGCCGCGGCCTGATCGGGCTTGGCGCCGGTGAAATAATTCTCAGGACCGGAGCGGAACAGCAATTCATAGCCGAATACGACGCGCGAGTGGTTGAAGATCGGCTGGCGGGCGACGAAGCGTTCCACGGCGTCTGCCTCCTTCCACGAAGGGACGGGTGAGTCCTCAAGCTGGAAGGGGACAGATCGAGAATCGAACGAAGATACTAAGCTGGGCTCGACATCGACGCGAGGAATTCGGCGTTCGTTTTCGTCTTCGAGAGGCGGCCCAAAAGCAATTCCATCGCTTCGACAGTCGAGAGAGGGCTGAGAACCTTTCGCAACACCCAGATGCGGTTCAACTCATCGGGTGGCAACAGCAACTCGTCCTTGCGAGTGCCGGAACGATTGATATCGATTGTCGGAAAAATGCGCTTGTCCACCAGGCGGCGATCGAGGTTAATTTCCATGTTGCCGGTGCCCTTGAATTCTTCGAAGATCACGTCGTCCATGCGGCTGCCCGTATCGATCAACGCGGTGGCGATGATCGTGAGGGAGCCGCCCTCTTCGATGTTTCGAGCTGCCGCGAAGAAGCGCCGCGGCCGTTGCAGGGCGTTTGCATCAATACCGCCCGAGAGGACCTTGCCCGAGGGCGGCGTGATGGCGTTGTAGGCGCGGCCGAGACGCGTAAGCGAGTCGAGCAGCACGACGACATCGCGTTTGTGTTCGACCAGCCGCTTGGCCTTTTCGAGCACCATTTCCGCGACCTGGATATGCCGCTGCGGCGGCTCATCGAAGGTCGAGCTGATCACTTCGCCCTTCACCGTGCGCTGCATATCCGTGACTTCTTCGGGGCGTTCATCAATCAGCAGAACGATGAGCGCAATTTCCGGATGGTTCGCCGTGATGGAGTTGGCGACAGATTGCAGCATCATGGTCTTGCCGGTGCGCGGCGGAGCGACGATCAATCCACGCTGGCCCTTGCCGATGGGGCAGAGCATGTCTAGGACGCGGCCGGTGAGATTTTCTTTCGTGGTCTCAAGCCGGATGCGTTCTTGGGGGTAGAGCGGCGTCAGGTTATCGAAAAAGATCTTGCTGCGCGCGACCTCCGGATCTTCGAAGTTGACGGCTTCCACTTTAATGAGGGCGAAATAGCGCTCGCCGTCTTTTGGCGGCCGCACCTGCCCGGAGACGGTGTCGCCCGTACGCAGATCGAATTTGCGGATTTGCGACGGCGAGACATAGATGTCGTCGGGACCAGGGAGATAGTTGTACTCCGGCGCGCGCAAGAAGCCGAAGCCGTCAGGGAGGCATTCCAAGACGCCTTCGGAAAAGATCAAACCGTTTTTCTCCGTCTGGGCGCGAAGGATCTGAAAAATCAGCTCCTGCTTGCGCATCCCCGAAGCGCCGGGAATGTTCAGTTCTTTGGCGATCTTAGCCAGATCGGTGATGTTTTTGTCCTTCAGTTCTGCAAGGCTAATGCTCATCGAGTTCTTTCCTTCTCCAGCCTGAGTTATCAGGCACGAATTTGCTGTCAAACGATTCCGAGCGGGTGGGACTTAAAGCCAGCCACTCAGTTCAAAATCCTAAACGGGCTAGAAAGCAGACAATCGGAAACCTTCGGCTGCGGGCCGAATCCGCTTCAGTACGAAGCGGGAAAACCGAAGGGTTTCAATTGGCCAATTCGTTGTCCTGCGCCACATCGGCGCCGAATTTGGAATCCACGCCACCAACCGGTGGGTGACCGGGAATCGGAAGCGGATGTTCGAGCGCGAGTTGCAAGACTTCGTCCATCGACTCCACAAAGTGGATGGACAATTGCGACTGAATCTCAGGCGGAATATCCGCCAGGTCTTTCTCGTTGTCCTTCGGCAGAATCACGGTGCGCAGGCCGAGCCGGTGGGCGGCCAGCAACTTTTCCTTCACTCCGCCGATGGGGAGTACTTTTCCACGCAGCGTGATTTCGCCGGTCATGGCCACATCGCAGCGGACCGGAATTCGCGTGAGGGCGCTGACGATGGAGGTGCAAATCGTGATGCCGGCCGAAGGGCCGTCCTTGGGGATCGCCCCTTCGGGAACGTGCACGTGGATGTCGAGGTGCCGGTAGAAATCTTTCGGCAGGCTGAAAAGGTGGCTGCGAGAGCGCACGTAGCTCATTCCCGCCTGCGCCGATTCCTGCATCACGTCACCGAGTTTGCCGGTCAGCGTCAGGCGGCCCTTGCCCTGCATCAAGGTTGTTTCGGTCGAGAGCACTTCACCCCCGACTTCCGTCCAGGCCAGGCCGGTGGTCAAGCCAATCTCATTCTTTTTCTCGGCGAAGAAATCGCGGAATTTGATAACGCCGAGATAATCGCCCACGTTCGCGGGTGTCACCTCGACCGTGACGTTTTTGCCGTCGGCAACAACCTTCCGAGCCACTTTGCGGCAGATATTGGCAACTTCCCGGTCGAGATTCCGCACGCCCGCCTCACGCGTGTAATGGCGGATCACGTGCGTCACCGCTTCGTCAGTGAACTTCAAATTGTCCGGCGTCAGGCCGGTGGCTTCAAGCTGCTTCCTCACTAGGAACCGTTGCGCAATCTGATGCTTTTCCTGTTCGGTATAGCCGGGGATGCGCAAAACTTCCATGCGGTCTTGCAACGGCTGCGGAATGGTGTGCAGCACGTTGGCCGTGCAAATGAACATCACCTTCGAGAGATCGTATTCGACGTCCAGATAGTGATCGGTGAAGGAATGATTCAGCTCCGGATCGAGCACTTCCATCAGCGCTGCCGACGGGTCGCCGCGGAAATCCATGGACATCTTGTCCACTTCATCGAGCACGAAGACCGGGTTCACGGTTCCGGCCTTGCGCATCATCTGAATGATTTGGCCGGGCAAAGCGCCGATATACGTGCGCCGGTGGCCGCGAATTTCCGCTTCATCCCGGACTCCGCCTAGTGAGACGCGCACAAACTTTCGTCCTGTGGCACGGCCGATGGACATAGCCAGCGAAGTTTTTCCCACACCCGGAGGTCCGAGGAAGCAGAGAATCGAACCCTTCGGATTCTTCACAAGCTGCCGGACGGCCAGGTACTCCAGAATTCGTTCCTTGATCTTTTCGAGACCATAGTGGTCTTCGGAAAGAATCGTCTCGGCGCGCTTGATATCGCGAATTTCCTTGGAGCGCTTCTTCCACGGCACGGCCAGCAGCCAATCGAGGTAATTCCTGGAAACAGTCGATTCCGCCGACATCGGCGGCATCATTTCCAGCCTCTTCAGCTCCTGCATGGCCTTTTCCTGCGGGCCTGCAGGCATGCCGGAGGTTTCGATCTTTTTCTTAAGCTGCTCGATTTCGTTGGCTTCGCCGCGGCCGAGTTCCTTCTGGATGGCCTTCAGCTTTTCGTTGAGGTAGTACTCTTTCTGGGCGCGCTCCATCTGGCGCTTGACGCGCGTATTGATGGAGCGGTCGACGTTCAGCTTCTCAATTTCGACTTCCAAAATGTCGGCGATGCGATTCAGCCGTTCGAGCGGCTCAAAGAGTTCGAGCAGTTCCTGCTTTTCTTCGACAGGAATCTGCAGATTCGCAGCGATGGCATCGGACAGCTTACCGGCATCCTCCACGCGCACGGCGGCAATCATCGTGTCGTAATTCAGGCTCTGAGAGAGCTTCACGTACTGTTCGAAAAGCCCGGTGATGCGTTCGGCAGCCTGCTGCACCTGCGGGGAGGGCTCGGACTTCACCGGAACCAACCGGATGGTGGCACGGAAGAATCCCTCGTCGTTGGTCACCTGGACAATCTTCGCGCGTTCCGTGCCTTCGACCAGGACTTTGATATTGCCGTCGGGGAGTTTCACGCTCTGCACGATGTTGGCCAGGGTTCCGACCTGATAGATTTCCTCGGGCTTGGGGTCGTCGATGGAAGCGTCGTGCTGCGTAACAAGAAAGATCTTCTTGTCGCCGGCGAGCGCTTCTTCCAGTGCGCGCACGGATGCTTCGCGCCCCACGATGAACGGGTGCATCATCTCCGGAAAGATGACCATA
>Ga0187776_10001129_pt1 | contig 13151 bp, 10 predicted proteins | sample 0216_BV02_MP12_2_FD_132426 | JGI IMG/M metagenome (GOLD analysis project Ga0187776, IMG submission 132426) | Tropical peat soil microbial communities from peatlands in Department of Meta, Colombia - 0216_BV02_MP12_20_MG | ecosystem: Environmental > Terrestrial > Soil > Wetlands > Peat | place...
CCGCCGCCGAGGCCGAAGTCGCGCTTGTACGCGATCGCCGAGCGATTCCCCCAGGTGATCCGGAGCGGCGTCATGTAGGCCAGCCCACCCATCGCGGTCGCGGTCTGGAACGTGTAGCCGCCGAGCTCGGCGTAGCTGTTCGGATGGGTGAGCATGTTCGTCCCGGATGCACCGACCGTCCCGCTGCTGGGATCGCCGGGGCCGCCGTATTCGGTCGCGCCGACGGTCTGCCCGCCGCTCGGCGGTCCGAGGACGATCTCGCCGGAGCCGGCCGGGGATGCGCACTCGTCGCCGGGCGACAGCACGCTCAGCACCAGCGCCAGCATCGCGACTCCGAGCCCGGCGGCCGCCGTCGCTGCGAGCACCGCGACCATGACCACCGCGCCCCCACCCCGTCCCCGTCGCCGGCGCGTGTACATGGAGCGAACATAAGCCCGCGCCCGTCCACTCGGAGCGCTTTCTCCGAACTTGGAACACTCGCGTTTCAGGGTTTGAACGCGTGCAACCAACCGCGCCGCAACCGCAGGAACCCGGCGATTCGCCGCTAACGTAGACGGGTCATGCCTCGCATCCTCGACGTCGAACAAGCGCTCCTGCTCCTCGAGCTCGAGGCGCCGTTCGACCAGCGCACGGTGCAGGTCGCCCGCCGACGGATGGCGAAGCGCTGGCACCCCGACATCGCTCCCCCCGGTCGGCGCCATGAGCACGAGCGCCACCTCCAGGCGATCAACGAGGCCGCCGACCAGCTCGCCGACCTCGCCGACACCTCGCGCGGCGGACGGGTCACGGCAAGCGCGGTCCGCGCGTCCGCGGCGGCGGCCCGCAAGGCACGCGAAGAGGCCGGCCGCCGTGCCTACGAGGCCGAGCAGCGGGCCCGCGCAGCGGCCGAGGACCGCGCCAAGCACGATCCCTTCGGGTCGCGGGTGCCCGACCACTCGGTCGTGCACCGCTACGCACGATGCGTGTCTTATCCGGAATGGGGCGTGGGGACCGTCTCGGGCATCTACTTCTCCGGGGAGGACGAGGAGGTCCAGCAGTGGGCGCGGGTTCTGTTCGCGGTCGGCGTGCGAACGGTCCCCGCCGGCTCGCTCCAGTTCGTCGACTTCTCCAAGCCGGACCCAGCCGCCGATCGCGTGCAGCGGTTCATGACTGCCGCCCAGCACGCGCTCGCGGAGGGGGACGCGGAGGTCGCCGCGCAGCGCCTGATCTACGCGCGTGACGCCGACCCCACGAACCCGATGGTTCTGAGGTTGCTGACGGCCGCGTTCTGGCAGGCCGGGAACCTGCCGGCCGCCGCGAGGGCCGTTCGCGACTGGGCGCGCGTCGATACCGATCGCCCCACCCCGGAGCGGTTCGCGTCCCGGATCTACGAGGACATGGGGGCGATCGAGCTAGCAGCCGAGGCGGCCGAGCGCGCGGCCGGACGCGCCCCCCGCGACGCATCCGCGTGGGAGCGCCTCGGGCGGCTCCGGCTGCGGCTGATGGAGCGGGACGCGGCGATCACCGCGCTCGAGCGAGCCCGCGCCGTCCGGCCATCCGTCGACGGGCTTCTCGACCTCGCCCTGGCCTATCACCTGCGCGGCGACGTCGGCGCGGAGGTGTCCGCGGCGCAGGCGGCGACGGAGCTCGACCCCGAGTCGCGGCCCGCGTGGTCGACCTACGCGCACTCGCTGGCGCGCACGGATCGGATCAGCGAATGCATCGCCGCGTGCACGCGGGCGCTCGCGCTCGGCGATGATCAGGAGGTCGCGGACCTGCTCGCGCGGGTCGAGGCGGCCAGTCCGCGCCGACTCTCCGAGCGAACCGCGGCGTAGTCCCTAGCGCGGCGAGGTCGAGCCCTCGCGCCCGCACACCGGGCAGGATTCGCGGGGAGCCAGCTCGCGACCCCCGCACCCGGGACAGTCCTCGACGCGCTCGAGCACGCCCAGCAACTCGCCGACACGGCAGACGAGCAGGCGCTCCTCGTCGACCTCGATCCACGTACCGGCCGGCGCGGGGAACACCACGTGATCCCCGGGCTTGACCGGCATCGCGATCCCGACGTGGTCCCACCAGTCGAGGCCGGGGCCGACGGCGAGCACGATCCCCTGCTGGGGTGGTGGCTCGTCGGTCCCGGGCGGCACGATCAGCCCGGAGCGACGCATCCGGTCGGGGTCGAGCTCCTTGATCACGACCCGGTCGAAGAGTGGGCGAAGCTGGTGTCGCATATGTGTCCGACCATGATCTTAGGGTGGTTGGATGCGTCTTCTGGTGGCTCGCTGCGAGGTCCGCTACTCCGGCCGGCTCACCGCGTGCGTCCGCCCATTCGGCGGTCCGCCAGATTGAGCCCTCGCCGACTCGACCCTCGCTCACCCCTCAGGTTGTTGAGAAGCCGTAGTCGTTGCAACCCAACAAGAAGATTGCGTCTAACTCTTGGGCTCTCCGGGCGTCATGCCAAGTGGGAAGGAACGGATGTGTGCCCGGTCACGCTCCCCGCCTTCCGTGTGGGAAGAGGAGGAGGAGGCTCCTGCGCAGGGCGGACACGCCCCCGGTCCCGGTGTCCGCCCTGCCAGGTTGTCGGCGTGTTGCACGTCGAGGGTGGTGGACACCGGCCAAAGGACCGTTTGTGCGCGTGGCGCCGCGGGAATCCCCTCTCTGTAATGGCTTCGTCGCGCCGCGACGTCGATGAGTTGCTTCGCTGGGCTGCCGACGTCAACGCGCGAGCGCAGGAGACGGTTCGGGTGGTCGAATGGGGGCGGCGGGAGCGAGCGCGATGGCGAGAGCAATACGCCTCCGGTGCCGTCGATCCGATTCTCGCGCCGGCCCGGCGGTCAGCTCCACCGGGTTCCGGCGCCGTAGTTCCGGAAACGGGGGGAGACGGGCGGCCATCGACGGACCGGTTATGAGGGCGTCGTTCGGATCGCGTCGCATCATCGCGATCGGTGCAGCCTCGAGCACGGCACACATCTCGCTGTAGAAGTAGTCGCGCAGAGCCTTGAACTCGGGATCCAGGGTGACGGCCAAGTCATCACGCTCGTCATCGATATCGGGTAACTGCTCCATTCTCACCCGGGCGATGGATTGATTCGACGCAGCGCGCCAGCTTTCCAAGATCGGGCAGTGCTCCTGGTGCGCGACATCGAGCGCAAGCTTTGATTTCAGGTAGGGCGCGGACGTGCGGAGTTCTCGAACCTCACGCTCGAGGTCGCAAATGGGCGCCTCGTCACACACGCCCAGCTCTCTTGCGGGGCCTCGCCCTCGTCCGCGGAAGCGGCAGCCCGGTGTTTAGCGAGGGCCGTGCGATACGGACGAGGGGAGACCCCACAGCCATTTCGACCGCGCTCATCAGGTTCCTGGCTCGGACCCCTATATCTCGTCGAGCACGCGGACGGCGATCTCGAAGAGGATCGTGTGCGGATCGTCCGGCATGGCGGCGGCGGCCAGCGCCGCCAGCGCGATCCTGGTGCGCTCGTAGATGTCGCCGAGCGTGGCGCGGAGGGCGGCGTCGATCTCGAGCTGCTCGTCACCGGCGGTGAGCCGATTGTGGATCTCTGAGAGGGCCTCGATCCGTCGCGCGAGGTCCTCGATGAGGACTTCGCGCTCGCGGGCGGTGAGGGATAGGGTCTGCATTCCGCTTACATCCAACGTAAGCGCGGGCGCACCGCTGACACGGCCCGCCCGCATGACACAGCCCGCCCACATGACCCGAACTACACAGCGGCACCTCCAGAATGTGTCCGGCTCGAGCCATACGGTTGGGCGAGTTGATGCGCCTCATCGTCGCCCGATGCTCCGTCGTGTACACCGGACGTCTCTCTACGAGGCTCCCCGAGGGCGTGCGCCTGCTGATGGTCAAGGCGGACGGCACCTTCATGGTCTGGGGCGATTCCGGCGGCCCTTCCGTCAAACCGCTGAACTGGATGACCCCGCCGACGGTGATCGAGGAGTCCCCGGCCGACGCCGGCGCACCGAAGACGATCGTCGTGCGCAAGCGCGCCGGCTCGACTGAGGATCGCCTCGAGATCCTCATCTCCGATGTGATCTCGGACTCCGAGCACGACATGGGCTCGCCGGACCAGCACGTCGGCCTCGCCAAGGACGGTGTCGAAGCCGACCTCCAGAAGCTGTTGGCCGAGCGGCCGCAGTGGTGCGGCGAAGGGCTGCGGCTGGTCCGACGGGAGTGGCCGACGGACATCGGGCCGGTCGATCTCATGTGCCGCGATGCGGAGGAGCGCTGGGTCGCCATCGAGATCAAGCGAGTCGCGGGAATTGACGCGGTCGAACAGCTGTCCCGGTACCTCGACCGGATCCGCTGTGACCCCGCGTTCGGCGCCTGCCGCGGCGTGCTCGCCGCGCAGGCGATCAAGCCGCAGGCGCGCGTGCTGGCTCAGACGAGGGCGATCGACTGCGTCGAGGTCGACCTCGCGGTGCTTCGCGGCGAGCGTGAGCCGGAACTGAAATTGTTCGCGGCATGAATGCCGAGCGGGCGGTCCTGACCGCGCGGCGTGGTCGGGTTCTGCTGATAACGATCAACCGCCCTGACCAGCGCAACGCCGTCAACGCCGCTGTCGCGACGGGGATCGCAGCCGCGCTCGACGAGCTCGACGGCGACGCCGCGCTGTCGCTCGCCGTGATCACCGGAGCGGGGAAGGGCTTCTCCGCCGGCATGGACCTGAAGGCGTTCGTGGCGGGCGAGCGGGCGTACGCCGGAGACCGCGGCTTCGCCGGGATCGTCCAGCGCCCGCCCGAGAAGCCGCTGATCGCAGCGGTCGAGGGGTTTGCGGTAGCAGGCGGGCTCGAGATCGCGCTCGCCTGCGACCTGATCGTCGCATCGCGCGGCGCGCGCTTGGGGATCCCGGAGGCGAAGCGCTCGCTGGTGGCAGCCGGCGGGGCGCTGCTCCGCCTCCCCCGGACGCTGCCGCGCAACCTCGCGATGGAGCTCGCGCTGACCGGTGACCCGATTGAAGCGCAGCGCGGATACGAGCTCGGGCTCGTCAACCGGCTCGCCGAGCCCGGGGAGGCGCTCGCGACCGCGCTCGAGCTCGCCGAGACGATCGCCGCCAACGGGCCGCTCGCGCTCGCCGCGACCAAGCGCGTGATGACCGAGTGCGCAGACTGGCCCGACTCGGAGTTCTTTGAGCGCCAGGGGCAAATCGTCGCGCCGGTGATGGCATCGGAGGACGCCCGCGAGGGAGCGACCGCGTTTGCCGAAAAGCGCGCGCCGGTGTGGAAGGGGCGCTAGAGGAGCGCTACGCGCCCTCGCCCCACGCGGTCGCGACCACCGACCGTGCCCCGCCCCGGTTGCGATGCTCGCACAGGTAGATCCCCTGCCAGGTTCCCAGCGCCAGGCGTCCGCGAGAGATCGGGAGCGTCAGTGAGGATCCGAACAACGCGGCCTTGATGTGGGCGGGCATGTCGTCGGGTCCCTCGAGCGTGTGGGTCCAGTAGATGGCGCGCTCGGGCACCACCTCGTTTGACCACGTCTCGAAGTCCTCGCGCACGTCGGGCGAGGCGTTCTCGTTGAGCGTGAGCGAAGCCGAGGTGTGCTGGATCAGCAGCTGCAGCAAGCCGACGTCGATCCGCTCGAGCTCTGGGAGCGCGCCGACGATCTCCCGCGTCACCAGATGAAACCCGCGCGGGCGAGGGCCGAGCGTGATCTCACGCTGAATCCACATCACGCAACGTCCGGCAGCCGCGCGACGCGCATGTCGACGCGCTCGCCGCGGAACGGGACGCCCTCGGCCTCGAGCAGCGCCCGCTGCTGCGTCCCCTTCGCGAGCGAGCCGTCGGCGCGCACGATCCGGTGCCACGGGACCGTCGGGTCGTGGCAGCTGCTGAGGACCGCACCGGCGAGCCGCGGCGCGCCCGGCGAAACGTCGCCGTAGGTGCGCACGAATCCAGCCGGGGTGGACGAGATCCGAGCGAGGATCAGACGCTCGCGGTCGCCGGCCATGCGCCGCAGCATAAGTCGGCGGCGGCTCGCGGCGCGGACCCAGTTGATAACGTCCGCGCCGCCGAGTTCTCCGCCGAGCCAGTGGAGAAGCGGGGGACCCGAGTCTCCCGGGGCGAATCGCCGCCTGATGGTGGCGTAGCGCTGATCGCGCGAGCCCGACAGCTAACCCCGTAGGCACCGAGATGATGAGCTTTAGCTGGCGCACCACGCATCGCCGCTACCCGGCCGCGGCCGCGGCGGTCGTCGGCGCGCTCGGCGGGCTGGCGGCACTGCCGATCACCTCGAGCGCCGATCCCAGCCTGGGCACGCTTCAGAACGAGCTCGGCCAGCAGCAGGCGCGCCAGCAGCACCTCGAGAACAGCCTCGGCGGCCTCTCGCAGCTAATCGGCTCGCTCTCGAGCCAGATCGCGCTCGTTCAGAGTCGCGAGGCCGAGGTCCAGGCACAGCTCGCCCAGGATCGAGCGAAGCTCGCCAGCACGCGGGCCGCCCTCGCCCGGGAGCAACAGGTGCTCGCGGTCCTACGCACGCGACTGCAGCGCGCGCGGACCCAACTCGCTCGCCAGCTCGTCTCCAGCTACGAGACCGGCAATCCCGACCTGATGAGCGTGGTGCTCGAGTCAAACGGGTTCGAGGACCTTCTATCCAAGATCACCTACCTGCGTGACGCCGAGCACCAGCAGCAGGGGATCATCAGCGTCACGCGTGCCGCCAAGCGCCAAGCGGATGCCGCCGCCGTTCGCCTGGCCAGGCTCGAAGCGGCCGAGCGTCAGATCACCCGGAACGCCTCGATGTACGCCGCGGCGCTCGCCGGGATGAACTCGCTGCTTCAGTCCAAGCGCTCGGCGCTCCGGCAGGCACAAGCCGTCCAGCAGGCGGCGCTCTCGGCGACGAAGGCGCACACGGGGCAGCTCCAGGCCGAGATCTCGAAGATCGAAGCCCAGCAGGCGGCGGAGCGAGCTGCCGCCCAGGCTTCGAGCCAATCGTCGGGCGGCACCCCCACCCCGTACGCGTCGACCCCCGCGCTCGGCCCCTCGGGCGGCTGGGCGATCCCCTACCCGATCGTCCTGTGCGAGTCCGGCGGCCAGAACCTCTCGCCGAACTCCGCCGGCGCCAGCGGCTACTACCAGATCCTGCCGGCCACCTGGAAGCTGTTCGGCGGCTCCGGACCGGCGGCGTATCTGGCGGGCAAGGGCGAGCAGGACGCCGTTGCGAGCCGGATCTGGAACGGCGGAGCGGGCACGTCGAATTGGGTCTGCGCAGGGATCGTCGGCATCCACTGACGCGCGCTCGTGCGCGCGCCGCCCGCCGCCCCTAAAGCTTCACTACTGTAAAATTCACCACTGTGGCTGGCGCGGAGCGTGAACCCGTGGAGCGTGGAGAGGGTGACACCCCCCTCGAGCATGTGAACGTGCTGATCGTCGGCGCCGGGCTGTCCGGCGTCGGCGCGGGCTATCACCTTCAGACCAGCTGCCCGCAGAAGAGCTACGCGATCTTCGAGGCCCGGGACGCAATCGGCGGTACCTGGGACCTGTTCCGCTACCCCGGGATCCGCTCGGACTCGGACATGTACACGCTCGGCTATAGGTTCAAGCCCTGGGAGAACGCCAAGTCGATCGCCGACGGATCCTCGATTCTCGGCTACGTCCGCGAGACCGCGCGCGAGCATGGGATCGACGAGAAGATCCGCTTCCACCACCGCGTCGTGCGCGCCAACTGGTCGACCGACGAGCAGCGCTGGACGGTCGAGGCCGACCGCACCGACACCGGCCAGACGGTTCGGATCAGCTGCGACTTCCTGTTCATGTGCAGCGGCTATTACCGCTACGACCAGGGGTACACGCCCGAGTTCACCGGCGTCGAGCGCTTCAGGGGAAGGATCGTCCACCCCCAGTTCTGGACGGACGACATCGACTACGCCGGGAAGCGCGTGCTCGTGATCGGCAGCGGCGCGACCGCGGTCACGCTGGTGCCGGCGCTCGCCCAGCGGGCCGCGCACGTGACCATGCTCCAGCGTTCGCCGAGCTACATCGTCTCGCTCCCGGCCGAGGACCCGCTCGCCAAGCGGGCCCGCCGCATCCTGCCGTCCCGCTGGGCGTACGGACTGATCCGCTGGAAGAACGTGCTCCTGACGCTGCTGAGCTTCCAGCTCAGCCGCAAGCGCCCCGAGGCGATGAAGCGGCTCCTGCGCAGGGGGCTCGAGCGCAACCTCCCAGCGGATTTCGACATCGACACCCACTTCACGCCCCGCTACAACCCCTGGGACCAGCGGCTTTGCCTGGTTCCGGACGGTGACCTGTTCGAGGCGATCGGCGACGGCCGTGCGTCGATGGTGACCGACCAGATCGAGACGTTCACCGAAGAAGGGGTCCGGCTGTCCTCGGGCGACGAGCTCGAGGCGGACCTGATCGTCACCGCCACCGGTCTCAACATGCTCGCGCTCGGCGGCGCGCAGCTGAGCGTCGACGGCGAGGCAGTCGAGCTTCCCCGGACGATGGCCTACAAGGGGATGATGCTCTCGGGCGTGCCGAACATGGCGTTCGCGCTCGGGTACACGAATGCGTCGTGGACGCTGAAGTGCGACCTGACCTGCGAGTACGTGTGCCGACTGCTGAACCACATGGACGCCAACGGTTTCACGCAGTGCAAGCCGCACAACCGCGACCCCTCGGTGACCGAGCAGCCGATGATCGACTTCTCGTCGGGCTACGTGCTGCGCTCGATCGACAAGTTCCCCCGCCAGGGATCGAAGCCGCCCTGGCGCCTGCACCAGAACTATGCGCTCGACATCCTCAGCCTGAGGCGGGGGGCGATCGAGGACGGAGCGGTCGAGTTCCGTCGCGGCGGGCCGCCGCAGGCACCCACCGCCGACGAGACGGCGGTTGCCGCGGCCGCCTGACCGCATAACCGCGGCGGCGTTCGGCGCGCTGAGCGGCGGCTACTGGCTCGTGCGCCAGTCCGGAGTGAGACTGAGACCGCGGTGGCGGTTGGCCCGCACCAGCTTGTCCAGATGGTCGAGGGCCATGCCTGACCCGTAGGCCACGCACGTCAGCGGCGACTCCGCGGAGAACACGGGCATCCCCGTCTCGTGCGCGACCAGCTCCGAAAAGCCACGGATGAGCGTGCCGCCGCCCGCGAGCAGGATTCCGTCGCGGGCGATGTCGGAGGCAAGCTCAGGCGGGGTCTCCTCGAGCGTGTCGCGGACGGCCTGAAGGACCTCGTTGAGCGGACTCCTGATCGCGGCGCGCACCTCACCCCCCGAGAGCTCGACCGCGGTGGGCAGCCCCGTGAGCAGGTGCCGCCCGCGGACCTCGATCGAGTCCTCGGGGTCCTGCGGGATCGCGGAACCGATCGCGATCTTGATCCGCTCCGCCGTCTGCGACCCGATCGCGAGCTGGTGGACCGAGCGCATATAGGAGGCGATCGCGTCGTCCATCTCGTAGCCACCCACCCGGACCGAGCGTGAGACCACGATCGCGCCGAGCGAGATCACCGCCATCTCGCTGGTCCCCCCGCCGACGTCGACCACCATCCGGCCGACCGGCTCCTCGATCTCGAGCCCGGCCCCGATCGCCGCCGCGATCGGCTCCTCGATCAGATACACGCGGCGAGCGCCCGCCGCCAGCGACGCCTCCTCCACGGCTCGCTTCTCCACCTCGGTCACCCCCGACGGGGCGCACACGATCAGCCTTGGATGCGCCATCCGCCGGTCGATCACCTTGCGGATGAAGTAGCGCAGCATCTCCTCGGTGACCTCGAAGTCGGCGATCACGCCGTGGCGCAGCGGCCGCGTGGCCGCGATCGTCGCCGGAGTCCGGCCGATCATCCGTTCGGCGTCGGCGCCGACCGCGTGCACGTGACCCGTCTCGACGTCCGAGGCCACCACCGACGGCTCCGAGACCACGATCCCGCGCCCGCCCACGTACACGAGCGTGTTGGCGGTCCCGAGGTCGATCGCCATGTCGTGCACGCCGAAGCTCGGCGTCATGTGCCGGCGCGCGGTGTCCCTGTTTGAGCCTTCTCGACGGAAGCGGATGCCGAGAAGGGTGCCAGAAGCAGGCGCCTACCGCTCGCCCGGCTGCTTGCCCGGATACTGCGAGACGGGCGCGCCCGCCTCGAGCGCCGTCCGGATGATCCGGTCCTGCTCGAGCGCGTGCGCGATCGGGTAGCCCTCGCCCGGCGAGGCGCGCTCCGGCCGGCCGATGTAGCCGAACTGGAGATGCTCGGGGAGGATCTGCATGAGCCTTGGCGACATGTGCGCGCGAGCGCCCATGTTGCGCGGCTCCTCCTGCACCCACACCACCTCGCGCAGCCGCGGATAGCGATCCACGAGCGCCAGGATCTCGGCCTGCGGGAACGGATATAGGAGCTCCACCCGCCCGACCGCGACCTCCGGGTGCCCACCGTGGACCTGGTGTCCGACGAGCTCGTAGTAGATCTTGCCGCTGCAGAGGATCAGGCGGGTGACCCGCTCCGGATCGACCCCCGGCTCCGCGAGCACCGGCTCGAAGCGGCCGCCCGTCAGCTCGTCGAGGCGGCTGGTGGCCTGGGGCAGCCGCAGGAGGCTCTTCGGCGTCAGCACGACCAGCGGACGCTGCTTGGCGATCCGCGCCTGACGGCGCAGCAGGTGGAAGTACTGCGCCGGCGTGGTCGGATTGGCGACGCGGATGTTGCCCTCGGCGGCGAGCTGCAGGAAGCGCTCGATCCGGGCGGACGAGTGCTCCGGCCCGGAGCCCTCGTAGCCGTGTGGCAGGAGCAGCGTCAGCCGCGAGGTCTGGCCCCACTTCGCGAGCCCCGCGACGATGAACTGGTCGACGATCACCTCGGCGCCGTTGACGAAGTCGCCGAACTGCGCCTCCCACAGGACCAGCGTCTCGGGCGCCTCCTGCGAGTAGCCGTACTCGAACCCCACACAGGCCATCTCCGAGAGCGGGCTGTTGTGGAGCTCCATCGGCGCGAGCGCACCCGGGAGGTGCTGGATCGGCGAGTGCTCCTGGCCGGTCTTGGCGTCGTGCAGGACCAGGTGGCGCTGGCTGAAGGTGCCGCGCTCGGTGTCCTGGCCGGTCAGCCTGATCGGAAGGCCCTCCGTGAGCAGCGAGGCGAACGCCAGCGCCTCGGCGTGGGCCCACTGGATCCCCTCGCCGCTGTCGACCGCCTCGCGGCGCTGCTCGAGCTGCCTGACGAGCTTCGGGTGGACCATGAACCCGTCGGGCACGCTCAGGAGCTCCTCGTTCAACACGCGCAGGCGGTCGGCGGCTACGGCCGTCTTGACCTCGGGCGACGGCGTGCGGTCGAGCTGGTACTCGCCGGTCGCGTGCTCGACCTGCTTGGACGCCTGGATCCGGGCCTTCAGCCGCTGGTGGGCCTCGGTCAGCACCGACCACACCTGGTCGGTCATCTCGGTCGACTCCTGCTCGGTGACGACGCCCTCGTCGATCAGCTTGCGCGTGAACAGCTCCCGCGCCGGCGGGTGCTTCTTGATCACCTGGTACATCGAGGGCTGCGTGTAGGCGGGCTCATCGGCCTCGTTGTGCCCGAACCGGCGGTAGCCGATCAGGTCGATCAGCACGTCGTGTCCGAACTCCTGGCGGAAGGCGAACGCGAGCCGCACCGCCGAGATGCAGGCCGGAACGTCGTCGGCGTTGACGTGGATGATCGGGACGTCGAAGCCCTTCGCCAGATCCGATGCCCACGTCGTCGAGCGGGCGTCGTCGGGGTCGGTGGTGAATCCGACCTGGTTGTTCTGGATGATGTGGATCGCGCCGCCCACCGTGTAGCCGTCGAGCGCCTGGAGGTTGAGCGTCTCGGCGACCACGCCCTGGCCCGGGAACGCGGCGTCGCCGTGGAGCATCACCGGGATCGCGGCGTTGGTGTCGCGACGCGCGTGCGGCCCCTGCCGGGTTGTCTGCGCCGCCCGGGTCGCGCCCGCGACGACCGGGTCGACGTACTCCAGATGACTCGGGTTGGACTCGAGTCGCACCACGATCGACTCCCGGCTCGGCAGCTGGTAGGCGCCCTCGGCGCCGTGGTGGTACTTGACATCGCCGGTGCCGCCCTGCGGCAGCGTGGTGATCGCCTCGAGCGTCGAGCTGCCCTCGAACTCGGCGAAGATCGTGTCGTAGGGGCGTCCGAGGTTGTGGGCCAGAACGTTCAGGCGCCCGCGGTGGGCCATCCCCAGCACCACCTCGCGGGCGCCCCTCGTGGCGGACATCTGGATCAGCTCGTCCAACATTGGCACGGTCATGTCGAGCCCCTCGATCGAGAACTGCTTCTGGCCGAGGTAGGCCTTGTGCATGAACCGCTCGAGCGCGTCGACCTCGGTCAGCCGCTTGAGCAGCGCCGTCTGCTCGCCGACCGAGAGCGGGGTGCGGAACCTCCCGCTCTCGATCGCCTCGCGCAGCCACAGCCGCTGGCGGTGCGAGCCGATGTGCTCGATCTCGTAGGCGATCGGCCCGCAGTAGGTCTCGCGCAGGTACGGCAGCGACTCGGCGAGCGTCTCGCCGGGCACGTACATCCGCAGGACGTGGGAGGGGATCTTGCTCATCAGCTTGGGGGTCAGGCCGAGCGGCTCGGGGTCGAGCGCGGGGTCGCCCTCGGGCTCGCGCCCCAGCGGGTCGAGCCGCGCCGCGAGATGGCCGTGGGTGCGGTGGGCCTTGAGCAGCGAGTTCGCCGCCTGGACCGCGCTCAGCAGCTCGTCGTCGGGTGGCGCGGGGGCGACGGCGGGCGCCACCGCGGCGGCCGCGGGCTTCGGTCCGGGCGCCGACGGGAGCGGCAGCAGCGCCACGCCGAGGTCGCCGAACACGCGCTCGTAGAAGTCCGCCTCGCCGTGCAGATAGGCCTCGATCCGCGCGAGGAAGCGCCCCGACTCTGCGCCCTGGATGATCCGGTGGTCGTAGGTCGAGGTCATCGTCATGACCTTCTCCGCGCCGATCTGCTCGCCGATCCGCTCGAGCCCGACCGGATAGGCGATCGACCCGGTCGCGACGATCGTCCCCTGACCGGCCATCAGCCGGGGGACGCTTGCGACCGTCCCGAGACCGCCCGGGTTGGTCAGCGACAGGTTGCCGCCGGTCAGGTCATCGGCAGTCAGCGTGTTCATCCGGGCCTTCTCGACGAGCGCGTTGTAGGCCGCGAGGAAGTCGGCGAAGCTCCTGCGCCCGGCGTCGCGGATCACCGGCACCATCAGCGTGCGGCTGCCGTCCTTCTTCTCGACGTCGACGGC
>Ga0187776_10001130_pt1 | contig 13143 bp, 13 predicted proteins | sample 0216_BV02_MP12_2_FD_132426 | JGI IMG/M metagenome (GOLD analysis project Ga0187776, IMG submission 132426) | Tropical peat soil microbial communities from peatlands in Department of Meta, Colombia - 0216_BV02_MP12_20_MG | ecosystem: Environmental > Terrestrial > Soil > Wetlands > Peat | place...
CAAGGGCTCATTGGAGTGGAATAACAGGAAGATCAGGGGTGGGGCCGTCGAGTTACGCGCCCTTCTCTAGCAACCTGAAAGAGAGGCCGTGAGTCAACAAGGATGAGGTTATGGCCAGGCCGAAGGAGAGTGCCATGCCCAGTCCTACGATTGTGGTGCCCACGATCAGGAAGAAGACCGCCGGCGTGAAGAGACCCAGCGTCGTCCCCCTGACGAAGTGGACCGCCGAAGGAGGGCCCTGCACTCGGTATATCGAGGCGGACATAACACTCACGTAGATTGGAAATGGAGTCAAGAGCCCGCTTAGTTGTGGGCCCAGCGTAGTCGACGACTCAGTTATGAGAAGGACGAGGGCGGTTGCAGCGACCATGCGGATAGCTATCTCCGACCCAGTCAACCGCTGACTCGAGGCGGCCACCACCCGAGGCCTCGGAAGGACCCTGTTTACGAGAGCAAGAAAGACAACGACCCCTAGGAACGCAGCGACGAGCGGGACAGAGACGCCCTCCAGGATGAAGGTCAGGACGAAGTAGGCACCCCATCCCAAGAGCAATGGCGAGAACCAAGCGAGTTCCTGGCGACGCAGTGCGAACCAGCAATACGCAAAGGCGAAAACGGCTATCGAAGCGAGGCCCAGAGTCACGCCCTCAGAAGCAGCCGAGGCGAAGCCATCGCCCTGCTCCAACGCGAGAAAGAAAATCACCGGAGCGGAAGTGAAGGGCAGGCTCACCAGCCAGCCGCTCACGGCGGGTCCCCACTTAGTCCCCACAAAACTCGCAACCAAAATCAAAGCCGGAACCAGGGTGAGCTTCAACACAAGAACCACGTCGACCAAAGGGTTCGCTTCGGCCACTAACGGCACAACACGCGCCTATTGAAGCTCCTGCGCACCCACCCACGAAGGAACCTTCAGGGCTGCCTAAGCCTCCAACGGAGGCCGGGCACGGGGGTGCGACGTCGCTTCGCAGGCAGGCGTCCATGAAAGCGATTATTCTTAAGACGAGCAAGACGCAGACAGCATGAGGATTGTAATGGCAATCGCACGAATCTGGCACGGAGCGACCCCGAGGTCGAAACGCACCGAGTACCTAGCATACTTGAAGAGGACGGGAATGAAAGACTACTCAGACACCCCTGGTAACCTGGGGGCCTCCATCTTGGTGCGAGACGACGGGGACAGAACCGAGTTCGTCATCATCTCTCTTTGGAAGTCCATGGAAGCCATCAAGGCTTTTGCCGGCGAAGACACAGACCGGGCGAGGTATTATCCAGAGGACAGCAGATTCTTGCTCGAGCTCGAGCCGAAGGTCAAACACTACAAAATAGCATTCGAGCTTTAAGCCACCCATACCAAGCAAGAATCCTCAGGCACAGAATCCAAGATGTTGCAGAGAGCCAGCCGCGGGTTTGAGGACGAACCCGCTTCACGACAGGAAACGTTTGCCCTCGTCCGTCAGCTGATACACAAATGGTTTAGTTGAGTCGTTGCGCTGGACTAACCCCATTTCAAACAAGCCTTTCATCAAACGAGCGGTATGCTCGCGTGACTTCTTCAAAGCGTCAGTGAGTTGACGGGTGTTCTTCGGGTTCTCACCGAGCAACCTAACGGCAGCCAGTTGTGTTTCATCAAGAGCCAGCTCGGCGGGTGCCTGATGTGATGTCTGTGACTCGGGGTGTGACATGGGTTGTTGCGCGACCCCTGGGGGTTCAGTCGCGTCGCTCCGCACCTCTTCGGATTCGGGCTGCGGGGGGTTCAGAGGTGGGAGCGGGGACAGTGTGGGGGGTACACGGACTGCGGTAGCTGTCATCACTCGCGACTGAACGACCTCGAGTCTTCCCATGATATCGAGTATGCGTTCGTCTTGTTTCTTCATCCTTTGCTCGAGAGCCGACCAGAGATCGTGGCCTAAGTCCGACGACGCGTTCATCCTCTGAGAAACCTGCCTGTATCTTACAAGCAGGCCGACGGAAAGGGCGACGAAAAAGGCAGCCGATACTAAGAGAGCTATGGTGACCGCGTCATCTACCAGAGCCATCCACCTGATGTCACACAGAGATGTGATTTAAGCGTGATGGAATCACAAGACGATTCTATCGAGGAGAGCGTGAAGAACCTGCACGAAGCGCTCTTGTTCGTCGCTTGAGAGCTCTTTGGTTCCTGCACCCACTAACTCAAACAACCGACGAAGTTCCTCTACCCTCACCACTCCTAACTGCATGCCAATCAAGACAGTCACCAGGGATTGCTTGACGTTGGTCTTCGCCTGAGTCAGAGTTCGGTAGTATGATCCCACTGTCAAATCCTTCTCGGCGTCCCCTTTAGTGCGACCTGGCGAAACGATTGAGGCGGCCTCCCGGAACTTGATTTCATGCGAGACGACGCGCCTGTAGCTGATCAAGGATTCGACTTGCCTCGAAGTAAGGGACGACTCCTCCGCCAGCAGTCCGGGCAAGCTCATGGCCAGCCGTGTCATCCAGAAGTGTATTAAGTGCTCCCAACACCGGTCTTCCGATAAATAGAAATCGGCCTACTATTATATGTAATTATTTAGCTATTCGAGTGAATAGTATCAAAGTTCCAATAATCACAGCTCCGAGAACATGAGATGCTACCTTATCTAGTTCAGTTCACAGACGAGCGGGCGAGATAGATGGGTAGGAGACGCAAGAAGACTCTTCGAGTTATCCACAGGACCTTGCCCAAGGTCTTCGCTTGCCCTCGTTGCGGACTGATTTCCATCAGAATCGCATCACAACTAGACGAGGAGTCACAGGACACGGTCTTTCGCGTCACATGCGGAAACCCAAACTGCCCGCTCCATGCAGGCAGAGAACTCAGGTATGCGACCAAACGGGCTGACATAGACGTCTACAACACCTTCGTTGACGACTACGCCAGAGCCGGGGCATGATTTGATCAATCTGGGCCAGGTCGAAAGACGACTCGTTGAAAGGGCCAAGAAGGGTCCAATCATCGCAGCCCTGATAGACCCGGAGGATTTCTCTCCCAAAGAAGCTTCCGAGACCGCCGCGAAAGCGATTGCCGCTGGGGCCTCGCTAATCTTGATTGGAGGATCGACCCTGGCCAACCAGGGACGACTCGACGCGGTCGTAAGGGCGGTCAAGGGTCACACCAAATCACGTCAAGGTCACACAAAGTCACAAGTGCCCGTAGTCCTGTTTCCGGGCAACATCACCGGCGTTTCACGATACGCTGACGCCATTCTCTTCAGCTCGCTACTCAACTCAACCAATCCTTACTTCATAGTGGGAGCTCAAGCTCTTGGTGCTATCGAGGTGCACAGGGCAGGTATTGAGAGTATCCCCATGGCTTACCTCGTCTTCGGTAACAACAGCGCCGCCAGCTTCATCGGTCAGGTGAACAGCCTCCCAGCTTCGAAGCCAAACCTCGCCGCGATCTACGCTCTGGCAGCAAAGTATCTGGGGATGAGGACCCTCTATTTGGAGGCTGGAAGCGGGTCTGGTGAACCAATTCCTCCGGAGACTATTCGCGCGGTCAGGAAAGTGTACGATGGGATTTTGATTGTGGGCGGTGGAATCACCACCGCCGAGGCTGGAGCGAGAGCCGCGAAGGTCGGAGCGGACGTTCTCGTAGTCGGCAACTTGCTTCAGTCACAGGGTTTCGAAGAGACGCTCAAGCGCATCGCACAGGTCGCGAAGCGGTAGCCAATCCATCAAACCTCCAGCCACAAGGAACTACTTCACAAACCTGGCTCTAACCGTCCCCTTCACTTCTATCGGTTCGAACTTGGCAAAGCCCGCCGCTATCTCTTCGAGTTCCTTAGGTTGCGTCCCCCACTTGAAGAATCGGCCCGGCACCCGATCCCAGAGGTAGAAGGTCCCGCCGTCACGGAGAACCCTCCCGATTTCCTTCAGAGCCGCACCCCTGTCTTCGAAATGGTGCATCGTAAACGCCGAGAACGCCAAGTCCACCTCTCCTGAAGGAACGCCACTAAGGTCCTCTGCCTTCGTCACAATTACGCGCACATTATCCAACCCCTCTCTTGTCGCCCTGGCCTTGATCAAGTCGCTTCTTTTCAAGTCAGGTTCGACCGCGATGACTACGCCCGCCTTTCCGACCACGATGGCCGCAGGCATCGTGAAGTAGCCCTCTCCGGCGCCAAGGTCAGCTACCTTCATCCCTTCAGCAATCCCCATCCTCTTGACCTCGGCGAACGGTTCTTGGAAGAGCGACCTGAGCCGCTCAACGACAGTCATCTTCATTCGAGCTTCTGGCAAAGGCACGATCCGCTGCGATAAATCAACATGGCGGCCTCCCATGCCCAGCAGCCGCAGAACGATTGTGGCAGGAGACTAGATAGACCTTAATTCCCTCTCCCCGACATTCGGCCCGGTTTGTCATTTTCGGCTGAGCTTGCCTGGGAGCGCGTAAAGACGCTCGCCCCTTTCCCGGCACAGCTGGGCCCCTACTACCAAGACATCCTTTCACAATATGAGGCAGCCCAGAAGACCGCGGCAATCGCCAGGGCCAAGGGCCTAGACCCAACCGACGTCGTCGAAAGCAAGACTGTCTTCGACCTTGCTGACAGAGTAAACCAGATGCTCCGCCTCGACCAGTTCGAGGGCCTCGTCGACAGGCTCAGGGAGCTCCTGCATACGACCTCGAAAGAGCGCGCCGCGCTTACCATATCTCAAGAGATTGCTCTGGGGAAGTTCGGCGCCCTTGAAAGACACGAAGCCCTGAGCTATGGCGTCCGCGCAGGTCTGGCAGTGATGACCGACGGGGTTACCGTCGCCCCACTGGAGGGAATCTCCGGAGTGAGAATCAAACAGAACGACGACAATAGCGATTACGCCTCGGTCTCCTTCGCAGGCCCCATGCGCTCGGCCGGCGGGACAGAGGCCGGGTTTTCCCTCGTCATCGCGGACCAGACGGCAAAGAAGCTCGGTCTCAGCAACTACAGGGCCCGCCAAGAAGAGATTGACCGCTTCGCAGAGGAGCTAAGGATTTACGAGCGCGACGTAGCCAACTTCCAGTACAAGGTCACCGACGACGACATCAGGCGTGCCATCTCAAATCTCCCAGTCGAAATAGACGGGATTGAGACTGACCCAATTGAGGTGGTTGTCCACAGGAGCCTGAAGCGCGTCTCTACTGACCGGCTGAGGGGCGGAGCCCTGAGGGTGCTCAACGACGGGGTCATAGGCAGGGCCAACAAACTGTCGAAGAAACTGGCGAGTCTGAACATCTCCGGCTGGGAATTCCTGGCCGAGCTCAAGGGGGCGACCCAGCAGTCCACTAACGAGACCGAAAAGGCAGGAGCCCACTTCGAGGAGGTGATTTCCGGTAGGGCCGTCCTCTCGATGCCCAGGAGCAAAGGGGGCTTCAGGCTGAGGTACGGCAGGTCAATGAACACAGGCTTGTCGACGATCGGCATCCACCCGGCCGTGGCCAGCCTTCTCGATTACCCCGTAGTCACAGGGACCCAGGTAAAGGTCGACATGCCCGGGAAGGCAGCGACAATAGCCTTCGTCGACTCAATCGAGGGGCCGACCATCTTGACGAAGGACGGGAGCGTGATTAGGGTCTCGACCGTGGCCAAGGCCGAAGAGGTTCACGACGCCCTAGCGAAGATCATAGACCTCGGCGACGTGCTCATCAGCTACGGAGACTTCTTGGAGAACAACAAGGCCCTCCCACCGTCTCCATACGTTCCCGAGTGGTGGGTCCAAGACTTCAGCAAAGCACTTACCTCGACCGCGGGCGCTGCCGAGAAGCTTGCCATAGCAGGGGTCTCTCGTGAAAGGACAGCAGAATTGCTGTCCTCCCCAACCACAACCCCTTCCGCAGCCGAAGCCCTTGCCATCTCACAATCACTGGGGATACCACTTCATCCTTCGTATACTCCTCGCTTCGACAGGGTAGGCACCACAGACCTGGCAGAGTTGAGGAAGAACTCCAAACTCGAAGGGGCCGAGATTGTAATCAGCCCCGCTGTTCCCCACCTGCGCTGGATTCTCAACACCTGCTTGGTCGAACACAAGATAGAGGGAGACGTTGCCCTTGTCCGTGGCGACACCGCTTTCATTCTCCGCACATTACTCAGGCTGGACGAACCAGAGTTCATGGTCCCTCCAGAGGAACCTGAGTACATCAAGCGCCTATCGGGCATCCAGCTGGGACGTCAGAGCACCACCACCATAGGAGTCAGGGTCGGACGACCGGAGAAGGCCATGGTAAGGCGGATGAAGCCTCCTGTCCATACCCTCTTTCCGGTTGGCTACGAAGGAGGCCTGCTGCGGGACGTCTTCACAGCCGCCAAGGCTGGCAGGGCGGAGATTGAGGTGGTCAACCTGTACTGCAGGAAGTGCAACCAGAGGCGGATGGCTTCGAGATGTGATGTCTGCGGCGAGGCCACGGAGCCGTTCATGGCCTGCCCAAGATGCGGCACAACCACGGATGACGACGCCTGCCCCAACTGCAGGACGAAGACCCTCCCCTATTCCAAGATGAACTTCGACTTCCGGTCGAGGCTCGAAGCCATCAGGATGAGGATTCCGTACAACCCGGCCAAGCCAGTGAAGGGGGTAAGGGGCCTCACAAGCGTCTCAAAGGTCCCTGAGCCCTTGGAGAAGGGGATAATCAGGAGCAGGCACGACACCTATGTCTACAAGGACGGAACCCTCAGGATTGACGCGACCAACGAACCCCTGACCCACTTCAGGCCTCGGGACATCAAAACCGACGTGGCTACACTCGTCCGCCTCGGGTACGACAAGGACCACGAGGGCCGCCCCCTCGAAAGCGACGACCAACTGCTCGAGCTGAAGCCCCAGGACATAATCGTCCCTGCCGACATAAGTGACGATTTGGTCAGGATGGCTCAGTGTGTCGATGACGAACTCCGGAACCTGTACGGCCTCGAACCATTTTACAACGCCAATAAGCCGGCCGACTTGGTGGGGACGCTTCTCATCGGGCTGGCGCCCCACACATCGGTGGGAGTGGCAGGCCGGCTCGTCGGCTTTTCCGCGACCGAAGTCTGTCTGGCCAATCCGTACTGGCATTCGGCAAAAAGGCGTGACTGCGATGGGGACGGGGACTCACTTCTTCTGCTCGTTGACGCCCTGCTCAACTTTTCACTACAGTATGTCCCAGCCCAGATAGGGGGCTACATGGACACACCGCTGCTCATCCAGCCGGTCATCCTTCCGTCGGAGGTCGACGAGCAAGCGCACAACTTCGACATAGCCCCGTCATACCCGCTGGAGTTCTACGAGAGGACGCTGAGCACCCCTCCTGCCGCTTCTGTTGTCGCCATGATAGAACGAATAGGCTCGCGACTGGAGAGCGACACCCAGTTCTACAACTACAACTTCACTCACCCCACCAATTCACTCACAATCAAACGCGCCAGGGGATCATACTCGACCCTCAGGACGCTCAACGAGAAGATTTCGAAACAAATAGAGGTCGCCTCGCTCATTGAGGCCGTCTCGACCCGGGAGGTGGTCGAGTCCATAATCAAGACGCATCTAATCAGGGACATAATGGGGAACGCCAAGAAGTATGCGACCCAAGCTTTCAAGTGCAAGACCTGCGGGCTTACAATGAGGAGGCCTCCGCTTTCATGGAAGTGTCCTAGCTGCGGGGGTGAGATCCGCGGGACACTCACCAGAGCTTCGGTGGAGAAGTACCTCTACATCGCCCAGAGGCTCGCTCGGGAGTATGACGTAGACCCATACCTGAAGAACCGCCTCGACATGCTCCAGAGAGAGCTGGACCAGCTCTTCCGAGGTCCACGGAAGGCCGACCAGCTAGAACTGACGGATTTCCTAAAGCCAGCTCTAGCCGAATGAGTAGGCCGGCGAGTCCCTGAAGGAGTACTTGACCTTCTGGAACCCTCTTCTCAGCTCTTTGATTCTGCTGACGACTTCCCGTTTCTTCGTCCCACTGAGCCCGAGGTGCACCAGCTCAGCCACTTCATTCATCTCTGACTTGCCCATTCCAAGTCGCGTCAGCTCAGCGACTCCCAGTCGAATCCCACCCGGGTTGGTGTAATGCCTCCCGGCTTGCAGGTCTCCGGGGATGGGTTCTCTGTTGCATATGATGTTCTGGTCCTCCAGCAACTTCTCGATGACCCCTCCATCAGAGTACTTGGTCACATCAACTGCTACCTGATGCGACCTTGTGTAGCCGTTCTTCTCCCCCAGCACCTTCTCCCCCAAGTCAGCCAGTCTCCCGGCCAGAGCCTGCGCGTTGACTACCACGTCCTTGGCGTATCTGCGGCCGAACTGCAGGAATTCGGCAAAGACCATGGCCTTCGCAGCCACGTTGTGTAGGTGGTGGTTGCTCGAGGTGCCTGGGAAGACGCCCCTCTTGAGCGCCTCCGCAAGTTCGGCCGTGGCCGCTATGGCACCTCCTTGGGGGCCGAAGAGAACCTTATGTGTACTGAATGTCATGACCTGCGCCCCTTCCCTGAGCGGGTCCTGGAACTGCCCGCCGGCAATGAGCCCGGCCACATGCGCAGCATCATAGCACACAACTCCGCCCTTATCACGGATTACTTGGGCGAGTTCCTTTACCGGATGAGGGAATAGGAACAGGCTGCAGCCGAACATTGCCAGCTTTAACGACGGCAACGCGGCTATTCGTTTTTTGGTTTCGTCAACGTCTATGTTCATGGCATCCTTGTCGAAGGCGAAGTAAGCTACTTCCAACCCATGTACGAGGCCGGCCGAGCCTCCGAAGTCCTTCTTCCCGTGTGAAATATGCCCCCCATTCGGGATTGACAAGGCCATCATCATATCTCCTGGGCTGCTCAATGCTGAATAGACTGCCAAGTTCGCGTTAACCCCAGACACCGGTCTAACGTCGAGGAAATCCGCCTTGAACAGCCTCTTCCCCAGAGTAATGGCCTGGAGTTCGATTTGGTCGATGTATTTGCATCCGGCGTAGACCCTCTCCCCCGGCCACCCCTCTGCGTACCTGTGCCCCAGGTCGGAGGAGAGTACCCTCCGCACTGGTTCCGAAGCGAGGTTCTCGCTCGCTATCATCGGGAGGCTCTCGGAGAACCACTTCTCATGAGAACGCACTTTGGTGATTACAGACTTGAACTCAGAATCATATGAGGGCATGAGACACGAAGAATCTCCATGATAATTATACGTTTGTCGCAACGAACGTCCCTGGTCGGCGGAGCCTACTTCCCCACAGGGCGGACAGGTCAGAGTCGTTTCTAACGATGATGAGGCCCCATCATTCGACCCTGTGAAGAATCTCATTCAACGAAACCGGCTCCACCCCGACCAACCGGCTCAAGTCCTCAAGAGTGATTCTGCGCGGGAACTCAAAGTATCCGTTCTCTATCGCGACCGCGATTATCCCCTTCTCCTTCTGCGTTAGGGTCACGTTCTTATCGAGAGGAGAAATATCTTCGATCCTCGTTTGGATTCCTTCTTCACCAAGCCTCGCAACAATCGCCCCAACATCGCCCGTCCGCCTCGCCACGAAACGCCATCTAGCCGGGATTTCTGTCGAGTTGTAAGGACAATCCAGGCATAATGCCGCTGCATCATCGGAGGCGCGGCAGACACCGGGCTTCTTCAAAACAGTGAAGACCCGGGTCCCCTTGACGTCACTCTCCACTCCGTACGCCTGTTCGACCCCCATCATCTTTCGCAACGCGTCGACGGTCGCTTTGACTGCATCAGGGGCCCCATCTATGTCCAGGAGCATCACCATCCTCTCTCTGTCCAACGGCCTGCAATCGACAACGGTGGCCGTCGTGCCATTCGCTCTGGCAGTGGTGAGTAAGTCGTTCTTTGACTTCACTGCGAGGGATACTTGTTCGAACATCTCTGGCAGACTATTCGAGGTCATCGGCTTATAATTGTCACTGCCAAAGCTGCTAGTGCAGGTACACTCCAACGTCTCGGGCTCGGTCCTGGTGAGCGGAATCCACCGGCGACGCCAACGAACCGCCCCAGGAATCAGACTGAAGAATTTCTTATACCTCGCAAGGGTGGGCGGCGACCAAGGTCTTGGAACTAGTAGCCGACAACCTTGTCAAGAAACTCGGGAGGACCACGGCACTCGACGGAGTGTCATTCAATCTGGAGGGGAAGGGCTGCTTTGGGTACTTGGGGCCGAACGGCGCGGGAAAGACGACGACGATGAAGCTGTTCACGAACCTCCTCAGACCGACAAAGGGGAGCGCGAGGGTCAACGGAGTGGAAGTGTCCACGGAGCCGGCCAAGGCTCTGAAGGCCGTGAGCTCGCTCGTCGAAGAGCCCGAGCCGTACTCGTTCATGACAGTCCGAGAGTTCATGGAATTCGCGGCCCGCATCAGAAATCGAAGGGTCGACGACGACGAGATCAAAGGAGTTTCTGAGAGGCTCAGCCTTCCGAGGCCCGACGAACTCTGCTCCCGACTCTCGAAAGGGCTGAAGCGCAGGGTCTTCCTCGCGGCATTGCTCGTCCAGGGAACAGACATACTAGTTTTGGACGAACCAACGGCAGGCCTTGATCCTGCCGAGTCTGTCGTCTTCAGGAACATAATCCAAGAACTGAAGAAGGAGAAGCTGATCTTCCTTTCATCACACATGCTCTTCGAGGTGACCCAGGTTTGCGACAGGGTGACTTTCCTCAACAAGGGGAAGATAATCGAGACGGGATCGGTTGAGGAACTCACGAGGAAGTACACTTCGAAAGCCCTCAGAATCGAGTTCACCGGGAAAGTCCCCGCTACCGCTCTAGGACAGCTGAAGGCACAAGGGGTTATTCTTAGCTTCGAGATAGAAGGGGAAAGAATCTCCCTGGTGAGGTTCGACGGCACTGAAGAGACTAGGAAGCAAATCGTTGACAGCCTCTACCCGTTGGGGATCCGCAACATCAACGACGCGCAGCTCGGCCTCGAGCAGGCGTACATGGAGCTGATGAAGTAGCTGAGCGCCTCCACCTTCATGACCATGGTGAAGGCGGACATCTGGTTCTATCTCCACACGAGGAGGTTCAAGGTGGTTCTCCCAATCTACGTAGTCATCGCACTCATCTTTCCAATACTCTACGGCGCAAACATATTGCAAAAGCCTCCCAACATCAACGACTACACATCATCCGCTCTGGGGGAACTCGTTTCCTTCACGGTTCTTCTAGTCGCCCTGCTGGCCGGCGATTCGATCTCCCAGGACTTCGGAAGGCAGGGCTTCTTCACTCTAACCCAACCTGTCCGCAGGTCCGAGATAATGCTTGCCAGGACCTTCGCCGCGTTCATCTTCTCGGCCGTCGCAATGCTCGCTTGGATTGGGATGGGCTTGGCTACGGGCTTCGCATTTTACGGGGCAGTTGTAGCCAACTGGGCACTCATTCTGGCAATATCAATCCTCTTCGTGGGGTCTGCCGTCTCCTTCGTGGTTCTTTTCAGTTCACTATTCAAAAGCCCCAGTATATCCGTCGTCATCTGCGTCCTAGTGGTGTGGATTGTCATGCCGATTATCACAGGGGTGCTCGACCTGGTAGGAATTGAACCCTGGTTTCTCCTCACCTACGCTGGCGACGTGATTACCTACCTGACCGCAGCCTCATATCCCGTTCATTTCATCTCGACACCGATTTCCGAGGGAAGTATCACGATAACCGTGAACTCGTATGCACCATACGTCTGGGAGGGGGCGTTGATCATGGTGGCCTATTTCGCTGCTTCGCTGACCTTCGCGTGGTTGATTTACTCCCGAAAAGAGCTGAGGGACGCATCTTGACAGTGGAAGGAAACAGAAGAAGCAATTGCATTGAGCTGGACCACGTGACGAAGTCCTACGGCCAGATACAGGCCCTGGGCGACCTCAGTTTTGTCATCCCAGTTGGCGGGAGGTACGCACTCCTTGGACCCAACGGCGCGGGGAAGTCCACGACCTTGAAGCTCCTAGTCGGGTCACTGAGGCCTGACTCAGGGGACGTGAGGATTTTGGGGTCGCACCCAGAAAGCAGGGAAGCAAAGGCAGTTGTGGGCTATCTCCCTGAAGACGCCCTGCCTTACAGGATGCTCTCGGTTAGGGAGAATCTCGAGTACATAGGGGCCCTGAGAGGAGTGGAGGGCCTGAAGGACCGCGTTGACTACCTCCTGGATGAGCTGGACCTGCGGCAGTACGAGAGGTCCAACGTCGGGAGACTCTCCAGGGGGAATACGCAGAAGCTAGCCATAGCCCTCGCACTCATTCACTCGCCGAAGGTGCTTCTCCTCGACGAACCTCTGAACTACCTCGACATACCCACACAGGAGAAGGTCATCTCGATGCTCGACACCCTTGAGGGGACCCACCTCGTCTCCACTCACATAATGTCGATAGCCAACAGGCTGACCGACAGCGTGGTAATGATATCTAAGGGGGCGGTCCTTTGGGAGGGGACCATAGAGGGGCTGAGGAAGAAGGGGTCCCCTGAAGAACCAATAGAGAAGGTCGTTGCGAGGATGATGACGGGTGCTTTTTAGCCTCCTGAAGTTCATTCTGAGGACGCGTTTCTCGCGACCTTACCTGATTTTCATCGTAATCATGGTCGTGTATTTGGCTGCGATTTCACAGACCATCCCGGCGTCAGCCGTTAACACCATTGCGGGTTACTACGTCACCGGCTTTGCTGCCTTCTTCCTCGCCATGGCCCTGGCGACCGGGGGCGTCATGATTATGAAGTCGGACAGGGACTATCTCTTCACGCTGCCCCTGAGCGCCAGAGACCTATCCTTGTCGATTTTCTTCGCACAATTCATCGCCTTCGGAGTCACCGCACTGCTCATGTTCGGCTACCTGGCCCAAGCGTTCACCTCCCCCTTGATGATTCTAGACATGGCCGCCTTGGCGTTGACGTTCACCTCACTTGGGGTGATTGCTCCTTCGCTGTCGGCCAGGGTACGCCTTACTCTTTCCGTGGCCCTGGCTCTGTGGGCGCTTCTTTCTCTCGCGAACTTCCCATTCACCCCCGTATCGGCCTTCAACGGGAACCTGTACGGAGGGACAGTCACACTGCTGGCCCTGACCGCAGTCACTACAGCAGCCGCGTTCAGGGGGCTTTCCAGGATAGAGCTCGACATGATGAGGAGCATGGTGAGGTCGTCTTCAACCGATATCAAGTCGCCCAGCACATTCGTCGGCAGGAGCCCTCTG
>Ga0187776_10001132_pt1 | contig 13135 bp, 8 predicted proteins | sample 0216_BV02_MP12_2_FD_132426 | JGI IMG/M metagenome (GOLD analysis project Ga0187776, IMG submission 132426) | Tropical peat soil microbial communities from peatlands in Department of Meta, Colombia - 0216_BV02_MP12_20_MG | ecosystem: Environmental > Terrestrial > Soil > Wetlands > Peat | place...
CGCCTGCTCAACTGCTTCGGAGATTCGCGAACGTTCCTCGTCAATTATCTTTACCGTATCAATAACCGCTTCAATCCAGTGCTTCTCATAACGGACAAGCTTAACTTCCTCTTTGATCGTGTCTGAATCGTAAATTTTCTGGTCAACACGTATTCTAGTATAACCTTGCTTCTTAAGGTCATCAAAAATTTGTTCATGTGTTCCTTTTATGCCGCGAAGTATCGGCGCAAGGAAAGTGAGGGTTCTTTCTTTCTCGGCCATGATCAAACTGGTTATGTTCTCGGGGCTTTGTGGATGAATCGAACTGCCACATTTTGGACAGTGGTGCGTACCAATGCGTGCAAAAAGCAGCCTGAGGTAATCGTATATCTCCGTAACTGTGCCTACGGTTGAGCGGGGGTTTTTGCTTGTACTTTTCTGTTCGATAGATATCGCTGGAGATAATCCTTCAATAGAATCAACATCAGGTTTATCCATTAAACCAAGGAATTGCCTTGCATATGCAGAAAGGCTTTCAACGTACCTACGCTGCCCTTCAGCGTAAATGGTGTCAAAGGCCAAAGTGGATTTTCCGGATCCTGAAAGCCCAGTAATCACTATAAACTTGTTTCTCGGTAGCTCTACATCGATGTTTTTGAGATTGTGCTCTCTTGCACCTTTAACTGAAATGTTATCCCTCATAAACTAGACCAGTTCCCTGTTGCACTCCCGCAAATTATAAGGTGTTTAAGCATGACAGATTTCAACCTTTTTGCACCGAACCACTCAATTTCTGGCGTTTAACGCTTCGATTTCTATTTTTCTAGATAAGACAGTTTTTAGTTCTGCAATAGCATCTCTGAGCTCAATCGCACGTTCGAAGTCAAGTTTTGCAGCTGCAGCTCTCATTTGTGCGTCAAGTTCAACTAACTGACGTTTAATATCTGATTTTGGCAGGTGTTTCGTACCTTTGATGGTTCCTTCTTTTAGCGAGACACTCTTCACAATCGTCGTAGGTGTGATATTATGCAATTGGTTGAACCGATTCTGGAACTTGCGCCTGTACATCGTGATTTCCATTGCTCGCTTAATCGAGACTGTTTCCAAGTCAGCGTATAGTATGACTCTCCCGTTGACGTTTCTTGATGCTCGACCGATGGTTTGGATGAGGCTCCGTTCGTCTCGTAGAAAACCTTCTTTGTCAGCATCCAAAATGAATATTGTTGCCACTTCGGGGATATCTAAGCCTTCACGTAACAAATTAATTCCGACCAGTATATCGAATTCGCCAACTCGCAATTGCCGTACAAGCTCTATTCTGTCTAAGGCCTCGATATCTGAGTGCATGTACCTGACACGGAAACCTTCCTTTACGAGGTAATCCGCAAGGTCCTCAGCCATACGCTTTGTTAAGGTTGTAATGAGGATACGGTCGCCTCGCTCAATGGTTTTCTTGGCTTCAATCATTAAATGCTGCATTTGCCCAGCGATAGGATGAAGCTCAACATCAGGATCCAAAAGACCTGTCGGCCTAGTGATTAATTCCACTGGAGGACCACTTCTTTCGAGTTCATATTCAGCCGGCGTTGCTGATACAAAGAGCGTCTTTCCCATTTTTCTCTCAAACTCTTCAAACCTAAGCGGCCTGTTATCCAACGCACTGGGAAGCCTGAAGCCGAAGTCTACAAGGTTCTTTTTTCTTGAATAGTCACCGTTGTACATAGCGCGGGATTGCGGAATAGTTTGGTGACTCTCATCAATAATCAAAAGATGATCTTTAGGGAAATAATCCATAAGAGTGAAAGGCGGCTCCCCTGGTCTGCGTCCGTCGAAGTGTCTGCTGTAGTTTTCCATTCCAGCACAGAAGCCTACTTCTCGTATCATTTCTAAATCATAGTTTGTCCGTTGTTTTAGTCGGTGAGCTTCAAGCGGTGGGAGATCTAGCAGCCTTTGCTCTAGCTCTTGTTTTATGTGCTCAAGAGCAAGCGCATGTTTCTCTTCAGGAACCACATACTGACGCGCAGGGTAGAGTGTTAGTCTATCAAGAGTTGTTTTTACATCACCTGTTATCAGATTAACCTCTTTAATTTTGCCGATTTGGTTTCCCGCTAGTTCAACGCGTACAATGTCGTTCTCATAAGAGGGCACGATATCCAGCACGTCGCCTCGGACGCGAAACCTGCCTGGTTCCAGCACCATGTCGTTGCGCTCGTACTGCATATCCACCAATTCGTGGATGAGCTCTTGCCTTGTGGTTTGCTTACCCGCTGCTATCTCGATAGCCATAGTTCTGAAGTCATCAGGGTTTCCAAGGCTGTAGATGCAGCTTATGCTTGCTACAATAATCGTGTCGTTTCGACTCACAAGGCTCGAAACCGCATGCATGCGCATCTTCTCTATTTCTTCGTTCACGTCAGAATCTTTTTCTATGTACATATCCTGAGCTGGCAAGTACGATTCTGGCTGATAAAAATCATAAAAAGAAATGAAATATTCAACACGATTGTGGGGGAACAGCTCTTTCAATTCGCCGTAGAGCTGGGCTGCCAACGTCTTGTTATGCGCAATAATGAGCGTTGGCCTCTGCAATTTGTTAATAACATTTGCCATTACGAATGTTTTACCGCTACCAGTTATTCCAAGAAGAGTCTGTTTTTCCTTTCTGGAAAAGTTGTTCACCAACTGCTCTACCGCTTCTTCTTGGCCTGGAGAAATTTTGTAAGGCGCGACAAGTTCAAATTGCATTGCATTTCTCCACAAAGTAACAAGAAATGACCCAACTGATTGAATTAATAAGGCTTTTCTAAAACTTTGTCATTTCAGACCTTTGTTATTTGATTGAGACACCAATTTATTTTTATGAACGCGAGCTCTAATTCGGTAGAATTGCCAACGTTTTAAAGCAAAGGCTATCAATGCAGCCGCAAACAATCCGTCAAAAATGAACACCAAGTAGATATTTTGAAAATCGATACCTCTCAGATTAGCATGCACCACCCCGATGAACAACGCCAGATACATAAGTTCATGAAAATAGCGCCAGTAAGTCACAATTTTCTTTCTTAGGAGCACAGCCCCAAAAGCAAGGTAAACACTAGTTAACGCTATTACTCCGCCATTATAAAAGAACCAAAAAAGTTTCGTGAAATTTGGCAAAAACACAGTCAGGGTTGAAAATTGAATTGCATAAGCAATAGGGTGTAAAGTTATAAGCAATAATCCAGCCGCAGCAAAATAGTGGTGCACTTTGGTAAACGGTTTTTTGAAGAACAGGGTTATTTCTTTTAGAAAAGGTGTCATAATTGCCGCTATGCTTATGGCGATATAGCCGTTAAGTGCTAGCAAACGTATGATTAAGGTAAAGGGGTCACCTAACCCATCTTGTATGGCAATTAGAGAGACTCCCAAAGCAAAAATGATAATAATCGCAAAAAATCCGATTTCTCTTTTTAAAATCATAGCCTAAACAAAACAAATCTGAAATAAAATGATTTCTGCTTTCAAAGCCTTAGAATGTTAGAAAAAACTATTCTCTTATGATTAACTTGTTTTGTTTACCCAACGGTTAATTTTCCGAATTTTCCGACATTCAGCTGGATTTCGCTCTTAAAACTCGTGATGTAACCATTGTCAATTTTTATGTTGTCACCTACGTTAACTTGGTCAATCTGTTCGTTCCAAAGCGTTAGCTTTATGCTGCCCGTCTCGTCTGCAACTACAGCATCAACAATTCTGTAAGTTTCATTACCAAAACGCGACCTGACTTCCCTTGGTTCGCCTTTTTCAACAACTTTTGCTTCAACGCTAACTCGTTTCATGCCGTTCTGCAAATCTTTTATTGCTACCATTTTTGCCGCCTCGTTAAGCTTTTTCAATTGCTAAGGATATAAATCTTGCTAAAAGCATCAATCAAAGCAAAAAAATGAAGAAAATGTCTTTTGCTATTGGCTAAGCTATCCCAACTAGTAACAGCAAGAGCAAAATTGTAACTCCGACGCTTACAGCGGCAATTACTATTCTCTTTATCATGGAAAGCTCAGGTTTTAATTCTCCAATGACTACTGTGCCCAACGCTCCCAGCCAAATGTATGAAACTATAAACATTGCTTCCACTACGTACCTGAAAGTTGCAGTTGCTGAATCAATTAGGTTAAATGCAGATTGCGACATTGCTGTCAAAGCGCTTACCGCTTCTGGGGGGTAAAACACCGCTCCATATGCGTCGAAACGAACGCCCAGCGACAGATCATAGGGGTAATAAGACGCTGGCAAAGCTAGAGCCGCAATGAGGTTAATTAGTCCTCGAATAACCATTACAAACAAAGCGAAAGCTACAGCAACAAACAGGGGTTTCCAAGCCACAGGAGTTTTCAATCCTCTTAAGAATAGATAGATTACTATTGTTATCAGGAACCAACTAAATATGAACTGCAATGAAAATACTTGCAAGAACTGAAGCAGAAGACCAGTGTTGTTGTAATCTATCGGAGTTAGGTACAGACCACGGAAGAATAAAGCGCCAACCCGGATCGTTATATTAGATGCAGATGGGTAGTTGAAATCTAGTTTTATAGCAGTTATGTTTTCCCAAGTTGGTGCACCACCACTATTCCAACCTTGAGCGGAAGGTCCTACGGGTATAGTCAGGTTGTTCCATAGGTTAAGTGTCGCTGCGGTTGACAGAGAAGATGTCAGGTCGTACTTGTAATAGTTTGAGTCATTGAGCGAGTAGAGAGTCAGAGCTGCACTTTGAGGGGCGACTTGAGGTTGCCCCAGTTTTATTGTCATTGAAAGGTTTCGGTAGCCATTATTAGCACAATTTACGTTGAAAACATCACCTAACGCTGCTGTTATGTTGTTTGTGTTTACAGCGTCAAGTTCTAGGCTGCTATTTCCAAATAAACTATAATAACCCTGCGCATTGGTCGCTGTAGTTCCAAGCGCTGCTACATAAACGCTGTAATTAAAGTAATCATTAAAATTGTTATTTAATGCTATATTGGATCCTGCTCTCCACAAGGTAGCATTTATGTATTCAGGTAACATGTCAACTGTTGGCGAAGTTTGCTCTGTGTAAGTCTTAGAAAACTGGGCATACTCATATCCAACTTGTACGCCGATAAAGAGCAGCAGAATAATTATTGCACCTAAATATTGCGGCTTCTCGATTATTTTTTTGAAAGCCTTTCGAGGTGCATAAACAACCTTCGCAATATCATCAAGAATCAATCTTTCAGCTCCGACGGTATCTCAGAATTTACACCGATTTATAAGCATATTTGTTGCTGTTACATCCCTAGTTTAAGCCGGCGATAAGTCGTATAATCCACATATTCTATAAACGGGTTTTCAGCTTGGAACTTAACGTTAACTTTTTGGCGTTGGCGCTTGTCAACGAGTTGGCTCGTTGTTCTAAGTAAATATGCGTCGCTTCCTGCGCCTGAACCATAACTGGCAACTAGAACACGTTCTTCCGGCTTAGCTATATCTAATACTGCCGCTAAACCAGCAGGCGAGCAAGCTGAATAAGTGTTGCCGAATTTGTTAATTACCAGCGAAGGCGAATACTGCTCATCTTTAAACCCAAGTTCCTTTGCAATTCTAACAGGGAAAACTGGGTTCGGCTGATGTGCAACAAAATAGTCCAAATCGCTTGGCTTAAGGCTTAAGCGTTCCATAAGTTTGCTTGCTGATTTGCGAACGTGCTTGAAATATGCTGGGTCGCCTGTGAATCGTCCACCATGCATTGGGTAAGCTTCCCCGTCTCTGCGCCAAAAATCAGGCGTGTCAGAAGTGCAAGAATACCAGCCTTCGACTTCCGCGATAACATCACTTTTACCAAAAATGTAAGCTGCACCGCCGTATCCTACAAATGTGTCGAGTTCACCACCAGGACAGCCCTTAGGTGCTGCTTGTGCATTGTCTGCACCAATTACCATAGCATATTTTATCCCTGATCGGGGGTAGTTAACCAGAGAAGCGGCGTCCTTGAACATGCTTGAGGAAGCTTTGCAAGCGAACTCTGTGTCCACAGCGTCGACGCCTTGAATGTCACCATCTTCCTCTCCCAATTTGAGAACTTGAGCGACTTTTGAGGCAATGGGTTTTACCGCGTAGGGATTTGATTCTGAACCAACATAGACTTTGCCAACTAAGTGGCTGTCAACTCCCGAATGAATTAGTGCTAGTTTACCAGCCTCGACTGATGCTGTCACTGAGTCTTCATCAATGAAGGGGACCGAGCGTTCCAATCCTGCTTCTTTTGTGCGAAACCTTGAAGTGTAGACTCCGTAGCCGACGACGCCAGGGATGTCGTATTCTTTGTTTGGGGTGACTATGCTGTAATCTTGATGAGGATAGTATTCATCTGCCAAAGTGAAAGCCAACGATATTGTTGGAATCAAGTCGCTCTTGCCAACCGAATAGCGCCTTCTAAACCGGGGAATTACTTCTCGTCCTTCTAGGCTTGGCAAATCAACATCTTTGTTTTCATCTATCAACTGATCGGTTAGCCGTGCAGGAACACGAATCTTACCGTCATGGAAAGAAACAATTCCATAAACATAACTTGAAAGTTTCATAAACTTATTTGTGGGTTCGTTGATGAAAGTGCAGAGTTCAAGCTTTCCTTTGTCATAAAATAGGTCTATGCCGGCCATTTTTCCAAAACTTTTTCTGCCGCAAATGCTGCAGTAATCTCTAACTTCGAAATACTCTTTTCCGCAGCTTTCGCAGCGACTCGCCTTCAATCTGTCGCCTAGATAAGAAACTCGGCGTTCTATCGGTTCACTGCTCAATCCTTCTTCTCCCCTAAAATGCATACGTATGCTTTAGTTCCAAAGCCCTCAAACTCCAAAACGCAACCATTCTTAGGTGAACCGTTATTAATCTTAACCTGACGCTCACCAGCCTGTCCCCTCAACTGCCGGTAAATCTCAAAAATCTGAGCTCCACCGGTAGCTCCAAGCGGGTTTCCATCAGCTTTTAGGCCACCATCAGTGTTGACAAATAGCTGCTTTCCATTTATTTCGTAGAAGTTTTGGTTGTTTTGGCAACTTTCATATATGTTTTTCCAAGCTGCTCCAGATCCCAAAAATCCTAAGTCTTCAAGCGAGACAAGCTCCATCATAGTTGATTGGTCATTTACTTCAATGACGGGCATCTCAGATAAAGCTACTTTAGCTTTTTGCGAAGCTTTTTTCATGGCAATTTCAGCTGCAACAAAATGCGACAAGTCTTCTCTTGCAGGGTAGTTAAGATAATCCGTCGCTGAGGCGCAGGCCAAAACGTAGACAGGATTGTTGCTTAATTTTTTGGCAATCGTCTCGCTTGTAAGAATTAAAGCTGAAGCGCCGTCAGAAATTGGTGCAAAATCATAAAGTCCCAAAGGCTTGTGTGCAACTTTCCTTGCATTCAAAACTTGTTCGATTGAGATTTTCCTTTGGAACTGCGCATACTTATTCTTCGTTGCATTTGCATGATTTTTCACTGAAACCTGAGCTAATGCAAGGTTGAGTTTGTCGAGATTTTCACCAGTTATGTTATGCTTTTTTATGTAAGCTCTGAGCATGAGCTCATGGTTAGACTCCGGAGTGCCACCAGCATAGTAGCTCCAAGGGTCGTCAAGAAGCATAAGGTCGTCACGTATTTTGTCCCAGCGGTCAGTCATTTTCTCCAGTCCTCCCACCAGAACAGTGTTGTAAGCTCCAGCCTCAATAGCATGACAAGCGGTGGACAAGGCGGCGCTGAATGAACGAGTGACTTCCATAGGAACGTGAAGTTCAGTTAGTTCTGAAAGGAAACCTTCCTCTAAGCCTAACTTATTTGTTATCGGTAGAAAACAATCCGACATATAGCAAGCTTCAAGGTCTTTACGTTCAATGCTGCATTCATTAGAAGCAGCAAGCCAAGCTTCCTCAATAAGCTTCTCAGGTTCTTTCCCGTAGTGTTCTCCAAACCTGGTTCTGCCAACGGCAACTATCGCTGGACGATTCTGCAAGACAATATTCTCCAATTTTGGATAGCACTTAACCTTTTATGAAAGGGCTATTAAGTGTTTGCTATAAATAGCTAAGATAACCGATTAACAGATATATTGATTTGCCATTGACTCTGTGTTGGAGAGAGTTGCATGGAGAGAGTAAAGGGAGCATTCAATAGTATTCAGGAAAAAATTGACGGATTTTTCTATAAATGTGAATACCTCAAAGAGTGTGATAAGGTGACACCTCAATGTTGGGACGGCGGAAACAGTTATTGCGGTGAATACAAAAAGAGAAGCAGACGCTAAGGATCATACTTAGTGGTCTTGTGGTTAATTTCATGCAGAGTCAACTGACGTTTTAACGTCTTAATCAAATTCTGCATGTTTTTGCTTAACTCAACTGTGTAAATCGGGGCATTGGTTAGCACTTTATAGCGATCTGGAAGTCTCGATAGGTTTTCAGCTGCAGTAGCTCTTATTTCATTAAGAGACGGAAGTTCATAGCTTACTTTGCCCTTTTCCATAACTTTAACAAGCAAAGGTTCAGCCTGCACACGCTCACTGGCCAAAGCGATGATGTCTTTTTCAAAATATCCATTGGAATCCTTGAATCGGTAAACTTGTTTTCGACCAGGCAAAGTAATCTTGTCTTTGCTGAGCTTCATTATAGGCGAGAAACTGCCATCAGCAGATAAAGTTTCACATAGCTTGTAAATAACATCCAAATAGGGCCTGTCTGCAGACGTGCCCATTTTGGTTCCAACGCCAAACGAGTCAATTGCTGCTCCACTCTCAAGCAGTTCTTGGATTTTGAATTCATCCAAGTCCCCGCTTGCAAAAATCTTCACATAGCTCAAGCCTTGATCGTCGAGAATTTTTCGGACTTTCTTGCTGTCTTCAGCCAAATCGCCGCTGTCCAATCTCAAGCCTCCAAGTTTAAAGCCTGTTGCCTCAAGCTCTTTAGCGACAGTTGCTGCTTTTTCTGCCCCTGAAATGTCATCGTAAGTATCGATGAGGAGTGTAGTCTTGTTTGGGAACGTCTTGGCAAAAGCCCGGAAGGCATCAATCTCTTTTGGGTAAGACATGACAAACGAGTGTGCCATAGTTCCGAAGACAGGAATGCCATAAATTTCTCCAGCCAAAACGTTGCTAGTGCCTTGGCAGCCAGCTATGTAGCTGCTTCTTGCAACCTTCATCCCAGCGTCAATGCCGTGTTCCCTTCTTAGACCAAACTCAATCACTGATTTTCCCTTGGCGGCATGAATGACCCGTGAAGCTTTGGTTGCTATCATGGTTTGCAAGTTAACTGCGTTAAGAAGAAATGTCTCGACCAGTTGAGCCTCAATTATTGGCGCAGTAACACGGATTAACGGCTCGTTAGGAAAAGTCACTGTTCCTTCAGGAACAGCACAGGCATCACCCGTAAACCTAAAGTTTCGCAAATAATCAAGGAATTCTTCCTTAAACCCCTGAGTTTTAAGGAAAGCGATGTGCTTCTCTTTGAATTTGATGCTTTCCAAGTAATGTAAGACATCTTCTAGCCCAGCAAACAAAAAGTAGGATCGATTTTCTGGCAGGCGCCTAATAAATAAGTCAAAAGTTGCAGGCTCAAAGTTTTTGTTGTCAAAATAGCTTGCGCACATGGTTAGCTCGTAAAAATCAGTGAATAGGCTCATGTTTTCCTCTTTGAGGAAACCTAGAAAAGAGTTCATGCGTTAGTAGTAAAAGGCTAACGGGATTTAATGCTTTCTAAACAAGATATCCAGCGGTTTTTAGCTTTCAAACTTAATAAATACAGCTTTTTAACAAACCAAGGGAAAACTTGGTGTTCTAACAAGTAGACTTAAAAGGAGATAGTCTAAACAAGGCTTGATGCTCTATGCCGCTAATGTATCCGGTTAAACGAGTTTTTCGTAACTGGAAGCTCTTTATCGCCTTGTTAATCGGCATAACACTTGCTACAACGTTTTTCGCAGGCTTGGATATGAAAGCAAACTTGTCTGCTAAACAGATACTTGATCAACAGCTGAAAAATGTAAAGGTAGATATGCAATTTAGCGTAAACTTGAATGAAACTAATCTGGCACAGGCAATAGGCAATATCACACAAATCAATGGTGTTAAGACTGTAGATACCGTTTCTACGCTCACTTCCAACGTAATGATTTCAAGCAACAACTATACAACTCATTGGTATGTCCAGATGTCTTCTTTTCCGAATTCTTCCAGTATTAACAAAGAATGGACAAATAGGCCGGTTGGGGGGATTGGTGAAAACGAAACCTACATTTCAGGAAATACGGCGATTGAAAGGAACATTACAGTAGGAGATAAGGTTTTAACCGCGATCCAATTCCCTACGCCTAAGTTTGATAACACAACTACCATTTACTTGAATTTAACAGTAGCCGGTTTTGCAAACATTACAGATACTGGCTATCAACTAATGACTGGCAGCAACTTTTACGTAATCCCACTAGCGCCAATCGGAGGGGCTCAACTTTATTCATACAGATCGGATTTAATGATAGTTAGCTACGAAAACACTCTCAAGAAAATTTGGGATACCGTTCCTAACCGAACAGTCACAACTGCTTTTTTGGTAAATGTAGATCGAGACAAACTTTTAAGCCCTTGGGACACACAGACTTCAGCTAATAATGTACAAACAGTCGCAAATGACATACAAAACAGGATTCTTGCAGTCTATGAAACTCATGGCTACATTATGAACAATCTTGGAAATGCCCTGTCCGCCTTTAGTTATTCGTCCAGCACTTTCACTAGTTATCTGTATGTTTCAATTCCAGTCTTCTTTGTCTCCTGGTACCTGGGTCACACAATCTCTGGTGTTTCCTTTAACATGAGAAGGCGCGAGATTGGACTACTGTCAACTAAAGGCCTCTCAAGCGGCCAAATACACAGGATGTTTCTATCTGAAGGCCTAACCGTTGGCTTAATTGGAGGAGTACTTGGGATATTTGGAGGCTTACTTTTAAACCAAATCTTGGTCGGTGGACAAATTGACTTAAACAGTCTATTCAGCATCCACGTGATTAACCAATATACAATGATTTTCACTGTCGCTTTTGGAATGATTCTCGGTTTTATGAGCGTGTATTTCTCAGCCAGGAGAGCTTCCAACTTGCCAACAGTTGATGCTCTCAGGGAGTATGTACCTATGCAAACCAGTCAATCCTATCGAAGACTCGCATGGGTAGCATTGATACTTGGAACCTACAAAATGGTAATGTACGCCTTGGGTCTCAATTTACCTGCATTAATGTCTAGAATAGCATTCTCTGGAGGCAGCTATTATCTTGTAATAATTCTTGAGCCATTAGTGATTCTTGACCAAATATTAACTTACATTGGTCCCCTGCTGTTTTTCTGGGGATTAACAAACATAATAATTCAGCATTCTCTTAAGTTCCAACAACTGTCTTCAAAGATATCCTCTATCACTGGCGACTTAGGCGCTTTGGCGGCAAAGAACGTTAGAAGGAACCCTGGTCGTTCCGCTGCAATGGCATTTCTAATTGCGTTCATCATTGGATACAGTGTCTTAGTCACTGGACAACTGGTAAGTCAGCAAGATTATGTTGTAAGGGAAGTTCGGTACGAAGTAGGCGCTGATGTAACTGTTAACGTGATAAACGCGACTAAGGCTCCTGTCATATTGAGTGATATTTTGGGGAACGTTTCAGGGGTTCAAAATTCAACTATGGAGTGTCAGCTTAATCAGCAGAATCCGCAAACAACCTTGAAAACTATAGACCCAGAATCATGGCTTGCAACCGCATATTATGAGAAGGATTGGTTTACAGGAACCAGTATGGACCAAGCATTCAATGCATTAAAGGCAGATAACATGACTATTATTTTAGAGCAAAGAGTCGCCCAGCAATTCAACCTCAAAGTTGGCGATCAGATAGGAATAGACTTTCCATCTGGACCCAGAAAACTAACAATTGTAGGTTTATTCGGGCCAGAGTCCTCCCAATCAGGGATAGGCAACTCAATATCTTTCACAATGCCAACTTGGTCATACGTACCTAGAAACCTCTTCAACATGAGCAGTATCTACAGTGATGCCTATAAAGGAGAAAACTTTGACACAAAAATATTACTTCGCTTGAATCCAGAGGTTAATGGAACTGCCGTCGCAGAGAAAATTCGTAGCCTCGGACTTGAGATTTACGGTGTGCAATCTTTTGATGAACAATGGCAAGCATCACAGCAAATGAACAATCCATACACTTACAACAGCTTGCAACTTCTTGGCATCCAATACTTGGGAAGCGTTTTCGCCGTACTGTCTGTTTGTGTAGGAATTACCGTGGTGGCGATTGTTAGTTTGAGGGAACGAAGTCGCGAAGCGACTATAATGAGTGTTAGAGGATTGTCTTATTGGCAATTAGTGTGGATGTTCCTTTCTGAAAATATTGCAATTATAACTTTTGCAGTAATAACTGGCTTAATCGGCGGATTAATAATCCTCAATGGGACAATAGTTTCAACCAACATTTTTACGTCACAGATGGTGACACCTCGCTTTGTTTTTCCAACCGAGGCCATAGTTACTATAGCTTCCTACGTAACGATAATCTACGGAGCAGCGATTATTTCCATACTAGTTATGACAAGTCAATATGTTACAAATCTTGAAAGGATGGTTAGAACAAGATGAATGGACTAGACATAAAAGTAAAGGATCTCGTAAAAGTACACCGCACTGGCAAAATTGAAGTCCAAGCTTTACGTGGACTAAACCTAGATATTCCACCAGGCGAACTGGTCTCAATTATTGGGCCAAGCGGAAGCGGAAAAACCACTTTGCTTAATATTATCGGCGGCTTGGACAAAGCCACAGCAGGCACGGTTCAAGTCGGAGACAAAACAGTGACCTCTTTTTCCGTCAGACAACTTGTCGATTATAGAAGAAAAACAGTTGGTCACATTTTCCAAAACCTAAACCTAATTCCAACCTTAACAGCCAAAGAAAACATAGAATTTTCAATGGTTGCCTCAAAAGTGCCCGGGTTAAAAAGAAAACAGAGAGTGCTGGAACTACTTGAAACCGTTGGCTTGCAAAATCGCGCCGAGCATAAACCTGAAGAGCTAAGTGGAGGAGAACAACAAAGAATAGCAATAGCAGCCGCCTTAGCAAAC
>Ga0187776_10001135_pt1 | contig 13127 bp, 9 predicted proteins | sample 0216_BV02_MP12_2_FD_132426 | JGI IMG/M metagenome (GOLD analysis project Ga0187776, IMG submission 132426) | Tropical peat soil microbial communities from peatlands in Department of Meta, Colombia - 0216_BV02_MP12_20_MG | ecosystem: Environmental > Terrestrial > Soil > Wetlands > Peat | place...
GGGAAGAACTTCCTGTATGGCAGGAATAGTCCGATTAGAGATAGAACCAAGAACGCGAGGGACAATGGCAACAGTCCGCCCCCCCAGGATCCAATCATGTATGCAGTGAGCCCCCACGCAACTGGAAGCATCCACATGACGTACCAGGCCCACTTCTCGCCCCTCCGGTAAGCCGTCAGCGAGATAGCGATTACGAGGACGGCCCCGAGAATCTGTGCCCCTCCCCATTCTTGGGTCAACCAGTGTATGAACTCAACGGCTTGTGGATTCGAAGCCTGCAGTTGGCTCCAGGCGTTCGAGCTGGCGAAGAGTGCATAGTCCCCACTGGCTTCGGAATCGGGCGCGAAGAACTCAATGAGTCCGGCGAGTGCGAACGCCAGCCCGTTCACAAGGAAGATCACCCAAGCATACTTCTGGTATCCTTTCTCGACCGCTGTTGGTTTGTTCCCTTCGAGTGACATCGTTTTCGGATGACCTGCAGTCAATCTTATTCTGAAAGACAATTCTCAGAAACGAGAATCCTACCGTAGACAGCTGACCGCCATCTCCAATGCTGAATCGAACCTATCTGGTACCGGATACTAACCGAATCGATGAACGCATCAGTAGCGTTCCCGCTAGGTCGAAAATCCATGCCAGACATGCCGGTAGAATGCTTTGGCGTGCCGCGGCGTCGGGTTTGAGCGTCAATCCAACGGCAAAGCCGCATGACTGTCGACCTTGGATTCTTGGTGACCACATGTTCTCTATCGCGTCTTGCATGCATTGCAGGAGCAACAATCAGAGACCGTAACTCGATTGCTTGAATTCCGGAATCTTCCCGGCGAACTTCTTGAGCGAGTCTTCGATGAGGCGCGACTCCTCGGGAGGGGCTGACAGGAAGCGTTTCAGTTGACCAAGGTATCTGAGCTCTATCTCAGGTAGGTGCAGCTTTTCCAAGCTCTCTTCGATGACCCTCAACGCCTCCATGCCTGCCGCCACAGTCCTTGCGTAGTCGGTCTTCTCCGATATCATCGCACTGGCAATCCTGAACGTGTTTTCGGGGCACAGAACCAACGCCTGTGGGTCTCTGTACATGTCCGAGCCAACGTAGAGCCGCTGCAGAGCGGCCTGGGACCCCGAACGTATCGCTTCGTTCATCAGCGCAGTGTCGTATCCCAGCATCTCGAAGATTACAGCCGTTGACTTGCCCCCGAAGAGCTCGTCTGCGACTATCGTCTCGTTCGACCAGATGTCGCAAGCGGCGGCAGCCACGTTCCCCACGAGGCTCGAATGCGCGACCGCAGACATCTTCCCCTCCATGGACATCGGGTAGCCGCTGATGACCTTGACGATGGCATTCTCGTAGGCACAGTCCTTCCCAGGCCCCAGGGCCCCTTCCTCGTAGCATGCCAGGGTCCTCGCCGCGCACATGGCCCTGATGACGGCGGATAGGGCGTGAGAGATCTTCCTCCCGGAGAGGCCCCCGGCCAGGACCATGGAACTATTGGCTATGGCGCATGCTGTGTCCCCTGCCGGAATGGCGCCGTGCGAGTGCGCCACTATCTCCCTCCAGAGGAGCCTCACATCCCTCGGCGCCAGAATGCCCACAGCAAACAGGATTCCCTGTAGGTCGTTCCTGATCAGGGAGTGAGAGAAGACCTCCTGCCCTCCCCTGGATTCAATGGAGAGGAGGTCGGACCCCCCTGTCACCGCCTCTTCGACGGAGCACATCATCTTCTCGAAGTGCGGTCCCGCCCTAAGCCCGTCGCCGAACCTCCTGACGTCGGCCACCGTGGCCCTCAGCGCAGCCCTCACGCCGTGCTCGTCGTGATACTTCGACATGATGTCTTTCTGCTCCCTGGCGACCGACTCGCTCCAGCCCTCGTTCATCACGACGGGCTCGGTGAACTCAGTCTCGAGCTGGACGTCGAGCATCCCCTGGTTGACCGCCCTCTCCATCACTGACAGGGTGACGGACCTGTACTCGCCGACGAGGGATTCGATGCTCTTCTCAAAACCGGGCTTGAGCATGTACTTGACCTCTGGGACCACCTTGCCGTCCCCCACAGAGAGGCCCAGGCCATACCTCAGGGGGGTTTTGGCGAAGCCGAAAGAAATGTCGTCAGGGCTGTCATAGGCCAGGCGGGAGAACTGCATCTACTCCCACCGCTTGAGCCCCATCCCCTCGAGGTCCTTCCAAGCGCTCTCGTACTTCGCTGTCCACTCCTGGGAAGGCTGCAGGGTCCTGACGTTCGTGCATTCTGAGAAGCTCTTCCCCTTCGGAGGGTTCCTGAGGTCTCCCTCGTACTTTGGCAGGAGCTTGTTCACGATGTCGTTGGCGTCTGAGAGCTTCAGCTGCCGGGCCGAGGCCTTCAATACTTCGGCGAAGAACTTATTCTCGAGCCCGCTGCCATAGTCGCGATACCTGCAGGCTGCAGGCCGGGTCCCTATCTCAATGGCGACCCCGGACACCGAGTCCGCTATGGATATGGCCGCGGTCTCCTGGAGGAGCATGTCTGTGCAGGGGCCGGCCACCTGGCTCGTGATGCCCAGATTCATGATGTGGTTCCTCGATGATCTCGCCTGCATCGTGACGCTGGACGCCCAGAGGGCCTCCCTCCCTGTGTTTCCGAAGTAGCGAGCGTCCACCACCGTGCTCTCTATGAAGTTGGGGAACATCGAAGCCTCCTGCAGAAGCTGGGCAGCCACAGTCCCCACAACAACCCCTTCGGGAGAGCCGAAGTACCCACCTATGTTCGAGACGTGGCCGCACTGGAGAGGCGAACCGATCAGGTGGTTCACTGCGGCCCGATGCAAGATCTGATAGGAAAGGGCGAGCGGTTCGGGGACGAGCGCTATTCCGATTGTCCTGTCGGGTTCGAAGCCTCCCCAGAGGAAGCCGCCGAAGTACCCGTATTCGGTGGGCGCCCCTTCCACTCCGTGAAGTGGCAGGCCGGGCCTCCCCACCCTCGCGAGCGCTTCCTTGACATACCTTGCCTCGTACATCCCCATTATCGTCTCGAATGGGGTTCGTGCCCTAATCTCGTGGCCGTTGATGACGTCGAGAGTGGGGGCTAAGATCAAATCAATCACGCGATACTGTGCTATCGCCATGCACAGCGGCACGAAGTATTGCTCGCTGATTGACATGCCGAGCGCGGACCCGTCGGCAACAGGAGGATTGCCGTCTTCGGGCTTCCTGCTCCTGATGGTCACTCTGTCCTTGCCGTAACCAAGCGTCACCTCCTTCGGAGCGCGGCTGATGGCCGCCTTGATTTCGTCGTCACTGAACACAAGCCGCCTCTGTGTGTCCGGGCAGTACATCCCCAGCCGCAGCGCGAGTTCGTACCCCGCGTCGTAGAACTGGCCAGCCAGGTTGAGGTCGGTGTTTATCGGGTTCCTGGGGTCGAAGACCTTCTCGAGTCCGTGTTCCTTCAGCACCTCCTTCGTCGTCTGAGGGGTGAACTTGAACTCAAAGTCGCGTTTGCTCATCAGAGGACCGGAAATCGTCCTTTCGAGTGTGTCGAAGAGGAGGTCCAACTTCTTCCCCTACTTCCATTCACCCACGATCAGAGGCCGCTCTGTGTTGTTCCCACTCATGAGCATGTCGCAGAGCTGGACGGCCCTCTCGGCGTCCTTCGCCCAGCCGTCCGCTCCTATTTCCCTCGCCCAATCAGGATAGATCGAGGCGCCCCCTACCACGACCTTGAACCTGTCCCTGATTCCTTCGTCGTTGAGCCGCCGTATCACGTCCTTCATGAAATACATGGACGGTGTGAGCAGGCATGAAATGCCTATGATGTCGGCGTTCTCGGATTTCGCAGTCTCCACGAACTTGTCGGCAGGGGCGTCGTTCCCCAGGTCTACGACCTGATACCCATTCGCTGAGAGTATGGCCACGGCTATGTTCTTGCCTATGTCGTGAATGTCGCCGTAGATTGTCCCCATCACTATCTTCCCCTTCGCGAGCGCGTCTCTTCCTTCCTTGGTGAAGAGGACCTTCAGCGCCTCCTGAGCCGAGTCTCCTGCCATCACGAGCTCGGGGAGGAACGCCTCCAGTCTGTCGTACCTTTTCCCCACCTCGTCCATCGCCGGCTTAATCCCAAGGTTGACGACGTCCTGGGGAGCCAGCCCGTCGTTCTTGAGGTCCAGAGCGGCCTCCCTCGCGGCGTCGGGGCTACCTTCGAGGATGGCTGCGCTCAACTTCGCCAGGTGTTTCTTGGCGTCTTCGCCGACGCCCGTCGCATCCGCTGCCATGCCCGACCCGCATCCGCGCTGTATAATACCAGTTGGAAGGATTCTTGCAGAATCAATCTGTTTTTGCATTCAAATGTCAAAAAGGGTTCATGGTGGTCCCCTCTGTTTATCATCGAAGAAGGTCGCCCGTGGACTCACATGATGGCGAAGGGAACGCGGGGCGTAGCCTTCTGACCCACGTCACGTTCCTCCCCGAAGGGAAGAGGGTGCGGAGCGATTCTGGGGAGGACATCCTCGCCACGGCCAGAAGAGGCAACGTCGACTTCCTCGGCCCGTGTGCCGGAAGAGCGCTGTGCGCCCGCTGTGTGTTCAGGGTCGTCAAAGGGGGGCAGCACCTCTCGGAAGCGACCACGGACGAGAGGCTGGCCCTCGGCGAATCCCAGATCGCAGGGGGGTACAGACTGGGGTGCAGGTGCAGGTTCGTCAGCGAGGGGGACTTGACCGTCTTCATCTCCAGTCAGTCCCGACTGGGGACGAGTGCCCTTCTTTCCGAAGGGACCGAGGCGGACGAGGAGCTGGACCCATGTGTCGTCAGGACGAGGATTCCGATCGTGGGTGTCTCGGGCGGCTGGATTGATCGCCTTTCCAAGAGCCTGGGGGGAGAGCCTATCGCTCTCACCGAGCAGGCGCTCCGGGCCCTGACAAGGGCGGTCGGCGAGGAGAAGGTCGAGAATCTGATGCTCGTCAAAAGGGGAAGGGAAATCCTCGACGTCAGGTCGGAAGGGAGGCTGCTGGGGCTTGCGGTGGACCTCGGGACCACGAAGGTGGCCGGATATCTGGTCGACCTCGAGGACGGGAGGACACTCTCAGTGGCGACAGAAGTCAACCCTCAGATCGTCTACGGAGAGGACGTTATTGCGAGGCTGACCTACGCGCTGGGTGGCGGAAGGGACGAGCTCCAGGCGAAGGTCGTCGAGTGCATCAACTCAATGGTCGAGAAGACCTGCATAGCTGCAGGGATGGCCCCACCCGACATCTACGAGCTCGTGATTGTCGGGAACACAGTCATGCATCACCTACTTCTGAACCTCGAACCGAAGACGATTGCCTACGCGCCTTATGCACCGGCGTTTACATCTTCCACCGAAGCGAAGGGGGCGTCACTTCGGCTGGCGGGGAACGAAGAGTGTCGGGTCTTCCTTCCTCCACTGGTGGCAGGATACGTTGGGTCGGACGCAGTGGCTGATGTGATGGCGACGGGGATGCACAAGAGCGCCACCCCTTCGATGCTAGTAGACATAGGTACAAACACGGAGATAGTGGTGAAGAACTCCGGCACGTGCCTCGCGTGCTCCGCGGCGTCGGGGCCGGCCTTCGAGGGGGCGCACATAGCATTCGGCATGAGGGCGGCCACAGGAGCGATAGACAGCGTAAAGTTCTCCCCCGACGCGGAGCCAGTTTACACGGTCATTGGAGGCACCAAGCCCAGGGGGCTCACAGGGTCTGCCGTGGTGGACGCGCTGGCGGGGATGTTCGAGGCAGGAATCGTGGATAGCAGGGGGACCTTCGCTGCGGACGCCTCCTCGAGGCGACTTCGGCGGGACGGGACAGGGCGGAGGGAGTTTGTCATAGCTGACAAGATGGAGACGGAGAACCGGGCCGATATCACGCTCTGTCAGGGCGACATCAGGGAGATACAACTCGCCAAGGCGGCCATCAGAGCGGGAATTGACGTGCTATTGAAGCGCGCCGGTCTCGAAGCCAAGGAACTTGGCGTCGTATATGTCGCCGGGGCGTTCGGCTTCTTCCTCAATCCAGCGTCGGCCATGAAGTTGGGGTTGTATCCGGAGATGGAGCTCGACAGAGTCCGGATGGTGGGGAACACCGCGGTGACAGGGGCGAAGGCGCTCCTTCTCTCCAAGGAGGTGAGGTCTGCCGCCGATAGAGTCGCGGCTGAGATTGAGTATGTCGAACTCGCCAACGACGCTGACTTCAGGTACGAATTTCTGAATGCCATGTCGATTCCCTACTCTGACGCCAGGGGCAGGACCGTCAGCTGATGATTCCGTAGTCCTCGCCGTCTGCGAAGCTTGCCATCATCCCCGGGAGGCGCACCAGGAATGGGGAAGGCAAGATCCGTCTTCAGGGAGCCGTCTTCCGTTGCGGTCCCTCTCCGCTCAGCTGAGAGAGTCGGCAAGCAAGAAGAGGCTGAACACTGCGAAGCTGCCCACCAGCCCTGGGAAGAACCAGACCCAGGGTGAAGAGACGAGCGATACGAAGCCCTCCGAAATCACCAGTCCGATTGAGACCGACCCTAGTGGTGAGAATCCCAAGAAACCAAGGTACTCGAGGAGCAGGAGGGAAAACCCCGCCACGAACATCGTACCAGGGACAGCCTGCGTCACCAGCCCCCGGAAGCCACCCTGCGACTGTTTCTCTTTGCCAAGCAGTGAAACCACGAGTCCGCCCAGAAGCCCCAACCCTAACACGATGCCTGGAAACCCCGATTGGGCCGACGCTGCTCCGACGAAAGCCGATGTCCTTTCCAACCACATCGCCCAGAGAGGCACGTTGGCCGCGACTGCAAGGTAGACAACCCATCTGATTACACCTGAGAGTCTTGAAGAGACCAATCTGAGAACCATCCCAAACACGAGCGCTACAACGGAGATGGCCACGGCGGCTGCCAGGTCGTTAGCCAGCCCATGCAGGGTGTCGCTGAACACGTCTATTCCACTTCTCTCCGTCCCGAACGGGTGTGCGGCGCTCGTGAAGGGCGGAAGGTTGGCGCACCCCTGATAGAAGCACTGAAGACTCCTTGCCGGGTATGGAGCAAAAAGCCCGCCCCACACTGCGAGTAGCAGGGTTATCCCGACCAGGGCTACGGCCACCTCCGCTTTGAACGAAATCCTGCCGGGCGACGAAGGCTCGGGCGCTATCTCGGAAACCTCCCTGGGCCTGGTGAGCGCGTAGACGAGAGCGCTCAGGACGACTGCCACCAGTGCAACTATCCCCAGGATCGTCCATGTGGCGGAAAGGGTAACGAAGTCGAGCATCTCGACGGCCCTTGCAGTCGCATAGCCCAAACCGGGCCATGAGAACGCGGTCTCGACCCCCACGGTCATGCAGAGCAGAAGCGCCAAGGCCAACCCGGAGAATCCGAGGGTCTCTCGAAAAGATGCCTTCAGAGCGGACCCGAAGGGAACGCTCTTGTATTTCATCGAGGTGCGACCGACCCATATCGAAAACATCGCGAAGCTGGTGATTGCGAATGTCGTCAGGGGGAGGACAAGATGAGCCAGCTGGTCAGCGAATTGACTCCCACCCCAGTAGGGGGGGTATGGAGAGGCGGCCCCGTAAGAGGGGAGCGCGGGAAGGGCGAACGAGAATTGGTAGAGCAAGAGCTCGCCTATCCAAAAGGCAGGAAGTGAGAGAAGCGCGAGGGAGAGGACTCGAAGGAAATACCCTGCTCTACGTGACGACAGGGTCCCGACGACCCATCCTGCGATTCCCCCGACCGCCACCGCAGGCAGAGCGAGCTCCAGCGTCACAATCGTCCAGGACCACTGGTTCGCACCGACCGGCACTCCATACAAGGAGCCGAGACCTCCTCCGAATACGCTCCAGACCCAACCCAGGTAGCCTAGGTTGGCGAAGTCCTGAGCGGCCTTGATCTGAGATGGGGAGACGTTCCTGATGGCCAGCCGGAGGATGTCAATCGGGTTCCCGGCCGATGAGATTGCAAGGTAAACACCTAGCGTAACGACGAAGAATCCCACTACGCCTGCCACAGCCACCCAGCCGAGCCGTCGCAGAGCTGACGGCATCCGAATTCGAATGCGAGGAGTTGGATTCGTCTCTTAAGCCTTGGGGCAGGAATGAAGCACACAATCAAGCAGGACGGCCCATGGCACCCACTCGGCCCGAATCAGTCATCAAAGTCCGGGTCTTGAGCAGTGAGCAGGCCAAGATCACCGACAAGGGGACGAAGCTCGTTGATGTACCCTCTTACAGTCTTGACATTGACCCCGGCGAGCTTGGCGAGGTATTCCATGGTGACTGGCCTGTCAGTGCCCATGCTTCTGTGAAGAATTGATTCGACTCTATAAGCTGGGCCGGTTTCCGGGGCGTTCAGGCACAGAGGGTAGTTTGAAACTGAAGGAATGCTGAACCGCTGGGCCGGTCCAAAGAGCAGGCTCCGTCACCTAGCCAGCGAGAATACTCACAATGGTTGAAGGTTCATAACAGCCGACAAACAAAGTGGCGCCTGATAACTGGTGGCGAGTGAGACAGCCTTCCTCCTCGACTTGGGGGTACTCACTGCGGCCGCACTTGTCTTCAGCCTGCTCTTCGTAAGGCTCAAGCTCCCCGTCGTTTCTGCACAAATTCTGGCTGGGATGATCGTCGGCCCCTACATGCTTGGCTGGGTGGTTGACCCGTCCATCATAAGCCAGATTTCCTCGATTGGAATCGTCCTACTCCTGTTCATCCTTGGCCTGGAACTCGACCCGGTGGAGTTGCAGAAGGTGGCGGGCAGGATTCTGCTCCTGACCCTGATTGAAGTCACCCTGGCTTTCGTCTTTGGCCTCGCCGCCTCCTACCTGTTGGGCCTAGGGCTCATCCTTTCAATCGTGTTTGCCATGACCGCCTCCATCAGCAGTACTGCCATAGTCGGGAAGATAATCCTGGAGAGGCGCATGTTCCAGGCGAGCGAATCGAAGACCCTAGTGGGCCTTATGATAATGGAGGACATCATCGCTGTTGGCTTCTTGATCATTCTGTCGACCGCTGCGCCAGGAGCGGCGTTGACACCTCCAGAGTGGCTGTCCCGAGTGATCATAACAGGGCTCGGGGGAGTTTCCCTCATTGTGGTGGGTTACATCGTTGCCAGGTTCCTTGCGCCCTTCGTCATCGACCGCCTGGCCTCCTATGAAATCGAGTCCGAAGAGATACCATTCCTCTTCGCCCTTGCCCTTGGCATACTCTTCGGAGTTTTGGCTGAAAGCCTCGGGTATTCTCCCGGCATAGGGGCATTCATCATCGGCCTAGCAATCAGAGGAAAGCAATCGAAGTTCCTGTTCGAGAAGGTCTCTACACTGAAGGACCTATTCCTCGTCTTGTTCTTTGTCTCCATGGGGAGCCTGATCAATCCTTTCCCCTCGCTATCTCTCGGCCTACCCATCATAGCCGTGCTCGTTCTACTGGTCGTAGGGAAGTTCACTGGTGGTTATGCCGTCGGTAGTCTAATCAGGAGCAAGCAGGAGGGAGCTTCGAGTTCCCCCGCGTCGTATGGAACATGGCTGATTCCCAGAGGGGAATTCTCACTTGTGATAGGCCAGTTCGCCCTGTCAGTTGGACTCGTTAGTCTGGACCTGTTTTCGCTGATAGGGTTGTCGGTCCTGGTCACTGCTATCGTGGGACCTTTTCTCCAGAGATTCACGGGGCCAAGGTTGGCTTCGGTTGAGCACGTGATGAGGTCACAAAAGGATTAGACTGCTGCGAAGTGTGGAGTCTCGGTGCACGCATCATGGCGATATATCCGGGTTCTGCATTCTCGGACATGGCCGTCACGTAGGTGGACTTGCCAAGGAACGTCATCCGACTATGCGAGCTTGGATTGAGATTCCCAAGCATTGCGGCAATCAGAATCTCTTAACCACCACCCCCTTGAGACACCTAGAGTGGGCCTCGCGACTCCGGAAGATGGGCGAAGAAGCCTGCTGGCCACTTCACTCGCCCATTTCATAAACGACGGGCTCATCGCGCTGATACCACTGATGTACCCTCTGTTTGCCCTCTACGGAGTCTCTCTCACAACGATTTCCATCTTGGTGGCCCTCCAGAACGTCTTTGCGATAGCTGCCAGCCCGTTGGTTGGCGCAAGGTCCGACGTGAGCGGGAATTATGCCGGGCTCCTCACCCTCGGGCTGGCGATGCTGGCTGTCGGGACGGCGGGGTATGCTGTCTCCGTACAGTTCAGCACCGGCTTCAATCTGACCCTCATCCTGCTTCCCCTTACGGTGCTGATTGGGGTGGGCAGTGCTTTCTATCACCCTCTGGGCGCCACGGTCCTTCGCGCGAAGTGGAAGACCGAAACACTTGGGAACGCCATGGGTATCAATGGTTCGGCAGGGAGCGTCGGGAGGCTCCTCCTCCCCTTGGCGACGACATTCATCCTAGGGTTCTTCGCCCTCCCTTTCGTCGGGACGATTGGGGCCCTTTGTTTTGCGGGTGCCTTTGCCGTCCTGCTGATGCTAAGAGGCGTAAAGTTCAGGGAAGCCAGCAGGACACAGACAGGCGCCAAGGCCCGGACTTCCTTCCTTCCCAAAGGCGAACTGGCTGCCAGACTGTTTCCATTGACCGTTGTCTCGTTCACGCGGAGCCTCTTCACGGGGGTCTTCCCCCTGATCCCCCTCTTTCTGGTTCAGGTGGACGGCTTCGACAAGTTCACGGGTGGGCTGCTCTTCAGCCTGTCACTGGGGGTGGGGATTATCTCCCAATTGCTCTTCGGATATCTTCAGACCAGGCTCGGGGCGAAAAAAGCCCTGACAATTTCAAACCTTGGGGGGGTGATCGTCCTCTTTGTATTCACGCTCACCACTACCCCGTCCGTTGTCATGGTTTCGCTCGTCGTATTCGGTCTCTTCAGCTACAGCGCATTCCCACTCCTCCTGGGCGCAGTCCAGGACCTCACCGAGCTGGGTGAGACGACCAGCGGGAGCGCTATCGTCTGGGGAATAGGGAGCTCCAGTGGGTCTGCCGCGGCGCCACTGCTCGTGGGCGCACTTGCGCTCTACTACTCGGGGTCCTTGGTGGCCGGCTTCCTCGCGTCGGCAGCCATCGGAACACTATCGATTTTCTTGATGCCATTTGTGCGGCAAGCCAGAATCCAATCATCGAGGGGACAGCCCTCTGTGCAGTAACAAAAGGTGTGCTAGCTGAAGCTCCGAAGCGATTCGTCTACGATGCTAGGAAGTCTCCCCTCCGGAGTTTATCGGAGCAGACGGACCAGTTATCCGACTCATTCCGAGTGAGTCCGTCTTAAATAACAACCGAAGTTCCTTCGACCCATGAAGCTCAAGGGACTCCTCGTCATTCTCCTCGTCCTCGCAGTGCTGTTGCCCCTTTCATCCATCTTCCAAAGCACGGCTATCCCATACGCTTCGTTCGCGGGCAGCGGCCAGAACGTCGTCGTGGTGGCCAAGGAGGATTACGTCTTCGCCAGAGTTGTGATAACAGTCCAGCCCCTATCGAGCGTCCCGAACGTCCAGGTCGGTGGAGGGACCGTCATCCCAACGATCACTTTTCCGAACGGAACGTCACGCCAAGTCCCGGTGACCACGACCTTCGTCTTCACTCTCCCCAACACCGCCGCCCTTCCCCTTTCACAGCCATCTGCCTCTGGGCCCGGTTACCAGGTATCTCCCGGCTCCCCAGTCAGCGCCCAACTCCTCTTTGGCCAGAACTCCACCCTGGGGATAGGAAACTCGATTCCCGGGATTCATGTCTATCAGTACACCCTGACCGGCGACGCGATAATCTCGGTAGACGTGATGGGGGTTTCGCTATGACAGAGGAGGCAGTGGTCGAGAAGGTAGGCGGCCTCATGGCTGCGCTCGATGACGTCGAGAAGTACAAAGAACTGGCAAGGGCGATGGTCGACTTTGTGGCTATATTCGCTGCCTCCTTCATCGCAGCAGTTCTGCTCAACATCGCCCAGGGTGCCTACGACGTCGCGTACTCCTCGACGTCCGGGACCGGCTCGACCCTTTTCGGAGGGATGCCAGCCGGGATAGTCACACAATTTGGGACATTCCTGATCCCTCTGATTGGTATCCTCGTAGGAACGCTGTGGGTCAGCAGCAGAGTTGGCAGGGTGAAGGGGGGCCGATGGAAGGATACGCTTGGCGAGGGGACGCCGGGCGCAGTCAAGCTCCTTTCTGAGATGAATTGGGATTCTGTTCTCTCGAACGTCCGAGTCTCAAGGGTCGCTTTCCTCCTCTACGCGTTGGTCAAGGTCGCTGGATACACAGTAGTCACAATGGTCCTGCTCTTCTTCCTGAGCATCTTTCTCCCTGTCTCCTTCTTTGCACTGCCGTCGGTTTACCTTTTCTTCATCTCTCTTGTCATTGCCCTTTTCTTCACGAGGAAGAGCCTGACCGAGGGCCTTCGACGGCTGGAGTTGCTGGACCAACTATTCTGGGATCTTAGGGTGTTCTCGACTGAGTTCAACAGAGAGAAATTCATCAAGGCCTGACCTCTACGTGCTCGCGCGGATAATCAAGTCCCTGAGAGATAGGGGCCCCTCAAATCGGACGGCTCTCGCAACATCGGCGGGCATGTCGTATGACCGCTTCGTCCTGTACCTTCAATGGATGGCTGAGAAGGACTTGGTCAGCCTGGACGGCGACGGAAATGTCCACTTGACCCCGCATGGGGCCGAATCCTACGACCAGCTGGTAACCTGGATCATCGACCACGTGGGTAAGCTCAAAGTGTCGCGCTCAAGGTTCTCAATGGACTCCCAATGAGGTCTTGCCCGAAGGATCCCCTGCGTCCCCGAGGCAAAATAGGAGCGGGACTAGGATTCACTTCTTCATCCACGAGATGACGAATCCGAGTCCCCCAAGGATTGCACCCAAGGCCGCCAGCAGTACAAGGGCACCTATGGGGTTCACCAACTGACCAAGGTATGCAACGTGAATCTGGGAGTTCGAGTATCCCAGCCCCCCTGATGAGACGGCCGCTCCCGCCCACCCCGCCAGGTACCCTCCCCACATCATCAGAAGCATACTCGCCGCCACGCCCACATTCATGAAGATCAGGTGTCCCCATGCCAGGTAGTTTGCCAGTCCTGAGTATACCTTCCCTAGCGTCCCTTCAATGTAGGAGTAGAAGTTCGCAGTGACGGCACTCGCCACGACTCCGACCATTAGGAATAGGACGTA
>Ga0187776_10001136_pt1 | contig 13125 bp, 11 predicted proteins | sample 0216_BV02_MP12_2_FD_132426 | JGI IMG/M metagenome (GOLD analysis project Ga0187776, IMG submission 132426) | Tropical peat soil microbial communities from peatlands in Department of Meta, Colombia - 0216_BV02_MP12_20_MG | ecosystem: Environmental > Terrestrial > Soil > Wetlands > Peat | place...
CGGCGCACACTGCTCTCGGAGGTACACCACATCCGTGAGGCAACCTGCTCCATTGTCGACGGGGATCTTACGCGCCGGCTGCCGACGCGCGGCGAATCCAACGAGCTCGATCTGCTCGCGCAAACGGTCAATGGGATGCTGGATCAGATCGAGCAGCTCTTCCACGGTGTGCGCGACGTTTCCAATGCGATCGCGCACGACCTGCGCACGCCGCTCGCGGAGCTTCGTTCGCGTCTCGAAGAGGTGTCGATCGCGCGACCGGGTGCCGAGGTCGCGTTCGCCGAGATCGACGCCGCAGTCACAGATGTCGACCGAGTGATCGGGATCTTCAATGCACTGTTGCGGCTCTCGGAGATCGACACCGGGACCCGCCGTTCGGGATTCGTTCCAGTCGACGTGGCGGAGCTCGCACGCGAAGTCGGGGAGTTCTATCAGCCCGTCGCCGAGCTCGCCGGCGTGAGGCTCGCGCTCGAGACGCGAAGCGAGGCGCTCGTCGCCGGCGACGCGTTGCTGCTCTCGCAGGCGGTTTCCAATCTGGTCGAGAACGCGCTGAAGTACGGCGCAGGCGGTGGCGAGGTCGCGATCACGGTGGAGAACGAGGAGGGGCATGTGCGCATCGCCGTCGCCGATCGTGGACCGGGCATTGGTGAAGAAGAACGCGCGCGGGCCGTCGAGCGGTTCTACCGGGGCGACGCCAGCCGCGGCACGCCGGGCGTAGGGCTGGGGTTGAGCCTCGTCGCCTCCGTCGCGAAACTGCACGGCGGCAGGCTTGATCTCGCCGACAATCATCCGGGTTTGCGCGCGGTGCTATCGATCGGGGTCATCGCCGGGGAGCGGCTCGGGCGTCCGCTTCGGGAACGCGTGCACGGGAGCGTCGCGGAGACGGCAATCGCGTAGCCTGCTCGCTGCGGCGGCACGGTTGCCGTTTCAAAGTGCCGAACCGACCTACTCCACGCCGCAGTCAGCGTGAAGTCAGCAAGCTTGGAGACGCGCGCCGCGTAACGTCGCAATGCGCTGCGCTGGACATAGCAGCGTGCCGGAAGCATCCTTGAGCCGTCCCGACTTCTCGTAGCCCCGATGCGTCTGCTGGTCGTAGAAGACGACGCGCAATTGCGCACGGTCATCGCGCTCACCTTTCGGGACCTTGGCTATGCGGTGGACACTGCCGCGGAAGGTGCGACAGCGGACCGGCTCCTCGGCAGTCGGCAGTTCGACGTAGTCGTGCTCGATCTCGGCTTGCCGCTGGTGGACGGCTTGGAGGTTTTGCGCCGCCTGCGCCACCGGCGCAGTGAAACAAGTATTCTGGTGCTCACGGCGCGGCATCGCGTGGAAGAACGCATCCGCGGCCTGGACCTCGGCGCCGACGATTACCTGGTCAAGCCGTTCTCGCTCGGCGAGCTCGAGGCGCGTGTCCGCGCGTTGCTGCGCCGGCAGACGAAAGCGGGAGCAGTCCTCGAATCGGGACGCGTCCGCGTGGACACTCGCGAGCGCGTCGTGTATGCCGATGGCGCGCTGGTGGCACTGGCGCCACGAGAGTTTGCGATCCTCGAAATACTGCTCCTGCACCAGGGTCGCGTCGTAAACAAGTCAAAGCTCGCCGCTCAAGCGGGCGGACAAGCAGGAATAGGATCCGCCGCCTTGGACGTCTTCGTGCATCGCCTGCGACGCAAGCTCCAGCCTGCCGGACTCGCGATCAAGACTGTCCGTGGGATCGGTTATCTCGTTCCCATCGAACGCAGTATCTGAAGGACGCCCGCGGTGTCGCTGCAGAGCAAGTTGTTCGTCTGGCTCTGTGGCCCGCTCGCCGTGCTGTGGTGCGCCGGCGGGCTGGCTGCCTATTTGCTGACGCAGCGAATGGTCGGTCTTGCGTTCGACCACAACCTGCTGGCTACGGCGCTCACCGTGAGCACGCAGATCAAGGGAAGCGACCTCGACGGGAAGCCGCACCTCAGCTTGTCGCCGAACGACGAGCGGATGCTGCTCTTCGATCCGGTGGACGAGATCCGCTATGCGGTGCTCGACGAGGACGGAGCAGCGGTGGCCGGAGAGCACGACATTCCGTTGCCTGCAGGCGTTGTCGCACCGGGGAAACCGGTGTTCTACGATGCGCCGCTCGGTGCTCAGCCGATGCGCTGGGCAGCGCTGGTCGCGGAGCAGATGGATGAAGACGATCCCAAGCCCATCCGTGCCATGATCGTCGTCGGCGAGACTCTGCGCAAACGCGAGGGCCTGTCGCGGCAGACGCTCTATCTGGCCACGCTTCCTCAGATCGGCCTCGTGGCACTGCTCGGTGCGCTGGTCTGGCTCGGACTGCGACGCGGTCTTCGCCCGCTGCACGAGCTACGGCAGCGCCTTCACGAGCGCTCGGAGACCGATCTGCATCCGATCGCTCTCGACGGCCAGGCGAGCGAGATCGACGCGCTCCGCGACGCGTTCAACGGCCTCATGGTGCGTCTCGGCCGCGCGCTGGCCGCTCAGACCGAGTTCGTCGGCAATGCGGCGCACCAGCTCCGCACGCCGCTCGCCGCGCTCAAGGCCAGGATCGAATACGCCGCACGGCAGCCGGCGACGGCGAAGGATACGCTCACCGAGCTGCACCGGTCCGTCGAGCGCTGTATCCGGCTGGTCAACCAGCTCCTAGCGCTCGCGCAGCTCGATGCCGCATCGCCGCGCGCGGTCGAGGCGGTGCACGTGGACCTCGTGAACGAGGTGCGCGAACTGGTTGGGGCAATGGTTGGCCATGCTCTGGCAAGGCAGATCGACCTGGGCGTGGAAACGACGACCGAGCCGCTTTACGCCGTCACGAACGCGACGCTGCTCACGGAGCTTCTGCGGAACCTCATCGACAACGCGCTTCGCTATGCGCCCTCGGGTGGGCGCGTGACCGTGCGTCTCGAGGATGGCGCCGAGCGTGTGTTGATTCTCGTCTCGGACAACGGTCCCGGGGTCAAGGAGAACGAGCGAGCGCGAATCTTCGAGCGTTTCTATCGCGGCGAAGGCGCAGTGGAAACCGGCAGCGGACTCGGCCTGTCCATCGCGCGTCGTTGCGCCGCGGTGATCGGCGCAGAGCTGAGCCTCGTGCCCGCGGACGAAGGAGCGTGCTTCGGCGTGAGCTTGCGGCGCCACGTGCCGTCGGCGGTAAGCGCTGCGCAACGCTAAGGAACCGCTTGCCGCCGTCGGGGCACTTTCGAAGAAGCCTACTTGGTCACCGAAAGCTTCGTATGCATGCCGGCCGTGTAATGCCCAGGTTGGTTGCAGAGAAGCATGTAGGACCCCGGCTGGAGGTCGAGCGTGATGCTGCCCGAGGCGCCCGGCTGGAGGTCATCGATCTCGCCCAGGACGTCGATGCGGCTCTCTACCACTTTCGCGTTCTTGTCATCGTAAGGCAGCACTGTTTGCGCTCGCTTGGGTCGGACCACGAGCAGCTCGTGGACCTGGTCCTTCGACTGGTTGACGGCGTGGAGCATAACTGTTCCCGCCGGAACGCTATGCCGATCGAGGACGATGCGGTCGGATCGGACGGCGGGATTGGCGCTCGGGTCCTGGAGCAGCGCGTTGACCATCGTCGTCGCGGCGGCCGCAGCATGGCCGCACAGCGCGAGCATGACGAATAGCATGAACCGAGCGGGGGAGGAGCGATTGATCATCTCTATTACCAGGACGAGTGCAGTCCGATCACGAAGCTATGCGGTGCGATGCTCAGGAAAAACGGGCTTTTGTTCCTGGCAGCGAAGTAACCGAATCCGGTGCCGAGAGCCCAACCCGCAAGTACGTCCGTCTGCCAGTGTGCTCCTTGCTTGACCCGGGCCACGGCGTCGTAAGCCGGCAAGGCCTCCAAGGCCCAGACCCACGGCTGACGATCGGCATACGTCACAATGAACGGCGTGACGAAGCTTGCTTGCAGAGTCACCTCGCCGCTCGGAAAACTCTGATACTGCGTGCCCTTGAACCATTCGTTCGGGCTGTCGGTTTGGGTAGGGCGCTTGCGTCCGAAGCCCCACTTCATGACCTGCGCGGTGATGCCGCTGAAGGCGGAAGAATCGATGGTCTGCCAGAAGGTCAGGCCCAGCTCGGACTCGCCTCCGAGCCACAACGCGCCACCGATCTCCGTCGCGATAACGCCGTACTGAAGCGCCTGCGTGTATTGACGCGCCCAGATTCCGGAATCGGTGGGCGTGACCTTGTGGTCGATTCCAGCATCCGCGCTCGGCGAGGCCAGCAGCGCGCTCAGGGTACCGACGAGAAAGAGTCGCGTCACCTGGACCTTACGTCCCGCGAGCTCCTGGAATACATCGGTGCGTAACGTCGGGCTGTCTTTGCCCATTGGCGATCGCCTGCCGGGATGAACCGCTTCGCTGCGACGAGCGTGATCGGCCGCAGATCCGACCACGTCGCGATTGGCGGACCCCGCGTGCGGCGCCTGCAGGCCGCGTGCAGTTACGCTAGCACGGCTTACGGACAAACCAGGCGGACGGTAAGGATCCGGTAATGAAGGGCTCCACTTCCCCAGGGGATTCGACACATCAGCCGCCAGGGCTTTGCGTCCCGGCCAGCAGCTGATAGCGGCCGGTCGGTGTCACTACCGATGTTGTTCCGACCGGCGTTGACCTGAATCAACGTCGCGGCAGGCGCCGCGAGCTATGTTGTCTATCCTCGTTTCGCGACGCACCGGGACCGGGAAGGTCTGTGCAGGCGATTGGCATTCTCCATGCCGAGCACCGCTCGCTCGCGGCGGTGATGCACGGGATGCTGTATCTCCTGCGCGAAACGCGCCTTCGCGGCACGCCTCCGAGGTTCGACGTTCTGACCGCGATGGTCGAATACATCAACGCCGTTCCTGAGCGGTTGCACCATCCCAAGGAGGAGGCCTACCTTTTTCGCCGGCTGGCGCTGCGCTGCATCCATGCCGGGCCGCTCATCCAAGCGTTGGAAAAGGAACATCGTCTTGCGGCGGCGATGGTGCTTGAGCTCGAGCGGACCCTGGAGCGATACCAAGGCGGAGGCCCGAGGCAGTTCCAGGCTTTCGCGGAAGCTGCGGCCAAGTACGCGGCGCTGCAATGGCGCCACATGCGCGCCGAAGAGGACGAACTCTTGCCGCTGGCCCGGGAGCATCTCACTCCCGAGGACTGGAAGGCGATTGACGCCGCCTTCGCCTCCCATGGCGATCCGCTGTTCGGCGCCGAAGCCGAGCAGGCCTACGAAACTCTGTTTCGCCGGATCGTCGCTCTGTCGCCGCCCCCGCTGGGATCGGGAACGGAATGAAGGCGGCGGGCCGCGCGGCCCGCCGCGGGATGCAGCTCGCGCGCGCTACATCGACAGAATCCACTTCACCAGCTTGGTCGCGTCGTCCGCGCTGGCCTTGGTCTTCGGGTGTCCCTTGCCCTCCGAGATCTCGGAGACGAGCTTGGCTTCGGCGTCGGCGTTCCCCTTGTACTTCTTCGCGACGTCCTTGAACGACGGCCCGACCTTCTTCGTGTCGACCGCGTGACATCCCGTGCAGCCGGCCGACTTGGCCAGGTCTTCCTGCGCGGTCGCGACACCCGCGCCGGCGAGCAGCACCGCGCCGGCGACCGCAATCAGCATCGACTTCATCTTTGCTCCTTCCAGAAAAGCCCACCTCGCGTGGGCGTCACAGTATACGACCGCGGCGGAGCGGCGCGGCTCTCGCAACCAACGCTCACGGCGGCCGCGCGGCTGACGGCCGCTCAATAAGGCGCCCGATCAGCCCTTCGCTGGGGCGTTTGCCGGCGACTTGGGTTCCGCGTTGAGGTCGAGCGCCGGCCAGGTCCGGCCATGGCAGGCCGGGTTCGAGCAGAAACCCCCGCCGTCCTGTCCGTACTCGGTCTTGCCGTGGCACGCCGCGCAGGACGCGTCGACCGAGAGGCGATGATCACGCATCCAGTTCGGCGCCTCGTGGCTCTCGGGCGGGGAAACGCCGGCGACGATCGTCGAGGGCACCGATCCCTTCCCCTTCTCGCGCGTGACCTGCGGCAGGTCGTGGCACAGCGTGCACTGCAGCCGGATCGCGTCGCCCTGCTCGTCGAAGTGCTTGCCGTCGTGGCAGCGGAAGCACCCCGGAAAGTCCTTGTGGCCGGTGTGATTCGGAAACGACTTCCACGTGATGCCCTTGGCCTCGAAGGTGCTCGCGAGGAGGATGTCCTCCATCGTCCGGTCGAACTTGGTTTCGGCGTCCTTCTGGTCCGGCTTCGCCGCGGCTTTCGCCGCGTTGTCGGCGATGAGCTTGTCGAACGTCTTCGCGCGCTCCTCGACGGGGCCGGAGACCTTCTCGGCAGCCGCGATCAGCTCGACCGCGCGAGCCTTGGCCGACGGCAGGCTCCGGTCGATGCGGCCGGTGGCGATCGCATTGTCGACGGCGTCGGCCGGGTTCGGGAATGGATGGCCGACGGCGTTGTGGCAGTCGAAGCACTCGATCCGGCGCGCGTCCTCGGCCTTGAACCCGCCGGGGGGCGCCTTCGCCGTCGCGTCGACGTAGGTCCTTGTCTTGCCGTCCGCGGTCTTCACCTGCACCCAGGGGATCGTCCGCCGCTGCGGATCGGCGGCGATGAAGGACACGTCGTTGGTGATATGCCAGTGAATGCCCTTGAACTCCGTCGGCTTCTCGCGGATCGTGCCCACGCCGGTGTGCAGGATCAGCCGCGTCGCGGATTCGCTGCTTGCCGGGTCGGTATCGTAGTGCTTGCGCACGACGATGCTGTCGAAGTGCACGACCGTCGGATTGTGGCAGCCCTCGCAGTTCTGCCGTGCCGGACGCAGGGTCGTCGACACGAGCGGCCGCTCGTAGCCGACGATCACGCCCCAAAGCTCTTTAACGTGCTCGGGCTTGAGCGCCATCATGTGCAGCGTGGAGAGCCGACCGATGTGGCACTCCACGCAGTGCACCTCGGCGTGGAAGGAAGCCTGGTGCGCGCGCGTCTCTTCGGGATGGACCGAATGGCAGACGTTGGCGCAGAAGGCGTCGCTGTTCGAATACTCCCAGGCGACGATGCCGCCGGCGCCCAGCAGCGCGAGCGCGACGATGCCGATCAGGATCGTCCCCGCCGCACCGATCGCCAGAGCGCGGCGCTTCATGAACTGGATCACGTTGGCCCCCGAGTCAGAACACCACGCTGTACAGGATAAGCAGGATCACGACGACGCCGAGCGCGAGCGCCGTTCCCCCGACGATCCAGCCGAAGGCTCGGGCGCTGAAGCTAGGAGGTGCCGCTTCCTTCTGCGCCAGTGCGCCGGTGGCCTGCAGCCGCGCGTATTCTACCGCCCGCTCGCCCCTGAGTTCGTGTTCCGAGATCCGTCCGGTGAAAACCACGGTGTCCATGGGGAATTTCTCGGGCCGCAGATGGCCATTGAAGAAGTGGATGGTAAAGATGAACCCGACGGCGAGCAGCGCCTCCTCGCCGTGCACGAGGCTGGCGATGTTGAACGCCCATCCAGGAAGGAAGTTACCGAAGAAGAACGGGAACCAGAGCAGCAGCCCGGAGCCGCCGATGATCGCCATGCCCCAGAACACCGCCCAGTAGTCGAACTTCTCCCAGTACGTCCAGCGGTCGAACTGCGGGCGGGGGCCGAGCCCGAAAAACCAGCGGACGTGCCGGTACATGTCGATCGCGTCGCGCCACTGCGGAACCATCGAATCCGGTCCCCACAGGATCCCGAGCAGGTCCTTGCCGACGATGGCCCGGCGGATCACCAGCGCGATATGGGTGACGAACACCGCGATCATGATCGAGGCGCAGACGCGGTGAATGATCCCCGCGCTCTCGAAGCCCCCGAGCAGGTGAGCCAGCGCTTCAGCCCACGGCTTGGCGGCGAATATCAGGGGAAGCCCGGTGAGCGCGCAGCCGATGAAGGTGACCATCAGCAGAGCATGCAGCACGCGTTCCGGCAGAGCGAACCGGCGGTACCAGCGCGCGGTCGCGGTGGTCGTGGCAGCGTCGGAGATGCTTGCGGGCGTGGCCATCGATCTTCCTTCAACCGCCTTTCGGACCGCGGAGCTTGTCGATCCACAACCGGCCGAGCCACAGCACGGTATGGATGCCGAAGAAGGCGAACACGCCGATCAGCAGCCAATCCATGAATTTGGCCGCATACCAGTAGAGCGGGTCGCGCGCCTTATCGTGACGGCTGGCGTGGGGGTCGAAGCTCGCGAAATTGGCCGAAGCGCCGGCGTGGCACTTCCGGCACGTCTCGACGCGGTTCTGCGCGGAGATGGTGGAATTGGGATCCGAAGCGGGCAGCATGTCGTGCGCCGAGTGGCACGACGCGCAGGTGGCCACGCTGGTGTAGCCCAGCTTCGTCACCTGGCCGTGGAACGTGTCGCGGTACGTCGAGAGATACTCGTTGTGGCAGTTGCCGCACTGCTCGATGACCGCGACCTGGAAGGCCGGCAGATCGTGGCGCTGGATCTGGTGCGCCGTGTGGCAATCGGTGCATACGGGCACGCCCGGGTTCCCTTCGTTGCGGAGCCTGCCGTGCTGCCCCTTCGAGAACCGGGCGTAGATCGCCTGGTGGCACCCGCCGCAGGTTTCCGGGATGTGGGCGCGATTCACCCGGCTCGCCACCTCGGTCGGCGCGAGGATGTTGTGGGCGCCGTGGCAACTGGTGCAGGTGGGTGCATCGGCGGCTCGCGCGCCGCCGGCGAGAAGCCTCCCATGGATGCTGTCGTGGAACTGCCGGTCGATGTTGCCGCCCGGCAGATTCGCCGTCTTGACCAGCGCCTCGTTGCCGTGGCATTTGCTGCACGTCGCCTCGAGGTTGGCGTGATTGGTTCTCGAGGCCGGATCGCTCGCGCGGCGGATGTCGTGCAGCCCATGGCAATCGGTACAGGTGGCGGCGACGGCGTTTCCGCCCGCCCGCGCCATGCCGTGGACCGTGGTCGCGTATTGCTTCACCTGCTCGGCGTGGCAGGTCGAGCAGTCCACCGGCGCGAGCTTCTCGGGGTGCGGGAGCTTGGCCGGCGAAACGTCGGCGTGGCAGGCCGTGCACTCGAGGTTGAGCTCGCCGTGAACCGACTTGACGAACGCGGCGCCGTCCACCGCGACCGACTGGCCGGCTGCGTTGCTGAACCCGGCGCTGCCGTGGCATGCGAGGCAGGTCTCGTTGACGTCGACTTCCGGCGCCGGCTTCGCCGCGACCGCGGTCGCCAAAGCGATGCACAGCAGCGCGCCAACCCATCGGGTGGTCGCGGCAAGCGTGATCGACCGTCCACTGCGCAGCATAGATACGTCGGGTCGCCAGCCTGCGGCGAAGCCTCTACTCCGCCGCGGAGCGTAAGGGCGGGCGCGACGGGGAAAATCCTGTAACGTCATGGGTGACAAGCGTGGGCGATGTATCTTTTCTGCAACAGCGTTTCTACTCCATCACTGGCTAGGGAGTATTTGACCTGCGTCAAGCGCGGCGGACGTTGCGCTGCTTTACGATTGAGTCGCAGCGCAGGCTTGCATCGCCGCTCGATGGCGCAGTAGCATCGACGCGGGGGAGAACGGGCTTGCATTCCGTCGCAGACCGTCAGGCGACGGGGCCGAAGACGATTCGCGCCGCGCCCGACGGCGTGTAGCGGTTTGGCTGGTCCTTCTGCACCAGGGAGGTGTCCGATGCGATTCGGCTCGAGCACGCAGGCGCTGCTGCTGGCGCTCTGCGGCCTTTTCTTCACAAGCCTGTCGTACGCACAGGCGCCCAAGGACGAAGCCAAGGGCGTGCCCGTGTGCGCCAACTGTCACGAGGACAAGCACACCTCGATCGTGATGACGGCGCACGGCGCCAGGAACGACGCGCAGGGCAGCATGTGCCAGGCGTGCCACGGCGACGCGACCGATCACCTCAAGGATCCCGCGCAGTTCAAGCCGGCCAACCGCATCAAGTACGGGACCGCTGCGGAGAAGGCGGCGATCTGCCTCAACTGCCACCAGACCAATCGGCATCTGGCGTTCTGGGAGTCCGGCAAGCACGCGCTCAACGACGTCGCGTGCACGAGCTGCCACGACATCCACCCGAAGGATCGCGGCACCTTCATCGCGCCGTTCCAGACCACCTTCCGGCCGAACGAGTCGCAGATCTGCGGCCAGTGCCACCAGGACATCCGCTCGCAGACGCTCAAGCCGTCGCACCACCCGATCGTCGAAGGCAAGATCAAGTGCTCCGACTGCCACAACCCGCACGGCGCCGTGAGCCCGGTCATGCTGCGCAACGCCACGATCAACGATCAGTGCACGAGCTGCCACGCCGACAAGCGCGGGCCGTACGTCTTCCAGCACCCGCCGGTCGAGGAGAACTGCATCACCTGCCACAACCCGCACGGCTCGTCGCACTACAAGCTGCTGCGCGAGCACACGCCGAATCTGTGCCAGGACTGCCACGACGTGGCCCGGCATCCGGGAACGCCGTACGGACAAGGGGCCGCGTGGCTGCTGCCGGACGGCACGCCGAACCCGTCCGTCAACACCCGGTTCATCGCGCGCGCGTGCCTGAACTGCCACAGCAACATCCATGGCTCGAATGCGCCCGGCAGCAAGGGCCAGTTCTTCCTGCGCTAGCGTGAGGAGCCAACCATGACGAAGAAGCTTCTACCCGCATTGATCGCCGGCCTGTTCGTCTCGGCCCCCGCCCTCGCGCAGTACGACAGCTGGGGAATCGTGGGATCGGGGACGGTCGGCTTCATGTACAACTCGACGAACGACACCAAAGACGCCTCCAAGCTGGACGAATACCGCGACCTGTCCAACGGCGTGCTCTCCAACGTGTACGTACGCGGCCGAAACAACGACACTTGGTTCGAGGGCTACGGCGAGAACTTCAATCGCGACGATCAGTACCTGATGCTCCGCGGTGGCGTCTACGACAAGTTCAAGTACCAGATCTTCAGCGATAAGTTCACGCACAACTTCCTGTTCAACGGCCTGACGCCGTTCAACGGGAGCGGCACTAACGTCCTGAGTGCGACGTTCCCCCAGCCCAATCCCGCGCTGTGGAACGGGGTCGACATCGGCTACAAGCGCTCCAACGACGGCGGCTATTTCGAGTGGCAGGGGCTCGCGCCCTGGTACGCCCGGGTCGACGCCAATCAGGTCAAGTGGCAAGGTTCGAAAATCGGGTCCGGAGCGCTCGGCACGAGCCCGGGCAACGGGTTCATCGATTTGGCGATCCCCGTCCAGTACAACACCCGGAACATCACCGGCGAAGCCGGCTACAACACCGGCACGATGAACCTGTCGTTGAGCTACCTCTACAGCAAGTTCGACAACGACAACGGCGTGCTCTTCTGGAACAACCCGTTCTTCGGCAACAACGGCGACACGACGTTCCTGCCGCCGGACAACCACTATCAGCGCTTCGCCGCCCAGGGGACGTTCCGCGGTCTGCCGGGTCAGTCTACGTTCGCCCTCAGGGCTACCTGGGCGGAAGCCAAGAGCGACGCGGACCTCGCCGCGACGGCGCTCAACGGCACGGCTCCGAACTTCATCGTGCCGACGCAGGTGAACACCGGCCACTTTACCGGCAAGAACCGCGACGACACGTTCACCGCCAGCCTGGCCTCTCACCCGCTGACCAACGTCGACACGCGCGTCTACTACAACTACTACAAGCGAAACAACGACTCGACCGATGTCGTCTATCCCGCGACTTCGGGCGTCAATTGCGGCGGCGGTCCATGCGAGGCGACGCTCCTGAACTTCACCAAGAACAACTTCGGCGTCGACGGCTACTGGCGCTTCGCCCCGATGAACCGCCTCGGCGCGAGCTGGGACTACGAGAAGCTCACGCACAATCGCGAGGACTACGACAACATCCAGACCAACCGGTTCTTCGTCGAATGGAAGAACACCCAACTGCCGAATCTGAGCGCGAGGGTCAAGTACACGTACCTGCAGCGCCGTTCGGACTTCCTGCTCGGCGGCGCGGGCGTGGACGCGAACGATCCCGAGTTCATCTTCCGCTTCGACTCGAGGTTCGATTCGTCGAACCTCGACCGCAACCAGATCAAGGTCACGGCGGACTGGAGCCCCCTGCCGTTGCTCGACTTCTCGCTCGAGTACAACTACACGGACAACAAGTACAAGGACGTAACGCTCGGACGCACGAAGGACAAGCGCGATTCGATCTACGTGAGCGGAGGCTACGGCGACATCAATAGCATGCGCTTCACAGCGTTTGGCGACTGGGAGGGCATCACGTACGACTCCTTCCACCGCAATGTCGGCGCGGGAAGCTGCCCGACGACCAGCGGCGGCGTGACGGCGACGAACTGCTTCGATCCCAGCACGCCGGCGAACTCGATCGCCTACAACTGGAAAGCGACGAACAAGGACCGCAACTGGGTGATCGGCGCCGGCCTCGACTGGCGCGCGACCGATCGGCTGCTGGTCAAGGGCTCGGTGCTCTACTACGAGACCGATGGCTCCGCGGACGTGCAGAGCCAGAACGCCGCAGGCGAATTCGGTTCGGGCAGCGCGTTCTTCGGCAACCCGCTGCCGATCAACGCCTTCGACGACACCAAGCGCACGTCGGCTAACCTCAAGGGCATCTGGAGCTACGACAAGAACTGGGACTTCACGCTCGGCTACGCCTACGAGCGCTGGCGCTACAGCGATGCCAGCTACAACGGCTATCAGTACACCATCCCGTTCCCGGGCGTGACCAACAACACCTCGCAGAGCTACCTGAACGGGTTCAACGCCTTCAACAACTACGAAACCAACATCGTCTACCTGCTGGCGAACTATCACTTCGACACGATCAAGCGCTAGCGCACGGCTATCAGCCCTCCTCAGGGAAGACAGCGGCGCCGCTCGGCGCCGTTTTTTTCAGTACTTGCCGTGCTGCTTGTAGATGTAGTTGGTGAGCTCCACGGACTGCATCGATATCCGGCGCTGGATCTCGTGCACCGTGCGCACGATCGCGCGCATCACCCGGTAGACGATCTCCGCACGCTCGAGCAGCAGCGCCTCGAGCTTCTCGCGCTCGAGCCCGAACACGCGCGTCGGGCCGATCGAGATCAGCGAGGCGTAGTGCGGCGTCTCGTCGATGAAGGACAGCTCCCCGACCAGATCCCCGGTCGTCAGCGTCAGCAGCGTGACGGCGTCCGGCGTGCCGGCGCGGCGCACGACGCCGAGC
>Ga0187776_10001137_pt1 | contig 13122 bp, 15 predicted proteins | sample 0216_BV02_MP12_2_FD_132426 | JGI IMG/M metagenome (GOLD analysis project Ga0187776, IMG submission 132426) | Tropical peat soil microbial communities from peatlands in Department of Meta, Colombia - 0216_BV02_MP12_20_MG | ecosystem: Environmental > Terrestrial > Soil > Wetlands > Peat | place...
CATCGCTGGCCCGGAGAAGAAGGCGCGGCTCCTCTCCGAGCACGAGCGCAAGATCACCGCCTATCACGAGATGGGCCACGCGCTCGTCGGCCACTTCCTCGAGCACACCGACCCCGTCCACAAGATCACGATCGTCTCCCGCGGGCAGGCGCTCGGGCTCACGATCTCGCTGCCGACCGAGGACAAGTACCTCACGACGCGTACGGCGCTGATGCACACGATGGCGATGACGCTCGGCGGCCGCGCGGCGGAGGAGATCGTCTTCCACGAGGTCACGACCGGCGCCGCGAACGACCTCGAGAAGATCACGTCGATGGCGAAGCAGATGATCATGCGCTTCGGGATGAGCGAAAAGCTCGGCCCGCGCGTGCTCGGCCGGAACTTCGACCAGCCGTTCCTCGGCCGTGATTACGGCGCCGAGGCCGACTACTCCGAGGAGATCGCCCGCGAGATCGACGACGAGATCCGGCGCGTGATCGAAGAGGCCCACGAGCTCGCGCTGGCGGTCCTGCGCGAGCACATGGACGAGCTGCACAAGATCTCCAACATCCTCATCGAGCGCGAGACGATCGACAAGGACCAGTTCGAGCGCCTGCTTGCGGGCGAGGACGAGGGGAGCGTCTTCCCCGAAGAGGTGCCGGCGCAGCCGGAGCTTCCGGAGGCGCAGCCGGAGCCGAAGCGCGAGCGCCCGCGCCCGCGCCCGTTCCCGCTGCCCGGGTCGGCCATGCAGGGCCCCGATCCGGCCGCGAACAGCTAGCTCGACCGTAGTCACGTCTTCCGGCCCGCCTGAGAGGACGCTTACCTAAGCCAGGAAACCGCTCCTCCGATTTCGACTTCGGGAGTTCGAGATCGAAGTCTGCCTAGACGCCGAACATCCCGATCTGTATCCCGAGCATCGAGAGGAATGAGAGACCGCCGCCGAGCGCGAGCGCGCGCCGTGAGGCGTCGTGGATCGCCTCGGGGAGGAGCTCGGAGCAGACCATCCAGACCATGGCGCCGGCTGCAAAGCCGAGGCCGACCGGAAGGAACGGCTTGAACTGCTCGACGAAGAGGTAGGCGAGCGGTGCGATGAGCGGCTGCGGCAAGCTCGAGAAGACGCTCCACCCAGCCGCGGATCTCACTGTCGCCCCGCGCGGTACGAGCACCAGGCTGATCGCAAGACCTTCAGGAATATTGTGGATCGCGATCGCGAGTGTGATCAGCAGGCCGAGCTTCTCGCTGCCGCCGTACGAGACGCCGACGCCGACGCCCTCGCTCGCGGAATGTGCAGTCATGACCGCGATGATCACGAGCGCTTTGTGGGCATCGACCCCGGTAAGTCGGCCGAGAGCGATGTCCTCGCCGTCGCCAAGCAGCCTCCGGAAGCCTACGATGAAGACCGCCCCCGCCACCGCGCCCAGCCCGAGGCGGCCGACGCCGAGCGCCGAGCCTTGCCAGAGAAGGCCGACACTGGCAGCGAGCATGAAGCCGGACGCGATCGCGTTCGACATCCCGAGCCAGTGTCTCGCCATTCCCTTGTGGACGAACACGAACGGCACCGCGCCCAGCCCCGTGGCCAGACATGTGACCGCCGCCGCGGCCGTGACGGTCCAGACGTCGATCTGCACACCTCAAGCCTTGAAGTTGCGAGTCCGGTTGGCATCCGGTCCTACCCGTAAATGACGCCCGCCGTGACGGCCGACCGCTGGTGAGAGCCGGATCCCTCGAAGGCTCACCCAGCACCGAGGGCCAGGCGAGCTGCTTACCGATCCTTGGTCCAGCCAACGCGAACGTTTGCCAAACGGTGTCCCGGCACTTTCCCGCGCGGGCGTATGAATGCAACCAAGGAATCGAGGACTGCAGCAGCTAAGCAGACGCTCGACAAACCTCGCTCGCAGAGGAGGCGGAAATGAATCGCTACGGCCTCACGTTCGACGCAAACCCGAAAGAACTTGCCCGCCGCGACTCGGCAGGCACCCATGTCGCGCTGCTGTGGAGTCGCCGGCGGCACCGCGCAGCCGTCGTCGTCGAGGAGGACGCCACCGGCGAACTCGTCCAACTCGACATCCACGAACGAGAGAACCCCCTCCAGCTCTACCAACATCCCTACGCCTATGTCGAGACCCGCGGACACCACGGCAAGCGCGTCGAGCCGCCGCGGCTCCGCGCGGCCTGACGAGGCCGCGATATCGCGCAACGACCTGGCAACCACGAGGAGTGAGTCCGACGGCCAAGAACGCACGCAAGAGGCGCCCAACGGGCTGATATGGACAACACGAGCGACTCGGTGGTGGTGGTGGGCAACGGCGTCTCCGGGTACGCGTGCGCGACCCGGCTCGCCCGCCAAAACGTGCCCGTCACGTTGATCGGTCCGGGCCTGCCGCACGACCGCCCACCCCTCTCCAAGCGCGCGCTCCTGACCGGTCGCGTGCCAGTCCTTGCCGATGCGGCGCAACTTGTCGAGCGAGGAATCGAGCGCATCGACGGAGTCGTGACTGCGTGCGACTTCGACCGCCGCCGACTCGTCGTGTGCCGCTCCAGCGACGGTGGACAGCTCGAGGTCGAGGCGCCGACAGTCGTGTGGGCGACGGGCCTGCGCTACTCGAAGCCGCCTGTTCCCGGGTTCGAGCGGGCGGAGGAGAACACGACCGCTGCAGGCCTGGTTTCGCTCCTGCGGCACCTCGCGCATCCACAGAGGCGTGTGATCGTGGTCGGCGCCGGCCTGATCGGCACCGAGACGGCCGCGACGCTCGCCGCAGCGCACGAAGTGACGCTCGTCGACATGCTCGACCGCCCGCTGGCGCGATTCCTTCCCGAGGTCTCCGACGTCGCACGGGCTGCGCTCGAGGAACTCGGGGTGCGCTTCGTCGGTTCGTGCAAGATCGACTCGGCGAGCATCGACGCCGACAGCGCGATCGTCCATACCTCCACGCACGGCGACCTGCACTGCGATGTGGTGGTGTCGGCGGCCGGCTTCCGTTCCAGCCTTCCATCCGAGCTCGCCGGCGCCGACGCGAAGGCGCTCACCCTCCCCGCTGATGATCGGCTCCGCGTGATTGGCCACGAGCGTGTCTGGGCCTGCGGCGACATCGTCTCGTTCCCGCACTCACGCTGGGGCCGCATCGGCATCCCCCATTGGGAACACGCGCTGTGGAGCGGCCGCCACGTGGCCGAATCGATCCTCGGCTCGACCGCCCCGTACGTTCGCGATCCCTACTTCTTCAGCGACATCGGACGCCTTCGCATCCAGCAGGTCGGCCTGGCCGACGCGGCCGTCGACTGGCACGACGACGACGGGCTCGTTGTCGGTCGCGACTCCGGCGGTGCCGCAGCGTGCGTACTCCTCATCAACGCACCGGCTCGGCTGCGCGAAGCCCGGGAAATCATCGCCGCCGCCGAATACCTGGCCTCCGCATGATCCGTTACCACCGAGGCCGAGTGCCTCCGGGCCGGCGACGCGCTCTGCGACCTCGGCTGCGAGGGCTGCCGCAAGAGGTCTTCCGAGGAACCGCCCGGATCCCGCGAGCGGATTGTGCTCGACCCCGCCGAGGCCCGCCCTCGTGGACCCGGCGAAGCTCTAGCCGCTACCGGCGCGCCCTCGACCGAACGCTCTGCTCCGACTGGCTTCGCGGCCTCAGAACACGTGCTCTGCGCGATTCCGCCACCCTGAGATCGGGCGTGGGAGAGGGCCCCGGGTGCCCCGGAGCCCTCTCCGAGCCTCTCGCCGAGCTCTAGTGGTGGCAGGCGAAGGTGCCGTGCCCGCTGGAATCGGCGCACGCCTTCGCGACGAGCGCCGGCACGAAGCGTGCGGCGTCGACCGTGCCGAGGCCGCTCGCGAGGTCGTAGCCGGGCCCCGCTGAGTAGCCGGGCACGTGGTAGGTGTTTCCGTCGCTGTTCTGGAACGGGCCGATGTCGTTGTTTCCTTGCGTCACGTCCACGATCCCGTTCTTGGCGCCGAGCCAGCTGGTGCCGGCCAGCGAGTAGAGCGCGTCGTTGAGGAGTCCGAGCGGCCGTCCCGCGAGCTGATCGGCCATGGCGACGATCCCCGAGAACTCGGGTGTTGCCGCACTCGTGCCGCCGAAGATGTGGTACGGGGAGGACGGGCTCACGAACGTGTAGTAGACCCAGACGCCGCCGTCGACGGCCGCGTTCATGCTGATGTCGGGCGTGCCACGCGCCTGTCCGACGACGTTATGGACGCCGTTCTGGAAGAGCGGCCGGCCGAACACGTGGCTCGGGCCGCCGCCGCCGGCCCCGTAGCCGTCATTCCAGACCACGTCGGGAGCCAGCCGGTTCCCCGAATCGTCGAGGGTCAGCTGCGTGCCGCCGACGCTCGTCACGAGCGGGTCGCTCGACGGCCAGCTGTTGACCTGGAACGGGTAGAGGTCTTCCAGGTTCAGCTGGTAATCCGTGGAGCCCGTGTCTCCCGAGGCGCCGAGCACCGTGACGCCCTTGATCGCGGCGTTCAGGAAGGCGTAGCGGAGTTTGGCCAGCGACAGCACGTTCGGGAATGTGTTCTCGGTCGCGCCGAAGCTCTGCGAGATGACGCCGGCCAGGTGGTGATTGATCACGTAGTTCTCGGCATGCATCATCTCCGGGAAGCCCGTGACGCCCTCGGTCTCGCTGACCGGGGTCTCGACGAGCAGGATGTTCGCCTTCGGGGCGAACACGTGCGCCCACTCGACGTCCAACGTCGTCTCCTCCGCCCAGCCGACCATGTCGTCGTTGGTCGGGTCGAAGGGCGGCGGAGCCCCGGCCGGATGGATGATCGTGAGGTTCGGGTCCTGCGCGATAGCGGGGTCGACAGGGATGCCCCACGGGTTCGACACACCGAAAGTCTGGTCGAACTGGTGCAAGTCGTTCGCAATCGTCGGCGAGCCGAAGCTGTCCACGATCGCGATCGTCTGTCCGGCCCCGTCCACTCCTGCCGCGTGGAGTGACGTCATGTCGTATGCGTTCTCGAACTGCGCGGGCGAGTAGCAGTGGATGCCGTACACGCTCAGGCACTGCGACGTCGGGCGCGGCTGGGTTGCGGCGTGGACGGACGGCGGCTGTGGCAGCAACGGTCGCGCGACGGCTCCGGCGCGCTGCGGCCCTGACCTTCCGCCGACGAGCGCTGTGACCGCCGCTGCGGTCACGACGGCCGCGACGACCAGCAGCCGAAGCAGCCGAGACTGGTGGTGACTCATATCGTGCCCCCTCTCCTATTGCCCTGATACTTGACCGGCGCGGCTATTTAAGGGCATCCAAAGGCCGGATTCAACCGGGAACCGATGGACGCCGAATCCCCCGAGCGGATTGTGGTTGACTCCGCCGAGGACCGCCCTCGTGGCGGATTATGAGAAGGAGGGGGCTCGATGAAGCGGTTTCTGACCCTGCTCGCGGTCGCGGCGATCGCGGGGGTGATGTACGTGGCGGCTGCGCCCGGCGGGCTGCGCTCGACAGGGCCGACAGCGAAGCAGTTCAGTGCGCTCTCGAAGAAGGTGACGAAGCTGCAGAAGCAGGTCACCAATCTCAAGAAGGAAGCCGACGCCAGCCTGACCATCGAAGGCCTTTGCATCCTGCATGCACCGGTCGGGGTCGACCAGGTCGGGACCTCGGCGAACGGCTATCTGTTCGGGCCGCCGGCGAGTGGCTCAACCGCCACCGCGACCACCGCACTCGACCTCGCGCCGAGCACGGAAGCCTCGCCGCAACACAGGTTCTTCGCGCTCAACACGAGCCAACAGGCCTGCGTGCAAATCGCCAACACAGCAAGCAAGCTGACCGTGGAGCGGGCCGCGGAGGTCTTGGCCGCGCACCGCTGAGATGCGTTCTTCGGCGCGAGCGGCCGCCCAGTCGGGGCCGCTCGCGACGTGCTACCGATCGTCGTCGCCGATGGCGGCCGGACGGCCGCTCGAGCGCTTCATGTTCAGCATCGCCTCGACGTAGAGCTCGCGCACGACGTCCATGTTCGGCCGGGGGTCGTTCCGCCACGACGCCGGTAGCGAGCTGCGGAGGCCGGCGCGCGCGGCGCGCTCGCGCTCCCAATGACCGAGTAGCCGCCGGTCGATCATCGCAGCCCGTATGTCGGCACGGAGCAACCCCCGCTTTAGCGGCTCGTGCGAGGATTCGGGCGTGATCCCGCTCGAGCAACGGTTCCGGCGGCCATCGGTGATGGGCGTGCTCAACGTCACGCCCGACTCGTTCTCCGACGGCGGCGTTCACCTCGATCCCGACGTAGCTGCGGCCGCGGCGCGGCGCATGATCGAGGAGGGAGCGGCGATCGTCGACGTCGGAGGGGAGTCCACCCGGCCCGGCTCGGCGGGAGTCTCCCCGAACGAGGAGCTGCGGCGGGTCGTGCCTGTTCTCGACCGGCTCGAGGGGGAGCTTCCGTTCTCCATCGACACCTCGAAGGCAGGCGTGGCGCTCGCGGCGCTCGAGCGCGGCGCGATCCTCGTCAATGACGTCACCGCCCTGCGGGGCGATCCTGAGTTCGCCGGCGTCGTCGCCGGCTCGGGCGCATACCTCTGCCTGATGCACATGCAGGGCGAGCCGCGGACGATGCAGCTCGAGCCGCATTACGGCGACGTCGTAACGGAGGTCGCCGCGTTCCTCGAGGAGCGCATGTCGTTCGCAGTGGCAACAGGCGTCTCCGAGGATCGGATCTGCCTCGATCCCGGTATCGGTTTCGGCAAGACGGTCGCCCAGAACCTCGAGCTCGTACGTCGACTCGACGTCCTGCTCGCGCTCGGCCGCCCGGTGCTGGTCGGGTTCTCGCGGAAGAGCTCGCTGCAGCGGCTCACCGGCTCCGAGGACCTGCTGGGCGCAAGCGTCGCGGCCGCAGTGGCCGCCTTCGAACGCGGCGCGACGATCCTGCGCGTCCACGACGTCCGGCCGACGGTCGATGCGCTCACCGTCGCGGCCGCCGTCGCGTGATCACCGTCGGGGTGCGCGACCTGCGCGTCTTCGGCCGTCACGGCGTGCACGAGGAGGAGCGGGACCGCGGCCAGGACTTCCTCTTCGACGTCGAGCTCGACGTGGGCGAGCGCGGGACGAGTGACCGGCTCGAGGACGCGGTCGACTACGTCGCGGTGGCGCGTGCCGTGCAAGAGGTATCCGACGCGCGGCGATACAACCTCCTCGAAGGGCTCGCGACGGCCGTGGCCGACGAGCTCGAGCGTCGGTTCGCGCCGGAGCGGGTGCGGGTGCGCGTACGCAAGCCCGAGGTTCGTCCCGCCGGGCTCGACGGCACGGTGGCGGCCACCGTTACGCGACCGTGACGCGAGCCTACGTCGGGCTCGGCGCCAACCTCGGCGACCGCGGACGCACGCTGCGCGCGGCGGTCGACGCGCTTCGGTCCGAGGACGGCATCGAGGTCCTTGCCGTCTCGACACTTCGCGAGACGGACCCGGTCGGCGTCGGCGACCAGCCGCGCTTCCTCAACGGAGCCGTTGCGCTCGAGACCTCGCTCGGCGCGCGCGCGCTTCTCGACAGGCTGCTCGCCGTCGAGCAGCGCTTCCGCCGCGTCCGCGTTCCGGGCGAGCACGGGCCTCGGACGCTCGATCTCGACCTCCTCCTCTACGGCGACAAGACCTTCGACGAGCCTGGGCTCACCGTTCCGCACCCGCGCCTGCACACGCGCCGCTTCGTCCTCGAGCCGCTCGCGGAGCTGGCTCCGGGCCTCGTCGTTTCGGGCCGCGGCACCGTGGAATCCCTGCTTGCGGGAGTAGACTGACCGGCATGTCTCATCTGGACGACCTCGACGAATACGAGGCAGAGCTCGAGCTGGCGCTGAAGAAGGAGTATCAGGCCGTCTTCGCGCTCTTCCGCTATTGCGTGCTCACGCAGGACGCGACGTACCTCTGCAACCGCCTCGAAGTGCAGCAGGCGGCGCCGAGCGCGGCGGGTGGGCTTCCGTTCTTCCAGCTCGAGCTCGAGGACGTCTGGGTCTGGGACAAGAATCGGCCGACGCGGATCATCCCGCGGACCAAGGTCTTCACCTCGGGCGATGTCACGATCGAGGAGCTCCGCGGCGAGGGCGACGAGCCGCAGCTCACCGCCGAGGCGCTCGCCGAGCGCATCGGCGAGCCGTTCCGCGGCGACGACGATCTCTAAGCGATCAGGTTCGCGCCCGCGCAATGCTGCTCGCGGTCGACGTCGGCAACACGCAGACCGTCTTCGGTCTCTACGAGGGGGTGGAGCTCGGCGAACGGTGGCGGATCGCGACCGAGGGGCAGCGCACCGGGGACGAGCTAGGGGCGCTACTCGGCGACTTCCTCGACCTCGGTGCGATCGACGGGATCTGCCTCTCCTCGACCGTCCCGAGGCTCGTTCCGGAATACGAGCAGCTCGCCGACCGGTGGGCGAGGGCCGAGCTGCTGGTGGTCGGACCCGGGGTCCGTACCGGGATCCCGGTCGAGCACGACGCGCCGCGCGACGTCGGCCCCGATCGCATCGTCAACGCGGTCGCGGCCAAGGAGCTGTTCGGAGCGCCGGCGATCGTCGCCGACTTCGGCACCTCGACGAACTTCGACGTCGTCTCCGCGGCCGGGGCGTACGTGGGCGGAGTCCTCGCTCCCGGGATCGAGATCTCGATGGACGCGCTCTTCGCCCGGGCCGCCCGGCTCGTTAAGATCGATTACGTCGAGCCGCCGCAGGTGATCGGCAAGACGACCGCGGGCGCGCTCCAGTCGGGGCTCGTCTACGGCTTCGCGGGCCAGGTGGACGGCATCGTGGAGGCGATCCGCGGCGAGCTGGGCGCCGACGCGCCGGTGATCGGGACGGGCGGCCTCGTCGACCTCATCGCGCCGCACTCCCGGACGATCGGCCACATCGAGCCGTTCCTCACCCTCGAGGGCCTGCGGATCGTCTGGGAGAGGAACCGCGACGGCTAGGTTCAGCCGCCGCCGAAGACCGAGATCGGCAGGCGGTCGAGAACGGTCTCGTCCTCTGCGGCCGGTAGCTCCGCCTCGAGCGCCTCGACGAGCGGCGCCGCGCCCGGCGCGGCGGCGAAGAGCCGCGTCACGACCTCGTCCGTCGTCCGCAACTGGACGAGCTCCTGCTTGAACGGCTTCGGGAAGCGGCCGTGGCCGAAGTACCAGCCGTAGAACTTCTTCAGGAAGCCCACCGCCCGCTGCTCGCCGAGCTCGCGAACCGCCTCCCGGATGAAGACGACGAGCTCCGCCGCCACCTCCTCGCGCGTGGGCCGGAACGACTCGCCCTCGACGATCTCCCGCAGCGTCCACGGGTTCCCTTGCGCGCCGCGCGCGACCATCACGGCCGCCGCGCCTGTCTCCTCGAGCACCGAAAGCGCCTTCTCGCGGGAGGTGACGTCCCCCGATGCGATCACGGGAACCTCGACGAGCGAGACGAGCTCGGCCGTCAGGACATGGTCGGCCTCGCCCGTGTACATCTGCTGCGCCGAGCGCGGGTGGAGCGTGAGCGCGGCCGCGCCGGCCGCAACGAGCCGTGGCCCCAGCTCGAGGCACGTGCGCGAGCCGTTCTCGACGCCGCGCCGCATCTTCACGGTCACCGGCACTGCGACCGCGCCCGCCACCGCCCGGACGACGCGGCAGGCTAGCGCGGGATCCTCCATCAGGTGTGCGCCCGCGCCCGTCTTCGTCACCTTGCGCACCGGGCAGCCGAAGTTCATGTCGACGATGTCCGCTCCGGCCGCCTCGACCATCCGGGCGGCCTCGGCCATCTCCCGCGGGTCGGAGCCGAAGATCTGGATCGCCAGAGGATGCTCGTCCGCCGAGACGCGCAGGTAGCCGAAGGTGCGCTCGTTGCGATGCTCGATGCCGGCCGCGGAGACCATCTCCGAGCAGACGAGACCGGCACCGAACCGGCGCCCTTGCCGCCTGAAGGCTTGAATGCTGACCCCGGCCATCGGTGCGAGCACGATCCGCGTGGGAACCTCGACACCGCCGATCGACCACGATTCCTGCAGGCTCACCGGCATCGCACGATGGTATCGGCCGCTGTTTGACGGGCGTCGATCGCGGGGGTACCATCCGCGACCGCCGGACGGCGGATCGCCACCGGCGCTTTCTTTCGGGGTCCAGGAGGACACGTTTTGAAGGAAGTCATCCTCACGCCGGAGGGCTACAAGAAGCTCCAGGCAGAGATCGAAGAGTTGTCGACCGTGCGGCGCCGCGAGGTCGCGGAGCGCATCCGCATCGCGCGCGAGTTCGGCGACATCGCCGAGAATGCGGAGTACGACTCGGCCAAGAACGACCAGGCCCATCTTGAGGCCCGGATCGCCACGCTCGAGGAACGGCTCAAGAACGCGCGCGTGGTCACGAGAAAAGAGATCCGCTCGGGCGAGGTCTCCGTCGGGACGAAGGTCCGCCTCAAGGACATGGGCTCGAACAAGACGGTCGAGTACCACATCGTCGGCTCGGCGGAGGCCGACCCGGCAGAGCTGAAGCTCTCGAACGAGTCGCCTGTCGGCAAGGCGATCATGGGTCACAAGAAGGGCGACGTGGTCGAGGCGCCCACGCCGCGCGGCGCGAAGAAGTTCAAGATCATGGACGTCAAGGCGGCTTAGGGCGCCTTCCGGGCCTGTCAGTAGCCTCCTCTCGAGTGCAGCGGCTCACTCGCGAAGCTGGTCAGGCCCTCGATCTCGCACGAGACGAGGCCCGGCGTCTCCGCCACAGGAAGGTCCGTACCGAGCATCTTCTGCTCGGCATCCTCGGCCGCAGGCGCGGGCTCGGAGCAGAAGTGCTGCGCGCCCGCGGGCTGACCCTCGAGGAGGGTCGTCGGGCAGTCGAGCAGACCGCAGGCCGGGGCGAGGAGGAGCTCTGGGCCGCGCTCATTCCGTTCTCGGCCCGGAGCAGGCGAGCTCTCGAGCGCGCCGCGGAGGAGGCGAGCTCTCTTGCCGACGACCGGGTCGGGGCCGAGCACATCCTGCTGAGCCTCCTCCGGGACGACGCCGGCGCCGGCGCGAAAGTCCTGGCGGCATTCGGCGTCGAATACGAGCAGGCCCGCCACGCGGTGGTGGCCGCGCGGTTCTCGTCCCGCCCTCGGCCGCAGGCGTGGCACCGCCGCCGCGAGGCGAAGCTCGCCCTCGGGGTCGTCGTAGTGTTCGCCGCCGGGGTCCTCGTCGGCCGCGTGCTGCGCGCGAACTAGACTCGGCGCGATCTGTCCGCTCCGGGCGCCGGCGAAGCCGCCGCCTCCGCTCCCGGTTGGCTCCGTCTAGCCTACGCCAATGGCGGCGAAGCGCTTCCCCGACCGGGACGAGGTCGCCGCCGTCCGCGTGGAGGCCGAGCGGCTCGAGCCGGGCGCGACCGACACCGCAATCAAACGCCGACTCGCCGGACGGGTCATGGCCCGCCGGGACATGGGGAAGCTCGTCTTCCTCGACCTCGTCGACCGATCCGGCCGCATCCAGCTGATCTGCCCCGCCGAGCGAACCGGCGACCTCGAGCTCCATGTCGGGGACATCGTCGGCGTGACCGGCTCCCCGGCCCGCTCCCGCCGCGGCGAGCCGTCGCTGCAGGTCGACGAGCTCGAGGTACTCGCGCAGATCCGCACGCCGCTCCCCGACACCTTCCACGGGATCGAGGACGTGGAGCTCCGCTACCGGAAGCGCTACCTCGACCTCCTGATGAGCGAGGAGTCGCGCGACGAGGCGATCAAGCGAGCGCGCATGGTCTCGGCCATCCGTGCGTACCTCGACGGCGAGGGCTTTATCGAGGTCGAGACGCCGATCATGCAGCCGCGCTACGGCGGCGGCTTCGCCGAGCCGTTCGTGACGCACTCCGAGCTGCTCGACGCCGATCTCTACCTCCGCATCGCCGACGAGCTCTATCTCAAGCGGCTCATCGTCGGGGGTCTCGAGAGGGTCTACGAGCTCTCGAAGGACTTCCGCAACGAGAGCTACTCCTACAAGCACTCGCCCGAGTTCACGCAGGTCGAGTGGTACGAGGCGTACGCCGACTACAAGGACACGGCCGCGCGGATGAAGGAGCTCGTCCGGAACGCCGCCGAGGCGACGATCGGCGGGACGAAGACGACCTTCCGCGGCCACGACGTCGACCTCTCGCAGTTCCAGGAGGTGCGCTTCGTCGAGGCGCTCGACACGCACGGCGTCTGGACGCGCGACGAAGCGGAGCTGCGCGCGAAGCTGACCGAGGCGGGAGTCGACGTCTCGAGCGACCGCACGTGGTCGCAGCTCGCCGACCACGCCTACTCCCATTTCGTCGAGCCCCAGCTGATCCAGCCGACGATCGTCCACGACTGGCCGATCGAGCTCTCGCCCTTCGCACGCACGACCGACGGAGACGAGACGCTGGTGGAGCGGTTCGAGGCGGTGGTGAGCGGGATGGAGTTCGCGAACGCGTTCAGCGAGCTGAACGACTCGGAGGAGCAGGCGCAGCGGTTCGCGATGCAGGAGTCGGACCGGGAGGCAGGGCAAGAGGAAGCGGAGCCCGGTGATCCCGACTACGTCGAGGCGATGTCGTACGGCATGGCGCCGAACGGCGGTTGCGGGATCGGCATCGACCGACTCGCGATGATCCTGCTCGGCAAGGACTCCATCCGCGACGTAATCCTGTTTCCGACCTTGCGCCTCCTGGACTGAGACCCGGTTCAGGTTCCGTAAGGCTCCAGCCGGGTCACTCTGTGCCAACAGGAGGGTCGGCTACGATTGAGCCACCTTCGACCGTCCAGCGGCGGTTGTACAACGAAAGGAGTGTCGAGGGACCTTGTTCGAACGCTTTACTGAACGGGCTCGCCAGGTGGTCGTCCTCGCCCAGGACGAGGCCAGGGCGCTCAAGCACAACTACATCGGCACCGAGCACATCCTGCTCGGGCTGCTCCGCGAGGAAGAGGGCCTCGCGGCGCGGGTGCTCGAGTCCCTCGACATCACGGTGGAGGAAGTGCGCGCACAGGTCGCGCGCATCGTCGGCCAGGGCGACGAGGTCACGACCGGCCAGATCCCGTTCACGCCGCGCGCCAAGAAGGTGCTGGAGCTCGCGCTGCGCGAAGCGCTGTCCCTCGGCCACAACTACATCGGCACCGAGCACATCCTGCTCGGCCTCGTGCGCGAGAACGAGGGCGTCGCCGCCCGGATCCTGCTCGACTTCGACGCCGACGCCGAGAAGATCCGCAACGAGATCATCCGCATGCTGTCCGGCCCCGGCCGCCGCCAGCAGGGCC
>Ga0187776_10001138_pt1 | contig 13118 bp, 10 predicted proteins | sample 0216_BV02_MP12_2_FD_132426 | JGI IMG/M metagenome (GOLD analysis project Ga0187776, IMG submission 132426) | Tropical peat soil microbial communities from peatlands in Department of Meta, Colombia - 0216_BV02_MP12_20_MG | ecosystem: Environmental > Terrestrial > Soil > Wetlands > Peat | place...
CGCAGGGCCGCGTCGCAGGCGTCGTGATTCCAGTCTGGGAGCGCCGCGAGCGCGTCGGTGAGCTTCGCGAGCAGCCCGGGAACTTTTTCGTCCTTCCAGAATTTTTCGACAGCTTCAGGTTCGTAGTCGAAATCATCGGTGAAAAATGCGCGCGCCCACATGGTGAAATCGGTGAGCAGGCGCGTCCGAGGCCGGATCAAATCCACGGCGCGGGCAAACCAGGCGCGATCGCGGCTGGCCTGCGAGCCTTCCCACAGGCCGGCGCGCTTGAGTTCTGCCTCGACGTAAGGGAGCAACTCTTCGACGGGCGGCTTCTGGAGGTATTGCGTGTTGAACCATTCCAGCTTGGCGCGGTCGAAGATGGCATTGGTGCGGCTGATGCCGGCGAGCGAAAAGCGCTCGATCAATTCCGGAGTGCGCATGAATTGAGAATCGTCGCCCGGCGACCAGCCGAGAAGCGCGAGGAAATTGCGAAACGCTTCAGGAAGAAATCCCTCTTCGGCATAAGAGCCGACGCTGGTGGCGCCGTGGCGCTTGGAGAGGCGCGTGCGATCCGGCCCGAGAATCAGAGGGACGTGCGCAAAGATCGGAGGGGCCGCGCCGAGAGCCTGGTAAATCAACACCTGCTTGGGCGTGTTGGAGAGGTGATCGGCACCGCGGATGACTTGGGTGATGCGCATATCAATGTCGTCCACGACGACGCTGAGCTGATACGTAGGCAGGCCGCTCGAGCGGAGAAGGACAAAATCTTCGATGTCGGCGTTCTGGACTTCACGCGGACCGAAGACGGCGTCCTCGAATTTGGTCGCGCCGGTGCGCGGAGTGCGGAAGCGAATAGCGCGGGGGGTGCCCTCTTTCTCCTTGGCAGCGCGCGCGGCGTCGCTGAGGTCGCGGCAGGGGCAAGCGGGCAATTTCGCGAGCTTCGCGCCCTCGTCGTCGCCTTCGCCTTCATGATCCTCGGTGGCTTCAGCACCGGCGTAGGCGGCGGGTTTGCAGTAGCAGGCAAAGCCGGCGCCGCTGAAAAGCAATCGTTCGGCGGCGGCGCGGTACATCTCCAGGCGCTGGGACTGAAAGTAAGGCCCTTCGTCCCACTCGACTCCAAGCCATTTCAGGGCATCCAGGATGCCGTCCACAAGCTCCGGCCGGTTGCGCTCCACATCCGTGTCTTCAATGCGCAGGAGCAGCGTGCCGCCCTCATGCTTGGCGAAAAGCCAATTGAACAAGGCAGTCCGCGCGCCGCCGACGTGAAGATAGCCCGTCGGGGAGGGAGCAAAGCGAACGCGCGGCTTTTGCACGGCGGTCATTACAGCCTGATTCCTTCGCGGATTTTGAAATTATCAATAGTAGCGGAACGACCAGTCAAAATCGAGCCGCTCATCCTCGGAAAGCGAAGAAACGGCGAGAGTTGGTACTCACGTACTGTTGACCCCGGCGGATGCCGAGGCGATAGTTTCCAAGGGCCAGGAGTCCGTCCGCCCGGCTAATTCTTCGGTTGCCGCAGGAGATCGACAGGCGTTGACCTGCAAGAAACTCGGCTGGACACGCCGCCAGACGGCTGAAGAATTTCTGCTATTCTCGGGAGAAGTCCGCAGTGCCATGGACGTGGAGCATTGAGTTGTTGAGCCATGTAGACATGAGCCCAGTCGTGCTCGTGGCAAGCGCTTTTCTGCTCGCGGCGTTCTTCAGCTACGTCTATCGGCAGAAGCGGCAGGAATACCTGCTTGCCTGGGCGGGCGGCTGGCTGCTGATCACCTTCCATTTCCTGAGCCGGCTGGCCGGCCCGGCTGCGTCCGCGGCGAAGTGGCCCGAGGTGCTGAACGAATGGCTGCTGGCGGTCGCGGCGCTGGCATTCTTGTGCGCGGCGCGGCTCTACGCGCGGCTGACTGTCCAGATACGGTGGCTGATTCTCGCCGGGGCGGCGGCAGCCGTTTGGGCGCTGGCGTATGCGAATCGGTGGGTAGGAGCGCCGCTGGGCCTGGGCGTCGCGCTGATTTTCTTCCTGATTGCCCGCACATTCTGGGAAGAAGGCCGCAAGCAGGAATCACGGACGGATCTGCTGCTGGCCATCGTGTTTGTCGCCTGGGGATTGCTGCGCCTCACCACCGTTCTCCAGCCGCGGTTCGGTTTCCTGGCCGGGAAGGACCTGATCCCGCTGGTCCTGTTGCCGTTGCTGCTTTCCGGCGTTCTGATGCTGATGGCCGTGTACGAAGAAGAGCGGCGCCGCGTGGAACGCAACATGGTGGCGCTGACGAACCTGAATTTGGCGACCTCGAGTTTTGTCGGTGGCGAAATCCAGAAAATGCTGGCGCAGGCGCTGGACCGCGTGCTGAACGTCGTGCGGATTCCGGCTGGTGCGCTGTGCCTGCACTACGGCGAGGCGGACGGGCCAACTTCGATTGTGGTGACCGGGCTCGGTGACTCCTTCTGCTCGACGATTCAGGAAAACGACCTCGACCGCTACGTTGTGAACCTGGTGGCGCGGCTGGGCGGGATTGTAGTGCTGCGCGACCTGTGGCGCGATTCGCTGTGGGAAGCGCTGGAGAAAGAGGATTCATTCCGGCACGTGCGCAAGATGCTGCTCGGGCAGGAACTGCGCACGGTGGTGGGCATCAGCCTGCAAGCCAAGGAGCGCGTCTTCGGCGTGCTGCTGCTGGGAACGCCGGACAATCGGAGTTTCACGCCGGCCGAGCGGCGTCTGCTGCTGGCGCTGGGCCATCAGATCGGCGTGGCCGTGGAAAACAGCTACCTGATTCAGCAGACTTCGCGGCGCAGCGAAGAGCTGCACATCCTGAACGAAATCGGGCGGGCGCTGAGCTCGACGCTCGAGCCGGACATTCTCTTCGAACGGATCTATTCGGAAATGCGGCGGCTGCTGGACGTGAACAGTTTCTTCATCGCGTTTCATGACAGCAAGCGCGGCGAGGTGAGATTCGAGATCGAGGTGAGGGACGGCGAACGCCGGCCGAAGCGCACCCGGCCCGCGGGGAATCATCTGGTTGAATTCCTGGTCCGTTCGCGCCAGCCGCTGTTGATCCGCGACCATTTCGAGGAGGAGGCGAAGCGCCTGGGCTTCGAGCCGGTGCAGCACGCGGGCTCGATTTGCGCCGTGCCGCTGATCCTGTACGACCGCGCCATCGGCGTTATGGCGGTGCACAGCATGCAGGAGCGGGCGTTCGACGAAGGTCACGTGGAGCTTCTGCGCGTGCTGGCGAGCGAAGCGGGCATCGCGATTGAGAACGCGCGCCTGTTTGCCGAGGAACAGAAGAAGTCGCGCCAGCTCACGCTGCTCAACAACATTTCCCGCCACGCCATTACCACGCTGAACCCCGAGGAGATGCTGGCGAAGATTGCCGAGGAAATTGAGAACGGACTGATTTACGACCACATCGGGATCGCCATCCTGGACTATTCGACGAAGGAACTGGTGATCCAGGCGGAGGCCGGCACCCGGCGTGACGCCAAAGACCGGCGGATCCTGCTCGGCGAAGGCCTGGTAGGGCAGGTAGCGCGCAGCGGGCAGATCGCCATGGTCCGGGAAGCAAACAACACAACGCCGAGACTCATCCTCGCCGGTTCGGTGTCGGCGATTGCGCTGCCCGTTTCCTATGGCGAGCAACTGCTGGGCGTGCTCTATGTGGAATCTTCGGAGCGATGCGAGTTTCAGGAGCAGGAAGTTCTGTTGTTGCGCACGTTGGCAGACCTTTTCGCCGGTGCGCTGCACAATGCGCTGACGTTCCAGAAGGCGCAGGAGCAGGCCATCACGGACGGCCTGACGGGCGTGAAAACGCACCGCTTCCTGATGGAAGCGCTCTCTTCGGAGTGGAAGCGTTCGACGCGCGCGAACCGTCCGTTTGCGCTCGTGCTGATGGACCTGGACCGCTTCAAGTTCGTCAACGATTTCTACGGGCACCTGGAAGGCGACGTGGTCTTGCAGCGCGTGGGTCATATCCTGGAGCAGAATTGCCGGCGGTCTGACGTGGTGGCGCGCTACGGCGGCGACGAATTTGTGATCCTGATGCCGGAAACGACCGTGGAGCAGGCGCGCGCCCTGGCGAGCAAATTGCGCGGCTGGGTGGCGTCGGACCCGTTGCTGCGCGACAAGAACATCACCGCCAGCTTTGGCATAGCCGGCTTCCCTGTCCACGGCTCGACGCCGCAGGAACTCATCCAGGTCGCCGATTCTTCGATGTACCTCTCGAAGCACCAGGGCGGCAATTCCGTATCGAGCGCCGAGCAAGGAGACCCGAGCGAAACCAAGCGGTGGAAGAAGGATGTGCTCGAGGCCTATCTGGGCGTGACGCTGAAGCGTCTGTTCTCAACCGGCCCGGAAGCTTTCGAGGAAATCTACCGTCGGCTCGAGCAATTCACTCGCTCGCTGACCGAGCATGGGGGCACAGGTAATGCAGACGACCTGCCGCCTGCAGTCGTTGAAACGGTGACGTCGCTCGCGCTTGCGATCGACGCAAAGGATCATTACACCCAAGGCCACTCACAGAAGGTGTCGGCATACGCGGTGATGATCGCTCAGGCGATGGGCATGGAACCGGACGAAGTCGAGGAAGTCCGGCTGGCTGGGCTGCTCCACGATATCGGAAAGGTGGGTATCCCGGAACCGATACTCAACAAGTCCGGCCCGCTCGATGCTTCCGAGTGGGAGACGATGAAGTCCCATACCGAGCTTGGCGCGAAGATCCTCGAGCCGCTCGAAGCCATGAACCGCATCCGCCTGATGGTGAGACACCATCACGAGTTCTTCGACGGGACCGGCTACCCGGACCGCCTCGAAGGCGAGCAGATTCCTTACGGCGCGCGGCTAATTGCCATCGCAGACGCCTACGACACAATTACGTCCGAACGCACCTACAAAAAGGCCCGCACACCCGAAGACGCTTTTATCGAGTTGGAGCGGTGTTCCGCGAATCAATTCGATCCCGAGTTGGTGCGCATGTTCGTCGAAACGATGCGGCGCGCCCCCCACCCGGTCGTGGAAGCCGGCGTCGGCGCGATCACCGAAGAATCGGACAATAACTCCCGCTAGACGGAAGCCCTCCGCCCCGATAGAGTTTTCACTGGCCGAATTATCTCGATTGATAGGAGCAGCCATGCAGACAGCCACAGTCCAGTGGGCCGGCAGCGAGAAATTTCTCGCCACCATGCCGTCGGGGAGAACAGTTCAATTTGACGCCGGCAGTGCACATGAAGGCGGGCCGAGCCCCATGGAAGTGCTGCTGGGAGCCCTGGGCGCTTGCACATCGGTGGACGTGACGACCATCCTGGAAAAGAAACGGCAGAAACTTGAGGCGTTTGAAGTGAGCGTCTCAGGCGAGCGCGCCAGCCAGCCACCGCAGGTGTGGACGAAAATCGAACTTGTGTACCGGCTGACGGGAAAGCTCGATGAGAAGGCCGTGCGCGATGCCATTGAGCTGAGCGAAACCAAGTATTGCTCGGTGGCGGCGATGCTGGGGAAGACCGCGAAAATCACCTACCGTTACGAGATCCTTCCGCCGAAATTGTAGCGATTGACGGTGAACGGAGCGTTGGACTTGTCACCCTGGCGCGCGATTGCATACAATCGCGCACTATTCCCGCAGTGATGGAGAGTGGAATGGGCAAACGCATTGCCGCCAAGATCACCGGAGTGGCCGGATATGTTCCGCCGCGGGTGGTCACCAACCAGGAAATCGAGAAGCTGGTGGACACGAACGACGAATGGATCCGCACGCGAACCGGCATCCGAGAGCGCCACTTTGCCGAACCCGGTGTGGCGACTTCGCACCTGGGAACGGAAGCGGCGAAAAAGCTGCTGGTAGCGAAAGGCGTGAAGCCCGAAGAAATCGAGTTGATCGTGGTCGCCACGGTGACGCCGGACATGTTCTTCCCGGCGACGGCGTGCCTGATCCAGGACCGGCTGGGCGCGAAGAGTGCGTGGGGATTTGACCTCTCGGCTGCGTGCTCGGGGTTTGTGTATGCGCTGACGGTGGGCGCACAATTTGTCGGCGCGGGATCGCACAAGAAAGCCCTGGTGGTCGGCGCGGACGTGATGACATCGGTCCTGGACATGAAGGATCGCGCCACCTGCGTGCTGTTTGGGGATGGGGCGGGTGCCGTTCTGGTGGAGCCCGCGACTTCGGATTCCGAGGGCATCATTGATTTTTCGAACGACGTGGATGGCTCAGGCGGTTCTTGCCTGTACATGCCGGGAGGAGGGTCCCTGCATCCGGCCTCTTGCCAGACAGTGGAAAAACGCATGCATTACATCCACCAGGAAGGGCAGCAGGTGTTCAAGTATGCGGTGCGGCGGATGAGCGAACTGGCGATCCATTTGCTCGAGCGAAACGGGTTGACGAGCAATGACCTCGCGCTGGTGGTGCCGCACCAGGCGAATCTGCGAATCATTCGCGCAATGCAGGAGCGGCTGGGTGTGGATGATTCGAAAGTTCTGGTGAACATCGATCGCTTCGGCAACACAACCGCGGGGACCATTCCGCTGGGATTGATGGACGCGCTCGACCAAAAGCGCCTGCGCAAAGGCGACCTGGTGCTGCTGATTTCGGTCGGAGCCGGATACACGACCGGCGGGATTCTGATGCGTTGGGCGTATTAGGAATTTACCTTCAGGGACGCCTCGGCCACCACAGCAGCATCATCGAAAAACCCGCAACGTAGAAGGGCAGCGATTGCATTGTTGTCCCGCCTGTGAACCGCACAGCAAATCCGAAAAGAACGACGGCATTTGAAAGCACGAACGAGAGAATATTTGCCGCTCTCCATTTGCCTAGGGCGACCACATTATTCGGCGACGATTGGAGCACGTCCATGGCGGGCCCTAGCATCCTGTTTCGGAATGAGATCGCGATGCCAATTTCCGCGACGCCGACTGCCAGCATTGCCAGCCAAAACGTACGGATATCTCGGACGACGTGATTGATGAGCTTCTCAGCAACCAAGACTTCGTCAATCATCGCAGCAAGAATGACGAGGTACACGATTCGCAGGAAGCGGATCGAGCTCTCGAGAGTAAGAGCCTCTTGGCCCATCGGAGCGATTGGGTTCCTCAGGTCGAACGGATTTTGCCTTGGAGCGCGCTCCAAGGCAAGGTGCCTGCGGGGGAGTTATAGGCAGGAGGGTGGGAGATACTAGTAAGCGCGGATTTCGGCGGCCAGCGCCTGGTTGCGGGCGATGCGTTGGGAGAGCACGGCGGTTGCGTAGCGGGTGCACAGCGCCATTTCCCGTCGAGCCCAGCCCTGCGCTGCTGAATCACTAAGGCGAGTCATGAATTGCAGGAAACTGTGATACAGGCGCACGGACCGCAGGTTCGGACCAGCGTCCCTCCCTGCCTGCGGGCAAAGTTGCTGGTACGCAGAAACATCAACGAAGTCCTTTGATTGCAATAGGTTAGCGGAAATTTCTGCACCGCCGACCTCGCTGGGCAACGGCTCGGAGGCCACCCGGAGAAGGCCGGCACGCCAGGTGAACGCGGCGAACTGCATCAGAGCCGCGACGGAAATCACGAGAATGAACGATGCAACGAACATTTCCCTGACCCGCGGACAAGTGTGCCCGTTCAGAACGCGGGCGACAATAGAACGACCGTACTGCCGCAGAACCAACTCAGAAACAGGGAGTTGATCCAAGGTCATGCGGGGGCGGGATGCTTCTTCTGCGCTTGCGTTTTATCATACATAATGGCGATGGCAGGAAGGCTGCAAGTCCGAGCAACGGGGAGTTTGCGAAGTTGCGAGCGGTAGTGACAGGTGGTGCCGGCTTCTTGGGATCGCATTTGTGCGACCTGCTGCTTGAAAAAGACTGGGAAGTCCTGTGTCTCGACAATCTGGTCACAGGGAACGATTCGAATGTTTCGCACCTGCTTTCACATCCGCGATTCAGGTTCATCCGCCAGGACGTGACCCGCTACATTGAAGTCCCGGGGCCGGTTGACGCAGTCCTGCATTTCGCTTCGCCGGCGAGTCCCCCGGATTATTTGCGCCTGCCCATACAAACGCTCAAGGTGGGCGCTCTTGGCACTCACAATGCACTCGGTCTAGCGCTGGCGAAGAAAGCGAAGTTTTTGCTGGCTTCGACGTCGGAGTGCTACGGCGATCCGGAGGTCAGTCCCCAGCCGGAGACGTACTGGGGTCGCGTCAATCCGATCGGGCCGCGCGGGGTGTACGATGAGGCGAAGCGGTTCGCCGAAGCGCTGACTATGGCTTATCACCGCTCGCATGGCGTCAACACGCGCATCGTGCGAATTTTTAACACGTATGGACCGCGCATGCGGCTGAACGACGGGCGCGCGCTGCCGAATTTTCTTTACCAGGCGCTGACCGGCGAGCCGATTACGGTGTATGGCGATGGCAAGCAGACGCGCAGCTTCTGCTATGTCTCGGACCTGCTGGATGGGATTTACCGGCTGCTCGGGTCAGAGCAACATGAGCCGGTGAACATCGGCAACCCGCACGAGATCACGATCCTCGAATTTGCCGAGCGGGTGCGCGCGCTTGTCGGCACGGGCGCGCCTATCGTCTTCCGTCCTCTCCCGCAGGACGACCCCAAGCAGCGCTGCCCGGACATCGGCAAGGCGAGACGGCTGCTCCATTGGGAACCAAAGGTGAAATTGGAAGAGGGTTTGAAGCTGACCTACGATTATTTTCGCCAGAAGCTCGCGCCCGCCGACCGCACTCACTGAATCAATCCGCTGTCGCCGCGACGAACCAACCTAATCCGGACGTCCCACCGAAACATATTCGATCCCGCGAGCTTTCATGTCCGCGGGAGAGAGAAGATTGCGGCCGTCGAGAACAAGCGGCCGCGCCATCGCTTCGCGGATGCGGTCCCAGTCGAGTCGGCGGAACTGGTCCCATTCGGTAGCGATCAGCAAAGCTTCGGCATCCTTGGCCGCGTCATAGGCGGAGGCGGCGAATTCGCAATTCTGCAGGACCGAGCGGGCTTTCTCCACAGCTTCGGGGTCGTAAGCGCTGACTTGCGCACCCTCGGCGATAAGCGCATTGATGAGGTCAATGGCCGGGGCGAAGCGCACGTCGTCGGTATTGGGCTTGAAAGCCAGGCCCAGGACGGCAATTCGTTTTCCTTTGATCACCCAGAGAGCGCGCCGGATTTTCTCCATGAAAATGTCAATCCGCCGGCGATTGATTTTCTCCGCTTCTTTGAGCAGGGTGAAATCAACGCCCGACCGTTCGGCGAGATGAACAAACGCCTGCAAATCCTTCGGCAGGCAAAAACCGCCGAAGCCCAACCCGGGGTGGAGGAAGGCGCTGCCAATCCGAGGGTCCATTCCGACCGCCCGCATGACCTCCTCGATGTTGGCGTCGAGCCGCTCGGCTAGATCGGAAACCATGTTGGCGTAAGAAATTTTCAGCGCCAGGAACGAGTTCGAAGCGTGCTTGATCAGCTCGGCGCTATTGATCGTGGTGACTAGCCACGCAGGCGCCGGAGCATCGGGACAGGCCGGCGTGTGAACCGGGCACTTGAACTTTCGTTCGAGGACTGGCTGATAGATTTCTTTGAGCTGTCGCTCGGCGGACTCGTCTTCCACCCCCACCACGACGCGATCGGGATGGAGAAAATCGCCGACAGCCGTCCCCTCACGGAGGAATTCAGGGTTGGAAGCAACGCGAAATGTGAGCCCGCTCTTTCGGCCGTACACCGAAAGCGCACGCTTCAGTTCCTGGCCGGTCTGAGCCGGGACGGTGCTTTTTTCGATGACAAGTTTTGGGCCGTGCGCCGAAGTGGCCACGAGCCGCGCGACATGGTCGATGGCGCTCAGGTCTGCATCGCCATTCGGCAGCGGAGGGGTGCCCACGCAAATGAAGACGGCGTCGCCGAAATTCACCGCCTTCCCCGAATCCGCGCAAAAACTCAGGCGCCTTTCTTCGCGCGCACTGGCAATCACGCCATCCAGGCCCGGCTCGTAAATCGGCAGCCGGCCGGAATCAAGCGCACGCAATTTTGCTCTATCGCTGTCCGTGCAGACAACTTCGTGTCCAATCCCTGCCAGACATGCGCCCGTCACCAGGCCCACATAGCCCGTCCCAACGACAGAAATCTTCAATGCGAACCCTCCGGAGGGTAAGAGCAACGAAAACTATGAGAGAAGCTCCTTAATTTTCCTATATGCGTTTCAGCACGCCAAGCTAAATTTGGAACATCCGCATCGGTGTTTGCGACAAATGAATTTGGTAGTAGAATGCCGCGACGATCGCGAAGCACGATGCTTCCTCTCCGGAAATTCTGAAGGCAGGTGGAATGGAGATTCTCTGGCCCGCCCTGGGCATCTCAGTCATCGTCGTTTTTGTCTTCTTCATTTTGGCGCAACACTGGCATCGAATCCTGCGACATCATTCCTGGACAATCCGCCGGCTGACCGAGCGGTTGCATGACCTCGAAGAAGTGGGCGACCCTGAATTCCGCCGCCGGCTGAGCCAGGCCCTACCCTCGCCGCTGGAGCAGGTGTTCACATTTTCTCTCCGGCTGGACGAACGGTTCTGGCACGAGACCGTGCGCGCCTCGGCCGAGGATCTGGATTTCATCCGGTCATTCGGAAGCTTTCTTGGGTCGGTGAAAATCGAGCGTTGGCGGGGACGCACCGTGGCAACCGTCACGGAAGTGCTGCCCGAAAGCAGGTTGGCCGGCTGGCAGGCCCGCACGTTGGATTTCTACTCCGAGGGCGCTAAGGGTGGGGAGGCCTTTATGCTCTGGGAGCTTCCGCTGGCGCGCCCACAGAGCACGGCGGAAGCGCCCCCATCACTTGAACTGCTGTTGCGGCAGGATTCACTTGAGCTGTGCCGTCATTCCATTGCTCTTTTCGGGAACGGAAATCATGCGGATGGGGGAGACGAGCGTACAGTGTTTCTCCGCGTCCCGTTGGACCAGGCCCGGCTCGCAGAATTTCGAAGCCATCATCCGGCGTCTGCGCTCGGTGAGGCGGGCGTGAATGGGAATTCGTGGCAAGCCTTCTATTCAGGCGGCGATCCCAAGATTGGATACGAATGGCAACTCGCTCTCCGCGACCTGGAAAAGAAAGCGGAGTGGGAGCAGTGGAAGATCCTGGAATCCGCCCCAGTTCGTGCCGCGAGCGATTAGGGGCTGGGGCCCAAGAGCTCTCAACGATCAATTAGAAGCCGGTCGCACCGGAAGTCCGGCCCAGACGTTTGCCAGCCCAAGATATTCCCGTACCACCGAGAGCGCATCCCGCGTGTTTCGCCACCAATGATCCGCATCAAACGGGTCTTGTGAAGCGGCGCAGACGCGCATATCCAGCGCCTCGCCTGCGAGCTTCCTCCACAACGCGCTGACCCGCCGTGTGTGTTGCGGTGAGGTGACGATGAGCGCCGATTTCTTTCCCGTGCGGCGCATTTCCCGCGCGATTTCGGCAACTTCCTGTTCCGTATCCATGATGGGGTCAGGGAACACGTGAACGGCTGATTCGGGAATTCCCAAATGGATGAGGATTTGCCGGTTATATTCATCTTCGCCCACAAAGTGAATACCGAATGCTTCCAAGTTGGCAGCTGGACTTTCCGGTCTGCTGACCCAAATTTCCGGGGCGTAGCCCATCTTAAAAATATTCGCGGCTCCCTCTGCGCGATAGGGCATGCCTCCGCTGAGTATCACGATCACGTCGGCGTTCGATGGTGAGTCCGCCCGCACCAGCCAATGTCCGGCGCGGCGAAACATGATGACTCCCCCGATGACGAGGAAAAGCAGCGCGAGCGCCGCGATGCGACGACGATTCCATCCCGCCTCATGGTTTGCGTGTCTTACAGTTCCCGGCATGACTGTTCCTCAGAGAGGAAGAGGCTGAAGATCCCACTCACGGCCCGCTTCACGAAAGAACGGCGGGGCGAGAGACGCGGCTTCTGGTGAGCAGGCCGCGCAGCCCGAGCAGCAGCAAGCGCGGTTGGTAGAGGCAGATTCGCCAAAGAATCCGCCATGCCTCGTCGCGGGAATACTCGCCGAGGGATTGGATGGCCGGGGCATTGAGGAGGTCCACCAACCGGCTGTAATCCGGTTGCTGGAATCGATGAAGCGAGCGCCGCAACAGCAGATGGAGATTGAGCTCGCGGCGAAGCGTCCGCAATTCCGGGCTCGAACCGCCGTTGAGTATGGCTTGAGCCACACCGAGAGCGCCGCGGAAACCGGTGACGATGCCGCCCACCGTCGTGACCTTCACCTGTGCGGCCGCATCTCCGACCAGGTAAACAAAGCTGCTGCCGACCCGCCGCCTAACGGGCACCCAGGATTTGTAAACGGGAATCCGCGCGCCCTGGAATTCGATGGGGTCCAGGTTGCGCTTCTCAAGAAAGCGCTCAAGGTGGCGCCGGGTATCCGCACCGTTCTCGCCAATCACGCCCAGGGCTCCGCGCTCCGCCGATTCCGGGATTAACCAGTAAAAATACGGCGTGTCCTGCGGCACGAACCACACGCGAGCCGTGTCGGCAGGCATGTCTTTCGGCAGACGCACGATTGACTGCACCAGTGGAACAGTCTCGAGTGGAGGCCACCCAGCGGCACGTGCCACACGGCTGGAGGCCCCGTCGCCGCCGATGATGCTCCCTGCATGGGCCTCCTCGCGCTTTCCGTCACTGCACCGTTCCACTTCCAGCACCAGTCCTCGTCCATTAGGATGAAGCGCGTGGAAGCGTCGGCCGAGTTCCAGAGACGCGCCCGCGCGTTGTGCTTCGCCCGCCAGACCTTGAATCAGCGCCCGCCGCTCAATAATCAGGTCAGGCTGCTTGAGCGCAACAGCAGCAGCGCGTCCATCGGTGAAAAGCTCAAACCGGCGAATCTCATTTACGATGCTCGACTCCGCTGCATGGCCCAGCAGAGCTCTCATGCGGTGGGTGACGATGAGGGTGCGCGCGGCCGGCTCGAGCGATTCGATTCGCTCGAATACGCGCACCGGCACGCCTCTCCTCGCCAACAGTGCGGCAGCAAACAGGCCTGCGGCGGACCCGCCCACTACCGCAACAAATTGTTTGGCGATTCCAGAACCCGAGATTAGGCTGACTTCTTTCTGGGGCGCATCGAGCACGATATTCTCTTCGCGCAACCAACCTCACCTTGGAATGAGATATGCCGGAAACAAGCAGTCGAGAATC
>Ga0187776_10001139_pt1 | contig 13115 bp, 12 predicted proteins | sample 0216_BV02_MP12_2_FD_132426 | JGI IMG/M metagenome (GOLD analysis project Ga0187776, IMG submission 132426) | Tropical peat soil microbial communities from peatlands in Department of Meta, Colombia - 0216_BV02_MP12_20_MG | ecosystem: Environmental > Terrestrial > Soil > Wetlands > Peat | place...
CCTCGGCAAGGATGACTGGCCGTTCCCGATCCCGCTCGTAAAAGCCGGCAAGGTTTGGCACTTCGATACCGCGGCGGGCGCCGAGGAGATCCTCAACCGTCGCATCGGCCGCAATGAGCTGAGCGCGATCGAGGTCTGCCGCGCCTACGTCGACGCACAACGCGAGTATTCTTCCAAGGACCGCAACAACGACGGCTTCCGCGAGTACGCGCAACACTTCGCGAGCCACCCGAACCAACATGACGGGCTCTACTGGCCCACCAAGTCGGGCGAGGAACCGAGTCCGATGGGAGCGCTGGTCGCCCGCGCCCGGGACGAAGGTTACGAAAGCGCCGGCACGCGCACCAAGCGTGAGCCCTACCACGGTTATTACTACCGTATCCTCAAACGCCAAGGCTCGCATGCGCTCGGCGGTGCGCACGACTACATCGCCGACGACCATATGATCGGTGGGTTTGCGCTCGTGGCGTTTCCCGCGCAATACGGCGCCTCGGGCGTGATGACCTTCATCGTCAATCAGGACGGCGTGGTGTATCAGAAGAATCTCGGTCCGGACACCGAGAGAATTGCGCGCGAGATGAAAGCCTACGATCCTGATCCGAGCTGGAAGGCGAACTGATCTACCTGCGGTTCCGAGGGCGGCGCGGCGCCTGGCATTTCACATTATTTTTACAATTCGCATTAAGGCGGATGCGCCGCTTTGAAGCCGCACCGCGCCCGACTCCGGCGTTGCCCTTCCGACCAATCTCAGCCATTTTGAGAAAATGCTTCTGCAGGCCTCCGTCGCCGAGCATAATGGTCTGGACACAATGATTAATTCTGGCTGAAAAAAGATCCCGTGTATCAATACGTGCGAAATGACGGCAAGGGCGACCTTGGCGGAATGCTGAACTACCATGATTGTGAGGCGGCGTAATTTCGTTGCGGTCGAGTTTTGGATCTTACAGACACATGAACCAAACGATCGACGATTACCTTACCAAGCGCATTGGGCGCGTGCACCTAAGACAGCGGCTGGGCCTGGAGGCCGAGTACGAAGCCAAGGTGTTCCGCAAGGGTACCCACTTCTTTCACCTCGAAAACTGGTATTCGGTTCACTCGCTCATTCGCAACAGCTTGCGGCTAGTCGGCTTGCACGGCCGCGGTCGGCGCAACACGCTGCGGCTCCGTCTCCGCGAGCACGAGGTCACCCTGCCGGGGCTCCCGGCGGCATTTGACGGATACACGCTGTTGCACATCAGCGACCCGCACGTAGATATGAACCGCGAGATCGTGCACGCCCTGATCGAGCACGTGCGCGCGGTTGATTACGACCTGTGCGTACTCACCGGAGATTACCGCTATCGCACCTTCGGTCCGTTCGAGCCGGCACTCGAGGCCATGGCGCGGCTGCGCGGTCACCTCAAAGACCCGGTGTACGCCGTGCTCGGCAATCACGACACCATCCGCATGGTGCCGGGACTCGAGACGATGGGCATCCACGTGCTGCTCAATGAATCGGTGGCACTAGAGCGAAACGGCGCGGCCATTTACCTCGCCGGTATCGATGACGCGCATTACTTTCAGGTCGACAACATCGAGAAGGCCGCGCACGACATCCCGCACGAGGCGATTTCCATCCTGCTGTCGCACACGCCCGAGGCGTACCGCAATGCCGCGCACGCCGGCTTCCGTGCCATGCTGTGCGGTCATACCCACGGTGGCCAAATTTGCCTGCCCGGGGGTATTCCCATCATCACCGACGCCGACTGCCCGCGCGCGTTCGCGGCTGGGCCGTGGAAATACCACAACCTCCTTGGCTACACCTCGGTCGGCGCCGGCGCCAGCATCGTGGATGTGCGGCTCAATTGCCCGCCCGAGGTCACGCTCCATCGCCTGCGCTGCGCCTAAACGGCGCGCGCCTGCCCGTTAGTACGGCCGGTCGCGCCGGTGCAGTTTGTACAGCAACCGCGAGAGCAACTGGTCCAGCACGAAAAAAACGAACACCACCACCGCGATGTCCCATGCCATTAAGCTCAACCGCGCGCGGAACACCAGCAGCGGTAACAACGACTCCGGCACTGGGTCGAGCAACAGCGCCCGACTGCTGGGAGGAAGTCCGAGCCGCCGCTTGATAAAGCTTGAAGTCAGATCCCCCGCCATGGAAAGCCCGGCCAGCAGCGCGCCGAGAGTCCACGGCAACCCCAGCACGAGCGCGGCCGCCGCCGTGGCGGCAAGCGACAACACGATGCCGCGCAGCGTCTTGGACGGGCCGAACAGCGGGCGGCCGTCGAAAATCCTCCACCCGCCATCGAGCGGATAGCTGAACCACTGTCCGAACAACTCGTGCCCCAGAGCTGGCGCGCCGTTGGCGACCACGAGCAGCAGCAGTGCGCGCAACGGCGGCACGAGCGTCTCGTCAAGCGACAACAGGTGCTCGATAGGCATTGGTTAGCCGGTTTTAGACCTACAGTATCGCTATGCGACCCTTGGGCGAGAGTGTAGCGGATTATTCTGACACAACGCGCCTCCCGTACCTGGCGCCATCGCCGCGAGCCCAGGCCGATCTTTGGTAAGGGACAGAACCGATGTTCGGTTCCGGCCCAGCAGCAGTCATTCATGACAACAATACGCTTGAGCGGCGAGCAAAACGCGTCAGTGTTTTTGTGCGTCCGCCTCGAAGCAAATCTAGTGTCGGCACGGAAACCGGGGGCACGCACCGACGACCGTCCTAATTCTCGTGAGAGCGTCGCACGTGAGTGCAGCCGTCCCGCCCGCGGTGCACGGACGATACCTTCAGTATTTGGCACAGATTTTACATGCGTGCGCCCTACTTCAAGGACGACACATATCCCTCTTCCCCGCCTTGCATGAAGAAATAGTCCTTGGCCCCGTGCCGCACCAGATAATATTGAAACCACATGACCTGCTTGCCCACGGCATCATAAATGAGCAATCCCTTTCTTTGCTGTTTCGCCTGTTCTATCAAGGCATCCAGCTCAGCCCTGTTGTCAACGTTCACGTGCTCCTCGCGCATCGGAAACAACAGGAAATCGCGCTGTCCGAAGTCGCGGATATCCACGATGATGCAATTGCACTTGTCGGCATTCGCCCGGGCGCGAAATTCCTTGGCGGGTAGCATGTGCGCCTTCAGGTCCGCGGGGCTGATAAGGTCCGACTTCTCGATCGGTGTTTTCTCGTACAGCATGGTGAGCTCCGGATGTGCCGTAGCCCAATCAAAGATGCCGGCGTCGTAGGCATAAACGTTGGTGATCCCGACGCGTTGTGCCCGCCGCGCCGCCTCATAGGATTTGGGGCACGTCTTGCCGTTGCAATAGAATACGATCGGTTTGGCGTTCGACTTCTGCACCTTTGAGATTGCCGCCTCGAACGCGCGGTTCGTGCCGGTATCGACTTCGTCTACCGGTACGTTGATCGAGCCATTGATGCGCATCGTATCCCATTCGAACTTGGTGCGGGAATCCACGACCAGAACACGGTCGTGCATTTTGTAAAATTCCTGCGTCGAAAGGGTCTTTACATCGGGATAGCGCCAGCGCAGTGGGAATTCGTTGTTTTGCTCCGTTCCCGCGGCAACGGTCTGGCAAACGGCGGTGCCGACTATCAACAGAAAGAACACGAACATCTGGGCAACACGGTACATGGCAACCCCCTTCTATGGTCTGGTCCGTGCATCGATTTCACCATTGCCGTCCCTGCTCCTGAAAAATCCTTAGACTTCTAAATCACCTTCAGACTCCTAGAGCACACGCGCAGCCAGCGCCCGGTGACTTCAGGGTTCGCCTCTGCTCTCGAAGATTTTTATTATTTATTAAAGAGAGATACTGCTGATCAACTGGATATGCCTAATGCGTCTGGACACTATCCTAGCGGCGGTGTTCGGCGCGCGGTCCAGCACCCACGTCTCGGGCATTACGCTGGACGTCGCATGTCAATCGCGGCTCGGTTTGCGTCGCGCTCGGACAACCCGACAAATAAGCGCCGCCGCCCAGACGTTTATGCAGCATTAACTGTGCCAAAAGCCACGATAGGGACTATCGGCGTTACCCACGACGTATCTCAGGGCAGGTAGGCTAAAAATCCCATTGGAAAGGACCCCGAAGGCCTTGAAAATAGATCGGTTCGCACGAGTCTAAATAGTCGAGTCGCTTTCTAAGATGTTTCTTCCCGGCTCCTACAGGCCCCATTGAATTGAGACATCGAGGCAAGGATCAACAAGAAATGTGACGTATAGCGTGTCTGTGGTGCCGAAAATTTTCTCCGCCGCACGAATTTCAGCTTGCACCAAAAGGGATCGCCGGGCGCCGCCTGTCCCTGACGAATTATTATTCCTTATCATAGGGGCTCACAATCTTGCAGTCTTGCCAAGTTTGCTTCCATCCGTAGCATGAGCCCTATGACGTCTGTGCGACTGCTTTTGGCGCATTTCCTAACCACGCTCGCCAGGTTGCTCGGGCCGGGTGGCCTGAAGGCGGTGCTCGCGGAGAACCTTCTGATCAAGCATCAACTCATGGTACGGAATCGTTCTTGGCAAAGAGCGCCCACGCTGGCGCCAAGGGACCGGATCGTCATGGGTTTATGGACAACCGTCATGAAACCCCACCGTTCAAGCTGTTGGTGACTCGCTACCTGCTCCGGCTCAACTTGATTGGTTCGCCTGGTTGTCCCACTGTCGTGGGTTGTTTCACACGCCGGTGGCGGCGTGACTATGAATTCGCCAGGCACAGGCTTCGCTATTCGGCCTCGCCCGTCGCGAAACGATATGTCTGCCGAAACAGCTCGGCGGTCTTCATGATACTCTCGCTTCGGCGTTGCAGGATCGCCGTGCCCATGAATAAAGAGTTATCGGAAGATCGACTCCGCGCCCATGTCTGGCAATTGGCCGCAGAAATCGGCGAGCGGAACGTATTTCACCCGGCCGCTCTGCATGCGGCCGAGGAATATGTGCGGGCGGTTTGGCGCGATCAGGGTTACCACGTGCACGTCCAGGAATGCATCGCCTCTGGCGTCCCCAGCGCAAATCTCGAGGTCATACGCCCAGGCCGCGGTCAAAAGGACTAAATCATCCTCGTGGGGGCCCATTACGATTCCGCGGAAGGCAGTCCCGGCGCTAACGACAACGGCAGCGGTGTCGCGGTCCTGCTCGAGCTGTCACGCCGATTTGCCTCCGTGGATTGTTCCCGGACGGTCCGTTTCGTCGCCTTTACCAATGAAGAGCCGCCGTTTTTTCTCTCGAAACAGCAGGGCAGCATGATCTACGCCAGCGCCGCACGGCGGCGCGGCGACGACATCCGACTCATGATTTCGCTCGAAACGCTCGGGTACTATCGAAATGAGCCGCACAGCCAACATTACCCGCCTCTTTTCGGCTTGTGCTATCCGGACCGGGCCAACTTCATCGGATTCGTGTCGAATTTCCGCTCACGCGGTTTAATGCGCCGACTCGCCGCCGCCTTTCGCGCCTCATCCGATTTCCCCTTGGAACATACCGCCACGTTTGCTTTCATCCCCGGCGTCGCGTGGAGTGACCATTCCGCGTTCTGGTTGTGCCAATACCGCGCGCTCATGGTGACGGATACGGCGTTTTACCGTTATCCCTGGTATCACACGGCGGGAGACACTCCCGAGAAGCTCGATTACGCCTGTCTCGCCCGCGTCACTGAGGGTCTCTTCGGGGCCATCCGTCGGTTGGCGAATGGTTTGGGTTAAAGAAGCCTGCACGCCCCCGCCCTCCTCGCACGGTCGTGGCGGAATTTACCTAGCGGCCATAGCGGAGTAACGTATGATAGATGGGATCCGCGCTCTTTGTGTTAAGACATTGCGCAGCCGCTTCATTCGTGCGACAGCCTTTTCAACGAACCGTGATGGTCGCGCATGTGGTCAAGCGGCGCATCATCGCTCGAACACATCGCGTGGCGCGATCAGCCGAGTCTGTTTGAGTTCGCATCCTTAAACAAGAAGAGGGACGCTCCGATGGCCTACAGTCCGAAAACGATCCACGAAGTATGGAACAGAGGGAGAGTTATCGCCGAGCAAGATCCCGCCGTATGGCGCACGGACGAATGTGGGGCATGGATAAGGCGCGAGCACTACGGGCACGAGTCCTCCGAGTATGGATGGAAAATCGAGAACGTCACGGCCGGGGGTGCGAGTAATCTCGATAATCTTCGGCCGCTGCACTGCGGGAATTCGTTCGACCCGGGCTTGGGCCATGCCCAATGCCACGTGACCGGCGACCAAGAAGGGGTTGATCCGCACGAACATATCGTCTCCACGCCCCGAAACCGGCGCCTCGACCACCAAGACTGAGAACATTTGAATTACAGCTGCCCGCGAGTTCGGTTCGGCGAAATACAGGATCGATATATGTAAAAAGGCAGTCTATGCCTGGCGAATTGCAATTCGCCAGGCATAGGTCGACGGCGTCGGTCAAAAGGGCCCCGGGGGCTAAGACTGCATGGTCACTAAATGCGACGTTTGAACAGTCGCTGTGACGGACTGCTGCGGGTCGGCAGCGGACGATGCGCAAACCGAGCCTTGAAATCGCAGAGTGGAGAAAAAATATGCCTGATACCCCAACGTAGCGCGTGCAGCAGTGCGATGTCTTGGTTTGGCTGAGTGAGATTCGGCTAACAAGGCGGGCAAAAGCGCCCCTTTCTCCGTTTCGCCGGAGAAAGGGATTTCGCTTCAGACTGACTGGCGGAGAGGGAGGGATTCGAACCCTCGGTACGCTTTTGGGCGTACACACACTTTCCAGGCGTGCTCCTTAAACCGCTCGGACACCTCTCCGAAAACGTAAATCGCAAGACTGATTACCATCTCTGATGCGCCGCTCGCCAGCTCGTCCTCCCTGACTCGCGCCGCCTCTCCCGTTCGGACACCTCGCCGTAAATTTAACGGCCGGATTTTTCAGCCGATTTGGCGACCGCGTGCCAAACGGGGACGGCAAGGTTAAACTACCCGCCATGTCTCCGCAACGCTGCTAGGGGGAGCCATGGAAGACCAGGCACAAATAATGTCAACCAAGCTGGTCGAGCAACTCAGTCGCAACAGCGAGCCCTACCGTGATCCGATCGCCCGCATCGACTGGGACCGGCTCGACCTCCGCCAGTACTGGCTGCCGCCCGAGGCACTGTCGCTGCACGGCGTTCCGGCTTTCATGGCGCTGCCAGACGTCGTCCGCATCCGGATGTCGCAGTACGAATTCCTGAGCTTCATCGAGGCCGGCCTGTGGCTGGAAGGCATGTTCATGGAACGCATTGCGCGTTCAATGACGCGGCGCCAGAACCGGATTGCGCTCAAATACCGGTTGCACGAAGTGCGCGAAGAGGCCGGGCACAGCCTGATGTTCCTGGAGCTAATGGAACGCAGCGGCCTGTTGCTGCCGCCGCGCCACCGCACGCGCGTGTGGGCGGCGACGCTCTTCGGGCGCCATGCGCCGCTCGAATCGCTGACCTTCTGGCTTGCCACCCTGCTCGGCGAAGAGATGCCCGACCGCCTCAACCGCTACATCCGCCGCCACGACGAGCTGGTCTGCCCGGTGATCACGCAGATGAGCACGCTGCACCTGATTGACGAAGCGCGCCATATCACTTACGCGCGCGATATCGTGGAACAGCGCCTCAACCGGCTGCGCGTCTGGGAACGCCCGCTGTTGCGGTTGCTGATCCGCAAGCTGGTCCGGCAATTCAGCGATATTTTCTATTATCCGGAGGCGGGCCTGTACGAAGCCGCGGGACTGATTCCGGGAGAACGCTGGGTGGAGCTGGCGCATGCCAATCGGCGTCATCGGGATTTCGTGCGCGCCTGCCTCAACCCAATGCTGGAGATGTTCCGGCAGCGCGGGTTCCCGCTCGCGGAAACGACAACCCGGGCGTGACCGACTTTGATGAGGATTAGGGTCTTGCGGAGGTCTTTGTCCATTCGGCTGCAATTGGGCCGAACTGAACTTTCAGTCACTTATTTTTAAATGCCCATATTATCATCGCCACCCCCAAGAAAAACGTGACGACAGCGTATTCTTGATAATACGAACCGGCATCAAAGTAATATGCGTACTTCAGGTTATATACCGTTCGATTGAAGAAACCAAAGATTCCCCATCCAATAAAGATGAGTCCAAGCGCGCGAACGAAAAACTTGTCCCTGGTTGTCATTAATATCAATATAATCGCCGAACACATTAAAACAAATGGGGCCCATTGGGGCCCCCATTCTTTAGAGTGTGGCGGAGAGGGAGGGATTCGAACCCCCGTGGCGTTTCCGCCCATCTGATTTCGAGTCAGCGCCGTTGTGACCGCTTCGGTACCTCTCCGGAGAAACGAAATTATATCAGCATCCGTGGCTTGGAATGAATTTACTGGCGGGAGGGATTGCTCGATCCATCCTTGGGACTCGCTCTTCGGGCTCGTTGCGCGCGCTCAAATTCGCTCCCGGACAGGAGCGGTACATGAAATTACCGCTTGCGGAGCTGAGGATGCAAATTTGTCCAACCCCCGTGGCGTTTCCGCCCGTCTGATTTCGAGTCAGCGCCGTTGTGACCGCTTCGGTACCTCTGGGAGCGAGTCTATTATACCAGTGCACGCGATATCGACCACGCTCAAGGCGCGTGACAAGCGGGCGCGACTGCACTAGTTTTTATTCCATGGAACGCGCTGCCGACGACCGAGGGACCGGACAGCTGAATGTCGTCCGTCGTGCCGGCCATCCGGTCCTGCTGATTTTGCTGCTTTTGCCGGCTTTGCTCTCCTGCTCGCTGTTCGAGCGAAACAAGCTGCGGGCGGTGAAATCGGCGGGCGAGCTGGTGGTGCTGACGCGCACGAGTCCCACAACTTATTACAAAACGCCGGACGGGCCATCCGGGTTCGAGTACGACTTGGTGAAAGGTTTCGCCGATTCCCTCGGCGTCAAGGCCCGGTTCGTCGTGGCCAACTCGTTCACCGACATCATTCCCCGGCTCATCTCCGGGGACGCCGACATGGCGGCCGCCGGCATCACGGTTACCGACGCTCGCAGCAAAATCGTCCGGTTCACCCCGTCCTACCAGGAGATTCGTCAACAGGTGGTATACCGGCTGGGCGCGGACCGACCCGCCGATGTGCCGGACCTGGTCGGCCGGCAGATCGAGGTGCAGAGCGGCACCAGTTACGTCGAACGGCTGAACCAGCTCAAGCAACAATATCCCGACCTGAAATGGACCGAAGTGGACAAGGAGACCGAGGATCTGCTGCAGATGGTGTGGGAAGGATTGCTCGACATCAGCATTGCGGATTCCAATATTGTCGCGCTCAACCGGCAATATTTCCCGGAGCTGCAGGTGGCCTTCAGTCTCGGCGACCCTCAATCGCTCGCCTGGGCATTCCCGCTGAGTGATGACCACAGCCTGGACGATGTCGCCGCCAAATATCTCGAAAAACTGCGCGCCTCAGGAGAGCTGGCGGCACTCATCGATCGTTATTACGGCCCGGCCAGCGTGTCGAATTTCATCAACCTGAGCGTCTACAAGGTCCGCCTGCGCAATCGCTTGCCGCAATATCAATTACTGTTTGAAAAAGCCGGCAAGGATTACGGCATCGACTGGCGATTGCTCGCCGCCATCGGCTACCAGGAATCCTACTGGGACCCCACGGCGGTCTCGCCGACGGGGGTGCGCGGCATGATGATGCTGACGGAGGAAACTGCCGATCAACTGGACATCAAAGACCGGCTGGACCCGGTGCAGAGCATTGACGGCGGGGCGCGCTACGTCAAGGGCCTGATTGAGCGCATGCCGCCCGGCGTTGCCGATCCGGACCGGACCTGGATGGCGCTTGCCGCCTACAACATCGGGATCAACCACCTCGAAGACGCGCGTATACTCACCCAGAAGCAGGGCCAAGACCCCAATAAGTGGAATGACGTCAAAAATTACCTGCCAAAGCTTGCCGAGGAGAAATGGTACAAAAAGACCAAGAACGGCTACGCCCGCGGTTTCGAGGCCGTTGTCTTCGTCAACGGCGTGCGCACGTATTATGACGTGCTGGTCAAGCTCGACGAGGACGAAAAGGCCAGGAATACGCCGGAGGCCTTCGGGCTAAAGGCGCCGGCGATTTGATTAATGCAGGTTAGGCCGAGCGACCCCGACAAATTCGCCAGGAGCGATTTTGGACGGCTGAAGGATGACCCGCAGAGCGGAGTCCAGGGATGGACTCCGCAAGTTCGACAATCGAGCGGCAATGTCGTTGGGGGTTCGCTACGCTCACCCCAACCTACATCTGTACGTTTGCCGCCTCTCTCAGCGCCGGGACTCGAAAAATTTCCGTAACATCTCACCACACTCTTCCGCCAGCACACCCCGACTTACCTGCGCCCGATGGTTGAGCGCGGCGGAATCGAGGAGATTGAACACCGAACCGGCCGCGCCGGTCTTCGGGTCGGCGGCGCCGTAGACGACCCGCGCCAACCGTGCATGGACGATCGCGCCGGCGCACATGGCGCAGGGTTCGAGCGTTACGTATAACGCCGCGCCGGGAAGGCGATAATTCCCGACACGCTGAGCGGCAGCGCGCAACGCCACGATCTCGGCGTGCGCAGTCGGATCATGCGACACGATCGGCTGGTTCCAGCCTTCGCCGATGATCTCCTCCTCGAGCACGACCAGCGCGCCCACCGGGACCTCGCCCGCCTCCCCGGCATGCCGCGCGAGCTCGAGAGCGCGGCGCATGAACCGTGCATCAATTTCAGATTTCCGATTTCCGATTTCCGATTCGTTGTTGATCATACCATCAGAAATTTGAATCAGAAATTAAAAATCCAGCTACTCCCATTCGATGGTCGCCGGCGGCTTGCCGGAGATGTCGTAAACCACGCGCGAGATCCCGCGCACTTCGTTGATGATGCGGTTGGAGATGGCGCCGAGAGTTTCGTAGGGAATGCGCGCCCAGTTGGCGGTCATGAAATCCACCGTCTCGACCGCGCGCAGCGCGACCACGTAATCGTAGGCGCGCGCATCGCCGAGCACGGCCACTGACTTGACCGGCAGAAAAACGGCGAAGGCCTGGCTGATCTTGTCGTACAGATCGTGCCGGTAGAGCTCTTCGAGGTAGATGGCGTCGGCGCGGCGCAATAGGTCAGCGTATTCCTTTTTTACTTCGCCCAGTATGCGCACGCCCAGGCCCGGTCCGGGGAACGGGTGGCGGTAGATCATCTGGTGCGGCAGGCCCAGTTCCTCGCCGATGCGGCGGACCTCGTCCTTGAACAGCTCGCGCAGCGGCTCGAGCAGCATGAGATTCATCATCTCCGGCAGACCGCCGACGTTGTGATGCGACTTGATCACATGCGCCTTCCTGGTCTTGGCCGCGGCGGATTCGATCACGTCCGGATAGATTGTGCCTTGAGCGAGCCAGCGCGCGTTCTTGATCTTGGTCGCTTCCTCCTCGAATACTTCGATGAAGATTCCGCCGATGATCTTGCGTTTCTTCTCCGGATCGGAAACGCCCTTGAGCGCCGCGAGAAAGCGATCTTCCGCGTCCACGCGAATCACCTTCACGCCCATGTGCCGGGCAAAGGTGTCCATCACCTGATCGCCCTCGTTCAGGCGCAGCAGGCCGTTGTCGACGAAAATGCACGTGAGCTGCTTGCCGATCGCGCGGTGCAGCAGCGCCGCCACCACCGAGGAATCCACGCCGCCGGAGAGACCGAGCACCACTTCATCCCGCCCGACCTGGTCGCGCACCGACTGCACCATGCTCTCGATGATGTTGCCTGGGGTCCACAGCGACTGGCAGCCGCAGATCTCGTGCACGAAACGCTGCAGAATCCCGCTCCCTTGGGTCGTGTGCGTCACCTCCGGATGGAATTGCACGCCGTAGAAACCGCGCGATTCGTCGGCGATGCCGGCGAGCGGGGCCGAGGCGGTTTCGGCGATCATGCGAAAACCCGGCGGCAGGCGCGTGACCTTGTCACCATGACTCATCCATACGTGCAGCCACTCACTGCCATCGTCCATGCGCTCGTCGCGGATGTCACGAAACAGCTTCGAGTGTCCGTGCATGCGCACGCGGGCATAACCGAACTCGCGCTTCTCGCCGGCCTCGACCGCGCCGCCGAGCTGCGCCGCCATGGTCTGCTGGCCGTAGCAAATGCCGAGAATGGGAATCTTCATGTCGAAGATTTCCTTCGGCGCGCGCGGCGTTTCCGCGAGCGTCACCGATTCCGGACCGCCGGAAAGGATGATGCCGCGCGGGTCGAACTTGCGGATTTCCTCGATCGGCGTGTCGTAGGAATGCAGCTCACAATAGACGCCGGCTTCGCGCACCCGGCGCGCGATCAGCTGCGTGTACTGGGCGCCAAAGTCGAGGATCAGGATTTTCTGCGAATGCGGATCAGTCATGGCACTGAGAATTTTTACTGCCAGGACGCCAGGAACGCTAGCGAATTCAACGGAACAACCCTGCGCAAAAACACTTTATTTAATCTTTTCCCGGCGATCCTGGCGCCCTGGCGGTTGCAAATCATTCGCGCTGGTAATTCGGCGCTTCCTTGGTCACCATCACGTCGTGTACGTGCGATTCGCGGATGCCGGCGCTGGTGATGCGCACGAATTGGGTCCGGGTGCGCATCGCGTCGATGTTCGGGCTGCCGGTGTAGCCCATGCTGGAGCGCAGGCCGCCCATGAGCTGATGAATGATATTGACCATCGGCCCCTTGTACGGCACCCGGCCTTCGACGCCTTCCGGCACCAGCTTGTCGCCTTTGGCATGTTCCTGGAAGTAGCGGTCGCTCGAACCTTCGCCCATCGCGCCGAGCGATCCCATGCCGCGATAGGATTTATATGAGCGACCCTGATAAATCTCCACCTGTCCGGGCGATTCGTCAGTACCGGCGAGCAGGCTGCCGATCATGATGCTGTGCGCGCCGGCGGCAAGCGCCTTGGCGATGTCGCCGGAATAGCGGATGCCGCCGTCGGCGATGACCGGGATCTCCGTGCCTTTCAGGGCATCCACGACGTTCGCAATTGCCGTCAGTTGCGGCACGCCCACGCCGGCAACCATGCGCGTGGTGCAGATCGAGCCCGGGCCGATGCCGACCTTCACGCCGTCGGCGCCGGCGTCGCGCAGAGCCATGGCGGCCTCAGC
>Ga0187776_10001140_pt1 | contig 13113 bp, 19 predicted proteins | sample 0216_BV02_MP12_2_FD_132426 | JGI IMG/M metagenome (GOLD analysis project Ga0187776, IMG submission 132426) | Tropical peat soil microbial communities from peatlands in Department of Meta, Colombia - 0216_BV02_MP12_20_MG | ecosystem: Environmental > Terrestrial > Soil > Wetlands > Peat | place...
ATGCGGGGGAAGTAGCCCCGACGCTCCTGCTCGCGGCCTGTCTCCCAGTACTGGCGGTAGGTGCGGAGCTTCCGCGTGATGGCCGACGGTCCCTCGGTGGCGAGATCGATCTCGATGAAGGTGCCCCGCTCGAAGTCGCCGACGGCGACCCGCAGAACGCGTCCGGCTTGAGGATGAACGTACCGCCGTAGGCCGAGGCATAGCGTCGCCAGGACAAGGGCTCGGCGTCGAAGTCGAGAACATCGCAGGCACCAGTCCGGGCATGCTCGGTCAGCAAGACAAAGCACTCCGAGACAGCCAGCCGATGAGCCAGGAAGGACAAGCTCGGGGTCCAGGGACGGCGGATGATGCGACCTCCTGCCGGGCCGCAGGCAGCCGCGAGCCGCTGGCCGGCGACGTCGAGTGACCAGACGGCTGCCCTGGAGCCAGCGCGAGTGCCGCCGAGCTGGCGCTCCAGCTTGGTGACGATTCTGCTCTCTGCCAAGCGGGCGAGCGCTTTGGGAGCTTGACGGGCAGCGGAGCGCGCGGTGAGGTCAGCGAAGTGCAGCCGCTTGAGCTGTTCGGTGGTGGCGACCCGGAGCCGATCGAGCGATTCGATGATGGCCGTATCCCTGGGCGTCAGGGTTTGCTCGAGGAGCGCGAGCCGCTTGGCCGTCAGGTAGGCGCGCCTCATGCTTCCTCCAGAGATTTGGGGGGTCTAGTCGTTGCGAAAGCGCGGGGTGGAACGGCATGGGCGTTGACGTTCCTCACGCGGCTCGCCTGCGCGAAGTGAACAGCGGAGCGAATCACGACGACCTCCGAGCGCCACCCACCGGAGCGGCCGGACGGGCTTTGGCGACGCGAGCGCGGATCGCCGCGTCAACGTCCTCCGGCGACGTGCCGTAGCGCTTACGCGAAGACGCTCGAACGGTGCCGGCGCAACCGAGCGGATCGGGAGCCGGGCGGGTGCGGATGCTGGCCGGTGGCGCGACCGCCGCACCGGTCGAGACAGCCGCATAGCCTTCGTAGGCGCCAAGGCCTTGCAAGTCGGCCGCGTCGAGGAAGGGCGCGAACTCACGGGCGAAGGCGCGGGCATCGTCAGCGGTCGTCTGCATGACGAGGCGGCTCCGGCAGTTGGCGAGTACCGCCTGACGGGTGGCGCTGTCCAGCTGCGCGAGATTTTGATGGGCCAGCACCCAGCCGACGCCGTAGCCGCGACTCTGCGCGACCGCATCGGCGAAGACCGGCGAGACTGCGGCGAAGTCGGCGAACTCGTCGCAGATCACCGTCACCGGATGGCGCTCGGCCACAGGCACCCCTGCCCGCGCCTGGATCGCCGTCCATAGCCGCGAGGTCAAAGCCGCGCCGATCAGGGCAGCCGCGTCAGCGCCCACCGTCCCCTTGGCAAGCGAGACGAGTACGACCTTGCCACCTTCCAGGGCGTCGGCCAGGTCGAGGCCTCCGGTCTGCCCGATCACGGCACGGACGCGACGGCGCAGGGTGTAGGTCCTGATCTTGTTGGCGAGGGGCGCGATCACCTCGGCGCGCTGGGCATCGGACAGTGAGCCAAACCAAGCCCAGAAGGACTGCAGGACCGGATCGTCAAGGGTGCCGATGAGCTTCTGGCGGAAGCCGGGGTTGGTCAGCAGCGGCTCGACCTCGCAGAGCGTGTAGGGGTCGGGTTGGGCGGTCAGGGTCGTGAGCGCCGAACGCAGCACGTCCTCCGAGCGCGGCCCGAGCCCAGCCGTGCCATAGCGGGCACGCAGATCGGCCACGACGTGATCGACGATCAGGCCTCCCTCGCCGCTGCCGCCGATCAGGTTGAAGCCGACCGGCGCGGTGCGGTCGGCGGGATCGAAGACGAGCACGTCATCCCGGCGGACAGTGGGAATGCGGTCGAGGAGATCGGCGATCCCGTCACCCTTGGAGTCGATGAAAATCAGTCCGGGCCGGGACCGCGCCGCCATCACCTGAGTAGCGAGTCCGAGCAAAACGGTGCTCTTGCCCGCGCCCGTCGGAGCGCAGATATGCAGTCCCCGCCTTGCCTCCTCCTGAGTGACGGCGACGGGCCCGGCGCTACCTGCCACGGTCGAATCGCCGAGGATGAGGCCGCGACGCGGCACGCTCGCTGCCGGGGGCAGCTCGCGGCTGGCGGCGAGGGTCAGCCCCGGCAGAGCGGGAGCCTCAAGTGGCAGACCGAGGCAGACCGCCAGCTCCTCGGCGTCGAGCACGGCCGCCCCCGGCTCGGCCCGGCGCAGCCGCGCGGCTACCGAGGCGCTCGGCAGCACGCGGCGGGCCAGGCGAGCATCGAGGCTGTTCAGTGCGTGAAAAGCGCCGAGCAACCGGGCGACGAGCTGGCCGCGCCGCCCTGATGATCCGGCCCCCACGCCGAGCCGCAGAGCGACGGCGAACAGTGGCTCGACCGATTCCCGCTGGACAGGTTCCGCCCCGGAGATCGCGGCGGCTGCCTCTGCGAGCCAAGCCAGGGGCGAGCGGGGTGCGGGGACGATCACGTACTGGATCACGGCACGCTCGCCGGGGGCCAGCGGTTGCAGGGCGGCGAGGATGCCACTCGCCGCCGCACTGGCCGCATCGGTCCGCAGCCGCCCGGTCCCGGCTACCCGTAGTTCCCGTGTCAGGGCAGCGTCGGGAAGCGACGGCGAATTACCCTCGTTCACCCGCAAGCCGGGGATCGCAGCGCGAAGTGAGCCGAGGACGTGTTCGCTTCGCGTGGCGGGAATCGTCAGGACGTGCCGTATCCCGTGCGCGTCGGCAGCAAGCTCGACGATCACGAACGGGCTTCCGAACATCCGCCGCCACCAGGGAGGCGTGAGTCCGGCCAGCGAGCGAATCGCCGCGACTGCCTGCTCGTCCGTCACCGTGCGGGGGAAGGTCAGCTCAACGCTCAGCTGCTCCCCCGGATCGGTTACGAGGAAGCTCGCCGCCAAGACGACGGCCAGCGCCAAGACGATCAGGATCGCCTCAGTCACCCTCGCCTCCCTGCGGAGAGTTCCCGTCACCTTCGACCTCGCGCAGGGCATAGGCCAGAAGCGCAGCGATGTAGGTGTCCCAGTCGGGTTCCTTGCGCCGCTCGCCCCACACGACCAGGCGGTCGGTGCCGCTGGCGGGCTGGGGGGCGCCGGACTGTAGGTGCTTCTTGCTCATAGTTCAAACCTTTGAACCTCTGTTCTCAATTTGGTTCAAACCGTTGAACCCGTCCAGCAAGCAGCAGGCGTTTTGTCGAAATTCAGGCACCGGGCACCTCCCTCACGGGCGGCATGAAGGTCTGCCCCAATCCGGCCTCAGCGAGTCCGAGCGCACACGGCAACCCGAAGGCGGCGAGCAGCGAGGGCGCGGGGGCGGTGTCGCCGGGGGTGCCGTCGGGGCGGTGGAAGCGCAGTCGTCCGTCGATGAAGCAGAGGGCGGTGGCGCGGCTCGCGATCCGCTGAAACCAGGCCGTGTCGGTGCGGGCGAAGACGAGCGCTAGGCCATCGCCGTGATCGCCGAGCCGGTCGAGCCAGCGGCCGGTCTGGCGGCCGTAGGGCGGGTTTAGCCAAACGCGCCCCCGCCAAGACTGGGCCAACCCATCCTCGTCTCGGCAGAAGTGACGGCGGGCCGGGACCCAGGGCACGCCGCCGGGGGGAGCCGCCGGGTCAAGCTCGAAACTGAGGCTGAGCGCGTCGAAGACGCTGGGCGGCGTGTACCACTCGTCCGAGGAGGTCGGGGTGCGCCGTTCGTGGGTGAAGCCGCCAGAGGTCATGTCGCACCACCTACGCCAGCAGGCACCGCAAGCAAGCAAACATAAACGCGCCAGGAACAGGCACGAAATGGGACGATTCGGGGGTGGCGAAGCGGAAGACCATCAGGGGTCGGAAAGCGCTCCTTCATGCCGCTCAACGAGCGATCCGCGAGCGCTACCCCGAACTCGGCCTCAGCCTGATCGACATCGCCGAGGACGTGGGCTGCTCGCCCCGCCAGATTCAGCGCGTCTTCCGCGAGCTCGGCGACACCGACTTTCGTTCATTCCTGCTGCGAGTGCGGATGGAACAGGCGTATCGACTGCTCAGCCGCAAGAAAGAACCACTTCCCATCCGTCGGACTGCGCCACTCGTCGGCTACAGCAAGGCCTCTGGTCTCCGACAGGCGTTCCTGCGCTTTTACGGCTGCAACCCGAGCGAGGTCCAGCTGGACCCGCCCGACTACAACGATCTCTGGCGGGAAAAGGAGGTACGTAGAATGGTTGACTAACACGATAAATCGTGTTAAAAGGAAGAACTAGTAACTTGCGCGGTAGGACGCTTTTTATATAGCTGTTGAACCATCCGAATCAGATCATTTTAGTCGCCGTATTCGAGAAATCGAAATAGATGGCGAAGTAGTTCAAGGCGAAGCCGAACTGTGGAGCTCACTCGGCAAGGAACTCCTTGGACTTGTCCGGTATTGGGAGCCTCGTCTGCATGATATCTCCGAAGTGCTCCACGTTCCTGCCCAAGGCAACCGGCCGGAACGCATTGCGACGATGTGGCATGTCAGCCGAGTCCGTCCCCGGCATAGGCCACCGAGCCCGATGATTCAAGTCTTCATGAGCGAGATCGAAGGCGGCAAGCAAACCGGCGACATAAAAGTATTCACGGTCAGCGTTTCCGACGGGTCAGTCCGCGGTCGAGGCTATGGGGTCGTAGCCTTGGCCGAGTTGCTGGAACTCATGGACCCCGAGAACGGTCAAACAGAGGTTCTTCCGAACACGTTCCGCTAGGTGCCGACTGGTGGCTCCCAACCCGGCCATGTCAAGGCGGGGAACTTTGCTATATACCAACCAATTGACTCCTCAAACGCTTCGCTGAGGTAAAGCTGATGAATGTCGGGGTTATAGTGAGAGTGGCCTATTGGATGAAAGTGCAGGCCTTCGGCGTCAGCTTGCTCGACTCGACCCAATCGTCCTGCCGAGATATCGGTGTACGGTTCGCGTGGCCTAAGGGTCCCTGCGTGCCATAGGCGCCCCCGCTTGTCGAGAGCCACAATCCACTGTGGGATCGCCGCCTTACCCCCTGTGCGGTAGCTAACGGCAATCGGCCAGGCCTTCGCCTTCCGGTCGAAGCCTGGATTATCAGCCTTTGACATTTGGCTGAGAAAGATTGGAATGAGTTCATTGCGAACAGCGCGGAGGGAGGCCTTTCTCCGCCTGTTGCCCTCTTCGAGCGTTCGTTTGAGTTCGAGGTCGCTTCCGAGCTTGCTGAGGCCGCGCTCTTGCGCCTGCCGTATGGCGTTCCCGATTCGCTCATTTCTGGAGCGCTTCCAAGGATCGTCGGGGGGACTGCCCTCGGCCATGAAACAAGATTAAACGACGCGGCTGATGTCCGAGAGGGAGCGTACCGTACTGAATCATGCTGCTGTACATCTGGCAGCGTTTTCTCTGGCTCGGCTGGATCGGTAAGACCGTCGCAGTCATTGTCGTGCTGGGTGGGGTGAGCTGGATATTCGGCAAGCTCGGCAGGCACGACGTGGCTCGTAACTTCGGCTCTATAGCTCTCCACATCCTCGGAGTTTTGCTCGCCCTACTCCTTATCCGGCTGATTTGGCGTGACGCAACATCGCATCACAGAAAGTAGGCGTTTTCAGGTTCAACTCCTGATGCGCCGCAGCTCCGGCCGACTACGCCTGGTTTCAGGCAGCGGTAAACACGGCGAGCCGGCATGACCCCACGTCCGCCCCCCATTCCTGGTGCGGTGGTTTGCGGCTATTCAGCTTCAGACAGTTCATCGTCCATTTCAACGCACGGAAGTTCTTCTGCTTCGGTTTTTGCTTTCGCGTAGCACCGTTCTACGTCAAGTTCTTTAATTTCGGCTTCGACTTCCGCTTGGGATTGCGGTTCATTGGTTTCTTCGTATTCGTTCGGAGTGCTTTCTTCGTATTCCTTGACTACTTGTTCCTCTTCTTCGGGGGAAACGGCTCCTTCCGTGCTCCCGCCGCAACCGGCAACCAACCCCACGCTGAGCGCGACAATGACAGCCAGAATGAAGGGGGGAAACTTCGTCGTTACGGCCAAGGCGTGGCCGAATCGGGAAGTCGGGGCGGGCAGGGCTGGCGGCGGTAGCTCAGTCCTGGATTGAGCCTCTCGCCGTCGGGCTGCTGCCTTTGCCTGAGCATCCAAATTTACGCCTCCTCTGGGGTGATGGGTACGGGCCGAGTCTTTTTGTCTGGGGCACTCTAGACCGTGGCGCAATAAGCCGCAACGAGGAAGGGTGCCTCCCCGATGGCCCGCTCTCGTCCCCAGGCCTTTGGCGACGCCCTCAGAGCACTCCGCGAAGAACGAGGCCTCAGCCAGGAAGCGGCGGCGCTCATCTGCGGGATCGACCGCGCTTACTTCGGCAAGCTGGAGCGGGCGGCCAAGACGCCGACGCTCGCAACCGTCTGGAAGATCGCCGACGGCTTCGACACCGAGCCTTCCGAGCTATTGCGACGCAGCGAGCGGCTGCTGGACAAGAGGTAGGCATCTAGCCTCGGGGTGGGGTGAGAGACTCCGGCGGACCAGAGCAGGAACGCCCCTCTCGGGGTTTTCCTCCCTGTGGCCTGCGCTCTGGCCCGCCGGACTCTCCCTGCCCGTCGCGTTCAGCCGTCCTCGTCTGGCTCGATCCGCAGGGCGTCAAGCGGGTAGGTGATCCGCTCGAAGCCCTTACGGAGCACGGCGACCGGCTCGTTACTGCTCTCCTCGAGGCCGATGCCCTCGAAGGTCATGTCTTGCGGCTTCCTCTTGCCCGGCATGACGACGGCAACCTTCTCGCCGCTCGCGATCACCTTGAGGCCGTCCATCAGTCCTCCTCCTCGCTCAGGAGCTCGTAGGCATAAAGCGCCGCCTGGGTTGGCGTGACGAAGGCGTCGGGGCGCTTGCGGAAGTCGTGGCGGTGCAGGAGACCGAAGCCGGCCAGGTCGATCACCGCCTGCTCGATTGCGTCGCATTCGCCGAAGTCCTCGGACGTGCGGGTCAGCTGGCGGGTGAGTTCGGAGACGGTGACCGGGGAGGGGTGGAGGTCGATCACCGCGATCAGGACCGAGTGGCGGGTGCGCCGGTCCTCCTCGGCGGTGGTGAGCCGTATCGGCTCGGGACAGCTACGCTGATCGCGCATGGGAAAGACCTCTTTTCCTGTGCCGGCCCCGGGGGCGTTCCAGCGTCGCCCGGGGCGTTCTTATTTGGACGGGCGCGACCCTAGAGAAGGAGCCCGGGGCGGTGCAAGTTGCGGCTTCTACGCTGCGCTGAAGTCCGGGGTTAGCAGCCGGACTTGGCCGCATGCTCGGGCAGAGGGGAGACATCCCGGCTGAGATGGGAGCGGTAGTGGTCTGGCCGTCGGATCGCGTTCATGCGCTATCCGTGGCTCGCTCTGCGGCTGACCCGGGGCGTCCTAGCAGCGGTCGGGCCGCCGCCCGACCGCTCAATCCCGGCGGCCGGTACATCGTTTAGGATGCCCGCTAGATTTCCTGAGCGAAGCCTTCCGCACCAACGCCTATGCCATCGAGCCAACGCTTATGCCATCGAAGATGAAGGGTCCGAAACCGGCCGACCAAATCCTGTCCACGCTGCGCGCTCAGCTGGGCGTAGCCTTTCTGGTCGCGGTTGTGTTTGCTGCACTCAATCACGAAAAGGCCAACCATGCGTCTTTCTATACCACGAGCCTCGCGATTGGCCTTGTCACGTTCTTGATTGTCAATTATGTCCGTACCTTTCTCCTGCTACCCCCTCGCGACGAGGATGTCGGCCAGCCAGATCCCGCTCAGCTCACCGGCTCAATTTCATCGGCTGTGCGCTCGACTTACGCCATCAGCTCAAATTGGCTTTCTCTTTGGCGCAGTCCTAACTTCCGCTATTACCTTCACCTAGATGCTGCCGCATCGCTTATTGCCTACTCTGATCGTCGCAATTCATACCTTCTCCGTGTGTCGAAAAATGAGAAGGATCTTCAAGCATTTTGGGATGAAGGTTTCACCCTGATCGATCAAATCGCAGCGGACGACATCCCTGTCTATAAGCACCGCCTTCGGCTTCTGATTTATCCACAGTGGGTCTATAGCACGTACAAGAGCGAAATGGACCAACTGATTCAGTCACACAGCGCGTCTCGTATACCGTGTATTCCACTGATAGCCGAGGAGCTTTTCCCGCGCCTCGAACCGGACGAGTTAAAAGCTGTCAGGACACTTGCCAAAAAGCTCGATCAGAATCAATTTGACAAGGCACCGCCAAAGCCTCCACTAGTTAAGTGGTTTATTTCCCGTCGCCTTATACGTCGCTGGTTTGGCAGTTCAACCTGGAATATTGTATTCCCCGACATGCTGCTCGTCGACGCTGGAGTGGCGCATGAGACCGCGGCGGTGTGGTGGTACACTCATAGTGGAGATATTAAGAGCAGCCATTATGACGACCCCTCAGGCGAGTACACAGATGCGGAAAAAGTTTTTCGCATTCTTTGTAAATACGCAAGACAAGCACTGTGGAATGATTACGCACCAGATAGGCTGGGTGGAGTGGCGATAGCTGCGTCATCAACAGCTCTAGAGTCAGAGCTGTTCTTTGCTAGAGAGTATTACAGTAAGTGGCTTGACTGGACGGAAGCTCATCGTTCAGATAACCCATACGCCAAACAGCTGGCAGAGTGGATGGAGGGTGAGCGAGCGACGCTCGCGAAGTTCGTAAGCGACTACCTCACGTCCCATTCAGTTGATGATGACGGCGATGGAGAGGTAGAAGAGACGGCGCCAAGCACTATCCGACTCCTTGACGTTGGCTGTGGAACTGGCCGCGACATCATCGACTTGCTCAAAGACAATCCGAGGCTCCACGCGGTTGGAGTCGACATCATTGAACGCAACATCAGTGAAGGCTGGAACCGAATTTACGAGGCCAAGCTCGATGATCGAGCCGCACTGTTTGTTAGCGACGCAGAAACCTTGACTGACTTCGGTAAAGATGATTCAGATCGATTCGACCTTGTCATTTGCATGACTAATACGCTTGGAAATCTAACCTCGCAGAAGCAAGCCGGGTTCATCATGCGCTTGGCAAGCGTTTTGAAACCGGACGGCAAGGTATTGATCTCCGTCTATTCCAAAAAATCTGTAGAGGCCCGCTTAAAATCCTATCGAGCAATTGAACTCCGGGTTGAGCAGCGGGGCAACCATATTGAGGCAGCAGAGGGCCTATGGTCCCAACATTTCGGCGACGTTGAGCTTCGTACCTTGCTCGAAACCAACGGGCTCAACGTAATCGGTGGGGTTAAGGCAGTGACGGACCTGGGTTGGGCCGCGGTGGCTGAGCTTAAGCCAGAGAACTAATCGAAAGACCTGGCGCTTCGTTCCGTCTCAGCAAATCGCCTTTCCTGGTAGTGCAGCTGCCGGATGCTTATCGTGAGACGCCGCACTTCGGCAATAAATAGTTCCAACTATTTAGTATTGACAAAGCTGCGAATCTAATTTTAGGCTGCCCTTCAATACGTTTGCCATTCGATTATCTGCTATTGAAGGGGACGCAGAATGAAAGACGGTGCGCACGATCAAATCGGCTACCGCATCGCGGTGAGCGCAATCGGGATTGCGCTGATCGTTGCTATTGCTGGCCTGTGCGTAATTGTTGCTGTCGGCAAGGGAACGGAGGTTCCAACCGAGCTATGGTCCACTGTGAGCGCACTTGGGGGTGGCTTGCTAGGTCTTCTGGCACCGTCGCCGACTTCAACGGCTACCAAGCCCGAGAAACCGAACGAGTCAAAGGTGTCGCACTCGCCGCTTGGTCTGGGCGAGGCAATGAAAACGAACCGCTCGGTAGTGATTCTTCTTATCGTCTTCACAGTAGCCATTCTCGTGGGGGCTATAAATGACTCATCCCAGTTCCAGGCACTGGCGGCCGCGAGCGGGGCTGCACTCATTGGGCTATTGGCACCGTCGCCAACGGCGAAAACAGTGGCAGATTTGACCGATAGTGATCACAGCTCAGCTATGCGTCCACCGAAATGAGTTCAACAGTCGCCCTCGAACATCCCCATACGATTGCCGTAATGGTCTGCCCATCTGATGAGAACGATTTGTTGAGAGAAATCTGAATCAATGGGGATATTTAACAGCGCTCCGGCCAGGGTTGATCCGAGCCTCGAGGACATCTTCATAGGGGGCTGCGCGGAGAAGCATCGCGACAAGGGACTATCGATACTGGGAAAGAAGCAGCGGTACGTCCTAGCTATCACAAGCGCCCTTCGCCCGGGTGAGGAGCCAGTCCTTCTTGCGATCGCCTCCTCTGCGGGCAAACCGCACGGTGATTTCCTCCTTGTTACGAACCAGCGAAGTGCTGAGATCTCGGGGAGCTATGTCAAGGAGATTGAGCACGGCGAGGTGGCCGAGGTAGAGATCATAGCTGGGGAGTTCAAAATCTCTGTGTTTATTCACTCGCAGACGTCGAGGCTGGACTACAACCCAAACGACAACAGGCGCTTTGACCACATCATCATGCACAACGTCGCGACCCCTCGTCAGGCGAGTCAGATCCGAGAAGCAATCGAGCGATCCTTGGACGAACTCAGAGTAACTCGTTCCTAGTTCTTTCTTCCTGCATCTCTACGAGAAGATAGTCCAGTTTCTCGATAACCACGCGGTTCGGAAAGATACCCTGCTGGCTCCATTGCTTGCTTCGCTGAGGAGCGAGCAATCTCCACGATTCTGCTTCCGCGAAAAGCAGAAGCACTTGGAAGGTCAGCGCTTTTGCCATCCCGGCGCCCACTCGGGGTGGCATTGACGCTGCCAGGTTGACGCCGCCCGCGAGCAAATCGGGTTACCCCTGCACGAAAGCAAACGTGCGCTTCCACTCGCGAAGTAAGCTCTCGTCTCGATGGAGTATCTGAAGTCGCTGCCAGCTCTCAGTTATACGTTGCTCGTCATAGCAGCCGGCGCATTCACAGCCGGACTTCTGGTCGCTACCGCGGCTGGGGCTGCCTTCGTGGGCTTGGGAGCTGTCTGTCTCTTGGCTGGGCTCTTCCTTCCGTTCATCGCACCCGGCACCGTAAAGCTGCCGTTTATTGAGTTCTCGTTCCAAGGACTCGCCACGACGATCGAACAGACGGCGGTGGAGCGGGGGGTCGCCGCCGAGCTTGCTGAAGAACTCGGCCGGGTTGCAGCGACCGAGGCAGCCGCGGAACTCAAGCAACTCACAGAACAGCGAGAGGCAGTTGCGAAGTTTCGTTCGCTTCCGCGGGACACCTGGCTGACATGCAACGTACAGACGTGTCGCTGGATGATCCGCACGTTCTCACAGGGCCGTGAGGCCGTGGCGTTCGTACTCATAGCGTATTGCGAGAACTGTCCTCGTTTTCACATCGCTCAGTACGTAGCACCAGCACGGCGCCTGGTCGAGGTCCCTTGTATCGTCTGTGGTGCTGACATCGACCGGTATTACTTCCGACTTCTACCGGCCGATACCCATTGGGCAGATTTGGCGGCCCCTAATCCGTTGATAACCAATGATGACATGGAGACTGCGCTTGAATTCACCCTTTGACGCGCTCCACTAGAGCAGACCCCAGCTATTCAGCAGACGCTCCCAAGCAGCGACGGCATCTTCAGCGATCTCCAAGCCATCGCGTTCCTGACTGTGATGTTTGATTGGCTGGCGGAGGCGCCAGCCGTCTTCTCCAGATCCTGGCTGGAACCCGGTTGCATCGCCGATCTGAGGGACATCACCGCTTCGGGGCGGTCCGCTCAGATTGAGGTGCTTATCGAGGTTTGCCAAGTCCGCCAGCAGGGCAAGAGCTGGCTCGGTAGTTATAGCTTCCTCTATTGCTCTTTGGCTCAGGCCGAGAGACCCGGATTCGGTCTTCAACGCATCCTTGATGTGGTAGGCGTGGACGTAAAAGGTGAGCAATTCACGCCTGGCCTCAAGAACTGCGTCCCCCGACAGCTGACCTGTTCGCGGATCGGTCAATCGATGAAGGCCCTTCTGGGTGTCTTTCCAGCGCCGATTCCAGCCCCGCGACTGGTCCTTGGGGCTCATGCCAACTGTCAGTTCCTCGGCGATGTCGAGCTCCTCGGCGATTCCTAGCCGAATGGCTATTCCCTTAGCTCCGCACTCAGAGCACGGCGGTCGTGGAACCGTCTGGGCAATCTCTGCTGGGCGCTCAGCGCCACAGACAGGGCAGCTGACCCCTGTGGATACATCTTCCATCCAGCAAGTTTAAGGAACGGCCATGTTCTCCGATAGCGCAAGTATCAGCACCTCTTTGCTCAAGAACTCTTGGGCATGCGTTGAGAGCGCGAAAGGCGCACGTTCAGCATGCGCCTCGGGTACCTAATTCTTAGAAATCGGCTTCAGCAAATCGGCTATCCGCTGCCGAAAAGCCTGGTTCGACAGTCTCCCGGCTAGCTCCATCAAAACCTGCTCATTTGAACCGTCGCCAGAAGAAACGGCGCCGTCGGCCGTAGTGATAACCCCCCTCTTATGGAGACTTGGATCGGTCGTGGTCTTGCCATTGGGGGTTCGTTACTCGCCCGCACAGCGGCAGGGTCACAGGGGGACCGAGGAGCGCACTCTCAGAGTGCGGTCAGCAGCTCGACGTCGCGCCCGTCGGCGAGGGTGCGAATGCCGGCATCGAAGGTGACGAGCCTCATCTCGGACCGGCGGGCGAGAGTGAGCAGATGCGCGTCCGTCACTTGGCGATAGCCGGCGACCTCGGGCACATCCGGGTCAGCGATCGAGACGTCATCGACGAGAAATTGATGGCCATCGAGGTCGCGGAGTGCGGTGAGTACGCCGCGGGCGGCCCCGGTCCCGATCGCGCTTGGCAGGGCCTTCGGGTTGGAGGAGACGCGGACGAAACCGCTCTCGGTGATGGGACAGGTCGCCCACCCGCTCGACCCGTGGGCGGCGAACCACTCGCGCATCGCCGCATGGTGGACGTGGGAGTCCCAGGCCAAAGCGACGAGCGCGTTGACGTCAAGCAGGGCCACTACGGGCGGTCAGTCTTCTTCGAGCCCCCGGCGGACCATCTCCGGGGTGATCGGAGGGGTTCCCTCGGGAACGCGGATCACCGGCAGGCCGCCGGCGACCTCGACCCGGGCCGGGGTCAGCCCACGGCGGGCGAGCTCTGAGATGACGGCGCCCAGGGA
>Ga0187776_10001141_pt1 | contig 13112 bp, 12 predicted proteins | sample 0216_BV02_MP12_2_FD_132426 | JGI IMG/M metagenome (GOLD analysis project Ga0187776, IMG submission 132426) | Tropical peat soil microbial communities from peatlands in Department of Meta, Colombia - 0216_BV02_MP12_20_MG | ecosystem: Environmental > Terrestrial > Soil > Wetlands > Peat | place...
GAAAAATTGCGCGTCGAGCTGCGTCCCCATACCGCCGGTTCCGAGTTGCTGGAAATAAGCGTGCTTAGCGACGCCGATCGCGAGAAGCTAGCCAATGTTGTCTTTGCCAACATTCAGGATCGGCGCGGGCGCAACATCCTCTCGGTTCGCGACCAGAACACCACCCCGGCGCTCCGCAAGAAGCGGCTGATGACGCTGGTGCAGCTGTTCCTGATTCACCGCTACAACGCAGGCGCAGTGCACTACGTGACCCCGACCGAAGACAACCAGATGCAGACCCAGAGGATGAAGAGCCTCGGTATCTTTTCGAACGTCAATACCGAGATCGGGCAAATCATCGTGGCGGACGTAAACAGGGAAGGTGTGGCCGAACTGCTCAAGCCGGAGCGCGTAGCGCTCATGGAGATGATCCAAAAGGCGACGTCGCCGGCGCTGCAGGCTCAGAGCTGACGCGTGGTTGGACTTTCCGCCTGCACGCAAGAAATGCCCCACTCAATGGGTACCCCATTCAAGCTTTTATTTGGCTTGAGTGGGGCAGTTTCTTAGTGGGTGGGCGCGTGGCCCACTTGGCCGATCGGCAGGATTGGCCGATCAGCCGGATTGCCCCAGGCTGGAGATTACCCGATTACCCATTACCCGATTCCCACTCAGCCGATTACAATTCGGCAGGTTGTGGGCCGATGTATCTTGTCTACAGTGCGCTGCTGGCGCTGGCGCTTCTGGTTAGCCTGCCTTATTGGCTGCTGCGCATGCTGGCCAGCGGCAAATACCGCGAAGGCTTGAGAGAGCGGTTCGGAAGCCTGCCACAGAGACTGAAATGGGGCAGCGCTGACATGTCCGCTATCTGGGTGCATGCCGTCTCGGTGGGCGAGGTGCTGGCGGTCAGCGGCCTGATTGCAAGCCTCCGTGAGCGCTTCCCCGACCACAAGATCATGGTTTCCACTACCACCGCCACCGGACAGAAGCTGGCCCGCGAGCGCTTCGGAGAACGTAATGTCTTTTATTTTCCGGTGGACTTCGCTTTCGCCATCCGGCCGTATCTGAAACTGCTTCGCCCGCGATTGGTGGTGATTGCGGAAACCGAGTTTTGGCCGAATTTCCTTCGCTTGGCCAAAGATAGTGGAACGCGCATTGTTGTGGTTAATGCCCGCCTCTCGGACCGTTCCTTTCCGCGATATCAGCGCTTTCGGTCGCTGCTGCGCGGCGTGCTCGGCAATGTGGACGCGTTCCTGGCGCAGAGCGAAGAGGATCGCGGACGTCTGTTTCTGATCGGAGCGGACGCCCGCAAGGTCAAGGTTGTAGGCAACCTTAAGTTCGATATTCCCGCCGCCAAACCGGTGGCGATCACCGCCACTCTGAAAGCAGCACTGGCCAAGGGGGAAGCCAGTCCTGTCGTCGTGTGCGGAAGTACTGTGCAAGGCGAAGAACGCATGGTGCTCGATGCATTCCAGCAGGTGCTGGAGCGCTTCCCTAAGGCGCTGCTGATTCTTGCTCCGCGCCATCCGGAACGCTGGCCCGAGGTGGCGGAATTCGTAAAGCGCTCAGGGGTGCAGTGGTGGCGAAGGTCGCAATGGAAGGAGACTGACCCTCAGCTGCTGCGCTCGGGCGTGTTTCTGCTGGACAGCATCGGAGAGCTGGCGTCGGTTTATTCCTTAGCGACTTTGGCTTTTGTGGGCGGCAGCCTGGTTCCGCGTGGCGGACACAACATAATGGAACCTGCCCAACATGGGGTGGCAATTCTGGTTGGCCCTTATACCGAGAACTTTCGCGAAGTGGTCTCCGTTTTCATACGCGCTGGCGCAGTGGATGTCGTACAGCCTGATAGTGTCGGCAAGGAAATGCTTCATTTATTGTTTCAGGAAGAGAAGCGGGCTCTGCTGGCGAAGCATGCGCGCGAAGTTGTGACTGCCAATACTGGGGCAACCGAGCGGACGCTGGCGGTGCTGGAAAAGCTTCTCGCTCCCGAACCCCAGCCCGCGGTGGCGCCGTCCGCGCAAAAGCCAGTGGTCACGAATCGGGGGCGCTGATGGCGAGCGCTCTGCTCTCCGCCGCGTTCGGCGCCGGAGTGCGTACCCGCAACGCACTGTACGACAAGGGTACCTTACGCCCCAGATCGCTTAAGGGTCCGGTGGTCAGTGTTGGCAGCCTGAGTGTCGGAGGAGCCGGCAAAACACCGTTCGTCATTCTGCTGGGCGAGTGCCTGAAGAAGCGCGGCATCGCCTTCGACGTCCTTAGCCGCGGATATCGCCGCCAGACCAAAGGAGTTGCTCTGGTTGACCCCAGCGGCCTGCCCGCCCAGTTCGGAGACGAGCCGCTGTTGATGTCACGCAAGCTCGCTGTGCCAGTGATTGTGGGAGAAGACCGCCATCTCGCCGGCGAATTTGCCGAACGCCAATTCGGACCGCGTCTGCACCTGCTCGACGACGGCTTCCAGCACAGGCAACTGGCGCGCGATTTTGACATCGTGCTGGTGACTCCGGACGACACAAGTGATCGTCTGCTGCCGGCAGGCCGTTTGCGCGAGCCGCTCTCGGCCTTGCGCCGGGCGGATGCTGTGGTGCTGACCAGCGGAGCTACTCCCGACAAGTTTCCGATCCAGAACAAGACGGTTTGGCGGGTTCGCCGTGGAATTGTGATGAAAGATTTTCCTTCCCGACCGGTTGTGTTTTGTGGGATCGCCCGGCCGGCGCAATTTCTTGCCCAGCTGCGCGTGGCCGGCGTGGATGTCGTGGCGGAAGCTAGTTTCCGCGATCATCACGCCTACACGGAGGAGGACGTCCGCGATCTCCTGCAATTGCGCTCGCAAAGCCAGGCTGATGGCTTCATCACGACGGAGAAAGACGCCGTCAACCTGGGGGGATACTTTGCAGCCCTTGAGCCCATCCGGGTAGTAGTGGTGAAGATGGAGTTGGCAGATGCCGATCGCGCGATCGATCATATGTTGGAGGTTTTGGACCGGCGAGTAAAGCCACGGCGGGACAAATAGTGCCGCCCTTCCAATTACCTGATAACCAATTACCCGATTACAATTTCCATCTGCCCCAATGAAGACGACCCGGCAATACGAACGGCTGCGTCACCTCGTCGAATCGTTTCCCGATGTGACGGTAACCGTGCTGGCCGACCTGGTGGCCGACGAATTCGTCTTCGGCGAAATCTCCCGCGTATCGCGCGAGGCTCCTGTACTCATCCTCAAGCACCGCGAACGCACCGTAGTTCCTGGCGGCGGCGGCAATGCCATCTGCAACCTGGCCGATCTGGGAGTGAACGTACTCCCCGTGGGCATCGTAGGACTCGACGAACCTGGGCGGCTCTTGCTGCACAGTTTCCGGCAGCGCCACATTCCGTTGAGCGGAATCCAAAAGCTGCGTGGGTATCCCACCGTGACCAAGACACGCATTCTTGCGGGCATGGCGCACACCTCTCGTCAGCAAGTAGTACGTGTCGATCGCGAAGCAGAGCGCGCCATCGATCCGCGCACGGTGCGGGAGTTGGTTATCTCGGCGCGTCAATACGCCCGCGTTTCCGACGCCGTACTCATTTCCGACTACGGTTATGGCGCCGCCACTCCGGAGATTCTGGCGGGCCTCGGCCGGCTCGACGGCATTCCGGTCACACTGGATTCGCGCTATCGACTGCTGTCGTATTGCGGCGTCGCCTATGCGACTCCCAACGAACCGGAGGTGGAAGAAGCCCTGGGGATAAAAATCGGCCATGACCGCGAAAAGCTCTTCGCTGCCGGTGATGAACTGCTGCGCCGCATGAAGCTGCAGTCGCTGGTAATCACCCGGGGCCGTGACGGAATGGTGGCCTTCGCGCGCCGCCACAAGCCTCTGGATATCCCCATCTTCGGCGAGGACCAGGTGGTCGATGTAACCGGCGCAGGCGATACCGTCATTGCCACCCTCACCGCCGCTATCGCCGCCGGAGCCAATACCGAAGAAGCAGCCCGGTTGGCCAACTATGCAGGGGGAATCGTGGTGATGAAGCGGGGTACTGCCACCGTCACACAGAAGGAATTGCTGGCGGCTCTGGAGAAGGACCTCTTGCACAAACCGCATCACGAATGAGCACGCCCCAAACAAAAATAGTTCGCCGCGAAGAGCTGCAAGAAACGGCAGCCCGCTGGCGTGCCGAAGGCCACCGCATCGTTCTGGCTAATGGCGTCTTCGATCTGCTGCACGTGGGCCACACCCGCTACCTGCATGGCGCCAAACAATTGGGGGATCTCCTACTTGTGGCAGTGAACTCCGATGAAAGCGTGCGCCGGCTGAAAGGCACAAATCGGCCAGTTACTCCCGCTGGCGAAAGAGCTGAAATCCTGGCTGCGCTGGCCGATGTCGATGCGGTGGTGATTTTCTCCGAACCTGATGTCCGAGCCATCATCCGGGAGGTTCGGCCCGATGTGCACGCCAAAGGTACGGATTACACAGTCGAGACCGTCCCCGAACGCGACGTGGTACGCGAGTGCGGCGGACAAGTAGCCATCGTCGGGGACCCCAAAGACCATTCCGTTACTGACATTCTCGAAAACAAGCTGCCGCAAGCGGGCCGCTCGCAGGAGAGTTGATGGAGACTGGGCAGCCAATGCAGCCTCGCAGCATCCTTGTATTGCGCCTAGGCTCCATGGGCGACATCATTCACACTCACGCTGCTTTCGCGACTTTGCGTGCGGCGTTCCCCGCTGCCACTCTCGGCTGGGTGATCGAAGATCGCTGGCGTGCGCTATTGCCATCGGGTGTTGACGTGGTGCACGCTGTCGATACCAAAGCCTGGCGAAGTGCGCCATTATCCGACGAAACCTGGGAGGAGATCCTCGATGCGATTCGCGGCCTGCGCAAGATTTCCTACGATGTGGCCGTGGACTTTCAGGGTGCGATTCGCTCTTCCCTGATTGCCCGCTTCTGTGGGGCTCCGCGCAGAATAGGATTTGCTCAGTCACGAGAAAAAATAGCCACCATGTTCTATACGCATCTGGTACGACCGCTGGCTCGCCATGTGGTGGAGCAGAATGTCGAATTGGCGCTGGCCGTAGCGCCCAGGATTCGCCCGCAATTCCGATCGTCACTCTACAGCACGAGCGCAGCCCGCGACTGGTGGTCTGACCAAATGAAGCGTCTCGGTTTGCACGTCCAGGGCTATGCGGTGGTCAATCCGGGGGCGGGCTGGGGAGCCAAGCGCTGGCCTCCGGAGAGATTCGGCAGTGTCGTCGAGATCCTGGGGGCAAACGGATTGCCGTCGGTTATCAACTTTGGCCCGGGTGAAGAAGAGTTGGCGCAGGCTGTGGCGTCGGCCAGCGCAGGCTTCGCTCACGCGGTTCTCTGTTCAGTCGAAGAACTGGTTGAGGTGACGCGCTGTGCCCGTATCTTCGTCGGCGGCGACACCGGGCCCGTGCACCTGGCTGCAGCTCTGGGCAAACCTGTCGTAGCCATTTTTGGACCTACCGATCCCGAGCGCACCGGGCCGTTTGGCGTGGAGGCGGTGGTGCTGAGGAGCTCATCCAGCCGGACGACCTTCAGCCATCACCGTGAAACCGAACAAGGCTTGCTGGAGATCACCCCCGAGCAGGTAGCGAGTGCTGCTTTAGGATTGCTGCAGCGCCAGAAGGAAAAGTTGCATTCCACCAACGAAACTGCGCTCTATCCGGAGCAGCTTTCGTGAGTTTCCAAACCGGATGGGGCCACATTGCACGCCGCGCCCGCGTACCTCTTGGCTTCCTGTTTGCCATTGTGTATTTGTGCCTGGCTCGTCCGAGCGGGGGATCGATCCTCGTCGGCGGCGCCGTTGCAGTCTGCGGGGTACTGCTGCGGGCTGCCGCTTCCGGTCATGTACAAAAAAACGAGGCGCTTACCACCACCGGTCCCTATGCCTACACGCGCAACCCGCTGTATCTTGGCTCGGTGATCATCGCCGCCGGATTCGCCATCGCCGCGCGCAGCTGGTGGATAGTCGTCGCGCTTCTGCTGCTGTTCGTCACCGTCTACCTGCCAGTCATCCACTCTGAAGAAGCTTTTCTGCGGCAGCGCTTCCCTGAATTTGCCGACTATGCACGCCGTGTTCCGCGCCTCATCCCTCGTTTCGCGAACGTGACCAAAGGCGCTGGCACTTTTTCCTCACAACTCTACCTGCAACATCGCGAGTACAATGCTGCCATGGGCACCGCGGCGATGCTGGCAGCGCTGGTGGCCAAGCTCTTGTGGTTTCAACACTGATGCCAGGGTATCGAATGCGGCCCCAGCGGTTTCGAATGGTTGCGCTTCTCGCCTTGCTTAGCCTGGCTTCACTGCTTGGGGCACAGCGCAGGGACCCAGGGCAGTCTCATTCCTCTTCGGCTTCGCCAGTCACAGCCCCGCCCGCTGGTGCTGTCATCGGGCCGCTCTCCATGATTCATCCTCCAGCGCCTGACCACGCCTTCCCCAACGGCGAGACCTACAGTTACTTCGCGGAGTGGCGGATCTGGACCGCGGGAACGGTGAAACTTGGAATCAGCAACGACAGCAGTGGACAAAAAGTTCACGGCAGTGCTGACTCACTTGGGGTGGTGTCTGCCCTTTACCCGGTACACGACCGTTTTGATTCCATATTCGACAAGGCATCTTTCTGCTCCCAGAACCTGAAGAAGCACATCGAAGAAGGCTTTCGCGCCCACGACAGCCTCATCACCTATAACTATCAGCGGCGCAAAAGCATACTCGACGAAACTAACTTGAAGACTAAGGAGCGCAAACGCGTGGAAAACGACATTCCCGGCTGCGTGACCGACGTCGTCTCAGGACTCTACTACCTTGGCGCGCAACCGCTGATTCCCGGCGCGAGCTACCGGTTTCCTATCAATGACGGAGGTCAAACCGTGGAAGTGCAGGCCAAAGTGGAGGCCAAGGAGATCCTGAAGCTTCCTGCTGGGACCTTCAACAGCATTCGTGTTTCCTCGGAAGTAGTGAGCGGCCCACTCAGCAAGCGCGGGAAAGTCTGGATCTGGTATAGCGACGATTCCCGCCGGATTCCGGTGCAGATGCGCGGGCGGATGTTCTGGGGCACACTTACCTTTAAGCTGCAACAGATCGAGAACAAATAGCCCAGCCGAGCCTCTACTGCAGGCGGAAGCGCTCATTCATGAGGCGCTGCAGCCGCGGCCGGTAAATCAGATCGTAGGCGAGTTCCTTGTCGGGAAACAAGGCGAGAGCTGCACGCTTGCTGCTGGCGCAGAGTTCACTTGCCTCCTCCACGCTCAGGTTGGGATCCTGGCTGAGCACCGACATCACCATGCTCATCATGATTTGCAGCCGGCGCAGTTTTCGGTTTTCTTCCTCGACTTCTGCGGAATTGGATTTGCCTATGTCCGAGTTATCCATGTGGCCTCAAAACGGGGTTCCTTCCCCAGTACTTGGCTCATTGGCCTAAAGGCGAGCGGCGCCTCAAGAAGGTTGGCTCCCCGCTGGCTTTGCCAGTCTATTTTTTGGATGATTCCTCGCCCCATCCTGTTGCGCCCTTTTGGCCTGTTAAAGCTATCGTCCGCCGGAATGCTCGGACGCGCAAGATAACTCTTCGTACACGGCCCATTGGGATTAGTCCAGAGATTTAATCGACACGATTTCGGCGCCTCGGTGGGTCAGGTGACATGCTGTCTTTTCCCAGGGCTGGTATCATTCGCATGCAGCGTTTCGAGCAAAAACGGAGCAAAACGGAGAAATTATGGCGACACAACCCAAGTCCAACCAGGAAGCAAAGGAACTCGTTCCCGTGTTCGACACGCAGGAGGAATCGGAGGCGATGATCGTGCGTGGCTTGCTGGAAAGCGCCGGCATCGAATCGATTATCACCGGGCTGGACGCTCCCCAGGACATCCTTCCGGGGGTGGGCGGCGTTCTGGTGCAGGTACCGTCCGAGAAAGCGGATGACGCCCGGCAGATCATCGAGGACTACCGCACCGCGGGCGACGCCGAGGCCGGCGAACTCAGTTCGGAGGAATCCGGGCCTTCTTCGGAGGAATAACGACATTCCCGTCCAGGTAGAATGTGAGACTGCCGCTCAGGTCGGTGCGGTAAGTGGCAATGCCTGCAGCTTGCAGCCGCGCCAGAACCTCAGGGCGGGGATGATGGAACTGGTTGCGATATCCCACTGAGATAGCCGCATACCGCGGCTGGGCTGCTGCCAGGAGCTCGCTGGAAGTTGAGGTCAGGCTGCCATTATGGGCCAGCTTCAGCAGATCGGCGCGCGGCCTGAATGCCAGCATCAGCAACTCCATCTTCCTATCGGCATCGCCCTCCAGCATCAGAGCAGTCTTGCCGTAAGTGATTTCGAGTGCCAGGGAGTCGCTGTTGCGCACCTGGGCCGAGGGTCTCCAGTCGCGCGGAGGAGAGAGCACCCGAATCTCGGCACCACCCCAGGTAAATTCGTCGCCGGCAAGCAGATAGCGGACCTTCATGTGCAACTTTTCCGCCTGGTTATACAGAGCTCGCACCGGCTCTATGTCAGCATTGGGTCCGATCCACAGTTCGCGCGGACGAAAATTCTGGATCACCGACCGCATGCCTCCAATGTGGTCGGAATGGGCGTGCGTGACCATCACCGCGTCGAGCCGCGAAAAACTCCGGGACCACAAGTACGGCGAAACCACATTCTCTCCGAAATCAAATTCCGAACTGCTGTTGCCCAACGGACCCGCCGCATCGATCAGCAGCGACTTCCCTTCAGGCGACACTAGCAGAGTCGAATCTGCCTGGCCGACATCGATGGCTGTGAACTCCAGCACGTGGGCGCGAATCTGTGGAGGTGCGGGGAAGGCCACGATCCACACGGCGCTGGCAGCAAGCGTTCCCAACCCGGCAACTACCCACCTCCGCCGTCTCCACACCGTGGCCATTGCGAACAAAAACGCGGAAGCAGCCAACAGAGAAGTTGCCAGTGTGGGGTCGGCAACGCGCACGTCGGAAGCATGCGGACCTCCCAGCCAGCGTACTGTGCTGGTGATTCCCTCCAGCGACCATCCGGCAACCCACGCCGGGACGATCGCGAGAAAGCGAGAAACATAGCCCAGTCCTAATGCCGCGACTGATGCTGGCATCAACACTTCCGCTAAAGGAAGCGCGGCTGCATTCGCCGGCAGCGCCAGCAACGTTGCGCGATGAAAATACGCTGCCATCGGCAGCGCCATCGTGACTTGCATGAGCGCGGAAATCAGCAGGACTTCATAGATGGACAAAGCCGCCGAGACCGATTTCACGACGGCGAATTTCGAGATTGGCCGACCGAAGCCGCTGCTCAGGCGCTCCCCGAGGGTTCGCAGCCCTACACGGAATTCCGCCAGGCGAGGCGCCAGCGTGAGATCGTAGCTCGTGGACTCCAGCAGCCGCAGCGCGCTTTTCCATGGCTGCGAGGTCCGCTCCAGCAGCGGTATTCCAAGTCCCCCGATCACCAGGACAGAAAGAAACGTCATCTGGAAACTGGCGTCAAAAAGCGCCGGCGGATCTGCCACCAACACGAACAGGGCGGCCGCTCCCACCGCATTCAGAGGTGAGCGATTTCGGTACAGCAATCGCGCTCCTAGATATATGCAGAGCATCAGCGTGGCCCGTAAAATGGGCGCACCACCGTCGCAGACGAACGCATAGAACGCAGACAGAATTACAGTAAGCAGCGATGCGCTCCATTCGCCCAGGCGCAGCCGGCGCAGCAGCCAGAACACTACAAACGCGAGGATCGCCACGTTCATTCCCGAGACCACCAGCAGGTGGTAGGTCCCCGAACGCTGAAAGTCGGTGTTCAATTCGCGTTCGATGTAAACCCGTTCCCCGATGAGCATGGCATCCATCAGTGAAGCTTGCTCGGGTGGCCAGATGGTGTGCACCATGTGCAGCACGCTGCGGCGCGTGCGATTCTGCCATTGCCCCGGGAGCGTGCCAGAGAAGCCGGGAAGCGGTTCGATTTTGTCGGCACTTACAGAGCCAAGCGCGAAGATATTCTCGCGCGCAAGATATGCCTGATAATCGAAGGCGCCGGTATTGCGAAAATTTCGCGGCTCGCGCAGTTTGACCGGAAAACGAATGCGCTCACCATAATTCAGTGGCTTGACCAGAGTAACCTGCTCCCCATGCGGCGAGTGTGGCGACGCGGCTTTCCGGGGCCGGTAAACGGACATCCGGATTCCTCCTGCGGCAGGATGTTCGGCTCCTGCAAGTCCGATGGTCTCGCTCTCCACATCCACCATCTGGCGATCTTCATTAAGGCGTCGCGGAACTCCGTTCGCGGCTGCGACTCTCAGAGTTGCGTCACGCAGCACGTGAGCTCTGATCAGCACTTCTTCGCCAGTCGCGAACGGGGCAACTCCGTTCTGCCGGCCTCTGGCTGCCTGCGCCAGATGCGCTCCTTGCAATGCAAGCGCGCCAAGTAACGACAGCACCACGAGCGCGAGCGAAAGACTCGCCCACGGTCGTCGCGCCAGGAAGTAAAACCCGAAAACACAGAGCAGAACCGCGCCGGCTATGAGCCAGAGAATTGGGCGCCAACAGTAGCAGGCGAACACAATGCCGGAAGCGAACGCCACCGCGGCCGGCAGCATGGGAGACCGCGGCCGCTTCAGAAGCTCGGGTTTCAGAAGCTGGGGCGCGGTCTGAATGTTCGGACGAGATGAATCGTCAGGCACAGCTCAGAGGCAATTATCTGTGCGCGCGAACACGACGCGGTCTCGGTAACTGCGGCTCCTCAGAGGTCTTCACCGCCGAAACGGGAGACTAGCAATCGACTTACCGCGCCAGGCGGAACACGCTTTCGATGTGAAACGTCTGCGGGAAAAGATCGACCAGATGGGCCTCTTGAATCCTATAGCCCGATTGGAGCAGCACGGGAAGATCGCGGGCCAGGGTGGAAGGATCGCATGACACATAGGTCAGTTGTGGCGAAAAGAGCTTACCGAGCCTTTCTGCTACCCGCCGTCCCAGCCCAGCCCTCGGGGGGTCCACCACAACATAGTCTGGGGGTTTGCTTCCGCGCTCCAGATAGTGCTCGGTGGCGGCTTCCAGTGCCTGTACATGCGGTGGCGCATTATGCTTCAAATCCGCAGCGGAACGGGGAGCCGATTCCACAGCCACCACTCGCTCGAACTGCCGTGCCAGTGGAAGCGAGAACAATCCCACTCCCGCATACAAATCCAGTGCAAACTTTCCAGCGCGATCCCGCGTAACCAGCTCGACCACGGTGTCTGTGAGGAATCGATTGGTCTGAAAGAATGAGCCTGCACTTACGCGATATTCGCCCGATGCCGTTGTAAAGGGCAAGGCATCTTCGCCGAAAACGGCCAGCGGCTTACCCGCCGCCGAACTCGCGGAGAGCTCCGGAGCAGCTGTGGCTTCGCCCGCGTCGATGGATGCGTGGCCAGCTACCACGCCTCGAAGCTCGGGGATAGCGGTGCGCAGGCCTTCGGCCATGGGTTTGAACCTGGCCGGCGAAAACATCGCTCGACGATCGACCTGACCCTGCACCAGCAGCCCAGTGTCGTCATTCGTAGCAAATAGCTCCACCGCCACCAGCGCCTCAGGGAATCCTTCGGCTTCGCCGATCTTCCATATCTGCGCCAGCGCGCGATTGATCAGAGGCGAACTGATAGGACACTCCCGCACCGGTTCCAGCGCATGCGAACCCAGGCGGTGATACCCGATTTCAAACTTGCCGGCGCCATTGCGCACATGCAGCCGCGTGCGATTGCGGTAGTTCCAAGCCGGAGATGCATGCGTGGCCAATTCACCGACTTCCAGCTTGGCAATGCGCGCCAGCGTTTCGCGCAAGATTTCTCCCTTCAGCCGCAGTTGATCCTCGTAGCTCGCCTGCTGATAATGGCAACCGCCACATCTGGCAAAATAAGGACAAAGTGGCAGAATTCGAAACGGCGCCGAGTCCAGCACCTGCTTGAGCTGGGCTCGCGCGAATGCAGGCCGATCCTCTACGATCTCGGCATCCACCCGCTCCCCGGGCAACACCAACGGCACGAACACAGTCTTCCGGCGGCCCTGCTCGTCAGGCGCGAGACGTGCTAGTCCATCGCCGCCATACACAAGTTTTTCAATGGTGAGTTCCAAGGGACGAATTATAGGCGGCGGAGGTCTTCCGTGCGGGGTGCTGCGGGCTTCGACCTTATTTTGGACCCGCATTTGTCTTGACCTAGCCGGCACGGCTGAAGTTGCGCGCCAATTCAGAAGGATTTGTGAGATGGCCTCTGAGTGCTGAACGGTGATACTGAATTCACATGTAGAACAGACTCAGCCTCGGCAGCTGCCACCTCTCCAGCAGCCGCTTGTGCATGAATTGTCTCTGTAGCTGATCGATCTGCATGGACGGCATGTTGCGGCGATAGGGCGCCATCTCGCGGTCAGCTTCCGCTCGCAAAGACAGCAGCTCTTCCTGAGAAGTGCAGCTCACCACAGCCGCATGCAGCCTGTCTTCAATTGCGCTCAACCGCTGCTCCAGGTCCTGGAGGCGTGTTGTCCTCTTCTGCAGCAGATCCCCTGCAATTGTTCGCAGGTTGTGCGCCACGTCGTTGGCGATCTCCTGGCCAACGGCGGGAAGCTCCGCTCGCTCGATCTGCCCGGCATTATGCAACAGAAATTCGCAGATCCGTGGAAGTTCGAGTCCAGTCTCGACTGCCTTTTTGGACTCTGACGACTCTGCCGGCGTGACGGTTCCGGCGGCTGCTTCTTTCATTTCCTCGGCAGCCGCCAGCACTTCCTGGGCGCAGTAAGCAAGGCTGTTCACCTTGCGGGTCTTGCTCGGACGCTGGTCATAGCGGTGAAACGCGGAATCGATTCCGCGAATCACGGCTTCGAGCGGCACCCCGGCATCCTTCCAGGTTTCAATCAGCGCCCAGTCCAGCGTGCTCAGCAGTAGCCCGGTACCGCGGCACTGTTGAAAGTGCTCCTCAATTTCCGTGAAGTAATTGAAGTAGTTTTCCACCGAAGATAATGTAGCAACCGGCGGAGTGGATGTCAGCCAGAGCCCAGGTTGATTCAACTGGACTGCACGACGCTAAGTCGCGGAACGGGGATCGTGAACTGGATTGTTCAAGGTATGTCGGGGCTCAGCGCTGATCTGGGCGTGGTTCTGGAAGATTACCAACCGCCGCC
>Ga0187776_10001142_pt1 | contig 13110 bp, 21 predicted proteins | sample 0216_BV02_MP12_2_FD_132426 | JGI IMG/M metagenome (GOLD analysis project Ga0187776, IMG submission 132426) | Tropical peat soil microbial communities from peatlands in Department of Meta, Colombia - 0216_BV02_MP12_20_MG | ecosystem: Environmental > Terrestrial > Soil > Wetlands > Peat | place...
CGGGGAGCGTACCGTGGACGATTTGTCCACGTGATTCGAAAGGATTTCCTGCGTAACCCCGGGTCAGACCGCAAATCTTCCTGTCCAGGTGCCATACTGCAGGAAGATTTACGGTCGACCGTCAGGAGTGATCATGGCCGTACGGGTAACCGCCGACGCCGCGCAGGCCAAATGGCTCTCGCGCCTGTCCGGCGCGTCGCAGGACATCATCAACGGGGTCAACGGCGTCACCGTCGCCCCCGGCCAGCTGGCCGCCGCGCAGCAACAGAAGTGGCTGCAGAACGTCCAGGCGGCGGCGGACAAGTGGAAGCGCAACACCGGCAACGTGTCCCTGGAGCAGTGGCGTCAGTACATGCTCAACGTCGGCGTCCCCCGGGTGGCGCAGGGCGCGCAGGCCAAGCAGGCCAAGTACGGCGCGTTCGCGCAGCAGTTCTTCCCACACCTGGAGGCGGGTATCGCGAAGGTCAAGTCGATGCCGTCCACCACCCTGGAGGACAACATCAACCGTGCCGTCACGATGATGCGGCACAACGCCCAATTCAAGCGCTCCGCCTGACGTCCCCCCGGCCCCCGATCACCCAACAGAAAGGCGGCCCCGATGGGACGCGCAATCGAGGTCGTGGGTGGGCACGTCACCAACGTATCCACGACCATCACGGCAATGACCGCCAACACTGGCAACAGTTTTACCGTACGCAACTTCAGTGACCCGGCCCGCGCGTGGCTGGACGGACTATGGGCACAGGCCGCGACCGCCGGAGTCATCCGGGTGCGCTCCCCCAAGCTGCACGACTTCACGCAGGGCATCCGGTTTACGGATGTCGCGGCGGTCTCCCGCACCCTGATCCCCGAGGGCCTGTCGCAGATGCTGTACGCCCAGGACAACCTGACCTTCGAGATGAGCGGCGGCGCGTCGGAGACCGACGCGGGCGCCATGCTGATCTACTACGAAGACCTGCCCGGGGTCGACGCTCGCCTGGCCACCTGGGATCAGGTGGCTTCCCGAATCCTGTTCGTCCTCACCGTCGAGGTGTCGGTGACCAACCCGACCACCGCGGGGGACTGGTCGGCCGGCACTGCCATCAACGCCACGTTCGACCTACTCAAGGCCAACACGGACTATGCCATTCTGGGCTATCAGGCTGCGTCCGCGGTCGGTGCGGTCGCGGTCGTGGGCCCCGACCTGGGCAACCTGCGTGCCGGCGGGCCCGGCACCACCGAGTCCATCGAGACCCGGTCGTGGTTCAAACGGCTGTCGCAGAACACGGGCCGGCCCTACATTCCGATCATCAACTCGGCGAACAAGGCGGGCACCAACGCGGCGGTCATCCACACGACCGCGTCCGGATCAACGACCGTCGACTTGGTGATGGCGCAGTTGTCGCCCGGCGTCGGCGTCTGAGCCTCACCCGAGGCCCCCGGCCGCCTGTAGCCCCCCTGGGCGGCCGGGGGGAGGTGATCCTATGCAGAGCTACATCGAGCGTGTCCAACGCTTCCCCGTCGTTGTCAGTGCCCCCACCCCGGGCGCTGAGTTCAGTATCGCCATCGGTGGGTCCAACCTGTCCGTCCCCGGTCTAGGCGCCTACCGCATCCTGTCCCTGACGTTCCAATTCGTGTCCTCCGCCACCGTGGCCACCCGCAGTTTCGCGCTGGTCATGGATGACCAGACCACCACGTATCTTCAGGTCGGCGCCCCGGGCTCGCAGGCGGCAAGCCTGACCGAACAGTACGCGGCATTCGAGGGGTCGACCGGTGGTGGCGCCAACGGGCCGGTCAACCATTTCGCCTGGCCCACTCCGGCCGCCGTGCTGTATCCGGGGCACCGTCTGCGGTCGGTCACCACCAACATTCAGATAGGCGACCAGTACAGCAATATCGCCATGTTGGTCGAAGAATTGCCGTCCGGCCGCTATTTCCAGACACAACCGATCGACAGGGTCATGGCAGAGCCCTGGGAACCCGGAATGGGGGCGATGACACCATGAGTGCCTGGCCGAACGTGTACGACTCTCCGGTAACGGCAAATACCACCATCACGACCACCACCGAAACCGTTGCCGCCACCCTGTCCGGCGTCAACGCCCCAGGCCCTGGCGCCACCATCAAACTCACTGGTTTTGTGCAAGTCACAGCGGGAACGGGCACCACGGCGATCACGGTCACGATCCGGGAAGGCACCGACGCGACCGGCACGATCGTGGGCGAGGCCAACGCCATCGCGGGGGGAGTGACGGCCGGGTCGACGTCGAGTCTAGATCTGGTGGTCACCGATGTTCCTGCTGGGGAGCTGGCCAATCAGTCGTATGTGGTGACCGTGAAACAGACCGGCGCGTCCGGCAACGGAACGATTCTGCTGGCGACGCTCCGCGCGGTGGTATAGCTCCGTGGTCGACCGGATCGAAGCCTTTCCGGTGACGCTCGCGGCCGGCACCGCGTCGAGCACGCCGGCCACCGTGGCGACCACATTCCCGGACGGCATCGTCGTGGGCCTGGAGGTGGACGTCCCTCCAGGCCCCTCCGGTCTGGTCGGTTTCGCCTTTCAGCAGTCCGGCCAGCAGATCATTCCGCGTACGCCCAATTCGTGGATCATCGTTCAGGACGTTCATCTGACCTGGCCCCTGGAGAACTACCCCACGGGTGGGAAGTGGTCGGTGGTCGGGTATAACACCGACATCTACAGCCACACCATTCAGGTACGTTACCTCATCAACGAGACCGCGCCCGGGGCCCCTACGCCAGTACAACTGCAAGTCATCGGCTAACGCTCCGGGGGGCCATTGTGACCGTCTCGCAGGGATATCCCGACTATTCCCGACTCACACCGTGGTCGGACCAGATCTTCATCAACGACACCGGTGTGACACACGCGTCCGGTTTCGCGTATCCCCGCATGTACATGGCAAACGTGCGAGCGCTACTGTTCAATATCCAGCCCGGTAGTGGGGCGTTGGCGTTTTCGTTCCGATGGTACACGGACGCGGTCACCCCCAACTCTTTCAAGTCGACCCAAATATCCGTAGGGCAGTCGCAAACGGCGACCCGTACCATCCGGCCACTGGGCCCCTACCTCGATATTGCGGTCGTGTCCAACGCCGGCGGCAACGTCACCTATAACCTCCTGTTGGCGACCACGGCGGACACACCACTACCCATGGTAGACGACAACTCGCCCATTCTCATCAACCAACTTGCCATTCCCATTGCGGCGACCACCACCACGACGGTCAACGCGCTGAACTGGTGGTGTGGTCAGGCGTACGCGCAGGCGTTCACGTCGGGCACGAATTGGCAGTGGACACTCAAGGTGACCGACTACCAGGGGCTCACTCATCAGGTTGCGGCGAAGAATCAGGTTACCGGAATCGCGGGCATGTACGTGTTCGTGCCCTCGGGCATCGTGTCTATGGACGTGAGCAACAGTGACGCTGCCCCTAAAACGTTCTGGGCGTACCTGATCGGCGACCCATCCACGATCCAGTAAAGGGGGCGGCATGGCGCGCATCGACGGGGTCCACGTCGCGTTGTACGCGTGGCGACACAACTTCCGGTCCGAACAGTTGCAAATCGCGGTCGCGGTCGCGAAAGCCGAGTCGGGATGGAACACCACCGCGCGGCTGCACACGTCACAGGAGGATAGTCGCGGTCTGTGGCAGATCAACCTGTACGCCCATCCCAACTACAACGGGCAGAGTCTCTACGACCCTGACTACAACGCGAATGCGGCGTGGGGGGTGTACTCCAATTCGAATCACACCTGGCGTCCCTGGACAACGTACACCCGGGGCACCTATCTGAAGTTCATGGCTGAGGCCGCGACCGCGGTCGAACAGTTGCGCCAGTTGGGATACAACCCGGGCGGGACGGGCACCATCGGCGCGGCCGGCACCGACGGGTCCGGGTCCACCATCTCACAGGAACTGCACGCGCGGTGGGATTACACTCCCGCCATCGCGGGTCAGGCGGACCGCGCGTTGCGGATGGCCAGTGACTTCCTCGGAAACGGCAATTTCATCCACGACCAGACCCGTTAGGGGGCCCTCCATAATGGCACAGTTGTATACGGTGACCGGACAGCGACGCACGTCGGCGCTGGACAATTCCGGCCACTTCATCGACGTGGTGGAGATCACGTTCACCACACCGTCCGGGGATGTCGGCACGTTGCGGGTCAACGCGAACGACTACATGAACCTGGACAGTGTCCGAGGAAAACTGGAAGAGTTGGCGCAGCAAATGGAAAACATCCGAAACCTGTAGGTTGCCATGAGTGACGGTGTCGACGGGGTAATCTCCGATATCCTAAACGCGATCGGGGCCGGTATCGCGACCGTCGCCCGTAAAGCGTTCAATGCCATTCAGAGCGTGTGGAATGTGTCCACCGATTTTTGGTGGCGTCTGGGACTCGGCCATTTCAGCCTGCTGGACGCGTTGACGAAACTGCGCGACATGGCGGAATGGTTCGGTAGTCGCGTCGGCATCGGCATATGGTGGATCATCCACGTTTTCGTCCCCAAGTGGGTACAGAATGCGGTGTCCGAGGTGATGCGGTGGGTCGTGGCCGGACTGACCCAACTCCGTAATGTTCTGACCGCACTGGTCCATGATGTCATCACCTGGGCGTCGCGCCTCATCTCCGCGATACAGACCGCGCTCAACCGTTTCATCACCTGGGTCGAAACCGAAATCGGTAAACTGTGGCACGACCTGACCGCCACCATCAAAATCGTGTCCCACTTCCTCACCGATCCGGCCGTACTGGTGGGATGGTTCTGGGACGCCCTGTGGGCCAAGGTGAAAGATTGGGCGCGCAGCAATGAGGAATGGTTGGCCCGGTGGCTGCTGGCGCGGGCGATACGCGGCACCATAGGATTAGCCGACATCATCGAAAACCTCATCATCCGTATTCTGTGACCGCCGGGGGGCGCCGTGACAAACCCGATCGACAACACTGGACCAGTCGCTGGCGGGGGGCGCCTCGGCTCACGTATCGCGGAACTTGTGTCCCGTTCCGTGGCCACCACCCACGCTAGCCTGTCCGACCACAAGCGCAGTCTTACCGCGCTCGCGCTGGAAGATTTCTTCGATAAAGTGTCCGGGGAAATCCGCACCACCACCGGCCCCCTCTACAGCCAGCTGGCAGACCATCCCGACATGGCGCCTCAACTGCGGGGCCTGTTCAAATTCTTGGCCACCGGAAATGGGCAGTGGCAAAGCATCGTCGGCGGCACTCTGACCGGCACCGTCATCGGTGGGGGCCTGGGTAACCTCATCACGAACCTCCTCAACCCCGTGATCCTGCCCCTGATCGCGCACGACCCGGCCGGGGCACTGTCTCCGGCCGACGCTGCGACCGCCGCGATCAAGGGTCTTGACCATGGGTTGAACCTGGCCTACGAAGCGGCTAAGTCGGGCATCGACAGCACTAAGTTTGCGGTCCTCCAGGACCTGGCGCACACTCGCATCGGCGCACAGGAGGTCATCGACCTACTCAACAGGGGGCTCGTCAACGATGCATTCGCGAACACGCTACTCAGACAGGCCGGTTTTACTCCAACCGATTCGGGTCTCATCATCGAACTCCGGCACCTGGATCTCTCTCCGCAGGAGCTCGCGTCGCTGGTTAACTTCGGCGTGCTTACCGAGTCCGAGGCACTTCCGATTGCCCGCCGGTCGGGTATTCGTGACGAGGACTTCAACCGGTTGGTGTACGGGGCCGGACAGCCCCCTGGTCTGCAAGAGCTACTTTTCGCGTACCGTCGTGGAGTCATCGACAAAGCGAGGCTATTCAAGGGCGTACAACAGGGTCCGCTACGTGCAGAGTGGTTCGATGTCGTGGAGTCGTTGGGGACTGTACCTATGTCAACTGCCGACGCCATTCAAGCTTCTATCCAAGGGCACCTGAGTAAGTCGCAGGCCCAAAAGATAGCGACAGAGAACGGGCTGGCACCCGATCAGTTTGAACCACTGTGGCAGACCGCTGGATCACCCCCCGGCCCGCAGGAAATGCTGAAACTACTCAACCGGGGTCTTGTCACCGAGGCCGAAGTTGTGCAGGCACTGTCCGAATCGCGGCTGAAAAACAAGTACATTCCGCTACTTTTGCAGTCGCGGTTCGAACTGCCCACCCTTGCGCAGATCCTGTCGATGCTGCGTAAGGGTGTCATTACTGAGGCCCGCGCCACCGACCTGTTGCATCAGCGCGGCTATCAGCCAGATCTGGCGGTGGCCATGGTGAAGGATGCTCTGACCACCAAGACCGACACCGTCAAAGAGTTGTCCCTGTCCCAGATCCGCGAGGCGTACCTGGACAAGGCCATCAGCCGTACGGTCGCCCTGGCCCGCATCGAAAAACTCGGATACGACGCGGCGACCGCCGCCCTGGAGCTGGACTTGGTCGACGAACGACGTGCCCAGCGCCAGGTCCAAGCCGTGGTGACCCGGGTGCACCGGGAGTACGTCGAGGGCCTCATCAGCGACCAGGACGCGTCCGGGTTCCTGCACAAGCTGCTGGTGCCGGCCGACCAGATCACCACGTACCTCGACCTGTGGGGGGTCGAGAAGGCCACCGTGCGGCGCACCCTGACGGAGGCTCAGGTGGCGCAGGCCCTGAAGAAAGGGATCATCCAACCGGATGAGGCCACAACGCGCTGGTCAGCCATGGGGTACAGCACGGCGGATGTCGCTATACTGCTGGCACTAGCCACCCCCGCCACGCAGGCGGGGGCGTAACGCCCGGGATGGTGACACATGGCTGATAGGGAATGTTTGCACCCTATTGTGCAGACAATCGACGAACATATCCGTCCACTCACCATAAAGTGTTGCGGTTGTTTGACGACGTGGAGTCTCGACACCATGCCAGACGATCGCCTCTACACATTGGTACGCAACGCGGGCGGCCCGGACGCATTCTGGGAAATGGTGAACGAGGGTACTCGCATCGTCGATATGGGGTGATGAACGTGACCCATCCCGCATTCACTGATCCACTGCGCGTCCAGATCCTGTCCATCGAAGACCAGGGAGATGGGACGGTGCGGGTCACGATCAGCGCGGACGACTTCACCCGCCCCGTGTTCACCGTGCTGAAAGAGGCACTGGAATCGGACGGATTCCTGCGTATGCTCGCGCACGGCACCAACTACCAGCAGACCGTGACAACGGTCCGCCGGGAGACAGATAAGGACCGACGCCGGAGGTCGGAATGAGCGAAACACGATTCGTGCTATGGAGCAACAGGTACCGCGCCTGGTGGCTGCCGAGCGGTCGAGGCTGTACCGCGCGGATCAGGGAAGCGGGGCGTTTCACCCGCGAACAGGCCATGGAGATGTGTTTCTTCGGATCGCACACGGGCCGGGTCGACCAGGGCACCGTGATGATCGTGGCACCGGAAACGTTCGGGCTGCAGATGACCATCGCCGAGATGTGCGCGCCCCCCACCCAGGGGGTGCCGGTCGTTCTCGACGTCGCGGCCAGCGAAATGATCGCGATACGGTGCGTCGAATGCGGAAAGGTCCTGGACTGGCGGGTCGATCTGAAGACCCAACGGCCCATGACCGCCGAATACCTGTCCCACATCACCCGCAGACACGCCGCTGTCTGCACCCAACAGGCATCACTGAAACTTGTACGGGAGGTGAAGGATGCCGTCACGAACCAGCTTAGGCGTACTGATCCTGGGCGCCGATGAGTCCTGGGACAAGGCGACTCCACAGGACTTGGTGGCGCACGGGTACAAGTGGGTCGCCAGCTATCTGTCCCCGGACGTCAACGGCAAGAATTGGACCCGTGATCTGATCCGCGCGAGTCACGGTGCCGGACTGGCGGTATTGCCGGTGTGGGAGTACGCGGCAGACGCTGCCAAACACGGCGGACTACAGGGGCAGCAGGATGCGGCCAACGCCTGCACCCTGCTGAAGTCGTTGGGATGGCCCACCGGACGCACCGTGTATTTCGCCATCGATTTCGACGTGCAACAAGCAGATCTCGCGGCGGTCCGCGCCTACATGGTTGGCGCTGTCACGGTGTGCGAGCGGAACGGGTATCACGCGGACGCGTACGGCGATTTCGTGGTCATCGACGACTTGCGGCGCGCCGGACTGATCACGTTCGGGTGGCAGACGTACGCCTGGTCCCACGGGCAGTGGGCACCTGGAGTCATCTTGCGCCAGTTTCGTAACGGGGTCACCGTGGCCGGCCACACCATCGACAACGACATGGCGTACAGCGTGGAATTCGGCCAGTGGTCCCCACCGAACTGGGACCCCGGCCCCGGAATTGGAGGAATCATGCAACCCGAACAGGCTCAACAATTGGGGGACACCGCGTGGGCGGTCACCCAGGACGCGGACATCGACGATCCCACCAAGCGGGTCCCATTGCAGGTGTGGACCGGCCAGGTGAACGCGCGCCTCAACGCCATGGCCACCCTGATCAACGAAATGTCGACCACCGTGGCCACCGTGGGTAAGACGATGATCGCACTGGTTCAGGCAGACAAGACCCTCGCGGACGCGGTGGTCAGTGCGCTGGCGCGCATGGGGGACCAGGGCGCGGCAGAGCAGACCCTTATGTCGGCCTGGACGCGCATTGCGGACGCGGCAGAACGGTTGTCCCCCCCGCCGGCCCCGGCCGCGCCGCCTCCGGCGCCCGGGTTAGGCGCCCAACTGCGGGACACCCTGCCGTGAGACCGGACGTGATGATCGCGGCCGGCGGGGGTGCTGTAAGCGTCGCTGGCCTGTTCGCAGCGGACAGGGTGACCCAGTGGGCCGGCAAACGATTCTGGGGGCGCCTGGCCCCGTCCAGCCGGGTGGCAATGCTGCTGGCGCTTGCCGTCATCATCGTCGGGGTCGCGTTGCCGGTCCCCGCGGTCACCGGCAGCCACCTGGCGCGACTGGTGGCCGGACTGTGCGCCGCCGTGTTCGTGTTCCTCGTGGCACTGCAGGCGGTGGGCATCCTGCTGGAATCCCGGCGGCGCGACCGCTACCGGGGTCGGCACCGATGAGCCGGGGTGGCCGGCCGACGTCGCTGACTCATCCCGGGCGGGCGCGTCGGGCCGGTCACCCCTTACCACCCACCGGGGGGTGTGCTACACCGGTCACACCCCCCACCATCGAACGAGAGGAGGTGAGAGATGAGCACTGATGTCGAGGCGGACGCCGCCATGAAGGTGGCCTTGTATCAGCAGGCTGTGGCGGACGTCATCGCCGTGGTCGGCACCGCGCTCGAAGCGGACGAGGCGGGCGCCGACATGGGGACGTGGATCGCGGATCAGACCGAACACTGGACGCGGGAACACGGACGCGCCGGAGTGATGATCATCGGGTTGATGTTGCCGGCCGCTGGCTTGGACCCGTTGGCGTTGGCCGCGATTGGTCGCGCGCTGATCCACGGCAAGGCGGACGGGTAACGACCGTGGTTACCGGCCGCCGGACCGCCCATCTGCCGTACGTGGTGCGGTGGGTGGGTCGGTTCGAATGGAATAAGCATCTGATCGACGAAATCTCGCAGCACCGGAATGTGGACACGGCGCGACGCGCGATGGTCGCGCAGCAAGAGCGGTGGGAGCAGTTTTTCGGACAACCGTTTCCCATCGGAGTGTTTCAGGTAGTGGACACCCGCGACGGGTCGATCGTCGCGGAGGCGTACTGACAGTTGAAAGGAATTCAGCATGGCACGCAAAGAGTCAGTCACCGGAGCGCCGGACCCGACCGGTGACGAGAAGGCCCCCTGGGAGACCGGACCCCAGGACCAGGCGGCCCCCGGCGTGAGCGAGGCGTCCCGCGTCGCCCGCGCCGTGGTGGAGCAGACCGCCGAGGTCGCGGCGGACCGCATCGAGGCCGATCTGGCTTCGATCGTGCGCCCCGGCAGCGGGGCCGGGGCCTCGGCGCGACAGGAGCTGGCGGAGCGCCTGTCGCGGAGTACCCCGGCGCGGCCGGACATCACCCAGTACGGGCCCGCAATGCAACGGCTGGTGGTCGGTCTGGCCGAACAGGTCGACGCGGCGGCCGCGAACAAGCTGCAGGTGTTCGAAGATGTGGCGGCGCGCATCGAGTCTGCGTCCACTGTGGACGATGTGTTGGCCTCGGACGCGCCGCTGGACGCGGAGCAGATCCTGGGCGTGACGCTGCAGCTGTGGGGAGTGTCGGTCAATGAATCGGACTACGTGGACGGGTTGCCCGCGTACGTCGCACTGAGGGCCATCCGCCAGGACTCGATGGACAACGTCGTGGTCACCTGCGGTGGTTTCAAGGTCGTTGCCAAAGCGTTGAAGCTGCAGCGGATCAATCAGTTCCCGGTGATGGTCAAGATTGTCCAGTCGGACCGTAAGACCCGCGCCGGGTACGACGTGTTGGACATGGTCAAGCCGTAGTACCCGCTCCGCGCTCGGGAAACTCTGAGGGGGCCGGCACTCCGCGAACACCACCCAACAGGTGCGCGGACCGGCCCCCTCGGCCCCCAATCAACCCTTCTCGCAGATTGGTTCCGACAGTGTACCGCATCATTCTCATAGATGCAGACGATGACTCCGTTACACCTCTAGGGAACACGCCGTACCTCCAGGACGCCGACCAGTACGTCACCGTGATCAACAACATCCTGGAGGCTATTGGCTGCTGGTATACGGCAAAATACGAGCACATACCCGCCAGCGACGGTAACTAAACAGTGGCACGCGAGTTGGGGAATCTCGCGTGGGAAGCGATACAGGCGGTCAAACAGGGACTTTCCGCGAACAAGTTCGTTCAGGCTCTGCGCGAGACCGGACAGGGTGTCGCCCGCGCCACAGGGCTTCGCCTGTTCGCCCAGGCGAAAGCAGACCTGGCCGCCGAGGGAGCGGAAATCACCCGGCCGCTGGATCGTAAACCACTAGCACGCGAGATTCGAGCATATGAAACAAAAGTACAGTCCGGATACATGCAATACGTCGACGTGTACGTCAAGGACCGCGCCACCGGGGACGTGTATCCCGTTCCCTATGGTATCCGCACCGACGTCCTACTCACTCGATCTGACGCCATCGCCACCGCCTTGGACCAGTACGGCAGACACGCAGAAAAGTACAACCAGCAAGTTCTGGGCGCCACCTACACATCCACCTATCTATTCGCGCCGCCGGAGCAGTAGACATGGAACGCTTTTACCACAACCTGAAACCCAACGAAAGCACCCGCATTCCACGCAGACACGTATTCCTCGACTCTGAGGCGCGTGAATCCCGGGTCAGGGGCGACCGTGTGCAGACGTTCCGATGCGCGGTCGCCACCTACTGGACCATGGAAAAAGGCAAGAGTGAAACGCAGCAGACGCGCGAATACAGTGATCCTGTATCTCTGTGGCACGATGTTATGGACTTCACCAGAGGGCGAACCCGAACTGTGCTCTGGGCACATAATCTTGGGTACGATGTCCGCATCGTGGAATGCCTCACACAACTACCGAGGAATGGATGGTCCCTGGTGGCGCATAATTTCGCGGCACGTGGGACCTGGCTGCAGTGGCGGCGCGACCAGTCGTCGATAACGATGGTCGACTCCGCATCCGTTTGGGGTGTATCGCTCGCACAATTGGGAGAATACTTTGGAATCGGAAAGCTTGCCCTACCTTCTGATAGCGATGGTGATACTGATTGGTTGGCCCGCTGTCGTCGCGACGTTGATATTCTTACCACGGCTGTACAGGCGTATCTGCGCTGGATCGAAGATGCCGACATGGGTAACTGGCAACACACGGGAGCCGGACAGGCCTGGGCGGATTTTCGACACCGATTCCTCACCCATACTATTGCTGTACATGACGATGGGCCCGCTCTCGCAGCGGAGCGGGCGGGTATGTATACCGGTCGGTGTGAGGCCTACTGGCACGGAGCAGATCCACGCGGCGTGTACCACGAGTGGGACCTTACGTTGGCGTACCCGCGTATCGCCCGGGATACCCGAGTGCCGGTGCGGCTCATGGGGCCCCTCCCCGTGGTCGGTGGTATCCGGCGCTACCTGGATAATCCATCGCTCGCGATTCTCGCTCACTGTCAGATCACAACTGATGTGCCAGTGGTGCCTACGCGTGTGGATGGTCGCATCATCTGGCCTACTGGCACCTTCGAATCAACACTGTGGGACGTGGAAATTCGAGCGGCGCTTGACGCGGGAGCGAGCATACACATTGTCGATGCACTCGGCTACCGCACGGCTTCAGCACTTGAAGCATGGGGTAAGTGGATCATCGCCGAACTCGGAAAACCTGATGATGAAGTCCCCGCGTGGCAAAAAGTCGTGTTGAAACACAGGGCCCGTGCGCTCATCGGACGATTCGCGATGACGTACACCGAATGGGAGCAGATAGCGACCGCGGCCGACCCGCAGACCAGGCGGGTGGACGTGTGGGACGCCGGTGCTGAGAATGAGCGGGAAATGCTGCAGGTCGGGCACGACCTGTTTCAGAAGACCGGTGTCACGGAGTGGCGCGACTCATGCCCGATGATAACCAGCTACATCATGAGTGTCGGCAGGGTGCGGCTGTGGGACATCATGCGGGCCGCACCGAAATACGCCGTGCGCTATGCGGACACTGATTCGATCATCTGCCACGAAGAATTCCACAACGACATCAAGGCGATAGCGGACTCGCCGATCGGCCACGGGTTGCGGCTGAAAAAGACCTGGCAGGGCCTGTCGGTGTGGGGGCCCCGCCAGATCGTCACGGGGGAGCTGGTGCGCGTCGCCGGACTGCCCCGGCGGGCCACGCGCACCGGCCGGGAGACATTCGTGGGTGAGGCCTGGGAGTCGCTGCCCACCGCTCTTCGCCGAGGCCGGCCGGGGTCGGTCATGGTCGCCCCGCGTCACTGGACGGTCCGGGACACGGACCACCGACGCGAGCTCGGCGCGAGCGGGTGGACCAGGCCCCACCGGATCGGGTCGGGCGGGTGACCACGACCCAGGCCGTAGTGGCGAAACTGGCCGCCATGGCGTTGCTGCTGGCCCTGACCGTGATGGTCAACGAGGCCGGGATGCGCTACGGCCGGAAGTCCTGGCAGCGGATCGTGTGCCGGGCCCTGGCCGCCGCGTTGCTCGCGGCACTGTGCGCGGTGGCGCTCGCAGGGCGATGAACCCG